>JAABUU010000393.1_pt1 | contig 101183 bp, 111 predicted proteins | sample 5559301 | NCBI WGS metagenome assembly JAABUU01 (sample SAMN10711884, study PRJNA513360) | rock metagenome | isolation source: Antarctica rocks | place: Antarctica: Victoria Land, Richard Nunatak white | reverse complement strand
ATCAATGAACGAATAGTCAGCTGCTTCAGTGTCAATCAATGACTTTAATGAGTAACTAATTTCATTGCTAGATAGTACACATTCAGTAGTCAAAGATTTCGAAGCAAAGAAGTCATTTGAGCTGCTCATTGTTAAAGAAATTAACACATTTTTCATTGTGTCTTTGATGAAAGTCACTAGTTTTTTGTCTCATTCTTCGATTTTTCTGTAAATAATTTCCTCTCTTCTTTTGACATGATGATCTCATTGAGACGAGAAATGAATGCATGAGATGTCGAAGTACTAGTCTTCAGCTGAGAGCAGTTCTTTGAAAGATGATTCGATACTTTGCAATTGAAGCAGATGATTGACATTCTTGATCATTCAGATTCGAAGATGAAAAAAGTAACAAGTCAAACATAGCTAATAGTCGAGACTGAAGCTGATGTTGACAAAGAAACAAAACGTTTTTTCGAAGCTGCTATTGATTTGACTGTTCATTGCTCATCACGTAGCTGATAATTGACTCATTGTTTGTTATTCACATCTTGAAGAAAGATTTTGAGCTTGTCAAGCGAGCTAAACTCTATGAGACAAACTGATAACGCGTTCTGAAGATGATTGTTGATTTTATTCTGAATGTCGTTCATCAGAATGATATCATCGTAGTTCAGAAAGCTGAATATTCTAGTGAATTCTGAATAAAAGAAGCTGAAGAGCTTGTTGAGCTGCTTCAGAGCAACGTACTTGTGATGACACTTTTAAATCAGATTCTGATCTTCGTAAATTTCTTTCAGATGTTTCAGTAACTCTGATAGTGACTGATAGAATGAGAAAGCATCAACACGATGCTTTGCATAGATTTGTTGATCAGCATCGTCTTCTAGTCTGAAAATCACATAGACAATACAAATCTTTTCAGTAAAGTAATGATTCGCGTTGACATTGAGCTTGTCAGCTATTTTGATGTTTCATGTCTTTCAGATAAAATCATCTGTTTCGATGAAGATGAATGAATTCAAAAGCTTGATGAACTTGTGATGATCATTCTTGTTATCAGATAGAGTAGAAGATTCTCGTTGAGAGCGAGCTTCTTTCTGATTGACTCGTTGTTCAGCTGACTGAGTATCTTGACAAGACATAGATCGATCAGCTTGACGTTGTTTTGCTCTGAAGTTTAATCGCTCGTCTTGTAGCTGACTGATCTTTTTCTCTAGCTCATCATTTTTATCAAAAGTGACTTCTAGTTGTTTTGCTCTCTTTTTGTGATCTTCTTGTATGAGAAGTCAGTGTTCATTGAGTTGTAGAGTCAAGTCTCGCTGACTTCGAAGCTCATTCAGCATATTGATGACTTCGTTGAATTGATTGCTGACTCAATGAAACAGTTGTTCTTCGATGTTTATGTTTCATGCGATGACAGCTTTCTCAGCTTCGACTAAAGCATCAATGAGTAGAAGTGAAACTTTTCTACTGACAATGCTTCTAAGCAGACGAGTTGTTCAAGACTCAACTGACTTGACGTCATGTGTCATGATGAGAGAAGATAGAAGTTGTTGAAATAAGAATAAATGATAGATTGATGTTTTGAATTGATTTTTTTTAATGAGTGAAAATTCAAAGAATTTCTTGTGAATTTCAGGTAATAATGAAGTGCTTTATTCGAAGAATTTCTTGCAAATAGAATGATGATGATGCAAATTTGAAGAATCTCTTACAAATTTTTCTTACTGAATAGATTGTTTTCTATCATTTATTCGTTGATAGCAGAGTAGTTGATGAGCATTTATTTAATGTTAGAGATCTGTCTAGAGCGAGTCAGATAGAAGTGTCATTTAACTAGAAGCTAAATGCTAAGAAAGAAAGATAGCTACAGAAAAGAAGCTGACTACATATATGTGTTTCTCAGTCAACGCTAGACTTAATAGAAACTAGTCAAGATGATGAAGTAAGAATAAATCTGACAAGGCTAGAAAACTTAGTCTGACAAGGCTAGAATCGTGACAGAAACTTCTGCTTTCATACAGTTGTTTTCTTTACTGCATGATCAGATTTAGTTATTCTAGTCATCACAGATGAGATAAAAGAGAGTGAAGATTCATTGAAAGTTGTAGTAGTAGTAATAGTAGTCAATGTGAAATTTTTATCATCTTTCGATCTATCTTGAAACTTGAACGTCATAATGACGAAGAGTGAAGCGAAGAATAGAAGAAAGTTCGATGACAGTGAAACTATAATCTCACTGTTCTTCTCACTGTTCTTCTTTTGTTTTTCTCTTTGCTTAGCAGTCTCACTGTTCTTCTTTTGTTTATCTTTTTGCTTAGCATCTTGTTGCTTAGCATTTCGCTCAGCTGCTTCTGCTGCAGTCAAAGCTTAAACATTGACTTTATCATGTTTCTTCTTTTGACAAAACTCAGCTCAAACTTCTTTTCTTGTAGAAGATGATTTTGAAAGCATCATGAAAAGTCTCTGACTCATCTTCTGCAATCTCTCATGTGTGACAGTCATGTTAACATGAAAGATAAACAGCTGATTGACTAGAAAATTAATTTGCTGACGTGATAACTTCTGATGCAACTTCTGCAAGCTGACTGCTGCATGAAGAAATTTATTCTTATCAACATCATGATATTTCATTGAATTTGTGTCATTTAAATTGATGAAGTCATCATAGAATTTAGTCTGTCAGTTGCTTGATGCTATAAAAGATTCATTCAGTCATCAGCAAGCATGAAGAAGCAATATTGAGATTGAAAATTCTTGTATGCAAGTGTGTAAGAGATAATGTCTGCAGAGAAGTTCATATTTAATGTAAATATCACAGTCACATGAATTTGCAATGATGTTATGAGCATATTAAGACTGAACAAGGCTGAAGTTTTAATTAATTCGCAATGCATGCTAGCAAGTACTCTGCGTAATGATTAAAACTAGTCAATGATCTAGTTAAGATCTGATCTAGATCTGATTCAGATTTGACTCAAATATGACTCAACATCTTTTCTCTTTTCTAGCACATTCTAATCAGCTTCTATTATCTTTTAGATAAACACACTTCTTTATGTTATGAGTAGTCAACAGATTTCTATGTCAAACACATTTCTTTGTGTCACAAACATCTTTTGAATCAACATCTTTCTTATGTTTCAACACGTCTTTTTTGAGACTAGCGTCAATCTGAGTAACTACTATATAGAGCATGTTTTTCTTGTCTTTTGTATCTTCTTTCTTCTGTATTCTTAAAGTCTTAGTTATAGCTATCTTTATAGATTAAACATTCTAGTCACGCACGCACTTTGATTAGTTTTTAAACATGATCTCAACATTATTTTAAGAATTCATTAATCACATTGTTATGATTCTAGCTACGCATCTATGTTGATAGCTATGTTGATGACTATGTTGATGACTATGTTTCTGACTATCGTTGATCGCTCGTCACTAGACTATCGAGTTGTTTCGAAGTCAATTCTATTCAGAATTAGCTTATGTTCTTCTGAGTCATATAGATAGTCGATTCTTCTCTTCTAGATACTTTTCTTTCTTAGCATTTATATACTCGTTACATTACACTCATATGACTCGCTCTATGCTGATCTCTAACACACATGATACTGATTTCTATATTCATTCAAATTCACTTGATTGACAATGAAACAAGTATAAAGAAATTTGTGTATCTGATGATCAATGACATCGAAAGATAGAACAACATCAAGAGATCAATAGAATTAACGAGAATATATGATCATGTGATTGCTAGAGAATCTATCGCTCAGTCAGTAGCATCAGTTCAAATCAATTAATAGAATCAATGATAAAGAATCTTCATTGATTGCTTGAAAATCACAAAAAATCTCTTCAAATCAGCAACACTCTTCTTTGAAGACTAAACACTTTAACAAATAATCTCACTATTTACTGTTGAGCATCATCATTCGCTCAATCATCAAAATCTTCATCATGATTCAATCATCTGTGAATACTTAACTCGATTTCTTTGAGAGTAATCAAAGCTTCGATTCAGTCATTTATTTTGAGTTATCTTCTCATCTATTGAAATTTCTTAGAACTGACTTCATACAAAAACATCATCAATTCTTGTTTCACTCTCAGATATTCAATGAATCTCTGAAAGTCTCTATCTTCTGAAATATCAAAAATGTAGAGCAGCTATAACACTGAGTCAAACAAGACTCAGAAGATTTTCTAGAAGATTTAAACAATCTTCAAACTCAACGAGATCTAGATGTAGAAGCTTGTGAGCTATTTGATAAAATACTCAGCGAACAGATATGAAAGACTCATTTCAAGAAAATTAATCAAGCAAAAGAATGATCGAATTTAAATCTTAAAAAGCTTCAAGATCAGCTGATGAAACTACAACATTGACTGCAATTGACTAAAGAAGATACTTCTACTTCTTTTATCATGTTCAATTCATTTAAGTGATCTCAAAAGCTTTTGAATTCATCTTTGTTTACTGATGAAAAAGAATCTATCTGAGATGATTGACAAGAAAAAATTCGTGACAAGCTAGAAATCAATGTTGATCATTTCAACAATGACAAAGCTATACTAGTTTACATTCATTCTTGAATCAGCAAAGACGCAGTTAAAGTCATTCTAGTCAGACATCAGCAAGATTCATTGAACTCTTATTCAACAATTGATGATCTACTAGATGAACTTGCTCAGCTTTATGATGATTCTGACAAAGAGACAAACTTTTGAAGAAAATATGCTAATCTCATTCAAGAAAAGAGCAAATTCAACGAGTTTTATTTGATATTTCAACGTCTGTTCTTTTATTTAAAGTATCATGAAAAGCAATTGATCATCAATTTACAAGACAAGATAGTTTATCATCTTCATGCAGTTTGAAGTAATCAGCTGATTCAGTCAGAATCTTTCAATGAAATTCGTAATTATCTGATTCATTTGAACAATGAGCATCGAGTCATGAATGACATCAAAGAAAAGAAATTCTTGATCAAAGTCAGAAAGCAAGTCATCTTTGCTGAGAAATGAGATTCATTGAATCTCTATAGAAAGATCGAAGTCACTACACTTGTTGATCATTCAAAGTTGTATGACGTGATTTTAACTAGCGTCAAAGACATTGATTTACAAGCTGAAATCTGTTTCATCTGTTACAAATCAGATCATACTTTTAAAGAGTGCTCTGATCAATCAAGAGTCAATGCATTAGAAAATGATAAGTTTGATCAATTTACATTGAACTCTGAGTTCAATTCTGATTCAAAAAACTAGCTATCTTTTCTAGAATCATCAAAGAAGTAAAGATCATATCTTTGTGCAGTCAAATTGAAGTTCTATTGAAAGAAAACTATTTTAAGAAGTCATTTCTAATCAATGCTTCTCTTATCTCTCAAAGCAATTCTTTCAATCTTCACTCTTTGATAGATAGTAATTTCATCGTCTATATGCTGATACATGACAAACTAGTCAATAAAGTATGTCAGAAACTTGAAATACAATTTATATTGTTAGTAAAAGAAAAGTTAATACAAGACTATGATGAGAAGTTAGTTAGAAAGACTATTACTCATAAAATTCTACTCAATCTTGTCACGATTCTAGCCTTGTCAGACTCAGTCTTCTAGTCTTGTCAGATTTATTCTAGCTTCGTCATCTTGATTAGTTTCTATTGAATCTAGCGTCGACTGAGAAATACACATATGTAGTCAGCTTCTTTTCTGTAGCTATCTTTCTTTCTTAGCATTTATCTTCTAGTTAGAAGTACTCTCGAGCTCGTGCACGTTTCGATCTCATGCACACTCTAAACTTGATTAGTAATCAATACTATTTTTATTATTATTCAATCATTATTCATAGAATCAAATTGCAATTAATATAGAGAGTTGTCGATATCTATATGAAGCTTTCAAGCTATAAGAATTAATCATCAAATCGCTTAGAAGCTTTGAATTATCTTTCAGCTCGCGTAGATCTGATTTGACTAGACTCTCTTTTCATCTTCTCAATAGCAACAAAATCAGTGAATTGCTGTACTTTCACCTCTTTAGACTTCTTCTTTTGTTCTTTCTGAAGCTCTTTAGTCTTTAGCTTTTGCTTCTGAACTAGACGTCGTTGCTTCAATTTCTTCGTTCGTAGCTTCTTTTTTCGCTTCGCTTTCTTCTCTCGTTTCGTCTTCTTTTTTTCTCGTTTCATCTTTCTTTCAGCTATTAAACGCTGTTTCTCTAGCTTTCTAAGCTTTCTTTGTTTCTTTTCTTCAGTCTTTTGAATAGCAGCTTGCTGTTTCTCTTCGATTCTTTGAATTTGACAATCACGAGTCACCTGAATCTTATTAGAACTAAAAAACACTCTCTTTGCCTTATCATTAACCTCTAAATCATCAAATAAAGACTTTTCACGTCGTCTGCGACTTCTTTCAATACGTACTGTTCATCAAAGATCTTCATTTTCTGCTTTTAGAAGAGCAACATCTGTAGTAAGCTTTTTCATTGTATTGTTCAACTTACGAGCTTTTGAATCAATTACTTCTTCTACAACTGACTTCATTAATCATTGAATCTTTCTTCAATCAGCTTCTGACAATGCTGAAGAAGAAGAATGACTTGAAACAGATCTAGCGTTCAATTTAATCTGCTTTATAATCTGTGACGAATTGAAAGACAGCAATTCTGTCTTTTTTCATTCACTTTTTATGTTGACATGCGTGAAAGCAGCTTGATATGCAGGTCAAAACAGATCAAAGAAGTCTCTTTTTGATATTCGAGAAAGTTCTTGACTTTTAAAGATTCAGTCGTTCAGATTTTGCGAGTAGTAATTGATCAAAGAGTTGAATAAGCTCACATTCAGAGATTGAAGACGATGCGTAGAATGAGAAGAATATAAAGTCACGAGCATCTTGTTCTGCTCACACCAGTCAAGAAACTTCATGTTGATATGACTGTCATGCTCGTCAACAAATAGAAGATGATAATCTCGTGAATTTCTGGCTTTTGATCTCGTATTTCGATCAAATACGATAGTGAGTCAAGAGTAGATCAATTCATCGTTGATTCAGTCAGTAGCGAAGAAAGCAAAGAAGCAGAATTGCTCTTTGAAATCATATTCAGTAAGTCAGCTGTTCTGAATATTACCTGATATCGTCTGATAAATGATCGAAGAAAGTATATAGATCATATTCATGCAAATGATTGCAATCAAGATAATTCATTCTCTATTGTCATCTTGATCAGCACTCAGCAATTTGTCACTGTCAAGATGCTTTAAACTGAAGACTCTTCGAGTCTTTTGAAGCAGTTCAAGTAGAAAGTTCTTTTCATTCATATTGTATGTGTTTTTAGAAAGAATCTCATATTCTTCGATTTTTTGCTTTATTTACCCTTATATTAGTATGAAACTAAACGAAATGAAGGCACTTACTAGGTCAAAATAAAGCTGATATTGATATGCATTATCAGCTTTCTTTCGCTCTAGATCAGCTTCTTGTAGAAACTTTGACTGTAGTATATCTGAATGACGTCGAACGAACTCATAAGACCAGTTTTTGCCTGGCTGTTTTCCAGATATATTATACGCAAAAACACGAATCATGGCATTGAGAGAAGGTATACCACGTTCGGTAAGCTTGTTGATATAGCGAATAAGCTCTTTTTCTTGTTGGTTCGAAAGAATTGACGTCGTTTGCTTGCTTTTCTTGACGAAGGCGATTATACCCCTATGTCGTCGCGACAGCGTGCTTCGATTGATATTGAATTTCTTTGCAGTTGCAGTGTAGTTAAATGACTTTTGCAAAGCTAGATCTGCAAGCGCTGCCTCAATTGAAGTCATATTGAATTTGTAATTGATTTTTGAAGAAAGATAAAAGTAGTAAAGTGAGATGTGCATGAGATCGAAACATGCATCGAGTCGAGAATACTTCTAAATGACACTTTTATCTGACTCGCTCTAGACAGATCTCTAACATTAGATAAATGCTCATCAACTACTCTGCTATCAATGAATAGATGATACAAAACAATCTATTCAGTAAGAAAAATTTGCAAGAAATTCTTCAAATTTGCATCATCATTTTAGATTGCAAGAAATTCTTCGATTCTACACTCATTTTCATCATTCTATTCGCAAGAAATTCTTCAAATAAAGCACTTAATTATTATCTGAAATTCACAAGAGATTCTTTGAATTTTCACTCATCAAAAAACATCAATTCAAAGCATCAATCTCTCATCTATTCTTATCTCAACAACTTCTATCTTCTCTCATCATGACACGCGACGTCGAGTCAGTTGAGCTCAGAACAACTCGCCTGCTCAGAAGCACTGTCAGTAGAAGAGTTTCACTTCTACTCATCAATGCTTCAGTCGAAGCTGAGAAAGCTGTCATCTCATGAAACATAAACATCGAAGAACAACTGCTTCATTGAGTCAGCAATCAACTCAACGAAGTCATCAATATGCTGAACGAGCTTCGAAGTCAGCGAGACTTGACTCTACAACTCAATGAACACTGACTTCTCGTACAAGATGATCACAAAAAGAGAGCGAAACAACTAGAAGTCGCTTTTGATAAAAACGATGAGCTAGAGAAAAAGATCAGTCAGCTACAAGGCGAGCGATTGAACTTCAGAGCGAAACAACGTCAAGCCGATCGATCTATGCTTCGTCAAGATACTCAGTCAGCTGAACAACGAGTCAATCAGAAAGAAGCTTCTACGATTTCAGTTTCGATTCGTCGCTCTGAAGTTGAACAAAGCTCGACTTTTGAAGCTCGCTTTCAATGAGAATCTTCTACTCTATCTGATAACGAGAACGATCATCACAAGTTCATCAAGCTTTCGAATTCACTCATCTTCATCGAAACAGGTAACTCTATCTGAGAGACATGAAACATCAAAATAGCTGACAAGCTCGATGTCAACGCGAATCATTACTCTACTGAAAAGATTCGTATTGCCTATGTGATTTTCAGGCTAGGAGGCGATGCTGATCAGCAAATCTATGCAAAGCGTCGTGTTGACGCTCTCTCACCCTATCAGTCACTATCAGAGCTACTGAAACATCTGAAAGAAATTTACGAAGATCAGAATCTGATTCGAAAGTGTCGTTGCAAATACGTCGCTCTGAAGCAGCTCAACAAGCTCTTCAGCTCTTTCTATTCAGAATTCACTAGAATATTCAGCTTTCTGAACTACGACGATATCACTCTGATGAACGACATTCAGAATAAAATCAACAATCGTCTTCAGAACGCGTTGTCAGTTTGCCTCATAGAGTTTAGCTCGCTTGATAAGCTCAAGATCTTTCTTCAAGATGTGAATAACAAACAACGAGTCAATTATCAGCTACGTGACGAGCAACGAACAGTCAAATCGATAGCAGCTTCGAAAAAACGTTTCGTTTCTTCGTCGACATCAGCATCAGCTTCAACTACTAGCTATGTTCGACTCGCTACTTTTTTCACCCTCGAATCTGAACGATCAAGAATGTCAATCATCTGCTTCAACTGCAAAGTATCGAATCATCTTTCAAAGAACTGCTCTCAGCTGAAGACTAGTACTCTGACATCTCGTGCATTCATTTCTCGTCTCAATGAGATCATCATGTCGAAAGAAGAGAAGAAATTATTTACAGAGAAATCGAAGAATGAGACAAAAAACTAGTGACTTTCATCAAAGACGCGATGAAAGATGTGTTAATTTCTTCAACAACGAGCAGCTCAAATGATCTCTTTGCTTCGAAATCTTTGACTACTGAATGTGTACTATCTAGCAATGAAATTAGTTACTCATTAAAGTCATTGATTGACACTGAAGCAGCTGACTATTCGTTCATTGATGAATTAATCGCGCAGAATGTTTGTGATCATTTGCAAATTGAATCGTTATCTTTAATCAAGCTCAAGTCAATAAGAAGATTCGATGATCATTATGCAAAAAAGCTCATTACTCATGCAATTTATTCGAATCTGACTGTTCAAGATCATATGAAACGTTTCGTCTCTATGCTGATTACTCGATTGAATCAGCATCAGATGATTCTTGAAAAAACATGAATGAATAAGATCGAGATAACGATTGATATGAGAAACGATCGTCTTCAATTTTCTGATTCAAAGACTCATATTGATGCTAGCTTGATTTCTCTTTCTGTCATCAAGAAAATCGCGATAGAACAGAAGAGTTTGATTTCTACTCAAATACTAAAGAGATCTATCTCTTCTGTCATCACTCGACTCAGCGAGAAGTCATCTTCATTCAGTAAAATCGTGAAATCATCTAATTCAGTCAACTTCGCTTCGTCTTTCGATTCAATGAACATAGCAATGATAGAGACTGCAGCATATAAATCACTAGTCAAATGATTGAATGTGACTACTTTCGCGATCATTGTCACGAAAATCGATCGACTTCTAAAAACAGCTAGAAATAAACTCGAAGATGTAAATATACAAGAGCTTTCACATAAAGAGATCTTGAAAGAAGTCAAAGCTAAGCTTTCTTCGAAATATCATGACTATCTAGACGTGTTTGATCGAGCGATGACTGATCAACTATTCTTTCATCGTTTCTACGATCATAAAATTGAGTTGATCGACGAGAAAACATCTTCTCGAAGTCATCTCTATCATATGTCTGACTACAAGCTTCAAAAGATGAAGAACTATCTGATCGAGCATCTGAATAAAGATTTCATATCGTCTAGCTCAGCTTCATACACTTCGCTCATACTATTCATTGAAAAGAAAGACGATAGCTTGCGTTTCTGCGTCGATTACAGAAAGCTCAATGCTTTGATCAAATGAAATCGCTATTCTTTGCCATTAATAGACGAGATTCTCGCTCATATACAAGAAAGCAAATATCTGACTTGATTGAACATCATCGTCACGTTCAATAAACTGCGAATGCACTCAGGTAGCGAAGATTTGACTATCTTTATCATCTTTTTTGATTTCTACAAATATCACGTGATGTCTTTTGAATTAATCAACGGCTCGACTTTCTATCAACACTATATGAACGACGTGCTATTTGACTATCTTCATCAGTTTTGTCAGATCTATCTAGATGATATTATCATCTACAGCAAAACACTGAAGAAACATAAGCGACATGTATGATTAATTCTACATAGACTACAAGAGACTGATTTTCAGATGAATATAAACAAGTGCAAGTTTCATGTTCAGAAAATCTTCTTTCTGAAACTATTGCTATTCATTAAAGAACTAAAGATGAATCTCAGAAAAGTATAAGCAGTAGTTGAATAATCTACTTCTACAAATCTCACTCAGATGCAGTTCTTCGTCGACTTCTGCAACTTCTATCGACGTTTTATAAAAAACTTTTCGAAGATTATTCATTTTCTGATTCAACTAACTCAAAAAGAGATGATATTTGAATGAAATCAAGCTTGTCAAATGATCTTTGATCATATGAAGAAATGAATGACTGAAGTATCTATTCTTCGTCATTTTGATCAGAATAAAGAGACTATTCTTGAAACAGACTCATTCAACTACGTCAACGATGACATACTTTCTCAGTATGATGACAAAGAAACATTGCATTCAATAATCTACTACAGCAAGAATCTGAGTCTCGCTGAGTGCAATTATGAGATTTATGACAAGAAGCTACTAGCGATCATTTGAGCATTCAAGCATTGATGATCTGAGCTGAAATTGACTGAGCTATCAATCAAGATGTTCATCGATCATCAAGCTCTGACATCATTAATGAAGAATAAAGAGCTGAGTAGACATCAGATGCGCTGAGTTCAGAAGCTAGCTGACTTCAACTTCAAGATAATGTATCAATCTGACAAACAGAACATTAAGATCAATGCATTAACTCGTCTAGCTGACTTCGTGCTCAGAGATTTTGATGATGAATGCATTTGCTATCAATGAATCACTATTCTGATGTCGAATTGAATGAAGATTGCTGATCTAGAGAAGAACGTCAGCGAGTCAATCTATAAACAAGTTCTTGACGTGAATGAAATCGACGAGAATTGTACTTTACTTCGTGAAGCAATAGAAAGATACGAAGCACAATGCAAAGACATCAAGCTGAAGAATTGTTGAGTTTAGAATGAAATCTTATACAAAGACAGTCAGCTATGAGTTTCGTTCAATGAACTTCTGCAAATAAATCTGATTCGTGAGATGCATGATCAATTCTCAATAGATCACTTCGATATTCTTAGAATGATGAAGATCATCAAACGAAACTACTATTGATCATTCATGCGAAAGACAGTAGATCGATATATTCGAAACTGCTATGTTTGTCAACGATCAAAGACATCTAGAAATAAATCAAATGACTTGCTTCAATCTCTATTGATATCTGAACAGCGATGACAAAACATAGTCATGAACTTCATTATCAATCTATCTGATTCATACGACTACAACGCTATTCTGACTGTCATCTGCAGATTGTCAAAAGAAAGACATTATATTTCTTGCATCACTGAGAAAGATATCACAGTCGAAAAGACAGCTGAGATGTTGCTTCAATGAGTATATCGAACTCACAATTTATCAAGCTTCATTGTATTCGATTGAGATTCTCAGTTCATCTTCATTCTTTGAAAGTTTCTTTGCAAACGACTGAGCATTTCTCTTTGATTGTTCATTGTCTATCACTCTCAGATCAACGATCAAAGCGAACGAGTCAATCAGAATGTCGAGCGATATCTTCGTTTCTTCTGTTCATACATGCAGAACGACTGATTCAAGTAACTATTCATGATCGAGTTTGTCAACAATAACATCTTGTCTTCAGTCATCTTCTTGATTTTCTTCTTTATGAACAAGAACTTTCATTCTTGTATGAGCTTCGACCCTGACATCATCGAGTATGAAAGCACTCGCGAACGTCTGCAGATTGCTCAAGTCGAAGATATATTTGATCACATGAATAGAACACTGATCTTTGCTCGCGAAGCTTTGATCAAAACACGAGAACAAATGATGAATCAAGCTAATAAGCATAAAAAGAAGATCAATTACAAGATTGAATCAAAGATGTTTCTGAATGAAAGAAACATCGTTACAGCGAGATCTTTCAAGAAGTTAGATGACAAAATGCTCGATTCTTTCATCAATCTAAATCTCGTCGACTCTTCATATAAACTGAAATTATCAGAGTTTATGCATGTTCATGATCTATTTCATTCTGATCTGCTTTGCTCTGTCGTCAACGACTCTCTGCCTGATCAAAAGAATGAATCTTCGAAGTCAATAGTGATAAAAGATGAAGATGAATGAAAAATCAATGATATACTGAACTTTCAACGCTATAGAAGACGACTTCAATATCGAGTCAAATGAAAGAGCTATGACAACGATCTCAACTAATATAACGCTGACGACGACGAATTTATGAACGCTCAAGAGATGATTGATGACTTTCATATCAAATATTTAACAAAAGCGCACTAAGAAACAACATTCATGTAAACATGAATAGTCAAGAAAGAAAAGTAATGTCACGATTCTAGTCTTGTCAGACTTAGTCTTCTAGTCTTGTCAGATTTATTCTAGCTTCATCATCTTGACTAGTCTCTATTGAGTCTAGCGTCGACTGAGAAATATACATATGTAGTCAGCTTCTTTTCTGTAGCTATCTTTCTTTCTCAGCATTTATCTTCTAGTTAAATGACATCTTTATTTGACTCGCTCTGAACAGGTTTCTAACAAATCTCACGATCAAAAGTCATAAGAAATTGACTATGTCAATGTTGATAGCTGATATTGAGCATCATGAAGCTATATTGAGCAAACTCTGAATGAATAAAAATGAGATATTATTGAACATGAGACATGATACTATCGTATTTTCTAATCAATTAAATACTTCTATTTCGATTTTTTTAATTTCGTCAAATACAAAGCACTTAAGTTGATTGCAATCAACTTCAACTTCTTCAACAACTTACAGCAAGATCTTTAAGATGCTCAAGCACTCAGTTTCATTCTTTCAGAAAGAGTCATTCTCGATTCAAAACATAGACATCATTTCTTTTCAAGCACTAGTAAAATGAAAAAAGAAGAATCAGACAGAGATTTTTGCTATGTTCATCAAAGACATCGATAGAAAAATCGTCTACAATACTCAATGCAAACTAGATATTATAAACATCTTTTCAGTCAATGAAACGACTCAGAATCTAGAAGATATTAAAGTCAAGTTATCATCAAAATATCAGAATTTTTTAGACATCTTTGATCAAGCTCAAGCAGACAAGCTATCGTCTCATCATTTGTATGATCATAAGATAGAGCTTACTAGTGACGCAACATCATCTCGCTGTCGAGCATATTAAATGTCTCTTTACAAGCTTCAGAAAGTAAAGAAATATCTGAATGAGAATCTTTTCAAAGAATTTATAACTTTTAGCAAAGCTTCGTATTTCTCACTCATTCTGTTCGCTCTAAAAGCAAATAAAGATCTAAAATTTTGTGTTGACTATTGAAAGCTTAATGCTATTATCAAAAGAAATTGCTATTCTTTATTGCTCATAGATGAGATGATCAACAAAATAGTTGATTGCAAGCATCTGACTCAATTAAATATCATTTCAACTTTCAACAAACTGCGAATGCATTCTGATAGTGAGAACTACACTATCTTTATCATTGCTTTAGAAGCATTCAAATCAAAGATGTTATCTTTCAAACTTATCAATGATTCTGTCTCGTTTCAGCAGTATATGAATGATATTCTTTGAAACTTTCTAAATGACTTTTGTCAAGTCTATCTAGACGACATTCTGATCTACAGCAAAACTCAACGAGAACATCAACAACATGTCAAAATGATATTAGATCATTTATGAGAAGCTGATCTACAAGTAGAATTTCAAAAGTGCGAATTCAATGTAGAAGAAACTGTCTTCTTAGAAGTCATAGTTTCAGAACAAGATCTTCGTATGAATTTTATCAAAGTAAAAGTCATAGTCAACTGAACTACGTCAATCAATCTAAAAGAAGTTCAAAGCTTCGTGAAATTTATTAACTTCTATCATCATTTCATTAAGAACTTCTTGAAACTAGTCAAATCATTCACTCAGTTGACAAGAAAAAACACGTCTTTTGTATGAAATGAAGTTTGTATTCAAGCTTTCGATGATTTAAAGAAACAAGTCAGCTCAATCTCAGTTCTACAACATTTCAATTCAAAACGACAGACTATTCTAGAAATCAATGCATTTAACTATGACAAAGATGAAATTCTATCACAGTATGATGATGAGAAAGTTCTTCACTCAGTAGCTTTCTACAGCAAAAGCATGATTCTCGCTGAATGCAATTATCATATCTATGACAAGAAATTGCTAGTCATTATTTGATGTTTTGAACATTGAAGACTCAAGCTTGAATGCATTGAACTACTCATTCAGATATTCATTGATTATCAGACTCTGAAAATCTTCATGAAAAATAAATAGTTGATTTGACATCAAGTCAATTCTCTAAACATTCTATTCAAGTTCAACTTTCAGATTATATTTTGATCAGGTAAAATAACACTAAAGTCAATGCTTTAATCAGAATGTCTCTGATCGACGTTTCTGAATTAACTCAGCGTACTGAAGATTGCTATCAGATAATTCTGACATTTAATAGAGTAAATGTTCTAACTATTGAATCTGAAGTTGATTTTTATCAGCAAGTAAAAGATGTCAACAAGATGAATGAGCTTTGCAATGAGTATAGACAAGCTATAATCAAAAACAAGCTCAAGCTACATAGCACTGAATTGAAGCACTGTAAGATCATTGATGATGTTCTGTTCAGAAAAGATCTACTGTGAATTTCTGAGAAAATGCATACGAAATTACAAAGAAAATTCATGATCAGTCTTTTATCTTTCATTCTGACTGTTACGATTCTAGCTACGCATCTATGTTGATAGCTATGTTGATGACTATGTTGATGACTATGTTTCTGACTATCGTCGATCGCTCGTCACTAGACTATCGAGTTGTTTCGAAGTCAATTCTATTCAGAATTAGCTTATGTTCTTCTGAGTCATATAGATAGTCAATTCTTTTCTTCTAAATACTTTTCTTTCTTAGCATTTATATACTCGTTACATTACACTCATATGACTCGCTCTATGCTGATTTCTAACATTATATAAATGCTTCTTCGTTACAGACGAAGTGAAATAATCTGCATCGATTTCTTCAAGTGCTTCTGCTAGTAGTTCTTCAACTCTCTATCGACTTTGATCTAGCGACTTGCGTTCGTGCAGCAGCACTCATCTTCCTTCACTCGTGCGCTGATCAGCGAGTATAAACAAATGATTGAAATCATTCGACTAGGTCAAAGATCAGCAAATACATCGCTCATTCAAATTCGCAAGAAATTCTTCGAGTTTGATGAGCATTCAAACGAGGTCAGTCATAGAACTGCGTGAAGTCTCTATCTCAAAGAGCAATCAAAGAGATCAGTCTAAAACTGCGTGAAGTCTCTATCTTGATGAGCAAATCTCTCAGTGAGTCTGCTTCAATGACATCGTCAAAGCAATGATCTACTCATCTTCATCGCTTTATCTATCAGTGAATCGATTCGTCAACTCGATCATGTGCAAATAGTGAGTCTGCTACAATGACATCTTTCGTCAATGCAATGACTCATCTACTCACATCGCTCTATCTATCAGTGAATCGATCTGTCGACTCGTTCGCATGCAACTAGTGAGTCTGCTACAATGACATTCTCAATGCGATGATCTACTCGCTCTCATCGCTTTATTCATCAGTGAATCTGATCAAACGTTCATGTGCAACTAGTGAGTCTGCTACAATGACGAGCTCAAAGTCGATCTCTTCAATGAGCAAGTCAACTAGTGAGTCTGCTTCAATGACACGATCATCTTTGATAACAAGCAAATTCATGAGCTTGTTTCTATATCGAAACCTCAACAGTGAGTCTGCTACAATGATGAACAATGATTGATCTCTTGATTGAGTCAATCAACGAACGAAACAAGCTCTACTATGTAGTAGATCTGAATCAGCAGTGAGTCTGCTTCAATGACATCAGTCAATAGTTGATCTCTTCGCTGAGCAAGTCGATTTCTTTCTACATAGCTAGTCTGCTACAATAGACATTTCAATTCTACACAAGGCTAAGAAAATACATTCATGCGAACATGAATCATTGAAGAGAGAAGATACTGTTACGATTCTAGCTACGCATCTATGTTGATAGCTATGTTGATGACTATGTTGATGACTATGTTTCTGACTATCGTCGATCGCTCGTCACTAGACTATCGAGTTGTTTCAAAGTCAACTCTATTCAGAGTTAGCTTATGTTCTTCTGAGTCATATAGATAGTCGATTCTTCTCTTCTAGATACTTTTCTTTCTTAGCATTTATATACTCATTACATTACACTCATATGACTCGCTCTATGCTGATCTCTAACACTGACAATCGAAGAACTACTGATCTAGTTCAACATATCTACTATTAATCAAATCATCAAGCAACAATTAGACGTTACATTTGAAACTATTATGCTTGTCAACAAAGCAAGACATTTAAAGATAGCATTAATGAACTTCTTCATTCTTTATTGATTTCACAGAAACGCTGAAAAGATATAGCTATGAACTTCATCACTGAGCTATCTCTATCAAAAGATTATAACATCATTTGCACAATCATATGTCATCTCATCAAGAAACATCACTATGTTCTCTGTCATTGAAGAGATGATGACATCTCAGTTGAAGAAATGATTTGAATCATGCTATGAAACGTTTATCGACTTCATGATTTATTTAGTTCTATTGTTTTAAACAAAGACTCTCAATTCATATCAACAATGTGACAAAGTCTTTGTAAGTAACTAAGAATCACAGCTAGTTTATCAATAGTTTATCATTCTGAAATCAATGATCAATCAAAATTAGTTAATCAAGATGTTGAATGCAAATTAAGAATCTACTGCAATTACATGCAGAACGACTGAGCAAAATGACTATCAATGATAGAATTCAACGAGAATTTCAATATCTTCTCAATCATCTCAATGACTTCATTTTATTTCAATAAGAGTTTTCACTCATGAATGAGTTTTGATTCAAATACAACTGATTACAAAACTACTTGTGAATGTCTTGAAGCTAGAAAAGCAGATGATATTATCATTTGAATGAAAGAGCTTTTTATCTTTGATCATCAACAGTTGAAAAAGACGAAGCAGATCATTGAAGCTCAGATCAATAAACATAGACGAGACATCATTTATGAAGTAGACGACTGAGTTTGATTATTCTCTAGAAACATAAAGACAACTAAATCATGTAAGAATTTGAAAGATAAACAGCTAGAATTTTATCAAATCACTGTCAAAGTTGAAATCTTCTATCATCTTCGTTTATTAATAAGCATGAAGCAGCTGCATTCAATGTTCAGTTCAAAGCTATTACATTCTTGTTTCAATGATCTTTTATCAGAACTGTTAGAAATCAATCTAGAGTAAGTCATAGAGATGTTATTTAACTAATAGATAAATGCTAAGAAAGAAAAGTATCTACAAAAAAGAACTCGATTCTTATATGTGTGTTTCTCAGCTCTGTGCTAGACTCGATTGAGTTGACGTCTTACACATATGATGCAGAGTCTCAATGATATCATCTTTAGATCAGATTCTCGCTAGACTCGATTAGAATGAAATCAGACAAAGACTAGACGAAGAATAGATGAAGAATAAACGAAGAATAGACGAAGAATAAACGAAGAATAGACGAAGATTAGAATCGTAACATTATTCTTTTCTCTTGACTATTCATGTTCGCATGAATGTTGTTTCTTAGTGCGCTTTTCTTGAATATTTGATATGAAAGTCATCAATCATTTTTTGAGCGTTCATAAATTCATCGTCGTCAGCGTTATATCAGTTGAGATCATTGTCATAGTTCTTTCATTTGACTTGATATTGAAGTCATCTTCTATAGCGTCAAGAGTTCAGTATGTTACAAACATGTCTGAATTGATCAGAGTTCAGATCTAATTCTAATCAATTTGATTAAAGCAAGTCTTGATGCTATGTTTAGTTTGAACCTAGCGCATTTCTTCAAGTCATTTTTAGCACTTCTTCTCGTTTATTCAGCACTTTCTTCATTCACTTCTTTCATCATTCTTTTAGACAAACACATCTGATTTATTACATCACATCTGTATTGAGTCTAACGCAGTCTCAAGTCATTATTTATAAAAGAGCTTGCACTCTTTCTCTTCTGTATTCTTAATGTCTTGTTATAGCTATCTTTAAAGAACAATACATACATATCAGCTCTGAGCATCTTTGATTGAATGATCTAGACATGATCTCAACATTACATTAAGAATCTCGTTTATCATATGATATAAATACTCATTACTCGTTCAATATACTCGTTCAGACAGATCGAGTCTAAAGAAATTCATTTATCTGATGATCGACGCAATTGAAAGACAGAACAACACTAGAAAATCTATAGAATCAACAGCGAGACTGATTGAATTGCTAGACGACTTACAGCTCATTAAGTATGCATCGTTCACTTCGATTAATAGAATCAGCAATAAAGAATCTTCGTTGATTGCTAGAGAATCAAATCGATCAAGAGAATCAATCATCAATCAAATCAAACAACAAAAATGATTTTATCTTCTATTGTCGAGCATTGCTCTTCGCTCGATTTCTTTCTTTTAAAACACTCGTTCAATTCAATCTCTTCTTTCTCTCTCATCATGTCTCGTCTCTTCAAAGAGCGTTTCGAAGCTTCATTCTTCATTGTCGAAGATAACGACTCATTCGCTGAAATCATAACATCTTCTATGACTATGAAAGCTTTGAAGAAACGATGCGAAGAGCTGAAAGCTAGACTACAAGCTAGAGAGATTATCTCGTCATCATTAATCTACTCTGAGCATTCTAGATCTCAGAAAATACTCGATTTTTCGTTGTTCACTAATGAAAAGAACTCTATCTGAAAGAACTGATATGAAAAAGTTTAGAACAAGCTGAAAATCAATGTTGATCTCTTTTCAAGTGAATGAGTCAAGCTGAGCTACGTACATTTCAGATTATTCGATGATGCAGCTGAGATCACTCAGTCAAGACGCGAACGTGACTGTTTCAACTCATACAAGATCATCGATGAGCTTTTGAAAGAGCTAGCTCAGTTGTTTGATGATTCAGATAAAGAAGTCAACTTTCGTAGAAACTACTACAACTTGATTTAAGAACAGAAGAAATTCAGTGAGTTTTATACTCAGTTTCAACGACTATTCTTCTATCTAGACTATCAAGAAAAACAGCTGATCATCGATTTAAAGAATAAAATAAATCTTCGACTTCAATTCGCTTGAGTAACTCAATTGATTCAACTCAGTACTCTGAAAGAAATTCGTTTCTATCTCATTTAATTGAATAACGATCAACGAGCTATTCAAGAGATCAAGAATAAAGAAGCAATGATCAAAGCTTAAACAACTAAATAGATCATCTTCGTTGAAGAATCAGTCAAAGCTATTCATAGAATCATAGAAATGAAGATGACTGATCAGTCAAAATCACGTGATGCTGTTTTGACTAACATCAAAGAAAATGACTTACTAATCGAAAACTGCTTTCTTTGTCATAAGTCTGATCATACTTCTAAAGAGTGCTTGAATAAATCTTTCAGAATTAACGCATTAAATGACGAGTTTGATCATTCTTTGAACTTTGATTCAGAGTCTGATTCAAAAAACTAGTCATCTCTTTCAGAATCATTGAAGAGATAAAGATCATTTCTTTGTGCAATCTAATCGACGAAATTTCATCTATCGAAGAGAACTACTTCGAAAAGTCATTTCTAGTCGATGTCACTCTATTCTCGCAAGACGAATTCTTCAAGCTACGATCTCTGATAGATAGTGACTCGACGATCTACATCTTGATTCATACAAAGCTAGTCAATCAAATATGTCAGAAGCTCAAAATTCAACTCATATGACTAGCTAAAGAGAAGTTAATAAGAGAATATGACGAAAAGCTGACGAAAAGCTGACGAAGAAGATCATTATTCATAAAATTCTACTCAATCTCACAGTCGAAAGTCATAAGAAATTGACTGTTTCAATGTTAATAGCTGATATAGATCATCATGACGTCATATTAGAAAAGCTCTGAATGAACAAAAATGAAATACTACTAGATATGCAGAACGATGTCATCATTTTTTCAAATCAATTAGAAGCTCTCATTTCTGTTTTTTCGATGTCAGTCAGAGCTTCACACTCAAAATGATCACGATCATCAAATTCTTCTATCAGTTCAGCTCTCAAAGTGCTTCAACAACTCACTTCTACTGCTTCAAAAAAGAACTTTTCTATGTTCAGTGTGAAAGCTGCATCTTTTCATGCATTGATTAAACGATCAAAGAAGAATTGCATCGAGATTTTTGCTATGTCGATCGAAGATATTGATAGAGAAATAGTCTACAACACTCAATGCGAACTGAACATTCTAGACGTCGCTTTCATTGATGCATCAGCTCAAAATCTAGAAGACATCAAAGTCAAGCTATCTTCAAAATATCAGAATTTTCTCGACGTGTTTGATCGAGCTCAAGTTGATAAGCTATCATCTCATCGTTCATATGATCATAAGATAAAGCTCACTAACTATGTCACTTCTTCTAAATGTCGAGCTTATTGAATGTCATTCTACAAGCTTCAGAAGATCAAAGAATATCTGAATGAAAATCTATCAAAGAGTTTTATTACTTCTAGCAAGATCTTATATTTCTCACTCATTTTATTCGCTCTGAAGATCAATGATGATCTTCGCTTCTGCGTCAACTATCGAAAGCTCAATGTCATTATCAAAAGAAATTGCTACTCTTTATTGCTCATAGATGAGATGATTGACAAAATCGTTGACTGCAAGCATCTGACTCGACTGAATATAATTTTCGCTTTCAACAAACTTCGTATGCATTTCGATAGTGAGAACTATACGATCTTCATTATTGCTTTAGAAGCGTACAAATCAAAGATTCTATCATTCAAATTAACAAACGATTCGATCTCGTTTCAGCAATATATGAAAGATGTTTTATGAGACTTTTTAAATTACTTCTGTCAAGCTTATTCAAACGACATTCTCATATACAGCAAGATTCAAAAGAAGCATAAACAACATATCAAAATGATACTAAATCGTCTATGAGACGTTGATCTGCAGATAGATATTCGAAAGTGCGAATTCAACGTAGAAGAAACAGTCTTCTTAGAAATCATAGTATTAAAACAAGATCTTTGCATGAATTCTATCAAAGTGAAAGCTATAGTCAATTGAGCTACATCTACTAATCTAAAAAAGATACAAGACTTCGTTGACTTCGTCAATTTCTATCGACGCTTCATCAAGAACTTTTTGAAACTAGTCAAGTTGTTCACTCAGCTGATTTGAAAAGACACATCGTTTGTTTGAAACGAAGTCTGCGTCGAAGTCTTTGACAATCTAAAGAAGCAGATCAGCTCAACTTCAGTTCTACGTCATTTTGATGTCAAACGTCAAGCTATTTTGAAAATCAATGCATTCAACTATGTAAAAGATGACATACTATCTCAGTACAATAATGAGAGTGTGCTTCACTCGATAGTCTTCTATAGCAAGAGCATGATTTCAGCTGAATGCAATTATTACATCTATGACAAGAAATTGCTAACTATCATTCAATGCTTCGAACATTAATGACTTGAACTAGAAAATATTGAGCTATCTGTTCAGATGTTTACTGATCATCAGACTTTGAAGATCTTTATGAAAAACAAACAGCTGACTTGATGACAAGCGAACTATCTGAATATTCTATCAAAGTTTAACTTTCAGATTATCTTTCGATCAGGCAAAACAAACTTCAAAGTCGATGCTTTAACTAGAATGTTGATGATTAATAGTTCAAAATCAGCTAAAGACATAGATGATCATTTTCAGACTATACTGACTTCGAATCAAATAAACGTTCTATCGATTGAGTTCGAAATCGAATCTGAATACGAGACTAATCTCTATCAATGCGTACGTCTAGTTAATCAAAAGAATGAACTATGCAATGAGTATCGACAAGCTATGAACAAAGGCAAACTGAAGCTTCATGATACAAAGCTAAAGAACTGTCAAATCATTGACAACGTTTTATTCAAAAAAAGTCTACTATGAATGTTAAAACAAATGCATACGAAATTGCTTTGAAAGATTCACGATCAATCATCAATCTTGCACTCTGACATTAAATGAATGATTGATTTAGTTCAACGCTTCTACTATTGATCAGATCATCGAGCAACTATTCAACAATACATTTGAAACTGTCATGTCTGTCAGCGAAGCAAAGCATCTTGAGATGATACAAATGATTTGCTTCAGCTTCTATTGATTCTTCAGCAGCATTGACAAGATATAGCTATGAACTTCATCACTGAGCTATTTCTATTGAAAAACTATAACGTCATTTGCACGATCATATGTCATCTCTTCAAAGAACGTCACTATGTTCTCTGTCATTGAGAAGACGATGACATTTCAATTGAAGAAACAGTATGAATCATGCTATGAAACGTCTATCGACTTCATGATCTACTCAGTTCTATCATTTCGAATAAAGACTTTCAGTTCATATCAATCATGTGACAAAGTCTTTGTAAACGACTGAAGATCAAAGTCAATCTATCAACAGTCTATCATTCAGAGATTGATGATCAGTCGAAACAAGCTAATCAAGATGTTGAATGCAAACTTCAAATCTACTGCAATTACATGCAGAATGACTGAGCTAAATGACTTTCAATGATGAAATTCAGTGACAATTTCAATACATTCTCGACTATCTTGATGATTTCTTTCTACTTCAATAAAGACTTTCATCTTCGAATGAGTTTTGATTCAAATACGACTGATTACAAAACGACTCGTCAATGTATTGAGACTAGAAAGATCAATAACATTGTCATTTGAATGAGCGAACTTCTTATCTTCGATCATCAACAATTGAAAAAGATCAAGCAAATTATCGAAGCTCAGATGAACAAGCATAGACAAGACGTCATCTATGAAGTAGATGATCAAGTTTGATTAATCTTTGAAAACATCAAAATCACTAGATCATGCAAAGATTTGAAAGACAAGCAGCTCAATCTCTATTCAATCACAGTCAAAGTTGAGATCTTTTATCGTCTTCAGCTATCTAGAAGCATGAAGCATATACATTCAGTGTTCAGCTCGAAGTATCTACGATCTTCATCAAACAACTCTCTATCGAGACAACACTCTGAGCTCTTTAGATCAATGATCATTAAAGAGAATGAAGAGCACTGAGAAGTAGATGATATATTGAACTTCAGATGATATAAAGAAAGACTACAATACAAGATCAAGTGAATCAAAGTAGATCATAACAACGAATGATACTATGTTGATAAAGAAAAATTCGATGACTCAAAGAAAGTTCTGAATGAATTTCACAAGCTATATTTGAATAAGTTGCACTAAATTGAAAACACGATGAATTTTTTGCTTTTATTTCTTTTCTACTCATGCAAACATGAATGTTTAAAGAAAGAAGTAATGTTATAAACATGTCTGAATCAATCAGAGTTCAGATCTAACTCTAATCATTTTGATTAAAGTAAGTCATGATGCTATCTCTAGTTTGAATCTAATGCACTTCTTCGAGTTATCTTCAGCACTTCTTTTCGTTTATTCAGCACTTTCTTCATTCATTTCTTTCATCATTATTTTAAATAAACACATCTGATTTATTACATCACATCTGTATTGAGTCTAGCACAGTCTCAAGTCATTATTTATAGAAGAGCTTGCACTCTTTCTCTTCTGTATTCTTAATGTCTTGTTATAGCTATCTTTAAAAAACAATACATACATATTAGTTTTGAGCATCTTTGATTGAATGATCTAAGCATGATCTCAACACAGTATATCATCGATTTTTCATTCGTCTTTATCGTTTATCACTATTGATCTTGAAGATTTATTCTTTTGATCAGACAGAGAATCATTGACGACAGAACGAAGAAGTTCTGAATGAAATACGTCATGTATATGCATAGTCTCTGATAGTTTCAACTTATAGAATGAGTCAACAGACTCAGTGATCTGAAATGAGTCAAGCATCTTGTCATTCAATTTTTTGAAAGATCTCGCTGTAATGATGTTTCATTCATTCAGAAACATCTTTGATTCAATCTTATAATTGATCTTCTTTCTATGCTTATTAGCTTGATTCATCATTTGTTTTCGTGTTTTGATCAGAGCTTCACAAGCGAAAATCAAAGTCTTGTTCATTTGTTCAGATATATTCTTGATTCGATCAATCTGCAAGCGTTTGCGAGTGCTTTCATACTCAATGATGTCAGAGTTGAAGCTCATATGAGAATGAAAGCTCTTGTTCATGAAGAAGAGAATCAAGAAGATGACTGATGACAAGACGTTATTGTTGATAAACTCAATCATGAGTAGTCACTTAAATCAGTCATTTTGCATATATGAACAGAAGAATCAAAGATAACGCTTGATGTTCTGATTGACTTGTTCGCTTTGATTGTTGATTTGAGAATGATAAACGATAAACAATTGAAGAAAAATGCTCAGCTGTTTGCAAAGAAACTTTCATAGTATAGAGATGAATTGCGAATCTCGATCAGATACTATGAAGCTTGATAGATCATGAGTTTAATATATTCATTGAATCAGCATTTCAGCTGTCTTTTCAGCTGTGATATCTTCATCATCAATGATGCAAGAAATATAATGTGTTTCTTTTGACAATCTGCAGATGACAGTCAGAATAGCATTGTAATTGTACGAATCAAATAGATCAATAATGAAGTTCATTGCTATGTCTTGTCATCGCTGTTCAGATATAAATAGAGATTGAAGCAAGTTGTTTGATTTATCTCTTGATGTCTTTGAACGTTGACATACGTAGCAGTTTTGAATATATCGATCTATCGTTTTTTGCATAGAAGATCAATAGTAATTTCGCTTTATGATCTTCATGATTCTAAGAATTTCAGAATGATCAATCAACAACTGATCATGTATCTCATGAATCAGATTCATTTGCAGAAGTTCATTGAATGAGATTCATAGCTGACTGTCTTTGTATAAAATTTCATTCTGAACTTAACAATTCTTTAACTTGATGTCTTTGCATTGTGCTTCGTCTCTTGCTATTACTTCGCGAAGTAGCGTACAATTCTCATCAATTTCATTAGTTTCAAGAATCTGTTTATAAATTGATTGATCATTATTCTTCTTTAGATCAGTAATCTTCATTCAATTCAATGTCAAAATAGTAGTTCTTTGATATTGAATATGTTCATCGTTGAGATATTTAGACATGAAGTCAGCTCAACGAGTTAATGCATTGATCTTAATGTTCTGTTTGTTAAATCGATACATTATCTTGAAGTTGAAGTCAGCTAGCTTCTGAACTCAATGCATCTGTCATCAACTCAACTTCTTGTCTTTCATCAATGAGATGAGTGCTTGATGATCAATGAACATCTTGATAAAAATGTCTGTCAACTTCAGTTCAAGTCATTAATGCTCAAATGCTTGAATGATGATCAGCAGTTTCTTATTGTATATTTCGTAGTTGCACTTAGCAGAAGACATGTTCTTGCTATAGAAAGCAATCAAATGTAGTACTTCTTCATCATCATATTAAGAGAGAATTTCGACGTTTACGTAGTTGAATGAGTCAGTTTTCAGAATAGTCTTATAAGTCTGATCAAAGTGACGAAGTATAAAAGTTTCAATCATACATCTCTTCATGTGATTGAATGCAGTTTGACAAGTCTCATTTCATTCAAATATGATCTTCTTTTGAATGAGTTGAATCATTGAATGAACAATCTTTGAAAAGTTCTTGATGAAGCATCAATAGAAATTGCAGAAGTCAATGAAGAATTGCATCTGAGTGAGATTATTGAGTGTAGATCAATTAACTACTGCTTGTATCTTTCGTGAATTCATCTTAAGTTTCTCGATTGACATCAAAAGTCTTAAAAAGATGATTTTCTGAACATGAAACTTGCATTTATTGATGTCTATTTGTAGATCAGCTTCTCGTAGTCTATTCAGAATCAATCATACATGTTGCTTATGTTTCTTCAAGATCTTGCTGTAGATGATAATGTCATCTAGATAAATCTGATAAAACTAATGTAAATATTTAAACAACACGTCGTTCATATAATATTGATAAAACGTCAATTTATTGATTAATTCAAAGAGCATTACATGATATTTGTATAAGTCGAAAAAGATAATAAAGATAGTCAAATCTTTACTATCTGAATGCATGTGTAGCTTATTGAATGTGACAATGATGTTCAATTGAGTCAGATACTTGCTTTCTTGTATACGAGTGAAAGTCTCGTCTATCAATGACAAAGAATAGCGATTTCGTTTAATCAAAGCATTGAGCTTTCTGTAGTTGACGCAGAAACGCAGACTTTCATCTTTCTTTTCAGTGAACAAAATGAGCGAGACGTATGATGCAAAGCTGAAGAAAATGAACTCTTTGTTCAGATGTTTGATCAGATACTTCTTTATCTTCTGAAGCTTGTGATTGAACATCTGATATAGTCTGCTTCGCGAGAATGTTTCTTCATCGATCAACTCAATTTTGTGATCATAGAAATGATTCAATGATAGCTGATCAATCATTGCTCGATCGAAAATGTCTAGATAGTTGTGATATTCAGAGAAAAGCTTGATCTTGACTTGCTTGAGAGCTTCAGCATGAAAAAGCTCATGCAGATTCACTTCTTCAGACTTGTTTTCTGCTATAGTTATGAGTCAATCGATTTTCAAGATGATAACAGCAAAGATCTTAACATCTGAATGTTTAACTAACATTTTATATGTTGCTGTCTCTATCATTGCTATGTTCGTTGAATCTGATGTCGATTTAGAAATTTTGACGTTAGTTAAAGTTGCATCACACGATTTTAACTGTTCAATTGAACTCTTCTTTTGACTGAAAAAGAGTGATTTCTGACGAAATTGAGATGTAATGAAAGTGAAAGATCTCTTTAGTATATGAGTAGAAGTCAAGCTCTTCTGTTTTGTGATTATTCTATGACTTGAGAATAGAACAATCAATTTCTGACTAGAGATGAAATTCGAAAATTGAAGAAAATTGATTCACATATCTATTACTAGATTGATTTTGTTCATTCATGTTTTTTCAAAAATCATTTGATGTTGATTTAATCAAGTGATCAACATAAAAGCTGTGTCAATCATATGATCTTGAACAGTCAGATTCAAATAAATGACATGAATGATGAGTTTCTTAGCATAATGATCATCAAATTCTCGAATTGACTTTGCTTTGATCAAAGTCAAAGACTTAATTTGCAACTGATCACAAACAATCTGCGCGATCACTTCATCAATGAACAAATAGTCAGCAGCTTCAATGTTTATCAATGACTTCAATGAGTAACTAATTTCATTGCTAGAAAGTACACATTCAATAATCAAAGATTCAGAAGCAAAAGAATCATCTGACATGCTTATCATTGAAGAAATTAACACATCTTTCATCACATCTTTGATGAAAGTTTCTAGTTTTTTGCCTCATTATCTTCAAAAGAAGACATTTTCTCATTCTCTTTATTCTTTGAAATGATGATTTCATGTAGACGAGAGATGAATGCATGAAATGTTGAGATATTAATCTTGTTCTGAGAACAGTTTTTAAATAAGTGATCTGAGATCTTGCAAATATAGCAGATGATAAATGATCTGACTGACTCAGAGATAGAAAAGATAGTTGACTTGATATATTTGATTATCAAAGTCATCACTGCTGACAATGAAGTAGCAATGCATTTATCAGATATAACAATGACTTTGATGATGACAGTGCGAAGCTGACTGCGTAGCTGATAGTTGACTCGCTGTTTATTATTCACATCTTGAAGAAAGATTCTTAAGCAAGTGAGCGAAGTAAAGTTCTCTGAACAGACTGATAAAGCATTCTGCAAGCGATTGTTGATCTTATTCTGAAGATCATTCATCAGAGTGCAATCATTATAGTCTAGATAACTGAATAGCTTCATAAAGTTGAAGTAGAAGACATTGAAAGACTTGTTTGTTTATCTAAAAGCGTTGTACTTGCAATGACACTTTCGATTTCTATTCAGTTCATCATATATTTCTTTCAGATGCTCAAATAGCTCGTTGATTGAAATGTATGAATGTGAAGCATTATGTCAATGTCAAGCAAAGATGTGCTCAGCAGCATCATCTTCTAGTCTAAATATCACATAGACAATACAGATATTTTCATTATTAAAGTGATTGACATTTGTCTGAAGCTTGTCGTTCATCTTGATTCTTCAGCTGTTTCATGTTAATTCATCTTCATCAATGAATATAAATGAGTTCAAAAACTTGAAGAACTTGTGATAATCATTATTGAATAGAGTGAATGACTTACGTCAAGTATGATTCTTGATAAATTAACGAAGTAGAGATTTCATAAACTCATGAAATCGAGACTGATTCGCTGAACGCTGTCTCTTTTTTAGACTCAAGACTTTCTTTCATAAATCAATGATAGTCTCTTCTTGAATGTCTATTGTCATTTGATTGATCTCTAGCTCATTAAGTCTCTTGATGTGATTGACTTGAACATCAATTCATTGCTTATTGAGTTTTCAAGTCATGTTTCGTTGATCTTTTAGCTCGATCAGCATCTTGATGATTTCATCTGACTGATTGATAGCTCATTGACGAAGTTGTTGACTCATGTTGATGTTTCATGAGATAGCGACATTCTGAAATCTCGTTGAAGCATCAACAGAAATAAGAAACACTCATCTATTAGCAATGCTTCTAAGCAAATGAGCTGTTCGTGACTCAACTGATTCAGAGTCGCGTGTCATTGTAAGAAAGATAAGAGTAGATTTGATTGTAGTAGAATTGAGTGATTGATTTGATAAATTTGAGTAAATTTGAGTAAATTTGAAAATGTGTTTTGATAAAAGTAATTCAAAGAATTTCTTGCGAATTTTCTGAATGAACGAAGTAGATTATTTCGTATCATCTACACGTCGATAGCAGAGTAGTTGATTAGCATTTATTCACTGTTAGAAATCGATCTAGAGCGAGTCATAAAAGTGTCATTTAACTAATAGATAAATGCTAAGAAAGAAAAGTATCTACAGAAAAGAACTTGATTCTTATATATGCATTTCTCAGCTCTGTGCTAGATTCAATTGAGTTGACGTCGTACACATATGATGCAGAGACTCAATGACATCATCTTTAGATCAGATTCTCGCTAGACTCAATTAGAATGAAATCAGATGAAGACTAGTTGAAAAATAGACGAAGGTTAGAATCATGACAAGAACAGCATTCAGAATCATCTAAATCTCTCTCTATCAAAGATGATGAGCATTGAAAGATAGATAACATCTTGAACTCTAAATGTTATCAAGATTGAATACAATACAAAGTCAAATGAACGAGATTAGATCAAAACAATGAATGATACTATGTTGATAAAGAAGAATTCAAGAGCTTGAAAGAAGTTCTAGTTGAATTTCATAAGCTCTATTCAGACAAGTCACACTAAATTGAAAAACAGTGAAAATTTGTGTTTCATTTTGTTCTATTCATGCAAACATGAATTTTCGAAGAGAAAAATAATGTTACGAGCGTATCAAGACTGAACAAGACTGAAGCTTTAATCAATTCGCAGTGCACGCTAGCGAGTACTTTATGTAATGATTAGAGCTAGTCAATGATTTAGTCGAGATCTGATCTAGCTCTGACTCAGATTTGACTCAGATATGATTCAGCATCTTTTTTCTTCTTTAATACATTTTAATCAGCTTTTATTATCTTCTAGATAAACACACTTCTTTGTGTTATGAGTAGTCAACAGATTTCTATGATAATCACATTTCTTTGTGTTGCAAACATCTTTTGAATTAACATCTTTCTTGTGTTTCAACACGTCTTCTTTGAAACTAGCGTCAATCTGAGTAACTACTATATAAAGTGTGTTCTTCTTGTCTTTTGTATCTTCTTTCTTTTGTATTCTTAAAGTCTTAGTTATAACTATCTCTATAAATCAAACATTCTAGTCACGCATGCACTCTGATTAGTTTCTAGACATGATTTCAACAAATGATTGACTGAGTAACGAACTTTTTAACTGCTATTCATTCAGAATTGATCTTTTTAAAGCTCAGATAATCACATGATTTACAAGCAATTAAAATGCTTCAAAATCAACGACTCAAAATCTATTTATATGAGATCTTTCATCAGTTTCATGAATGAAGCAATATCATAACTTTAGCTTGAACTTCATGAATTTAATGATGTTCTTTAAAGACATCTGAGAATTCATGATGATCTTAAGAATAAAATAAAAACTTTCATTTTGCTGTGAAGTCATTGTCTCAAGATTATGATATCATCATGTATAACATAAAATCATCTGTCTTTTTTTGAAGTATCAATTGATTTAGAAGTAATCTTGATCAGATGAATGTAATAGTTTCAGCAATGCTGCTTAATTAACTTGCAGCTCAGTAGTAGTACTGAATTTCACTCACTGTCATGTAGCATTCTTGATCTCTTCATGATGCTTAAAAAGATAATTGACTTTAAATTTAGCTACTTATGCTTAAATGTTCTCATAAACATGTCAATTGCATAGCTGAAGCTGAATTTTAAGCATAGATATAAATAACAAAGTTGTCAATCTCTTGCTTTAATTGACTATAATGATTCATGAAAACAAACAATCATTAAATAGTTTTTCATGCATACATTGAATGAAGAAATTGAACGTCTCTTTGAATTCTGATATGACAAATAAGAAGTAGATTGAAAAGATCATTGTTGTGTTAATGACATTTACAATCACAAAAAGAAGCATCTTCAATACGTTGATATTGAAGATAGCATTTGTTTTCATCATAAAGTCGCTTATAAATCTCTTAAATAATTTTCGCTGATAATTATTTAATAAAAATATTTGCTCAATATTCTTTGAATCAAAACATCAGCATCATTTAGCATGTAGAAATATCAAATTCAAATGATGAACATTGAATTATTAAAACATTGAAGTAGTTTTGTAATGATTTTCTCTTTGAATCATGTAATAGAAGAAATCAAATTGTAGTACTGCTTTTTGAATAAATGAAATTTCTGATCATAATTCTTGAGAGTATTTTCTAGCATTCGCTCAAAAGTTCAATAGATAAGCTTGCTTAAGCAATTTGTTTTAATCAATTTGATTGTCTTCATCTGCTTCAATTGATGCTTCTTATGAGTATCATAGATGTCACGATTTCAGTCTTCGTCTATTCTTCAACTAGTCTTCGTCTGATTTCATTCTAATCGAGTCTAGCACAGAGCTGAGAAACACACATATAAGAATCGAGTTCTTTTCTGTAAATACTTTTCTTTCTTAGCATTTATCTATTAGTTAAATGACATCTCTATGACTCGCTCTAGGCCGACCTCTAACAATAGAAAAGAGAATTGATGATGACATCATGATTATGAGTCTGATATTATATCTTCAGTATTCATGTTTTATTCTCATCACTGTGATCAAGAGATCGATAGCTGATAAAGCAATGTCATTTGCAATTTTTGACTTTGATCTTAGTGAGTTTCTGCTTGCGATTTGTACTTTCGTCTTTGTTAGTATGATCATCGAGCTTTCAATACTTTTTGATATCGATCTTGTGATGTATGCATGAATAATTCTTTCTGTCTACTTCGCAGAATTCGATGACTATTTGAAATCTCTGGCTGAAAGCGTAGTTTTGTAGTCTTTCATATGCCTCATTAGATATGTCGAAAAGCTCGCCGTCAGCAGAAGACTCTAGATGAGTCGAGGGTATTCTATCGATTGCCCGCTGGATGATGGGTATGAGACTGAGGTTCAGATTGGAGTGGGATTGCCATACGGTAGGCATGACGATGAGATCGACGGCGACGTGGATGTAGGTAGATAGGTAGATAGGTAGAGCGTAGGTTATTTGAGGGGGAGGTTGGTGAAGCTCGGAAGGTGGGCGAAGCTCGGAAGTCATACTGAATGAGCGGTGTGATAAAGTTTGTGGTGGGGAATCTACATGTATTTGTTAGCAAACTCCACCTAAATGAAGGTAGATCCCGCCTTTAGCGAAAGTGACGCTACCCGCAATGTGCGCTGGATACTTGCGCCCCCAAGACCTCCCGCTACTAGAGTAAGGTATGTTCCTAATCGGACGACTACTCCTCCTGCTGCTACAGCAGCTCCTGCAGCTTCTATTGCTTCAAGACTGCGCCCCGTATTTCTATTAGCGGTGGGGAGATACTAACCAGGTCCCACTAATGGTCTGTGCCTAGGAAACCATCATAGCCTTCCAGGATCTGCACCATTTGTGCGAAGCAACCACTCATAGCAGAGCAGTTGCCTAGGTACTTCTGTTCTCAAGATCTGCTTGAATACTCACTGCTGCAGATCCCACAACTGAAAGTTTGCAGATTGGGGTGAGGGCTAATGAGTTTTTTTAGAAATGTAACTGATCTCGCAGAAGAACGTAATGGTCTGGTTGACTCGAGATTAAGTATGCTCAAAAGCCACGTTCACGCCGTCAGGCATCGCAATCCCGACTACAGAATTAAGGTAGCCTAGAATTCTGGCTCCAAGCGCCACCGGTGGCCCCTTTCTAATCGATGTCAGATGGGTTCTCAAACTGCTCCTGCACTCAGTGCGCTGGGAACTCTCATCGGATATATAGAAGCAGAAGCTGCAAGTGAAGACGTTTTCGAGAGGCTTCTGTGGCCTCAACGCTTTTTCAACGCATTCTCTTGGCAGGATGCCATCCAAGTTGGACTCCTCAACCCCATGGGTGAACCAATGCACAAGGCTGCATTAAACACTCTCGAGCGATTTTATCAAAATGAACTTTTCAGAGGCCGCGACCTTGGCCATATGCTAGGAACGGCCTTTTTCCATGATACTGGACTCACATACACGACGCAGGAACCCCCGCTAGACACGGAGAATAAAAAAGGTGTTCGGAACGGGCTATGGGTTCAAAGTATCGCACGTCTACCTATTCCTACCAAAGCTCAGACAGAAAATAACCCCGAATCCGGCGTCAAATCATTCAGATTTGTCAGGGCACGGTCGGTGGTGAATATACTGGAGCTGTCGTATGCGGATAGGAATGTGGAACCTATGAAGACTGTGAAACATGACGCTGGATTACTCACTTATCGAATCCTTCTGGCCATTCTCTGGAGTGAGATCACTGCATTGGCTGTGGGCCTTCTCGTCTTGAGATTTTGGCGATCATACTTCTGCTTACTCTGGTTTCTACCTTTAGCTCTGAGAACCTTGAGTGCAATTTTCACCATGCGCCGAGAGGGCTTCCTCGCAAAGCCGTTGGCGAAGGAAACGGATCTGCAAGAAATTAAACATTTCGATGTCAACACCCGCGGCCACGGCCGTCTTGTCATCAAAGGCAAAGAAACGGCCGTGTTACAATTTTTCAGACACTACGGCCATCCAATTCGAAGTCGCGCCCGCGAAATCTTGCAGATTTCCATCATCGTTACATTCGGCCTGTTGTTTCCACTAGGTTTGGTATGCTCCCTGATATGGATGCCGGTCGAACTGCAGTATGTGTGGATTGGGTACCAACTATACGCCACCATCGCAACGTACGTGTATCGCTTCACCAGAGCTCAGCAATGGGCAACAAGCTCAGCAAGGCTGGCTCAAAAGCTTAGCGAGGGCAATGGTGAGGAGCGCATCGCATATTTACAAGACGACAATGGAATTGCTATGAAGGGAAAGTTGACGCGGATTTATGTTGGGAATCATGGCGAGGGCCAGAAAGTAGTCCAAAGTTTGGTGCCTGTGAAGTCAAGGGAAATCCAAGAGGAGAAGGCATGTAATTGCGCCTGTGGATCAAGCTGCCCGAGGACATCAGAGGGTAAACCTCACGAGTCGAATAGTGACGGCTGATCCGGGTCTATGTTTGGCTGATTTATCCTGAGCGCACACTATTGAAGTGCCAACGAATACGAAAACTATTATTAACTTGATGCGGTGTGATAGTTTGGGGAGGGATTGAGAGTTCATGTTCCTTTTTGACTTCACTCGTGGTCATCGACACATTCATCTTTTGACCGTTGGATTCGATTATATGAACGATTCAGCGATTCCACAAGGCCTGTCTAAATTCGAGGACAAATTTGCAAGTGAATAATATATCTTTATCCTAGTGTTTCCGTGCACGAATTCATATCCGCAAGAGATAAGTTCTACCTGGATTGCGCAAGGCTCCCTCTAAATGAAATCCCACTCTTAACAAAGCTATCGAGTTCATCCATATCCTCCCGTGAAAATCATCAATAATTTTCTGATTATAAACCGTACATGGGCTGTTGAAACAAGAAATAATAAACAACGAACAAGATAGCATAGCTAGCTCTCTTCAGTGTACTCTCCACTCATTACTTCAATATCAAAGTATAACCCAGTCAACCTCGGAAGATTCCACCAAGTCCTCCCTACACCAATTTCCTTCAGTCATGAATATTCCTGTTTTGACTAGAATAAGCCTGGATTCATCTGCCATTGATACCACGCCTTCAGCTGTAATACCAAATTGCCGGCGACCATAACGGACTGCGGCGATTGCAAAACGGTATGGCACGTCAGGGAGGTCGTTAATCCAAGCACGGAATGATTCAAAATGTTTGAGCCCGTCGGGAGAAGATAGTGAGACAGGCCCTTCGGTACCAGGTGACGTCTTGTGGCCAGTTCCTGCGAGGACACTAGCTTTCTTGATTATTACGGAGCCATCAAGTTGAATCTCCCAATGGTCTGTTAACGACATGGACCAGTCTGTAGCTGGCAAGTTCAGGGACTGGGTAACTTGCCAGTGTTTCTTGTTGTGGGCGAAGGGCAGTAATGTTCCCAGTGGTTCTCCGAATTCCGCGTCTTGGATAGTATTCGATGGCTGACGCAGATGCAAGAAAAAGGGACCGCCGATCTTGTGCTGAGCTTCGACGAGAAACTCGTAAGGGTAGGAATGAAATATGAGTTTGTCCTGAGGGTGAGCTCGGCCGTTTTTCTTTCGATAATCCTCGTACCAGTCTGTGATTCCAGTGGCGGACATTATGGCCTGTGCTCTCGGACTAGACGATTGGCGGGATTCGGCAGCGATGAGGATGGACATTCTACTGGGTGAGGTCAAGTCGTTGAGCTCCCATCTCTTGATGGTGAATATCAAGGTCTCAACTTCACCTGGCCTTTTCTTGGGTTCATCGACAACTGCTGCAAGCGAGTATGCTAGCGTAGCAATATTGTCAAGAGGCAGGAAAAGCCGTTCTTTGATGCTAAGGATGTTCCATTGTTGATCTGCCAGGAGAGAAGAGGGACAGAGATAGGCTTCTTGAAGAGTCCAAAGGGAAGAGAACCAGCGGGAACCGGGGTCGTTTCGAAGCTTTTCTAGTTCTTCTTTGGCTCTTGGCCCGTCTGGAGGCACCGGAACCCAGGGATCAAGAATATCCTTTGATATCGCCAGAGATAAAGACTCCTCTTGCAGCTTTTTCGTAAATTTCTCACAATGGCCTTGCACTTTTGGATCTTTTGGAGCAGTGTGGCGAAGATAGTTTAAGCCCAGCCATACGACGGTGTTTTCTAACACTGTCCAATCAAGCACGTCATGCATCCATATCACGGTGCATTTCGCCCGAGAAAATATCTCTGCTTGCTTTCCAATCTCCTCCGCCTGTTCTGAACATTTCTCTTGTGGGATACAAAAGAGATCGAACCAGAGATATTGGACTGGCCACTCGAGCCGTTGAAATGCCTCTGGCAAGCTCTGGACATCAAATCTTGTGTTGGCTGGGACTGGCCAGTTGACATGGGGCACATTGACTGGGTGTTTCTTGCGCCAGCGACCCCATGTGTGACTTATACAATAATATTCCATGTCACCCTCGGACAGAGATTCGGTTTTTATCGATTTTCGGGAAAACCTGTCCCACAGATATAATGGCTTCCTAACATTAATTTCGATTTTCGTGGTCAACCACGGGCACGCTTCCAGGGTCGCACCTAACAACATTTTCTCAGATTTAGATGGAGACAGCTTCTCCATCTCCTGGTAAGAAGCGTGCGCAATGATCTGACATACCGCTTGTTTCAGGGCGCGTCTTCGGGCTATTTTCACTTTGTCGTTGATTTGTCTCAGTATCGCCTTCGCCTGTGGCTTTAATTGCTCGGCCGGCATTTGATCTAGTTGCTTTATGCTCGAGTACCACACCATCTCGAAAACATATAAATACGCGAGGCAACTCCCATAAGTTGCATTTGCTGGATCTGGGTGCTCGTCTTGCGATCTTCCTTCTGCTTTGAGGAGATCTAACGTCGCAGCATTGTCGTCTGGTTTGGCATGGTGATAAGTAGCGTTCCACCACTCGTCTAGAATGCGCCAAGACTTGTACTGAGCTTCTGACAAGGTCAACTCGAATGACTTGCGCGCCGGTGGATGCGAGATATGGATTTGCATCTGCTTCCATAGCCATAGTCCTTCGCTGTACGGGTCTCTCTTCCTGTCGTCCGGCACGACCAGGTCAGCGTTGGCATCCAAACAACTCCAGATATTCTTGTACAGGAAATCTATTGCAACGATTTCCATCGCGTCGAAAGGGAGCCAGTATGATTTCTGCTCTCTAGTGCAACATCAACCGTGGCCCAAATATTCCAATCCTTCTGTCTCATTGATGGAAGGTCTTGGTAGTATCTATCTACACAACAAGCTCGAAGCTTCTTTGATGGAGGCCTTACGCTGTTGTGGAGGCTATGTAGCTACCTACCTTAGGTCAGTAAATAAAGTATATAAACTGTGTTTGACCACATCGGTGTTCTGGACCAATAGTTACCTGAGGCCGCGAAAATCCCAATTATTTCTAAACCCACTCAGCACGCTCTCCGGTCCCTCAGACGCACACCCCAGACGCACTCCGGTCTCAGTAGCCCTAGGTGACAAGCCAATTAGGATCCTCCGTGTGGCAACCCAGCGCGCCAGACACTAGAATATCTTCCTGGGCCGTCTCGCTTGCCTTGCCAAGTATTGCAAGCCGGAGGCGACCCACGGAGTTTTAACCTTCATCCTCCGTGCCTTCTTTCGTAGTTCCTACTTTCTAGAGTAGTTCAACCAATATATACACATGCACATACTCCTTCTGACCCTCAGATACCAACAATCGCTGCTTCAACACGTGTGACTGCCTACTTATAATGGTTAACGCAGGCGGTTCCGAAAGGTCCGAATCACCTCTATACATTGATTCGCGAGGAAGCCCCTACTAGTGTCGATTGATATCTAAGGCGTGGCTTCGTGTGAGAGGGTGTTGATCGCTTGGAGTGGCAAGTATCGAAAGTAACGGATCTACAACGCCCCTCTACCCAAGACATGCATGTATACAACGAGCTCAAACCCGGTCGTAGCGCGATTCTCGAGGCGATTGCTTCATAACGGCACAATTCTCTGTCTTACAAGTCTTCAGATCGAGTATCGTTTGGTGTTGAAAGATAAGAAACATTCTGTCGTATTCTGATTTATCTCGTCCTAATCGCCGGCGAGTACATCAACGTGCCAGTCCATCAGACTGGATGAATAGGCAAGAATGTACACTTGGCCCACTCCCCTCTTCACCAAAGGCAGAGACGGCGGAAACCGGACGAGCCTACTCGCACTAACTCATTGTTTTTTTCCCCAAGAAGAATTCATCTGCGGCTACTGGTTTCCAGAGGGCTGTGCCTGAGCTTATAGCCGGCGATTATTTCTTTCAGCACGTACATTTCTGTCCTGCAGACAATACGAGTATCACAAAATCACAGAGGGTTCGGATGCGGATACGGCATGGCATTTTTTGATACTTGTCACTGGAAATTAGTGGGTTTGCCGCAGTGCTTTCGCCATCAAATGTCGTTTGGAAGCTCGATGGAGAAGGAAAAGGCATCGAGAATCTGTCCGAGCCGGCGGTGAGAGGGATTGAATTACTGGATGATTATGGAGGGTTGGTGACTGAGGGATGAGAAGCAGGAGAGGAGGGCGGCCGTTTGTAAGGGCGAGTGCGGACGTGGTGTTGTGTGATATGCGGCATGGGGAATGGCTGGGTGGGGTCGCTTGGGAAGGTTGGGGTGGGAAGTGGGAGATTCTGGGGAGAGGGTGGAGTGGAGAATGCGACTTTTTGTGCAAAAGCTGTTACGTATCTGGTAAGCATTGCTGTAAGCCTTTATCTAAGTTTCCAAGAGTCCCCAAGTCCGCGTCAACTAGAAGCTCTCAAACATCCTCAAACCACGGCCCCTCGGCCCTCACAAACTCCTCCCACCCCCTCGGCCTCTCCTCCATCTGCGCCAGCGTCCAATCCAACTGCTCTCTCCCCCCCGCCCCATAATACGCATACTCCGTAATCAGGCCCGTAACCTCCGCAAGCGCATTTCGCACATGCGCCGGCAGTGAAGAAAGCACCTCGGATCCAGTGGAGCTTTTCTCAAACACGACAGTCTTGCCTGTGGCTTTTGTCCAGCCAGCCGCAATTTCGAGGGGATTATAGTAAGCTGTGGCGCTGATGAAGGTTTTGCCTTTGTATTTCGAGGGGTTGAGGAGAGCGGGGGTGAGGAATTTGCCCGTGTCGGTAATGTCGACTAGGGGGAGCTGGGTTGTGGGATCCCAGGGTTGGGCAAAGATGTAGGTGCCGTCGCCTTTCTACATAATACCTGGTGTTGGATATATCCTCGAAAGCGAGTGAAAGTGTTCTGGTAGAATGCTAAAGAGAGGATGGACTGACCGGCTTTGGAGTCATGATGACTTTGAAATTTTGCATGTACCATGCAGGCATGTAAAAGATGCTCTGGATAGGTAGGGTGCGAATATACGTCTCCACCTCCGCCTTGCTGTCAAAGTGGTGCACGTTACTCAGCTTACCGGAAGACATTTTGGTAACGTTCGGGAGCGAGGACCAGATGATGAGGGTGGCGCCGGCTGCGACGGCGGCATCGGCAACAGCTTTCCCTTGGGCAATCTCACTGGCGGCGGAAGCTTTTTCCCAATCTGATGTATGGAGCGTTAAAAAGACTCATGATCAAGAAACTGTGGACTTGAGGTCTGAATAGAAGCGTACAGTCCGTGACAGAGAAGACAGCATAAGAACCTGCAACTGCATCCTTCAACGAGGCCTGGTCATCCATATCGGCCTATAGACTCGATTGTCAGACTACCACCCGACTGCTTCAGCCCATTCGTTACCAGTACCTGGACGACCTCAACCCCTTCTTCTTCTAACGCGATAGCCGCAGGCTTGGTAACATCGCGAGTAATGCCACGAAGCTTGTAGATTTTTGAGAGTTTAGAATGCTTGAGCACATGAGCAATCAAGGCACCGCCTTGAGCGCCTGTAGCGCCGACGACCGTTAGGAGCTTGCTCATAGTCGCCTCGGATTACTACCTTGTGAAGCAAAAAAAGGGCTGCGGTTCTGGTCAATATAGATTTTGTGCATTCCTCCAGCCGCAGGAAGCCCCGTTATATGTAATGCATGAGTCGCAACTCGGATGGTTCATGACCCGTGAGCCGGCCCACTAATGTTGGGAGCAACCTTGGGAATTCGACTGTGATTTGCTCCACCAGCTTTACAGATGGTGCTTAGAAATACTTGAGTTATTTGATCACACTAGAAAAACTCGCTTGCCCTCGGTTAGCCCTATCTAGGGATCGGTAATGACCGTCATTTCGATCGTATGACAAGTCATATGACGTCAAGTCGTGACATGGATCTGACCTGACAAATGACATGACAGCAGTCTAGCCAGATCGGGTTTCGCGCTAACCCTTTCTAGATATAGGCTAGCCCGTTTCGGTAGAACATCTTGCAATTTCCGCCGAATCCTCCCTTTTAGACTGACCGCGTCGGGTCGGGTTGAAAATGTGAGCAACCCGACTTCGGATCGGGTCGGATCCAAAATGTCAACCCGAAACCCGACCCGACGGTCAGTCTACTCCCTTTCCTCAACCTTTCTACATCAACCATCACCTCTATTGACTGTTATTCCTACTCTATATAAGCACTATGCTATCTGATTCAGCTGTACACGCCGCATTTACCGAGTCAATCGTTCCAGGAAGAAGAGAAAGAGTAGTGAAATGCCGCGAGCGTACACTACGAAAGATAGCCCAAACAATGCCTACTGAAGAGAAGCTTATAGAGGTAGAAGATCAGTGGTTGGAGGAACAAGATTCGATGTTGAAAGCTCGAGAAAGAGATGGAGAAGAGACGGAAATTACACTATAAATTGCTCTGTTTTCTCTGTTTTCTCCGGGTTCTCGGGCGTCTGCGGCTCCGGAATTGTTAGAACGCTCAGCCCAATAGTCGATTCCTGGGCTCTGATTGGTCAAAAGCCTTAGTAATATATATATAAGCTGTCTTATTGGCTGTCAAGTAGAAACATCTGACGTCAGGATGACAGAAAACATCTGACCTGACCTGACTGTCATATGACCATCCGTTATCCCTAGCCCTATCAACAATTTGATGGGATCTCCAGGTCTCTGGGAACAGGTTCCCTGATCGTAAATTATCGTGAGATCATGTCATCGTTCCACTCTCGAAGCTTTTCTAGCAGTGGCCATAAGCCATGAAACACACGATAACAATTATCTGCCATCTGTCAGGAGCAATTAATAACATATGGTTTTTATTTTCTTGTCTCTGCATTGCTATGTCAACATTCACACGTTCATGAATACTTGCGCAATCGGAAGCGAATGATAGACAGTTCTGAGATTGTGCAGTAGACAAATGTTCGCCAAGGAGCCCAGCTTGTGTAGACCCTGTATGAGGGACAAAGACGGGCATATGCAAGATAGGATACCTGAAACGTATCACAGGCACCTGATCCAGTTCGAACTTACGGCCAATCTCCGAGGCTGCGGCTCTTACCCCATTCGAATGCGAAACCGAACGAAGACAATTCCCTACCATTTCGCCTCCTTCGTGGCTTGAAACTTCTTAAGTATGACAAGTTGTTTCTCCAGAGCACTCAGCCACGTTTCCAATGCTTGGTTGACCTTTCTCTGATCATCCCCCATCTTCGCGTAGAAATCCTTCTTGTATGGTGTCGCCGACATGGCGGCACTGAAAAGTGGTTTCATCATGAATGAGTGGTGTGGTTTCAGCGTATTGGTATATGCAGCCCGGAAGGACACCGAGAGCTCGTCGTTGGTGTTCGCAAGATTGTGTCGAAGTGCTTGCGCAGTGAAATCGAGTCCTCTACCACATTCATTAGAGCTGCATTTTAGCTGGAACAGGGCCGACCAACCGCACGAGCCATAACAGGCCTTCTGCGGCGATGTGCTTCTCGGTTTTCAGCTCGTTGGCAACGAGTGACTGAAGGTTGTCCGATTCAGCCGGCGCAGCTAATTGGCGTTCTCGCACTTTCTTCGATTCTATCAGCTTAGCAGGCAGCGATGATGACGCGATGAAGGTCTTGCCTTGACGTTGCCCTGGATATCATTTTTGACGGGGACGAATGATAGGGAGCCTAGCAGGTCTGAGGCAAGTAAGCATCGAGCTGTGGATAGAGCTTGAAGTCGGCATACCAAAGAGGGATGTAAGCGAGTCGGCAGAGTCAAGAAAGTCGGTAGTCGGGATTGCATTGTCATGGGCAGCATCGATAGGTACGTCAGCAAAAGACTTCTTCAGAGTGTCGAACCAAGTTCCTCGCGACGGAAAAGATTGCGCTGTTGCTGCCATGGAGGTGGAATTACGGTACTCTACCTTAGTGGTGTACGAATCTCGGGTCGCAGCGTTTTGGAGATGGCAGACAGACCAAATTAAGCGATTCCCACCAAACCACAGCGAAATATGTACTAATTTACGGAGAAATTAACCAATTTTCTACTATTTGACCTTCTAAAATGGAGTAGAGTATCCATTCCGCTCCCAGCACTGTTGCACCCTATCCTGCATATTTGGCTTCCCTTTTTTGATTCCCCTAGCGTCGGGTTTGCCATTGGAGCTATCCAAAAACACTCATTGATCTCCTTCAATGTAATCTTCTTCCATTCCTCCTCCATGGCCTGCCTGAGCTGTCTGGAAGTCAGGTATTTGTGAAGCTTGACGCGTGACTTCAGTATACGCCATACGTTTTCGATGGGGTTTGATTCCGGTGATTTAGGGGGCCAATTTTCTATGAATTCCAGCTCCATTTGGACCTTCCTGAATCGAGCGATATTCTTGTCGGAGCGCGTACCGTGTGAGCCATCATTATCCTCCTGAAAGACGAATTGACCTCCTGCTCGCTCCACTTCTTCCTTTCTACGTCGTACAATGGGTAATATATCCTTAGCATATCGTTCCTGCCACAGATCTGCTTCTTTACCGAATCTGCCCTCGGTGCCTCGCTTATCCGCATTTTGGGTATTTCTCCGAAATGTCTTCTTTTCTCTTGACTTTCACATCTGTGCATGACGTTGATTTAGGTAGATGTGGTGCTACTCTACTAGCAGTCTTTTCCCGCTTCTCTAGGGAACTGTTCTGGCTTCTCAACTTTCCCCGCATTGCTCACAACTTTCGGAGTATGTGTGTTGGAGAACGAGGTTAGCTGAGGCATTTTGGTATGTAGGTTGAAGCTTGATAGGAGTCTATCTAGGAGCGAGCAGGTAAAACTCTACTAGTGGGCCCCAGCCCTATCAGCCCTATGAAGGCGGAGATTACCATCTCCCCTATTTCCAACAATCTGGACGTTGCACGAAGTACTGTAGCGAAAGGCTAGGAGAAAAGGGGTGGGGGTTCACCAACCTTTGACACGGCTTGGGGCCCATTACTTCAGGCTGACCACGAGGACAGACGAAGAAACGGGCTGAATGCTGACACAGGAACCGGGCGGAGACCCAAGGACCGCTGATCTGCAATAATTCCCCGGTCATTGTCGTCAACGTAGAACATTTCAACACCGCAATCTGCCGTGTTTCGTAGCAAGGTTTTGGATGTACGAGAATGGTCGTATCTCCGCCACGAGCTCTGAGTTCAATGCATTGAATGCCTGTGGCTATAAGGGCCTTGCTGTACGTATACGAGATTGGAACAGGGGGGCCGTAATGATATTGGTACTGCTTTCGGAAGTACTCGTACTCTTGGTTTGTCGAACTTTTCTCTCGAAGGTGTGGAATGCTACCAGGGGGACAGCTTCACACCTACACGCTCTACTACGTACGGTATCTGCTCCATGATGCGCTCGAAACCGAACCCCCACGGGATCACACGTTGCTGTAGGGTTCGCAGCGGTTCGCTAGTACTATCTAGTTCAGGGTACAGGATGTTAAACTCCGAGGTTCAGACCCTTGATGTCAAGGTTTTCTGGAACATAGCACACCAAGTCTCCCTTAAGTTTGGTGTTGAAAGGAATCTGAAACCCACGGGACTGAGGAACCGATCAAACGTTCCAGCTCTCTTCCAAGTCATGTTCCTCCGGTGGTCACGAGAGGCCATATGCGTAATATTATCCCATCTCATCTCAAGACCTGCCGAAACAAGGCAGTTGTTTTCGCCCTTGAAGGATCCTAGTGTCATCCAGCTTGCCTACCGTCTTTCCCTCATCTGCAAAAATGAAACCGGAATGAGCAGTTCTCTACTTTTTATACCGAGACATTTCAGTCTTCTCACGCGTTGTGTTGACTCTTTTGAAAGACATCCTGTTTCTATTCTGAGCTCTTCACGTTGATCGAATAACTTTAGTGTGTATATATAAAGCAGGTGCAGCTGCTGTTCGGTATTCCAATCAACCAGACCTTGTACCAACCATCAAGAAGAATCCAGGCCCACGCCACATATATCCTTCTGATCTTCAATCAAAGTATTCCATATTTTTGAACATGCTCTCCCAAACACTTCTTCTCGCACTTGCTGGCATCGCCACAGCTTTCCCGAATACCCTTGCGCCGCGCGCCACCTTTTCAGGAACCGCCACTTTCAACGATTACATAAAGCAGGGCCAAACTGTGTGCGGTCCCCTATCAGGTTAGCTACGTCCATTGCTCAGGCTTCTGGTGCGAGAAGCTCATCATGTTTAGGTGTATCTGGCACGTATGGCGCTGCAGCCGGTGATATCTCACCAGATATCTCCGCCGGACTTTGCTACTCCTCAATCGATACCTCCAAGTGCAACGGTCAAGATGTCGTCGCAGGCTACCAAGGTCCCGCATGCCCGAAGGGTAACTGCGGAACCTGCTACAGGGTCACCAATCGAGGCGGCTACGGTGGAGCCGGTGTTGGAGGTGTCGGTAACTCGGTCGTTGTACAGATCATCGACAGCTGCCCCTCCGTCAGCGCGTACAACTACTGTAAAACCTCGGTACCGGCCAAGGAAAGGTGTGGTGCTGGGAACTCTTTGGATATAAGCTTAGACGCTTACCTAGCTCTTACTGGCATTCCATGGAGCTCAGTAAGTTTCAAATGCCTTTACACCACATGCGACGGCATGCTAATTTTCTCCTCAGAGTGTGCCCAACCTCACCATCGATATTGAGCCAAGCGGCTGCTGAACAATCAGATTGGGACGTGCATGAATGTTCTATCTGGATAGGACTGGCGTACGACCATGCGTTTGGAGGCAAATTGAGATTTATAGCGCTTGAAGCTACTTTGATAGGAAAACTATTCATCTCGGAATTCTTCTCAGAAAGTGATTATATCGTCCATTTGCTTGTAGACACCTCTGTAGGCTGCGAAATGAACTTGAGCGCTCTTTTGAGATTTGGCAACCTGACAGCCTTGAATGTTAGGAACCGTTACCGAGCAGTGAAGTAGGTTTGTTTACAACTGATAAAATGTCTGTGTTTGTGAAGGTCGCTAAGGAACAAGTTGCTGCGGCTATCCTCATGAATCCGAAGAACTGGAAAGGGAAGCAGCATAAGATTAGGGTTAGGGCTGGGGTTTTTGCAATTCTAGGTAGGGAAACATAAGCGGGGTGCAGCTGGTAGGGGGTTGGAAAAGAAAAGCCTCAGGCCCTATGCGAAGCATATGTCAAGAGCATTAGGACAAGGCCACAAATAAATTCACATCTGATTATCAAAGCCTCGTCTGTGCATATGCGCAGCATCAATCGAGCACAAAGAAACATCGATGAACGACGAAAGCATCAACGCTCAAAATCGAGCGAATGAAGAAGAAAATGCGAAAAAAAGATCTGATGAAGATAACATGAGCAATAGCTTGTGAATGAACATGTCACAGATTGAATTCATGATTCGCATGTTTGATGCATATGCTAAGCATATGTAGAATAATCTTCGCTCGTCTTGCTATCCATGATATATGCGTGATCTGTGATGATGCTGTTTTCTCGATGCTTTGCTCAAGCTGTGCATATGCATGGCTTCAATACTTCGCTCTTGCTGTTTATCTTCTAGCTACTTTAACTATATAACATCAACTCTTGAGCTCATGATTAGCATATGCAGAAAGCTGAGTCGGGGTTGGAATAATTTTGAGCTCATGATTAGCATATGGAGAAAGTTGAATCCGGGCCGGAATCAACCCCCCACCAACTGTAACCCCAAAGATAAGCATGCTCGCAAACCGCGTCATTGGCGGGTAAGAGATGACCTACGCTACCACCAATGTCCAACTCAAAGGTGTATATTTGAATCTATGCATTGATTCTATTGGTTGACCCTCCAAATTACAAATGTGCTCTGAGCAATCTCCGGAGGTGGAAGCTATGACGGCCCATGATCTGGAGTCTGGGTCTTACACCGCACTCCGACTAGTATGAGCATCAGATGACCGGGAGGTATTCGCAAGGCTAACTCTTGCCCTCAGCAACACGCCACGCCGCATCATCTACACCTCACGACACGAAGATGCTTCATTGGCCCGATCCCGAAAGGCTGGTTGAATAGCCATCGCAAGTCGTGGTACAGGCGTTACTTTAGCTCGTCAAGCTACTCATCAAGGGCAGCAACGTTCTCGGCAGGCCCAGATGTTTCTCGTCAAAGGCGAGTCACCGGCCTTGACGGCCCGTCAGCGACGGCGGCCCATGGTCGCAGCTTTCCACAACCTGAAGATGTTGATGAAGAGGAGGAGGATGAAATCACAGAGCATGACCGGGTCGAGGAGACTGGAGCAGAGGACGATGCAGAAACTGGAGGCTCTGCGGACCGGCCAAAATCACCTCAGGCAAAGGCGAAGCCACGCCCAAATCTCGAGCAACCGCTGGGCTCATTAACTTCTGGCACGACTCATAGTGCTTCTTCCTATGTTACAGCTCCGAACGGACCTCGCAAAACTTTCAAACAGAGGATGGATTCTATCAATACCTCAGAGGCTGCCAAACCTGCCTCATTTGTGACTGCTCGTGACTGCAAAGACGCTTTGTCCAAGGCAAAATCAGTTGATGACGGCTCAAATAAGCCTCCATATACTCCGGGTAGCAGTGCACAGCCATCTCCTGCCAATCATGATTCACCTTTTCATGGTGAACCTATAGCTTCCTTGACGTCTTTACTTCAACATGGACAGGATCAAGTCGGAGAAGTGCCTTCTCCTGGTATCCTAGCCAGAAATTCCTCTATCCGTCCACTTCTCGAGGACGGAGATCATCCTCCAGAGCCTAGTCCAGAGAACCTCCCAATGGGGAGGCTGAAGCAAGTCACTTCCGGTCTGATTAGATTCAATATACCCGAGAAGCCTGCCCCTACAGAAGATCGTACTAAGGCTAGGCTGACAGAAGGTGCTCGCCATAGGCCATGGAGCCAGCTGAGGCGTGGTCCGTCTCGACCAGGAGAAATTGTCAAGATCGAGAAGATGCTCGTTCGCGTTGACGCCACTATGAATGAGGTGGAGGATGATTATGATGAGAACGATAGCTTAAGAATAGACGCCCGGACAGTAGAGGCTTGGAGGGAATTCATTGTCGTTTGTCGAGAAGGCGCTGATGAAAAGGCCCATTATTCGATTCAGATGTACAAATCAAGAGTGATACCTGCTGTGGAGCAGCCTCGAGTCAAAAAGCGTGCTACCCATGAGATACCATTGATCCGCAAGATTACCCATGTGAACCTGTATTCCTCGCTAGACAAGACATTGGTGGTTTGGGTCCCGTGGAAAATGAGAAAGAGAATATATATTCTTCGAACTCGATCGGCAGCTAGTGCTATGGAATGGTATACCTTCATACGAAATAATCTGGGTCTGGTCCGCTCTTCGTCTCTAGAGGTCCATGTGCCGGATCTCAGTATCACGCTGCAACTGGAGAACCCATTCAGTGAATTGGAAGCCTCAAGAGAAGCAGCTCTTGCGGATGCAGAAGACGACATGGCTTTACTTAGAATCACGGAAGCTGAAAGAGCAGTTGCGGGAACCATCATAAAGCGATGCATGAAGATGTTAGAGACTTCGCCCGAGTGGGCGGACGTGCTCCAAGCATGGCTCGAGAAAGAAAGGATGGGCCTGGCCTGGAAGAGATACGATCGCCTGGAATGGGTACATGGTGCCAACGAACAGAGGATGTATGGCACAATTGCGATGCAGAAGTCGCATGATCTGGAGCTACTACCAAAGCACCACTACCCCACGCATACAAAACCAAAAAACGAGGACCCTTTGGAAGAGCCTGCCCCTGTTGAGGGTTACCTGATACGCCTCACATCGCAGAGAGGCCGGATGCAACGGTTTGGTAAGATGTATTTCAAGAGACTGTACTTCACAACGCACAATCAGTTCTTGTGTTACTGCAGACCCGCAAAGGCAGTACCACCACCGCCACCACAAATGCCGCTATCCCAGAATTCGAAGATACCGAGCGCAAGCCAAATAGTCGATAAGGCCCCACTGATCTTTGCGATCAATCCATTTCCAGTCAAAGAGGGCCAGATTGAGTGGCTCAACAATGGAAGTCGTGCAAGTACGCGTAACCGTGATCAAATAGCGTACAAAGAGGCAGAGCGTACAGTCAATTCGATGTTGCAGGCTGAAGGCTACATTAATTTGACCCACGTAGTTCGGATACAGCATGCCCGCAGAGGAAATTCGCCAGCTGACGCAACTGTTGCCGAAGGCCCCGATGTCGACTTTCATCAGGATGTCAGTGATACCCGACGGGACGGTGGGAAAACTGATCAGTTCGACGACAAGCGGAACTTTGAACTGGTGCTGAAGAATGGGCTTATGGTAAGATTGCAAGCGTATGACGAGGTAACGAAGACCGAGTGGATGACACGGCTCAGTGCACTCGTTCGGTACTGGAAGCTCCGTACAGCAGAGCAAATGGATATCTTCAAGACCGTCCGCAATACTAATCTCAAGAGCCTAGAGATTGATGAAGAGATTGAATCCTATATTGGTCAATTCGGGGAGAAATGGGAGGTTACGAGGTCTGTTGCTTCGCCAGAGCTCTTCAATATGTGCGGGATCTCTTGCTGCCGTGCTATTACAGTATGTCATTCTGACTGGTGGATAAACTCTGGCTAATGACAGTTTAGATGTCAGGGGTTCTTTACCGCAAGCCAAAACGTCATACCACATTTCTGCGATGCGGTGTCGTCCTCTGCCATGGCCAGCTGTTGGTTTTCCAAGGAACGCTTCGAAAGCGCACTGGAAAAGAAGTTCCGCATATTCAGCATGAGCGTGTGGCAGCTATCGACTTGAAAGAGTGCTACATATATAGTGGCCTCGTCACCGAAGGCGATTTACTGTATCAAAACCAAACCTTTGACAGTAATCATCCCGGCCATCACGTCCTTCCAAGGGTATATCTCGAAGATGGCTGGACGTCGACCGACGAAGACACTATGACCTGCTTTGTCGTTTGGCAGCCGCGGAATAAGTCACTTTTCAGAGCTAAGGAAGATCAAGGGGAGGGAAAAACCAGACAACGCCTACGTTATGTCTCCCAGCTTGGCGTGGCCGGTCGATCTATTGTGTTCAAGACCCGAAGTCGGGCTGAACGAGATCATTGGGTAATGAGCATCGCTATGGAAATCGAACGCTTGCAACAGGTGGAAGAGATTAGAATCATGCCCAAGACGTAAATCATTCGAACGACTTGGTTCCAGCGAGGCGTTGGCGGTGGGTTCTTCGACGAAGAGGCCAGCGGAGAATGGGCATGAGTTGAGGTACCAAACTTCCTTAGATAAGGATTCTACTATCGCAGATGCGAAGGGTAATACTAGACCCGAGACAAAGGAATGACAGGAAGCGTAGTCACCTATAACATTATGCACAGCTTATACTTCGATTATATTCTCTATCCTACCCTCAATAACCCTAGGACTCCCCCTGTAATCCTGCCACCGTATCTTCCCGGCCCTAGCCCAAGGTAGAACTATCCCCTTAACCTGCCCAACTACTAGACTCTTCGCCACCTAATGCACACGTCTGGAATTAGTATTCCGCTTTAAATTCCTCGTCTTGTGCCTGCAGATTAGAGACTTACAGGTCCATGCAAATTACTGTCATTGCTATGCCTAGTCCCCTCTGGATGCTCCCCTTCAACCCAGACATGCCCTAACGGCACGGTCTCTCTTGGCAACGGATACGGACTTTTCGTAATCACGGTATCCCCTTCCAGGGCTATAACCCGCTTTATTACCATTCTCTCCTGTGAGTGCGGTGACCTATCCCACATCAGCCCACTCCCAAACGATTAAAACCCCCTTCTTCTTCCCTCCCCGAAACCCCACCCACGCTCTAGAACAAACCATCACATACCAAAACGCAACCACCGTCCCCCTCTTGAGCCCCTTGGCCGGCGCCCACATATTCACCCACACAACATCCTTCCGTGTCGAGGTATTGTAGTCGGTGTTGAGGAAAGGATACATTGAGGGGCCGGTTACCCACATTAGCTGGGCAACGTGCATGTTGATGAAGGAGAGGACGGGGATCCAGGTTAGAATGGAGGTGATGGTCAGGAGGGTGGGGCGGAGGCGACGCCAGAGGGGGTGGGAGGAAATGGGGAAGCGGAGGCGATGTAAGAGGGTGGACATGGTTGGTGGGCTTGAGAAATGTAGGTGAGAAGGTAGTTTATACTGTAAGAGTGGACGAGATAGGAACGTCGTCGGAGTTTAGGGCCCGCCTAGCGAAGCGCGGCAAGGTTCTCCTCCGCTCTTCATGATTTTCACACCTCTGGTCCAAGTGCTAACTGCGACAACATCGGACTTCAATATGAGATCCCAAAGATTTCGGATAGTTGGAGCTATGCAGGTAGAAAGACAATGGGGAGGCTCACCGGAAGGTTCCCTCGGACCCGCGTCATTGCGGGGGAAGCCAGCACTACCATGGACCTGATCAACTTACCCATTGAACCTGTTCGAATTCACCGCCATGTCTCCTAGCACGATCCACGATGTTCGTCGGATTTACCAAATAGCTTCCATCCCCGGTGACGGTATAGGTCCCGAAGTCATCAGCGCCGGCATTCAAGTTCTCGAGAAGCTTGCTTCAATCCTCGGGGAATTCGAATTCCACTTCGACCACCTAGAATGGAGCAGTGACTACTACAAGAAGCATGGGAAATATATCCCCGATGACGGTTTAGAGTCACTAAGAAAATACGACGCCATTCTTTTCGGCTCTGTCGGTGCACCAGGTCCGCCTCCTCATCTCCTAAACCAACCCACAAGGCATAACCTCTCCCAACAGACATCCCAGACCACATCTCCCTCTGGTCCCTCCGCCTCGCCATCTGCCAGCCCCTCCAACAATACGCCAATGTTCGCCCCACCAAACTCCTCCGCGGCATCTCTTCGCCCTTGCGCAATGCTCGCGCGGGCGACCTTGACTGGGTGATCATCCGCGAAAATACCGAGGGCGAGTACGCCGGTCAAGGCGGGCGGACCCACATCGGCCAACCGTGGGAGGTCGCGACCGAAGTCAGCATTTTCACGAGACATGGCGTTGATCGAGTGATGCGGTTTGCCTTTGAGACGGCGCAGAAAAGACAGAGACGGAAGATTACGGTGGTGACGAAGAGCAACGCGCAGAGGAATGGACTAGTGCTCTGGGACGAGGTTGCCGCGATCGTCGCGAAGGACTTCCCAGACGTCGAGTGCGATAAGATGCTCGTGGACGCGATGACCACGCGCATGGTTCTGCACCCCGAAACCCTCGACACCATCGTCGCCACAAATCTTCACGCGGACATTCTAAGCGACCTCGCGGCTAGCCTCGCCGGCAGCATTGGAATCGCTCCAACCAGCAACCTCGACCCCACGCGCCAAAACCCAAGCATGTTTGAGCCGATCCACGGCAGCGCCTTCGATCTGGTGGGCAAAGGGACTGCGAACCCCGTGGCGACGTTCTGGACGGCGGCGGAGATGGTGAGGTGGTTGGGGCATGAAGGGGCCGCGGAGGGGTTGTTGACATGTATTGAGAATGTTTGTGAGAAGGGGGTGAAAACGAAGGATTTGGGGGGCGAGGCAGGCACGAGGGAAGTTACGGAGGCGGTTTGTGAGGAGATTGAGAGAGTGTTGGAGAAACAGGGGAGGGGGATCTTGACGTGAGTGGGATAGAGAGGATACAATTGAAACCCCCATTGGATTGCCCTGCCACCACGAAGAGCTCGTCTTCCCTTCCATTTTAACCAAAAGTGCAATTTCAAGTCCCAAAAATTCATCATCACATAAACCGAAGCGTCCATACGCCAACGCCCTGCTCACGCTATCAAAGTCCGATTGTCCCCTTCCCTCTTCTCTACCAATCCTTCAGCAACGAATGCGTGGGCGGATTTCCCCCCTTTGCCGTCGGAACCTCAACCTTCACCCCATCACCTTCGCTCCCCTCGCCACCTTCACTCGTCTCCCGCACACTTTCCCGGCCTTCAATCTTCTCCCCCTCCTCGCTCATCTCCGCAGACTCCTCCGTCGTGTCTTCAGGTTCCCCAACGGGTTTCTCGACGGGGACCCAGTCATCTTTGCCGAGCTCGATAGCCTCGTCGTTGAAATCTGCTTGCTCGTGTTCTTCGGAGCTTGTGACTGTGGCTGTAGCTGCTGTTCCAGAGGGGGTTTTCTCGAGTTGTTCTCGAGGCATAAGCTCGTCCTGCGTAGGCGGGAACCACCGCGGCAAACTCTCCTCATAAGCCACAACATCCTTGTCCAGAAAGCAGCAAAACACCACCCTCTCCAAACCCCCCTCCTCCCTCCCCTCCTCCAACCCCACCAAAAACTCCCTCACAACCTCCGCAGCCACCTCTGCCGCCTCCGCGCTCGGATACCCATATATCCCTGTGCTCAAACAGCTAAACGCCACGCTCCCGCCCCTTTCTGCCGCCAGCTCCAAAGATCGCCGATACGCACCCGCTAGTAATTCTTTCTCCAGTCCAGGCCGTTTGCGTCTCGCGGAGCTGTAAACAGGGCCCACAGCGTGGAGGATGTGCTGGCAGGGTAGGCGGAACGCGGGGGTGGCTTTGGCGGAGCCGGTGGGGCAGCCGGAGAGGGCGCGGCAGGCCGGGAGGAGGGAGGGGCCCGCGGCGGAGTGGATGGCGCCGTCCTGTATAGGTGCTGATTAGCAATGAGCTTTTGTTGAGGCGGTAAGAGTGGAAGTTGATGGGGAGGGGGAAGTTTACGACGCCGCCACCACCGAGGAGGCTGTTATTCGCAGCGTTGACGATGCATGTCACAGCGAGCGTAGTAATATCAGCGCGTATAAGCGATATCTTCGTATTGAGAGAGGCTGACGGGGCTGGGAGCGAGGCGTCGGCGGGGGCGGTGTGCAGGCGCGAGGATTTGTAGAGGTCGGAGAGGGTGGGGATGGAGGATAGTTGGATAGGGTTGGAGGTGGAGTGTGACATTTTCCGGGTTGATGGGGAAACGGTGGAGTAAGAGAGGATGGAGGTGTGGGGTTGTCGAGGATGGTGGGGGATGAGGCAGAAAAGTTTCCGAGTATGGCAAGGATTGATGAGGGAGGTGAGGGTTGGGGGTTTATGCATGCGAGATTGGTTTTATTAGGGAATTATTTACGATGGCGAAAGATTGTTGGTAGAGCAGTGGAGTCTGATTTGTTGAAAGCATGACCCATTCATAAAACCAATGCCTCCAATAAATACTTTACGACCTTCCAAGAACGACATGTGATAGCGTACAACACCTGGATATCACAAGAGCATTCAATGCCGCCTTGAAAATATCTGCCAAAGTCCGCCGGGATGGTTTCGTGCAAATGCTAAGCTTCTGCATGCCATCCATCTCTAGACACAACGCCATACACTGAACAAATGCTAGTGAACAAGAAAATGCCCCTGTCTTTGACATGAAAAGTCATAAAGCCATGAGACCATAACGTACCAATCCCGCATCAGCTCCGTCATCATGATCCTTTCCCAGAGTCTTCCTTCAGGCTGACAATACGGTTGAGCACAATCTTGCCGTCTTTACTATCCTTATCCATAGCAAAGTAAGCGACCCTAAGCCCTTGGAACCTCACGCTCTCAAGTCCCGGGTTCTTGTTCCCAATGTCCTTCTCCCCTTCCTCCTCTGGCCACGGTGCTCTCTTCCTGACCTCGTCTAACCCCATCTCGATCATAGCGTTGGGGTAAATCTCCTCACTATTAGGATTCACATCATTCAAAAATCCTCCTTCTGCGGAATCCGGGTTCTCGGACTTGAAAAGGGGGTTGAACATGCGGACCTCAGCTTGGATAGGCGAGTTGTGCTTTGGTGAGGAAGCTACCCATTGGATGTAGGTTTTTGGTTTCTTGAAGGTGGCGCCTTCTTCAGGCTTTTCGTAGTTCGCATGGACGGCTGTTACCAGACCGGTGGTTTCATCCTTTTCGAAGGTTGTGGCTTTGATGGGGAAAGGGACTTTAAGTAGGCCTACGGCCTTGTCGGGTGCTAGGCGAAAGTAGTCTTTGCTGTCGACCTCGCGGAAGTCGCTTCGGTCAATGTAGACAGTCTTGGTGAATGGAATGGTATGACTGCCCATAGAAGGATCCTTGGGCGAGAATGGTTGCTCAAGTTCCTCTATGTAATTGTCAGGAAGGTTATCAATGATGACCGGTATCGGATCGAGAACAAGCATGAGGCGCGGAACGGTTTGCTCAAGATATCGACGAACAGACTGATCGAAACGGGCGATTTGAATATTGGTAAGTGCGGTGGAGACGCCAAGCTCGTTGATAAAGGAAAGAATAGCGCCAGGTGGTACACCTCGTCGACGAAGGGCAACAAGGGTGAAGAGGCGAGGGTCGTCCCAGTCACGGACAATTTTTTCCTCTACTAATTTAGCAATCTTTCGCTTGGAAAGTACTGTGCCAGTGACATTCAGTCGCCCGTATCTAGTGAGAGAATTAGCTTTTGTCCATTTGCCCTATTTGGATGTACTTACTCTCTCTGCATTGGCTTGTACACCTTCACAGCATCGCACAGCCACTCATAGGATACTCGTGACAATTGAAACTCAGTCGTGCACAATGAATGTGAAATGCCCTCGAAACTATCGCAAAGACAGTGTGTGAAGTCATACGTCGGATATATCCTCCACTTGTTTCCTGTACGGTGATGTTCTTTATCTAGTATTCGATACGCTGCCAGATCCCACATTTGCGGGTTACCATCTTCAATATTTTGCTTCATCCGTAAGAAGGCTTCCCTTGGCTTGTACTTGCCATCTCTCATTGCCCTGAACTCAGACAGTGACTCGGTGACTGGTCGATCACGGTGCGGACAGGCATATCGAGGTCCATTCTTCTCTCCGCCTTTCTGAAGTTTTATTTCTGTGTCAGTGCAATGACAGACATAAGCACCATCCCTGTTAATCAGGTCTTCTGCTAATGTGTAGAGTTTGTCAAAGTTGTCGCTTGAGTATGTTATCTTGTACGGCTTAAATCCCAGCCATGCTATGATCTCTTCGATAGCCATGAAGTACTTCTCCTCTTCCTTTTCGGGATTTGTATCATCGAACCTGAGGTAGCAGACACCATTATGATACCGAGCAAAGCCAAAGTTTATAGCAATTGCCTTACTATGACCAATGTGTAAATATCCATTGGGTTCGGGGGGGAAACGTGTAATTATTTGTTCATCTGGCTTCTCATTAAAGACAGATTTGAGGAAGCCTTCCTTGAACATTGAATTTGGATCTATAGGAGCTGCAGGGGCATTAGGGATTTTCTCTTTCTTTTGTGGTGGAGGTTTTGGTTCTTTTGCGGGCTTAGGTGCTTTAGGTTGCTTTTTGGGCTTCAGATTTGGGTCTCCCTTTTCCCCATTCTTTTTCGGCCGCTCAGGTATTGATACACTTGCCTCCATGCTTCGTACTAGCTCGTCTTTTGTTTATAGCCTTAAGTATCAAAGAAGGAACTCAACTGAAGATACGCAACGCGACTGAATCACCGCCAGACGGCGCTGCTTTAATCCGTGGCCGCCAACGGAGATACATTGTTCCGATCGTGCTCATATCTGTAGGTTAAGTATTTCGTCAATGTCAAGCTGCGATAAACACTTTCCCTACATGGGGCGGCTTTCGATACATCAAAACTCCCCGAGAAATCCCCTTTACGGCAGCTGATTGCCTAGCATAACTGCCTCTTCGCCGGCAAGATGTTTGTTCAAGAAATCCTCCTTTGAGAACATAGCTAACTAGACCTGATAGGCCACCTCTCGTTAAGAACCCCCAAATCCAGTCAGCAACGCTGCACAACCCCCTACCTCTATATCTGCATACATATGTCTGGCCTTTTCTGTTTGTATGGCCGGTCTTCTTCGCCTTTTACTTATCCGAGGAACGATATGACAAATATATTGCTGGATCAGAGTGGACTTTCGTTTTCGCAGGCTCAATAATCACCGTGCAATCTCTGACATGGCTTACCACCAAATGGAATGTGAATGTCGACTCGCTATTCACTTCGACTACGGCCAAGGATGTTCCCAGCGCACAGCTAATCAAGGTCATTCCAGTGACAAACGCAGGGTCGGCCGAGGTTTGCAGGATAATCAGAGATACTGTAGGCGTTCCGTGCAAGTTTGAAGTTAATGCTTATCGCTGTACAGGTCGGCGGCAGAAAGAATATATCATTTCTCTTCCAGAAAAGACGCTTTCTGTACGACTACGAGTCGAATTCTTTCGCCCCTCTGTCATACAAGGTCGACACAGAGCCTAGGCCTACGATTGGCACTTTCCAAAATTCCCATGGCTTAACTTCGGAAGCAGAGATTGAACGTATACAACAGCATTATGGCGGCAATACCTTTGATATCCCGGTTCCGACGTTCACGGAACTATGGAAAGAGCATGCGGTGGCGCCATTCTTTGTCTTCCAGATGTTCTGCGTTGGGCTATGGCTCCTCGATGACTATTGGTACTACTCCCTCTTTACTCTCTTCATGCTTGTTGGTTTCGAGAGTACAGTAGTCTGGCAAAGACAGCGGACACTCAACGAGTTCCGAGGAATGAGCATTCAGCCTTATGATATTTGGGTCTACCGGCACAACAAATGGGAGCAAGTTACAAGCGATAAGCTATTGCCTGGAGATCTGGTGTCTGTCGGAAGGACGAAAGAGGATAGCGGGGTAGCTTGTGATATGCTACTCATTGAAGGCACGGCCATCGTTAATGAAGCCATGTTGTCTGGAGAAAGCACGCCACTGCTCAAAGATTCGGTTCAGCTTCGTCCTGGGGATGCTCCGATCGATCCGGAGGGCTTGGATAAGAACGCATTTCTGTATGGTGGTACCAAGGTTCTTCAGGTCACCCATAGCAATGCAAGTGAGGATGCACCTGAAACTGTACCAACTATGTCGTCCGGTGTCAAACCTCCTCCTGATAATGGTGCGATGGCCATCGTTGTCAAGACTGGATTTGAAACTAGTCAAGGCAGTTTGGTCCGCACCATGATTTATTCGACCGAAAGAGTATCAGCAAATAATGTCGAGGCATTACTGTTTATTCTTTTTCTGCTCATCTTTGCCATTGCTGCCTCCTGGTATGTGTGGCAAGAAGGTGTTAAAAACGACCGCAAGCGCTCGAAGCTTCTGCTCGATTGTATCCTAATTATCACGAGTGTGGTCCCCCCTGAGCTTCCCATGGAATTGAGCTTGGCGGTCAATACCAGTCTCGCCGCTTTGAGTAAGTACGCAATCTTTTGTACTGAGCCATTCCGGATACCCTACGCCGGAAGAGTGGACATTGCGTGTTTTGATAAAACTGGTACTTTGACCGGAGAAAACTTGGTTGTGGATGGTATTGCAGGATTGTCGTTGGGAAAATCCAGTGACTCCCGGGTTGGGAAGGATGGTGCTCACTCCGAGGTCATCCCAGTGGCCAGCGTCGGGCTACAGACTACGTTGGTGCTCGCTACTGCCCATGCCCTAGTCAAATTGGATGAGGGGGAAATAGTCGGTGATCCCATGGAGAGAGCTACATTACACTCTTTAGGTTGGACGCTTGGCAGAAATGACATGCTTACCGCAAAACCAACATTTGGAAACAGAGGAGCTGCAGACACTGTTCAGATTAAGCGTCGCTTTCAGTTTTCTTCCTCACTGAAACGGCAAAGCTCTATTGCGACTGTTGTCACCACTGATCAAGCAACTGGAAAGAAGAGTCGAGGGACATTTGTAGGCGTCAAAGGTGCACCAGAGACTATTCGGAATATGATGACAAGTACGCCACCAAACTATGAGGAAACCTTCAAATATTTCACTAGGAATGGGGGTAGAGTATTGGCGCTCGGATATAGATATCTGTCAACGGAATCGGAGCTTGGCCAAACTCGAATTAACCATCTGAAACGAGAAGAAGTTGAGGCAGATCTCACCTTTGCAGGCTTCCTTGTTCTACAGTGTCCTCTTAAAGACGATGCAAAGAGTTCCATTCGGATGCTTAACGAAAGCAGTCATCGTGTTGTGATGATCACTGGTGACAATCCTTTAACAGCAGTTCACGTGGCACGTCAAGTTGAAATCGTCGATCGCGAGGTCTTAATTCTCGATGCTCCAGAGCACGACGATAGCGGTGAGAAACTCGTTTGGAGAAGCGTCGATGAAAAAGTGAATATTCCGGTCGATCCTAGCAAGCCCCTAGACCCAGCCATAATACGAGAGAACGATTTATGTGTTACCGGATTTGCGTTGTCGAAGTACAAGCATGGAACCGCGCTTACACAGTTACTTCGCTACACATGGGTTTATGCTCGAGTATCCCCGAAGCAGAAGGAAGAAATCCTCCTTGGGCTTAAAGATGCTGGATATACGACGCTTATGTGCGGCGACGGTACCAATGATGTTGGTGCATTGAAGCAGGCGCATATCGGTGTAGCTCTACTCAATGGCTCACAAGATGATCTTAACAAAATAGCAGAACACTACAGGACCCAGAAGATGAAGGAGATCTATGAAAAGCAGGTTGGGCTCATGAAGCGATTCAACCAACCTTCACCACCAGTACCCATCCAGATCGCCCACATTTACCCGCCTGGTCCAACCAATCCCCATTACGAAAAGGCCATGTTGCAGCAAGCAGAGAGGAAAGGTGGCACGGGTGCAATTGCAGCGAAACCAGAAGCTACGGACACGCCGAATGGGATTCCCACTATTACCTCGCCAGGTAGTCAAGCTCTCCAGCAATCTAATAGTGATCTTACCCCCAAGCAACGGAAACAGTTAGAAGCCCAGCAAAAAGCTGCGGGTATGGCGGACAAGTTTACCCAGTCCTTATTGGAACAAGAGCTGGATGAAAGTGAACCCCCTAAAATCAAACTAGGGGACGCTTCGGTCGCCGCTCCCTTTACAAGCAAGCTTGCGAACGTTGTCGCAATCCCGAATATTCTTCGACAGGGGCGGTGTACCTTGGTGGCGACAATACAGATGTACAAGATCTTGGCCTTGAATTGTCTGATTAGTGCCTATAGTCTTAGTGTGTTGTACCTGGAGGGTATTAAATTTGGAGATGGGCAGGTGACCATTAGCGGGATACTCATGAGTGTTTGCTTCTTGTCCATCTCTAGAGCGAAGGTACGTGCCCTATTCCCACTCTCGACTCCTACTCTGATGATTCTCCTAGTCTGTTGAAGGATTGTCAAAAGAGCGACCGCAACCCAATATCTTTAATCCTTATATTATCGGCTCAGTACTTGGACAATTTGCCATTCATATTGCCACCCTTATATACATATCGAATTATGTTGAGCAAATTGAACCGCGCAGCGAGAAAGTTGATCTTGAAGGAGATTTCAAACCGTCTCTTCTCAATAGCGCAGTGTACCTTCTACAACTCATCCAACAGATCTCAACCTTCGCTATCAACTACCAAGGCCGACCTTTCCGGGAGGGTATTCGAGAGAACCGAGGCATGTTCTGGGGCATTGTGCTCGTGGCTGGTGTGGCGTTCTCCTGCTCGACAGAGTTTATTCCAGAACTTAACGCACAGATGAAACTTGTCCCGTTCTCCTCGGCCTTCAAGATGACCATGACAATAACCATGATCATCGACTATTTCGGATGCTACATCGTTGAGCAGGTGTTGAAGCAGGCTTTTAGCGATTTCCGACCAAAGGACATCGCGATACGGAGGACTGACCAGCTAAAAGCAGAGGAGGAGCGTATTGCAAGCGAGAATGCGGCTGAAATAGAAGCGAAGATGAAAGCAGAATAGAACGGGCAATATAGATGGTTTTGTAATATAACGATTATCGTCAGCACTTTCCTGTCAAAGGACGTTATTCACACCAATTGGTGTGATCTGAGATGGTATATTGATGTATGAAAGCCACCGCTTAAGGAGTCCACGGGGTTAGAGCTCAAGGACAGCATCCAGACAAGGCACATGAAGAGGTCAGTCTTAAACCTTCAGCGTAAATGAATTCCGAGCGTCCTCATTCCGGTTATGGTCCGCGATCCGTAGAATAATCCGGAACCAGTGCTGCAAGCTTCGCTCTGTTTTTGTTAATAGGTTTGATACTGTGAATTATTCATCGTTGATATTTCTCCTTGTGAGATTAATGCCGCGGGACTACTCTTATGCCAATCTATTTCAAGACTACATGTGCACAAGTTCTTGAAGCTCTACTAAGTCAGTCCTAAAAGGCCATCAATTTTATGATTAGCTTGTAGAGAGTGCAGTGTTTTATGTCTCGTTGTCGTTCTTGAATTCGCTCTAAACCGGCAGGACCTTACTGACCATCTATCCGCATTGTCAAGCTTCTACAATCGTCTTACCCATACTATGCCCGAACCTGCAGGATACCGTTTTACTCGGAGTGGCCGGCAGAGCATCTTCAATTGTATATTCCAGTCATCACATACGTCCACTGATCAAGCACTTGCTAACCCGAAACCAAGAGGACGCTACCTTATCATTCGCTTTCCTCGAGCTTCCACCCGAGGTCAGGGTTATGGTAGTTCCCTTGGTAACGACGATTCCAGCAGAACCAACCGAAGAGGATTGCCGACGTGAAATTTACACTTACAGAGTATCTGCACGGAAGACCTGCGGGCTTTTATCCACAACAAAGCGCTCACAAAGGCTTCGAAAGCGACAACTGCAGTGCATTATGTGGACGCAAGCCAAAAACGAGGGAAACAATACTACCGCCCACATGATCAGTCAAGCCTACATAGAATGGGTTTGGTCTCCTGTCTGCCACTCGTCTTATCCGCTCTTTCCCCCATTCCACTATGCTACCCTCTGACCCAACTTCAGCGTCTGCTCCGGCTTTGCAATCACACTCTTTCTAAACGACCGCAGCAAGTTCGACCTCCGTAGCATCACAAGCCTTGGCTTCTGCTCGACAGACACGCAGACTGGATGGCTATGTTCCACTATATCGCGCAGCATCTAAAGTCAAAGCCATTGACCCTTCTTCTCAAGGACTGCGCAGGGCAGTTACTGGTGAGTTTGGGATTTTGGGGCGAGGCTGTGTTGTGAGTAGGTGCGTAGATTAAGGTTATAAGCGTTTGGAAACGTTTGGTTTGCATGTCCAAACCCCCTCTCCCGAACGGACCTCACAAGACCTATACGTATTGTAACGGAAGTGACTGCCGGGATTCTCGAAAATCTACGGCGTCCAGGTTGCTGAAAGCTAGATAGGAGGGGTCATATCATAGGTGGTTCTTTGGAGGAGTGGAGATGCTGCAGGTCAACGAGCGAAACCATTAGGCTAGCATGTCTTGAAGAGGCTCAGAGAGTATTCGCTGATAATCACGACGAGTCTCTGTCCCTCCGCTCAACGAAGATATACAGCTCCTACGACCCACCATTCACCCCGCCCTTCATCACCCCCACCAGGTTCCTCAGCTCCGACATCTGGCCCTTTAATTCTCGAATCTCCAATACCGCAGCGTCAGTCTCAACATTCGGCCTCGTTCTCTCCACTCTCTTCGTCCACCCTTCGGCCTCCATATCTAAACCTTCCTGCATCTGTTCCCACTCCTCAACCGTGTCTTCGTCCTCCTCTCCATGTCGGCGGTTGTGTTTCACGCGAACGGCTTGTTTAGTTTCGATGTACGCTGTGATAAGGAGCAGAGGGGAATATACGATTCCCATCACAGTGTTGTTTAGGCGCTCATATTTGGCGATGGGCATCCACCATTCAAAGGGGAGGATTAGACAGAAGATTTCAATTAGGTTGAATGCTAGGATCCATTAGCTAAGGAAGTGTACCAATAGAGTATACGTGCTTACGAGCTATGAACACGTTCTCGTCAGGAGCTCGGACGAATTGCATGGTCTTCTGGGAGAAGAGAGCCATGTACTCATCAATGGCATTATCTGTGATGTCCGAGTAGGCGCTGTTGTACAGGGCGATGAGGATGTTTAGCAGCACTATGAGCACGTTAGAATATACCACATCAAACCAAAATGTTCAGCAAGAGAGGATAAAACGTACCAACCATAACCACAAAGGTGAAGATATAGTACAATATAATCCCAAACGGTGGGGCGAACTTCTCGAACCCAGTAAAGTCTGGACTTTGCATCACACTGTTCGCCATCGCTTGCAGGATGAACGATGTTGCTTTCGCCGCATCATCATCTGCCTGGTCCATTCCGATGAATGCCTGCAAGAACCCTACCATCACGATCATGAGGAGCGCAAAGAAAATCAGCGACTCCTTCATCATCACCTTCAGCACCACCAGCATCGCCCCAAAGAACCGAAAGGTATCCAGATACAACAGCAACCGCATCCAGAACATCGGCGCGCTGAATGCGAGGAAATTATAACTCAGTTCATTAAACTTTCTACGCCGGCCATCATCATCGCCGACAGGGTGTCCCAAAGCTATCAATCTTGTCACAAAGGACACTGTCAACAGCGCATAGAGGGTGCTATTGAAAACATTCCAAAAACCGATATAAAACCTCCCTACTTTCCAGAATTTGGCAATTTCGTCAAAGACGAACCCAGCTGTCATGACGTACAGTACCCCTTCCACGACATCCAAGTCCCCAGTAGAGTTGATCGTGTTGATCGCGCCCGTGTACAAAGCTAAATATAATATACTGAAGAAGATTTGAACCGCGTTCTGGTACTCCGGAGCGCGCATCCTGTCGGGGTGAAAGTGCGCCCAATACGAGGTCTCAGCCTTTTGTTCCCAGGGAACGAAGGAGGAAGGGTCTGCGGCGGACTGGACCAGCCAGCCGCGCCAGAGGTAGGTGATGCACTTTTGGTATCCTGAGGAACCTATCACACGCAAGGCGTGGAGGTCAACGGCACGTTCGATGGCGTTGGCTGGCAAGGTGGATTGCCCGTTCAGTAGGATAGAGTAGCGTTTTAGTAACAGGGACTGCAGTACGTAGGTCTGGTCTTCTTCCGTCTCAATAATTTGCTTCGCAAGGACCTCGCACGCGGTAGCGCGCACGTTGTGCAGGTCGGCGTCCCAGAGCTCGAGCATGGCCTGCCGTTTGAACCAACGGTAGCAGACAAGGAGGCAGTAGACTACGCAGGCTTGTTGGTCTTTGTCCAAGGAGGCTTCTTTGGCAGTCTTGACGACTTTATGGGTTATGACGGGCGAATTGGCTTTAGTGACCTTCCATTCTTCCAACTCACAGGGTATTACCTGCTCGATTTGGTACTTGAGGCGCAGTGCGACCTTTGTGACGTCGGCGGGGGGGAGGGAGGAGGGTGGTATGTCCGAGCGGTTAGAAGGGAGCACTGGAGGGATTGGGCGTTAGCTGGGGAGGAATTTGAAGTTAATGGGGAATTGAAAGGCGTACGGTGACGAGCTTCATCGCGAAATCGACGGTCATCGTTGTTAACGTTGAAGAGCTTGTTCCATTGGACCATCTTTCTGGTAGGAGATCAAGGAGTGGCTGGGAGCTTGAGAGGCCCAAACACTGAGGTTTACGGAATACTTGGTCAGAAAAAAGCTTTGAGTTTGGACAGAGTCTGCTGCGACATGTTTAGACCTCTTTGATGCTGTTCAATGTTTACTAAAGTTTGAAGTCGCCCAGCGGAGTATTGACTTGGCGTCAGGGTTCACGAACGCCGGGTACGAGTAACGGCGATAAGGATGTGAAAGACCGACAAAGCCCTAACCCTAGACTTCGAAGCGGGCAATGTCCCATCGAACATTGGGTTTTGATGTTGGCAAAAACTCAGAAGAACATTCTGCTGCTGGGCCACTCACACTCTTCATGACGGAGGTATATGAAGGAATGGAATTATGCGATACTGAGGATGGTCTCTCATTAGAGCCCAGTAAAATCAACTTGGGTGCGCCTGCAGTATAAAACTTCTTAAATGGAATAACTTGTAATTTGTGATATAGAAAAGCGGCGGAAAGCGTAGAAGAAAGAAAGGCCACATCTGAATATCAATGCATGTTCGGCCAACAGGGCTTAGGCAGGTTGATGTAGCATATGGAAGGTGAGGAAGCCTAACCTTGGAAGGTAGGCAAATAGGAAAGTATTGGGCCAAACGCCTAGGGCAAAGTCTGCCTTGCATTTGTTGAGTACTCAGCATCTAAAGGATTTACATTGGGAGCTCAAATCCTTGATGAGCTAGAGTCGGCATTGTCTCCTTTACCAGATGATCCTGTAAGATTTTTTCCCCAGTCATATGCATGCGTTTACACATAATGTGGTACGCCTCTCCCATACCTGAAAGAACACCATTGACCGAGATACAACGCACAAGCCACTCTTTGTTCTAAGCGGCGCTCACATCGTTTCCGGCACAACGCCTTCATCACTTTCACTCATACTCTCGTCCCCACTAACCTCCATATTCTCCCTCTCCCTCTTCTCCATCAAGGCCTGCAACTCCGCATCGTCATTCTCTGTCACAGCCTTCGGTGCCATCTTCGTCACGCAGCCCCCACCATTCGCCCGAATGTTTCCTTCAATCTCCTTTATGGCTTGCTCCAGTGTCGTAATACCTGTATGCTTCTCCAAGCATTGCGATGTCAATACATACAGAGGCGGTGAAACGAGCTTCACTTTCACTTGAGTTTCGGGCGTGTTCTGGGCTTCTGCAGCGCGGAGGGCATTCTTCACGGCGTCAATTCCCTCGTATCCGAAGCAGGTTACTTCTACGTCAGCCCGAACTTTTGTTGGTTGAGGCGTGAGGCGGCGGGAGATGTAGGATTGGAGTTCGTTTTTGACGACTTCGCTAGGGAATGTGACTTCGTTCCAGACGTCTGGGTTTCTAGAGTTTATTAGCGTGGCGTTGGGTTGAAACAGGGGATCAGATACGTACGTAATTGAGAGCTTGAATGCATCTACAGCATGGCCGTATTTCTTGTTTAGCGGCCAGCCAATTTCGGAGTATAAAGTCTCCATGGGCGTCTTCGTCTTTTCGGCCACATGTCGCATAATTGAAGCCACCATCTTGCCTTTGTTGAATCGCTCCTCGCATTTGACAATATCTTCGGGAGACACTCTTCGTTTCGACAGATCGATGTAACCTGGCTGGCGTTAGCTCTATTGATTCACAGCGTCTGCCAGGAAATCCCACCCTTCTCCTTGTCCACTCTCAGCACCACAACCACCTCATTTCTTCCCACACGGATAAGTTTTTGTATACTTCGTATCCGACGTCTGGAGAGTTCTGAAAGTAAGATCATGCCATCGATGTTGTCGTATTCTAGTAATTTGACGTATGCGCCCATCTCTGCGATCTAGTATAGGCATAAGAAGATTCCAAATGAGCCTTGGAGGGGTTTTGCGCATACTTGCTTGACCTGGTAACATAGTCAGTTCAGTCCTAAGGTGTTTGGGCTAAAGATACACATACATTCACCATCACAAAACTATCTATCTCTGGGTACTTCCCCTCATAGAAGCGGCAATTCGTCAACGACATCTTGCCTCTGTGATTAGCTTTTTGCCCTCAAGTGGCGTTGGTCGATGGCTGGACGCTGGTTTTATCTTCCGTATGAGAGGCAAGACTGTATCAAAGATGCACTGGCGAATACAGTACGAACAGGGTAGTAGAAGTGCGTATATTATATGAGAGGGTTGGAAGCGACTTGCAGAATTGAAGAGGAACTGGCTCTGAAGTTAGAAATGGCAGCTTTTCGCGATGCTTGGCGCAGGGCTGAAAGCACTACATAGGTACGGTTGTACCGGTCCAGCCAAGCTCAACTCCTGCAGTCTCTTGATACCCTCAATGTTTTCGTTCCTCCAATACAAGTCCCATACTGTGTCTCGATACTCGAGTTACAGCCTTTTCAGAACACCAGCCTTGAAGGGTTCCATCTGCCCTCTTTCCCGCGGTAAGTGATATCGAGCTTTGGTGTCATTTTATCTTCAATTAATCTATTCAAGAGTTATCACGACGACATTGAGGCTTGGAGTGAGTTAACAATAGCCACTCTTAGTAAATGCCATAACCCACTGACATAGCAACGGCAGTCATGTCATATCGGTACTACGAGATATCACATAATTTACTTCAACCTATCTATGAGAATTACACCTTATTGATTGCCTTGAACAGAGTTTGATCACAAACTCGAGTTTAACTACAAAGTATGCATGAAGACTAAGAAGAGCACATAGATTGAGCCAATCTTGGCTCAATATTGCCACATATCCTGGTAGTGAGCCTGGCTATCGGTCAATGTTTACAGGTTTACGCCACTACCTGATGTACCCTACGTTTAGCAGTATGTTCAGCTAACGTGCTCGAAATTGGCACATCCAAGCCACCCTGAACCCATCATATATTTCTATATTCTCAATCAGACCTCTATATATGAAACTATGATGTGTCATACATGCCAAAAAGTGCTCTCCTCCTATCTCTCCAACTTGTACCTTTACCCGTCTTCAGAACAACTTCTCAATGGGAAGCTTTTTGAGACCAGTGTCGGAAGGTTGTACCGTATGTCAAATAGTTATTGATTTAATCGATAATACGCCCTTCACAACCAACCGGCTGACCGCGACCCTCCATCTGCCGCTTGATAAGCTTCACTCCCGGTTCGTGAAATCCGGAGAACCGACCATCGTTACTAGCGAGAAAATTCCACCGCGAGAGCCGTATAATATTCCTCAATCTCGCTTCTCGACATCTGGAGAGCCGATAATCGTCAATACCGACGGTATGACTCCGTTGCAAGAACTGCATGCCAGTTAAAAGAGACCCACAAGTCCCATATCTTTGGAGTTCCACAGCAGGATGATATCAAGCGCGAGGTCGCACTCCTTCCTTATAAAGTCATGTATCTTAGAGAAATGGAAGATTACAAGATGATGTATTGGGTACAACTGATTCTTGAGCCTTGCCATGGGATTGAGCGCTTACTTGATATCCAAAAGCTCAGTGACAACACTGGCTTGCAGTCTTCAGCAGCTAAGCACATGGTATGTTGATTGTTTACGGAATCACAAAGCGTGCAAGCGGGAGTCTTCGTCCATATTCTATCGTCCCACACGATAGCTTGATACGAGTCGCGTTGCAGAGTAGGATAGAGTCCAACTGGTTGGTTCGGCGAATCTAGAAGACAAGGATCCATATATGACGCTCAGCCACTGTTGGGGTTTCGTGGAGCCCTTAAAACATACTGCTCAGACAAAATCAAGACTGCAGTCCGGCATAGCTCTCGAAGAGCTTCCCAAAACCTTCCGAGATGCAATCACAGTTGCACAAACCCTACACTGTCGATGTTTTTGGATTGATTCTTTATATATTGTGCAAGACGACTGGAAGGACGGGGACGTTGAAGCATCTCAGATGAATAAAGTGTACAGTAACTCGATATTGAATATTGCAGCAACTGGCTCGATAAATAGCTTCGGAGGATTGTTTTTCCCACGAGACCCTTCTGCAATCATGCCCTGCAAGTTTAATCTTAAATCCAAAGGGGCCAAAGGGCCAGAGCACGCCTTGCTGGTTACACCACCTCAATTTGGGAGCTGATGCTTGAGAAGCAGCCGATGGCAAGTCGCGGGTGGTATTCCAAAGAGCGCATGCTGTCCTCTCGTGTGGTTGATTTCACAAGCAAGCAGTTGATGTGGCGCTGTAATGAGCTTACGGCTCTCGAGATGTTCTCACTGGGCTTTCCACCAAGTGTCTAGATGAGCCCAACAACACTTGATCTGGAACTAGGCAACTTGCTCAAAGACCAGAAGGACCTCGTCGCAGAATATTGGGTCGCAAATGGTTAATGTCTGCTGCGCTGGCAAGAATTGGTGAAGGAATACTCCAAAACCTTTTAACGAAGTCGGAAGATAGATTGATAGCTATATCCGATTTGGCCAAGGAGATAAGTTACGTTTCGCAAGAGGAGTACTACGCTGGACCGTGGTACTCACCTTTACCTCAAATGCTGCTTTGGCGTACTACCGGGCACAATCGAATGGGGACTCCTCGTCGAGGCCTGCCAACAACCAAGCCCCGTCTTGGCCATGGGCGTCTCTTAACTGTATGGTGACCTTTTATGGTTCCTTTGAAAAGAACGACGTAGAGAGTATCTTGATAGAAGTCCTCGAATGTGGAACAATACTCGTGTCCGCTTACAATCTATACGAAGCTGTCAGTGAAGGATTCATAAAAGTGAAGGGTTTGCCGTGGCTGGTCACATTGAAAATGGAATGCGGTGGCCCCTCGATCTGCGACTCTGAAACTGGAGCAGACCTCGCACAAATGATACACTGCTGTTTGGACCTCCGACCAGCGGAAGATACACACGGAACTGATTTCTATTGCATGCCTGTCCAATTCGTAAAGCAGGACTTCGTACCAGCACCGAGTCTTGCGGGATTAACCCGCTGATGAAAACAGCTGTACTTTTTGCCGATGACAAACGCCGGAGAAATAAGCAGCATGAGCAAACGATCTTCAGCATCATCCAATCTGTGAGGAGATTTGTATCCAGAAGACTTTGGGAATCTGAATTAAGCTGACCAGGCGTCGAGATCTTCTGTGATGGCCAACAAGTGGTACAATTGCACAATCTACAAATTCCCGCACTCTGCCGTTGAACTGATGAATGTCTCTCGCAATTCATGGTTGAGGCCTTCTTCATAGCGAACATCATTGTTTAGCCTTGAGCTTATGTATGGCAAGTATTATCCTCCCGACCCAATGGCCTCCAGCGCTGTCAAGGAGTAGTGGAAGAATTGAGCTCAACATATGTGTAATATTTCCTTGATTCTTTGAACCAGACGCATGACCATCCTCACCTACGACGCTACCTTTGTCTTGAAAGTGTATATTCGCACTGCTCTCATTTCAAAGATGCCGAATTAACACAGCGAGGGGATAGATACAGACAGCCCTGGGCAATCGAACCCTAGTACCCAAGACTCAATACAAGAGTCTCCAATGGACAAAACCAATAGTATCGACGAAAGAAAACATGACACATGATAAAGACCATGCAGGATCTCGGCTCATAACCATCAGGAACAAACCTCCAAGACTCCCAACGGAAACGATCCACGCCTACATACCCACGACAGCCACTTCCGTTATATCCTCTTCAATTACCACCGCACTCACTTCCTCAATAAAGCCTCATAAATACTAACCAACACTCCCACTCCCGCGCCAATCATCATCCCCACCGCTCCCCCGGGCACACCCTTCTCGACAACCCCCTTACTCGCCCCGCTCACCCCACCCTTGGCGTAAACAATCCAAGCCACAAGCCCCTTCACCACGTTGAAGCTCACAGGATCATAGTCCCGCTGCCCATGTGTCAGGTTGAACATCCACGCGCCAATTAAGGGCGTCCCGACGCTTGTCGCCAGCCAGAGCCCTACAGGGCCCCAGAAGCCAAGGGTGAGTAAAGCGAAAAGGTCGGGGATCTTGACAGCGAGCTCGCCGGTGCCAAGCGCGGGCATGGCAGGGAAGGTGGTTAAATAGCGCATTGGGAGGACCTGCGAGCGAAGACCCCATGCTTCGATGAATAAGGTGAGGAGCTCGATCGCGATGGTAGAGGAGAGCGTGTAGCGGACCGTGTTCAGGAAGGACGGGAGAGGCGAGGAGGAGACGTAGCCGCTTAGCGTTGTGGTGAGGGATATGGTTTGCGTTTCTATTTTGTCGGCCAGTTGAGCTGGGGATGGGGGAAGGGGGAGGTTGCGCGCCAGGGTGAGGGCGGAGCGGGGGGTGCGGGTTATAGCTGATATGGCGCTGGGGGGTTCAGAGTCGGATCTGGAGGATAGATTTAGCTCATCTGTTGTCAACGACGGGAGGATAAGGGCGGGAAACTTGGATGTAGAGGGGAGAAGGTAGGCTTGACGCGCTGGGGTTGGAAGGCACTCACTGCTGCTGCTCCAGTTCTTCACGCGCTTTGGTGGGCCTTCGCGCTCTAGGCTTCTTAAACTCGTCGCCAGAGGTGAAAGCGCCACCGCTCTCGCGTTTGACGGGCGATGTCGCAATGCGCTTGAAGTAGGGTTCAAGAGTTGGGTCTTTGGATAATGTAGTTTTGTTCGTACGTAAGTGCTCATCGAGGGCATTTTCCAAATCCGCTTTGAGGAGATTGTCATAGCTGCAATGGCAATAGTATAAGCAATGGTATCTTGTTGATTGGAGCTGTGGGGTTGTTACCCTTTCAAACCAACGTGTTCAGCGAGGTTGGCGAGCTCGCTCTTTCGCTGCTGGTGCAGCCAGGTCGACGCGCCTGACATGATCTTAGAGATGATGATTTGGATCGCGGAGCTGATGCGATCGCGATAAGGGTGACTTGGACTTGCAATGTTTCCTGTGGTTTATGGCTGAGACGAAGGACAATGTAATGTTTACGTTGGAGTGGGATGTTTACTTCGGGGTTTATGCGCGTCGGAACTGAATGCTCGAGGATGGTAGCGCCTGTTGGCTCGGCCAATCAATAGTGCTTGTTGTTCAGAAGCCCCGTGAAACCCTAACAAAGTTGAGCAGAGGGTTTGCTTTCATCTTCTCTACTTGACTGTCTCAATCAAAGGCAAAGCTCTAGCTATTTTGTACTTTGACTCTGATCCAAATGACAAGAGTTGAACCGGATACCTATGCGATCTATCTTGCGCCATGAAAATGCAATGCGCTTTCGTACACCACCTGTAAATGCATTCGATGTATAATACAAGGCTCATGGCCTTTGCATGGTCGCTCATATCGAGTCAATGTTTCTCTTGTTACCGCTGCGGTCCACTTATCATCTTAGGCGAAGTGGCCACCGTCAACTTTCGCCGTCGTATTAGCCGCCATCTGTCGTAAAAGTGCCTGATAGAGGACAAGCATTGTTCCACTTTGCACACTAGTCCATACAAATCTTGGACCAACCCCACGAAACAAGCCCGCAATCCCCTCCGTTTTGTAGATCAGCTTCAGGCCTGTGATTACTGAAGAGGTATCCAGCGTCACCGATCCCAACTTGGGCACCGTTGTGCTTGGCGAAGAGGTTGAAATGAGACGTTTCTGCTGGGCTGACTGGTTGCTACTTACGGTATAATTGGATGTGGGCGCAGTCGTGGTTTCAGTAGGCTGCTGCTGGATGTTTAACGATTTTGGTGGTGACACAACAGGAACTTCTTCTGGCGGGTTGAGCTGCGTTTGAATCCTCGTCTTCACCACATCAAGCGGACATGTGATTACTCCAGCCATACCACCTGCTGATGCAGCAGTCAAAACTTCTAAGCCTAGTCCGATGTCTCTGCTTCCAACCCATTGCTTTGCCCAGTTCCGTTCTTGCTCGTAAAAAGCAAATTGAAGAGCTGAGAACGGCAGGTCTCTCCAGATGGTGGCCCTGTAACCGTAGAAAAGCGCTGAAACTCCCTCTTGACGAATGATTGTACGAGCAGCATCTAATGTGGATCGATAGTTGTAACCGGATTTGAAGAAAGGATTGTTGTAACGCCCTTGAAGTTGAAGCCGAGTCTTTAACACTTCGGAGGGCACGTAGACGAATGAAGCGGCGAAATCAGCAAGGAAGCCTTGGACATTTAGTAACAGCACGATTATCGGAGCTTATTAGTTGGACTGACCTCCGGCAAGATAGGCAAGAGAATGATGAACGCCAGCATCAATCAAATGCCGTTTGCTATATTCATATGTACCAAAGAAAATAAGTGTACCCGGAAACGATCCTAAGAACGCTGGAGTGACGCCGCTGTACAGGCCTCTTCGAAGGCCTTCTTGCCGAAAGATCTTTGAATAGGTCGACGACAAGGAAGTATATTTAGGAGGGATATGCGGATCACCCTGCTGGCGAGTTTTCACTGTATCGATAGAGTGCATGAGGAGGTCGCCAGTAGTACCACCAATGGCACCAGATATCATGGACTGTAAGCATCGTCAGCCCGAGTGTAGTTTGATAATGCGGCGCTGCTGTAACGTACATGTAGGTATGGCGGCCGAGCTTCCTCCTCCTCTTCCAAGGGTTCGGCATATTCTTTCCTCTTTCCGCTATGAAGTGAGGTATTCTTGCTATCTCCGTGTCCGATGATTGTGAAAGGGACCGTGGACTCATGGCTGCCAGACGGCGCAAACTGCGTCGCTTGACTTGGAGTGAATATATTGGCAATTCGAGAGGCTAGGGACATGGCCCTCCTCTCAGGTTCCAGATCAACACCACAGTACCGCGGCGTAGCTATGAACGCATGTTGTGTTCGTGTATAACAGAAGTGGAAACGTGCAACCAAAAGAAGGACTCCGGACAAGAGCCTCACAACTGACGATGATTTTCGATTGTCAATAAAACCTTAAAACTACCCACGAGCTAGTAAAATTACCATATCACAGTAATCTATCTTGTCGACTACACGGTGCACCAGGAGTGGTCTCCATACTGCAGGCATTTTCTTGATACCAAAAACGCTTCTATCCTGTCCCTTGGTCAGGTCGGATGAAGATGAGTGATTACACGGACACTCAAGTGGCAGCACATACGGAAATAGTAAATGCAATGGGAAGCAGGACTTTGATTCCACGAACCCCAAGGTTGCTTCACACACGATATGCGAAAGGTGTAGTACCCATCAACGCCGATGGCTTCCTCAAACCAAGGGGCTGGATGCGCCCCGTGGCAGCGTACAATCGTATTGACCTACATCTATGTGACCTTCGAGATTTTTAATAGAACGTACACACCATTCCCACGACACAAGTGTCGTAGTGGCCAGGCTTCCGACTCATAACAACATCTCCAACGGATTTTCTACCACTTTCTTGAATTCCCGTATCCATTCCCCCCCGACAGCTCCGTCAACTACCTTGTGGTCAAAACTCCCAGTAATGACAATCTGATCGTCCCATTCTACCGATGTCTCGTCTCCAGACATTGACGGGACAGCGACTTTCTTCGTAGTGCCGACTGCAAGGATCCCCGCCTGTGGTGGGTTTATAACGGCTGTAAATCGATCAATGGCTGCATTCATGCCCATATTGCTAATTGTAAATGTTCCCCCTTGATACTCCTCGGGCTTCAGTTTGCCATCTCGGGCACGCTTGCCCAGATCCTTGACCTGCGCTGAAATGCTCTCCAACCCCAGGTTTTCCACATTCCTAACGATGGGTGTCATAAGACCGATGGGTGTAGCCACAGCAACGCTGACATCCACAGTGTTGTGCTTTCGGATGACAACCTGGCCATCGACTTCACGCCAACTAGAGTTCACGGCGGGGATCTTTTTACATGCAACGGCGGAAGCCTTGATTAGAAAGTCGTTCACCGACAGCTTGTACTTGCCATCTGCTGATGCGTTAAGTGCTTGGCGGAGCTTCAGCAGTTTTGAGACTGAGATTGTTGCCGCAACAAAATAGTGAGGATTTTGGTTCATGGACTGTGTGAGACGATTTGCGATAGTTTTTCGCATTGAGCTAGCCGGCACGTCTTCATATAGAGGCCCCGTAGACGAAGCAGCGGTTGGAGATCCTGCACTCGCCACAGGCTTGTACTTCTCGATGTCTTGCTTTGTGATACGTCCGCCTGGTCCCGTTCCTTTAACAGCCTTGATTGGTACACCAAGCTCCAGAGCCAGGGCTTTGGCTGCTGGACTCATTGACGGCTCTCGATCTAAACTAGTCTGTAGTTTCCCATCTGCGGACTCGGACTCTTGGGGTTCTGGAGTTTGTACTAAGTTTGAGTCACCCTTATCGAGCGTCGACGGAGAAGTCTTTGATCCTGAGTCTGGAGGTTCTGAAGACTCCGAAGCTTCCTCTTTAGGCGCTTCCTTCGGTGGGGCCTTGGCTCCGCCACCATCCTCTACCGTAAACGACTCGAAAGGTGCGATGTCTGTACCTTCCTCAACCATCACGGCAATTGGCTGATACCTGTTAGTGCCTTCTTAAGTCCTCGGGCCAGCCAAACCTACATTCCCCACTGCCACATCTTTTTCACCAGAGTCCTTTAGTATCTTGGCCAGGACGCCATCTTCTTGGTACTCAAAGTCCATCTGCGCCTTGTCTGTCTCGATTTCAACCAATACGTCTCCTGGCGCAATTGTGTCCCCAGCCTTCTTTTGCCATGTCCCGATGTTTCCTGCCGTCATTGTAGGTGATAATGCAGGCATTGTAACGACTGTATGAGGAGGAAACGCTATGACAGGGATTGTGAGCTGTGACAGTAAACCCATGGTGCTCAAGGCCCGTCTTACTTTTCGACGCATAGTACCTTGCAAGTACTGCAAGCGCTGGTATTTGTCTGCTAGGTGGTATTGTGGTAAGCTTCAGCTTCCCCGTAGACTATGTGAGTATTCACCTTGAGTTTCTGCATTTCGCAGGGAGCCCAATCAAGCTCGGTGAAGCTCGCAAACATACTTGCGCTGAAGTTCGGTGAAATACCGCAGCTGCAGACATTGCCGGTCACTCTCAGGAAAACAAGGGATATTAGTACCAAAGAGGGAATACACAGGCAACGGAATTTAGAGGTCAAGAAACCATGTGCGCAGGCAATCTTGGTGCAGAGTGAGAGGTGGAAGGGTTGAATGTTAGGACTTTCTTTGGGGGACACTAGAACTAAACGTAAAGCTCCGAGTTCCGCCCACCGACGAGTCCAATCGGTCACCGTAATCAGGCGGCCAATCAAATATGCGATAGGTACGAGCAAGTTAGCTTGTGGCAGCTCACACTTATTTCTGCTTAGCCAGGAAGATTACACTTTCCACTTTGACGCAACAAGTAACGACTGAGGCGCCTCTCGTTACTTCGAGCTGTCGTCACACAGCTCAATGGTGAAGCAGAAGATCCGCCACAAAGACGAAGCACCTGCTGGGCTTTGGGGGTCACTTTCACTCCATGGCTGACGTGGATGAGGTCGAAGGCTCAAAGGAGATAATTGGGGCCTCAGTAGGTGCCGAAGCATTATCTGGACAAGAAGAAAAGACCAATACAGCGTTACAAGGTGACAAAGAGCGCCCAGGGTCGAACCAGAAATGGGTCGAAATAAAAATGGGGGACATTCCGGGAGGAGACATGAAAGCTGAGAAGGCGTATACAAATGGGTCGGAACATGCATCGGAGACAGCTTCGGACCAGCAGCAAAACGGTTCGTCGCCGGAGAGGATGCCAAGTCCCTCATCTGGCATGTCGGATGCACAAAACCCTCCTCTTCCACCCGAGAAGGACCTCGTAGGGCCAGGGTCATCTTCTCCTACGATTACGACTCCACATGGGCCTACAGTGGATGGGGTGCCCTCGCAGCGTAGGCAACGGTCCGATACTCAATCGACGGCAGCGACCGTAAATGGACAGAGATCTGCACCGTTGAGCTCTATTGTCTTTGTCCTCCAAGCTTTGGAACAGATTGCAGCTTCAAAAGAAGCTCGTAAGAAAAAGGAGATAGGAGAAGCGGTCGTCAAAGCCCTTGCTACCATTAACCAGAAAGATAGCGCTCCAGATCCCGAGATCATCTTCGATGCACTGCGACTGGCAACCGAAACCTCTAGTATACCCCTGACCACTACGTCGCTTGATTGTATCGGCAAGCTAATAAGCTACTCTTATTTTTCTATCCCATCTACTAGCCAAGACGCGGCTTCCCCTAACCAGCCACAGCAACCGCCACTGATAGAACGAGCCATCGAGACTATATGTGACTGCTTTCAAGATGAAGCTACACCTGCAGAGGTACAATTGCAGATTGTAAAGTCGTTACTGGCAGCTGTACTGAATGACAAGATCATTGTGCATGGTGCCGGACTATTGAAGGCTGTCCGCCAAATTTTCAACATCTTTCTGCTTTCAAAATCAACAGCGAACCAACAAGTGGCCCAAGGCACGCTGACGCAAATGGTGGATACTGTTTTTGAGCGCGTCCGGACACGACTGACAATGAAGGAAGCACGTGTAGGTCTATCACGACTCACGTCTGGGAAAGGGACAGCGAATGGTAGCCAGGTAGACCTTAATGGCAGTGACTCTATATTAGCATCGAGCGAAGCAGACGGTGGCGTGGAGGTAGATGATTCTTCCGAAGGCAACACGACACTAACAGCGGACCGGCCGGTTCGAAAAGTTCCTAGCGAAAAATTAACCTTGCAGAGCTTGGAGAACGCAAAAGGTTTCGATGATGCGCGGATTGGTGACAACGCGCCTACGATGGTCACAAAAGCGAAACCATCCCAAAAGGGGTTACGAACCACTTCTGCACAGCAGATGGCCAATGGGCTAGACGAGCATTCGGGTGAAACATCCGACGAGGATGAAGAAGATGAAATATACGTTAAGGATGCATTTTTGGTGTTTAGGTCGATGTGCAGGCTGAGCACCAAGCAGCTGTCACAAGATCAGCAGCAAGATATCAAATCTTCTAGTATGCGAACTAAGCTTGTGTCTCTCGCCATTATCCGTACCGTACTGAACAATAATATGATCATTTTCACTTCGCCACTAGTCACCATCCGGAGCAGTACAAGCAATGAACCAACCGGCTTTGGGCAAGCTATTAATCACTACCTCCGAGTAAGCCTCAGCAAGAACGGGGCAAGTTCGGTGAAACAAGTTTTCGAGCCTTGTTGTGAGATTTTCTGGCTGATGCTAAAGTACATGAGGGTCATGCTCAAGGTAAGTGTCCCCTTCAACCATGCTTTTTCTATACTTTGCAACTAAATCTCCTATAGCGAGAGATTGAGCTATTCTGGATAGAAATATATCTCGCTATACTTGAGCGTAAAAATGCTCCAAGCTTCCAGAAGCTTTATGTGATGAGACTTTTGAAGCGACTTGCAACAGATCCAAAGGCGTTGGTCGAGATGTATTTGAACTACGACTGCGAGCCGACCGCACTAGACAACATGTTTCAGCGAACAATCGAGCACCTTTCAAGAATAGCCAGCACTCCTGTTTCTGCTTCTCCTGCTCAACAACAACAATATCAGGAGCAACTCACGAAAGATACGGACGCGGATCTCGATTGGCATGATCACGGGAGACTCCCTCCTTCTCTAACGACTACCAGTCTCAACGTCCCGTGGAATTATGAGTGGGATTTGCCAGTGGATTTCCTCCTGAAGCAACAATCACTCGATTGCTTAGTCCGTGTCCTACGATCGCTCATCAACTGGTCTCAAGATAATCTTGCTGCCACTGCAGCTAAGCTCCAATTGTATGATCGAACATCGTTGGAGGGGTTCAGGGAATCTCTTGACCACGGACGCGGCCCTGGATCCCCTAGATTATCTTCCGCAGATACACCGCTTGCTCCTTCGACCCCGTTACTTGAGGATGATCCAAATCAGCTGGAAAAAGCAAAACAGCGGAAGACAGCGCTATTAAACGGGATCCGGCAATTCAATTTTAAGCCTAAGCGTGGTATTAAGGCTCTGCTGGCCGATGGGTTTCTCAGGAGCGACTCCGCAGAAGACATTGCTGCCTTCATCACGCAAAACGATAAGTTAGACAAAGCAATGGTAGGCGAGTACCTTGGTGAAGGCGACCCTTATAATGTTGCAATTATGCATGCATTTGTGGATCTTATGGACTTCACCAAGCGAAGGTTCGTTGATGCTTTGAGGCAGTTTCTACAGAGCTTTCGCTTGCCTGGCGAAGCGCAGAAGATCGATCGCTTCATGTTGAAATTCGCTGAACGATACATCACGGGTAACCCAAATGCTTTTGCAAATGCTGATACAGCTTATGTTCTCGCATATTCCGTCATCTTGCTCAACACCGATCTACACAGTGTTAAAATGAAAGGAAAACGCATGACCGTGGAGGACTTTATTAAGAACAACAGGGGGATAAATGATAATGCAAACCTACCAGAGGACTATCTCGCTGGTATTTATGACGAGATAGCACACAATGAGATTGTTCTGTACACGGAGCGAGAGGACGCTGCTGCCGTGGGAGCCTTGCCTCAGGCAGCTGCGGGTGGCATAGCTTCTCGTGCTGGCCAGGTATTCTTAACTGCCACTCGTGATCTGCAGAGAGAGGCATACGCGCAAGCATCGGAGCAAATGTCCAGTAAGGCGGAGCAACGTCTTCGAAACATGATCCGATCCCAGCGAAGAACGACATCGAAGCAGATGCTACCAAAATATATACCTGCTACGTCATATAAGCACGTTGGTCCCATGTTCGACGTGACCTGGATGTCTTTCCTGTCAGGGCTCTCGGGTCAAATGCAAGACACCCAGAACATAGACACAATCAAGCTCTGTATGGAAGGGATGAAGCTAGCTATCAGAATTGCATGTCTTTTCGACCTCGAGACCCCCAGGGTGGCTTTTGTGACAGCTCTCGCAAAATTCACGAACTTAGGGAATCTACGGGAGATGATGGCAAAGAATGTAGAAGCTTTGAAGGCTCTTGTTGAGGTTGCTCAGTCGGAGGGCAACCTTCTAAAGAGCTCTTGGCGTGATGTGCTGACTTGTGTGAGCCAACTTGACCGCTTTCAATTGATCTCAGGTGGTGTCGATGAGGGCGTAGTCCCGGATGTATCTAAAGCTCGCATTGTACAGCCCCTGAAAGCACCCTTGAATACATCCCGACGACCACTAGCGCCATCCGTTCGCTCTCGACAAGCACCGATCGCATCAAATCCAATTTACCAGCTTGACGTAGCTCAGGAGAGTCGGTCAACAGACATGATCAAAGCTGTGGATCGTATCTTTACAAGCACAGCGGACTTGTCCGGAGAGGCCATTGTGCACTTCGTTCGTGCGCTGAGTGAGGTCAGCTGGCAAGAAATACAATCATCTGGGCAGAGTGATTCACCTCGGACGTATAGTCTGCAAAAGCTTGTTGAAATCAGCTACTATAATATGACTCGTGTCAAATTCGAATGGACCAGCATCTGGCAAATCCTAGGAGAACATTTCAATGAGGTTGGGTGTCATCCTAACACCAACGTTGTGTTCTTTGCACTAGATTCTTTGCGACAATTGTCCATGCGCTTCATGGAGCTTGAAGAATTACCTGGCTTCAAGTTCCAAAAAGATTTCCTGAAGCCCTTTGAGCACGTAATGGCTAATAGTTCTTCTGTGACTGTCAAAGACATGGTTCTTCGCTGCTTAATTCAGATGATCCAAGCACGAGGCGAGAATATCCGCTCCGGATGGAAAACTATGTTTGGAGTATTCACTGTGGCTGCTCGAGAGCCATATGGTATGTAGGACGCAGTACGAAAATGTTACCAATGCCGACTAATCCCATACGCAGAGGCTATCGTGAACCTCGCCTTTGACCATGTTACTCAGGTATACAACACGCGCTTTGGGGTGATAATATCTCAGGGAGCTTTCGCGGATCTTGTGGTTTGCTTGACAGAATTCTCGAAAAACCTGAAATTCCAAAAGAAGTCCTTGGCTGCTATAGAAACGCTAAAGTCCACCGTTCCTCGCATGCTGAAAACGCCCGAGTGCCCTCTATCACATCGATTGAGGACGCTACCAAACGGCGGAGGCCAAGAAATCGTTGTAGTACCCCAACAAGTCACTCGACAGACGCAAGAGGAGCAGTTCTGGTTTCCTGTACTGTTTGCATTTCACGATGTCTTAATGACAGGCGACGATCTTGAAGTTCGATCACAGTAAGTACATGCTCCATTCGCAATGGAAACCAGTCTAACGGATGACAGGGCTCTCAATTACCTCTTTGAGACACTAGTTCGGTACGGTGGCGATTTCCCATCAGGTTTCTGGGATATCCTATGGCGGCAACTGCTCTACCCAATCTTCATGGTGCTCAAATCGAAGTCTGAAATGTCGAAGGTACTTAACCATGAAGACCTATCTGTGTGGCTTTCTACAACCATGATTCAAGCGTTGAGGAATATGATCACCCTTTTCACGCATTACTTTGAGTCGCTCGAATATATGCTTGACCGGTTCTTGGATCTATTAGCCCTGTGTATATGCCAAGAGAATGACACAATCGCGCGGATTGGGAGCAATTGCTTGCAGCAGCTGATACTGCAGAACGTGACGAAGTTCCAACCAGAGCATTGGAGCAAGATTGTAGGAAGTTTCGTCGAGTTGTTCGACCGCACGACAGCGCACCAGCTGTTTTCCGCAGCTACCTCCTCGTCTGAATCGTCATACATTTCCGAGGATGAAGGCACGCGCAAAGTAACCCCGAGTGATGTCCCAAGTATAAGCGATCTACCTATAAGCGGTACTCCATCTGAAGAGATAGCGCCGAATCTACGAAAGGAAAGCCTGAAGATGGATACGAGTGCAACCACGGGTAAACCGAAAAACGAGATGGATGGACCTGATGCAATACGCCGGAACCCATCTTCACCTCCAATGCAACCCTCGGCCAGTCATGCCGAGCTTGAAGACTATCGCCCGCAATCTGGCCTGCAGCAACCTGTGGAAGTTACTGCTGCTCGCCGTCGCTTCTTCAACAAGATTATTACTCGATGTGTGTTGCAGCTACTAATGATCGAGACAGTTAATGAGCTTTTCTCGAACGACGCGGTATATGCGCAAATACCGAGTTTCGAGCTTCTGCGCCTCATGGCACTCTTGAAGGGCAGCTACTCGTTTGCCAAGAAATTTAATGATAATAAGGACCTGCGCATGCGGCTATGGCGTGAAGGTTTTATGAAACAACCCCCTAATTTGCTCAAGCAAGAAAGTGGTAGCGCTGCTACATACGTGAGCATTCTGTTCCGGATGTACCATGACGAGGGTGAGGAGCGCAGGAGGAGCCGCACCGATACTGAGGCAGCATTGATACCGTCAGTTCCTTTCAAGGTTCCAAATATATACCATACATAGGCTAATAAAGCATTACGATAGTTTGTGCGCGGATATCATCAAAAGCTTTGTGTTGCTGGACGAAACACAACCAAGGAACATTGAAGCCTGGAGGCCGGTCGTTGTCGATGTCATGGAAGGGTATAACAACTTCCCTCGAGATGATTTCGAGAAACACATCGATACGTTTTACCCTCTAGGAGTTGAGCTACTAAATAGAGAGATGGGCCACGAGATTCGATTAGCTTTACAGGCGCTGTTACGACGGGTAGGGGAGAGCAGGATGGGGATGGAGCCGCTCAAGACGCCAGTCCAGACGCCCACAAGCCCTCGAAGTATCTCTTCGGCGTACTTTGGTCGGCGATCGAGCCGTGGGAGGTGAAAGAGTTACGGCAGCTCTTTCTAAGTCATCTGCAACCTACGCAGGTATCGGCTTGTCCTTTGCAATTTTAGCGTCATCGTTTTGCGAGATGCATGTAAGATCTCTGGGAGTTTTTCTCGGCAGCGGGATCAAAGATAGATATTGCTGCCGGTTGAGCAGGTTTGTACTCATAGAAGCGATTTGTCGGAAACGGTGGACATTTGCGAGACTATACCCGACGCCAGCCTTTGCGACGGGGGGGGCTCTAAAGGGATAATGGCTAAGAGTTACTCTGTAGAGCGTTGCTTCCCTTTGCCATTTGGCTGTTACCTCGTAGTATCCTCCAACCTTTACTCGCACATACCTGGCAAGCCCTATCATCCTCGCGTGCACTTTCCGCTCTGGCGTCTCCTGTCAATCAGATTATTAACGAGCGAACGAGGGGAAGGTACTAAGGTACCTTCGTGCTTCCTTACTCTGTAGTCTGTACTGACCTTGGCGACGCCAATACCACGGTAAACACAACTTGCGCGCCAAGGACTTAGGCACAATCGAGGAGGGGCCAGGGGGCGCTCAATCACATGAGCCAAATACACAACCCCAAGTACTCGTATCATGCGAGACCAAGGAAGACTGTCCGCCAATTACTCCAACATCTTTGTTCCTTGCATCCCTTACAATCGTCCATCCGGGTGATCTGGTTTCGCTCTTCTCCACCGCAAACCATTGCAGGAACAAACCCGCGGCCCCACCATACCTGACAGCCCATACCGCTGCCACAAACTGGATTTCGCAGCAATGGGCGCCCCAGAAGCCAAAGACCAGCGATCCCTCACAGAGCGACTGAAGCATCCGTTTCCTGAGACTCGGCAAGATCTGAAGGGTAACACTTTGTCTCCAAGCCCACGTTACCCCCACCTGACTAACCCGTGTCCATCGACCAGAAACGCCTCTACACAGCATGAAAGTCAAAGCCGCCCATTTCAAAAGCAAGCTGGGCAAGTTCCACAATATCGTAAATCCAAACCATCGCCACGACGAAGAACACGAAAAGCTGTGTGATGAGAAACGCACTCGTATTGCCGAGAGCCATCGATTCGAGTCCTTCGCCCCACCAAGAGAAGGCAATAAGATCAAATGGTATGTAGACGGGCGAGACTATTTCTGGGCGGTATCAGTCGCTTTGCAGAGAGCAAAGGAGACCATATACATTGCAGATTGGTGGTTGAGCCCTGAGCTTTTCTTGCGAAGGCCGCCGTACTACAACCAGGAATGGAGAATCGATCAAGTACTGAAGCGAAGAGCCGAGGCCGGCGTGAAGATTTATGTTATTGTATACAAAGAGATTGCAGCGACTATCACCTGCAACAGCCTCCATACCAAGCACGCACTGGATGCACTATGCCCCGCGGGGACTCCTGGACATGGAAACATCAACGTGATGAGACATCCCGATCACAATGTTTTGGAGAATGCCTCGGATATGACTTTCTACTGGGCGCATCATGAGAAATTCATTGTTATCGATTACGCTCTTGCATTCATTGGGGGCTTAGATCTCTGCTTCGGCCGTTGGGACAATCATCAGCATCCACTTGCGGACGTGCATCCCGCGGGAGTGAGCAACGAGGTCTTCCCAGGTCAGGACTTTAACAACAACCGCATCATGGACTTTCAAAGTGTAGAAGACTGGAAAAGTAACGAGCTTAGCAAGGCTGAATACGGAAGAATGCCTTGGCACGATGTAGCTATGGGTGTAATTGGGGACTGCGTGTACGATATTGCCGAGCACTTTGTGTTACGCTGGAACTTTGTCAAGCGGGACAAGTACAAGCGAGACGAACACTACGACTGGCTGACATTGCAAGGCCGAGAAGGCGATATGGAGGATCTAGTAGGGGTCCAGAGACCTAAGTTTCCAATGGGCGATTATGTTCATCATCCATTGTCCTCTCTGGAGACCAAGCCTTGGGCACACGAGCAGCCAGGGACTGTACATGCCCAGATCGTCCGTAGCAGTGCCGACTGGAGTAGCGGCATATTGACTGAACATAGCATCCAAAACGCATACTGCGAGGTGATTAGAAATGCCGAGCATTTTATCTACATCGAAAATCAGTTCTTCATCACGGCTACTGGCGAACACCAAGCACCAGTCCACAATTTCATTGGCAGAGCTATCGTAGATGCGATAGTGAGGGCTGGGAAGGAGGAAAGGAAATTTAGAGTGATCATTATTATCCCCGCCATTCCTGGGTTCGCCGGTGATTTACGAGATGATGCTGCCGCAGGAACCCGTGCTATCATGGACTATCAGTACAAGTCCATCCTTCGAGGAGAACACTCCATAGCCGAACAGGTTAAGAAAGAGGGTGTAGATCCGAAGAACCACCTTTTTTTTTTCAACCTCCGATCCTATGATCGCTTGAACAAGACACCCGCTATGCAACGACAGGAAGAACAGTCCGGAGTGAAGTATCAAGACGTGCAACGTGCCCATGCCGAAGATATAATGGGGGCGGGTATGCCAAACAGCTCCGACAAGACAGCTAAAAAACGCGATGATGCTGGGGATGAAGAGAAAGAGAGGAGAATTGATCGGAAGAGGAGATACGAAGCGGAACGTGAGCATGTTGGTCTAGGGGATAAAGAAACTACCCGGGAGGACAGTATAGCGAGGACAGCCATGCTTAACGGAGGCAAGGTTTCCGAGCAGCTTTGGGAAGGCGAACCTGAGGAGGAGAAGGAGAACTTTGTGCAGGAGGAATTATACATTCATGGGAAATTATGCATCGTTGATGATCGGATTGCCATATGCGGAAGCTCCAACATCAATGATCGGGTATGTTCTTGTCCACCCGAACCAGTCCACGCTAATATTGGTAGTCACAAATGGGCATTCATGACAGCGAGCTTTCGATCGTGATGGAAGACTACAACACCCTGGAGAGTATGATGGACGGCCAGCCTTACAAGGCCGGACACCATGCGGCGACACTGCGGCGATACCTTTGGCGAGAACATCTCGGTCTTCTGCCGGCGCAGAAGCTCGACGCGAAAGATGATCCGAATGCACAGCCGCCGGACGTCTGTCCGAACAACGTCATGGAAGGACCTGAGTACGAATTCGTTGCTGACCCGCTGAGCGACAAAGTCTGGGAGATGTGGACTGGTAACGCGACCAGGAACACGCAGCTGTTCCGGCACCTCTTCCGCGCGGATCCGGACGACCATAGTGAGTTCATAACCATGCTGACATTAGGAACCCTTGTTGAACGTTGAAAGGCTGATGTTCGTGCAGTCAAAACGTTTGAAGACTACGCCAGCTTCCTGCCACGGCATGACAAGTTCAAGCAGGGACATCTCCACGATCCTTACATGCCGGTGGCTGAAGTGCGCCAGAAATTAGATCAGATCAAAGGGCATCTGGTCTGGATGCCGCTTGAATTCCTGCGGGATGCGCCCATGGCGGAGAGGGGACTCCAGGTGAATGCGTATACCGAGAGCATCTACACCTAGGCACGAAGGGGTTGGGGGAGATGGCGAGCTGGCTGTCGAGGTGATGACGGATTCATGAAGTTGCATGTGGATGGGGGCTTGGGAAGGATGCCTGAAAGCATGCCGCGCCCGGGGAGGACGGTTTCGTTGAATCGTAGTAAAGGCGGTGTGATGGCGTGAAGAGTGAAGATTCAGGACCTGAGGGAGGGGGGGGGGGGGTGGGGGGGGGATTCCATTCGTTGAAGCACCCTGATGTCTGGGCTTTGGAATCGTTCCTTTGGGCACAACAGACCTGTTTCATCACACCGCTGATAGCGCCATGACTCGTCGGTGTCGTCGGTGTCGTCGGTGTCGTCGGAATCGCGCTGACTGCCCCATGTGGTGGGTTACTTTACCGTTAGCTGAAGAAGCGTTGGGCCAGGTTTGTCGGGGTGTGAAAGCGCTAATCGAATGCTCCAAACTGCAAGTGCACAAGGTTGATGATCCAAACAAACAGTTTGTTCAATTCGTGATGGGATGATTGGGCCCACCCACTGCCGACGCCCTGTCGCGTCTCGCTACCGAATCCCCGGGATTAGCACTACCGTAGCACTAGGTGAGTACCGGTGCTACGTCCGGAAGTACCTTAGTACACGGTATTCCGTACAGTAGTACTGTTATGCTTTGAGGTCCGTGTCCCTTTCCCTTCAACTTTGCACCGAAAGTGGCTGGCACGGCTGGGCACTAGTGACGGTGATCCCCTTCGATGTGACCCATGATGACCCATGATGACCCATGATGACCCATCATCTCGCTTCATCTGGATCCATCATCTGGATCCATCTGATGCTTAGGTTCGATCGTTCCAACCTCGTGTTCTAGACGGCTACTTTGTATTGATGTATCTTCAAAAGTACCCAGTGGTGGAAAATAAAAAACCAAACGAAATGGAATGGAATGGAATAAAATAAAATATAACCGAATGAAATGAAAAAGAAGGGAGTTTAATTCAGCCAAAGTTGACGGAAAGGAGGCCGTCTGCTCGCTGCAAAGAGAACAAGACCTTTCGTTCTTTCTCGCAGTGTACATACAGGTTACCTAGAGGCTAGGTAGGTATACAGAGAACAACAACATAGACTCATAGTACCTACACACCCGATTGCATGGGGCTGACAGACCCAGGCTTGAACATCTACCGGGAAAATCCCTGATGCCACGTTTGGCACGATCGGTGGCTTGCATGCAGCTAACGAGATGAATGCCGAATCCCCTTCACTTTCAGGAATCCCAATCGACCGGTTTCACCAACATCATCCCTGCGTGCACGTCACGGCATCTTCCAGGAAGACGAAGGTACCTTATAAGTTGTGTATGTATTCAATCATTGGTAGCAACATGGAACAGAAGCTCAAAGTACATACGGTGCTTTTACTGACCGACATTTGTGATCCTCTTATTCCCACAGATAGAAACATCTATTGATGACCACCTTGTGCCATGTTGAGTGTTAAGATAAATGAAACTGAGTCAGCCTGAACAATGAGTTTCGACTAGATTGTTTTCCATTTGCTTCGGTGTCACTTTCGAGGCAACCGTCTTCCTGATGTCTTGAAATGCCTCAAAGTGGAATCCACCAACATACTCTGATCTTCCAAAGCCGAATCCAGAACCCTTTTTTCTTTTCCATTGTTCGGTCTACCTGCCCGTATAGAGGGAGGTAGGCAGTACTGCACTACATCACCATTTGATCCAAACCTCAAACATAGAAATGTGGGGCATGTTGATAGTTCGATGGTCCGATTGGCGTGCCTTAATTCCCGGCTGTGCAAATAAGAATTAAGAATTAAGAATTAAGAATGGGGGAATAAGAAATCCGAAATAAGCAATAAGCAATAAGCTCGCCTGCAGGATGCATCATCATACCTTAGACTTTACCATAGCTCATCTTAGCAAGGTCATTCCTCATCCTCATCCTCATCCTTCTTCACCTTCTTCTTCTTCTTCTCATCCGTGGGATCAGTCGTACGAGCCCTACCTGGTTGATGATGCTTTCGTTGATGAACTTGAACACAGTACTTCTGTCCATACATCCCGTACCCACTAGGTAGGCCGGTCTACCTGGGTACCTTACTCGTACTTGCTATTCTAATAGGGATGCCCGTACCGTGGTGGCTGTCCGTGCCCACACCCAGACGCTCCCACAGCGTTCCCATCCATCCAACCACATCCATCTTGCCCACAAAAGCCTGGTCGACTCCCCCATATCAACTACCTATCAAGCAAACGTCCCACCGTGATACCGACGGGAAGACATGAGGGAATCTCTTCCCCTAGATTGCTTTCCCGGGAAAGGACCCCCATGCTTCCCCGGTGCCATTCACATTGCTAACATGCCACCGGCGAATCCCCCGTCCACTAACGAGCCCAATGCTCAATGCAGTCCAGCTGCACTGTGGCTGGCTCGACGTGCTGCTGATGTCCGGTCCACATAACAGTCGGCCTCTTCCTCGCCCTTACTCGCCCTTGCTCGGACAGTCAACGTGGGACCAAAGAAACACAAGCAATCATCCACACCAAAGCCTCCACCATCGCTCTCACCTACACCCACAGACCTAGGCACCATCACCTTCACTCGAAGCATTCACCGTCTTCCATCCAAACCTTGACGCCGTTCACTCCACACCCTGCGAATCGAGTACCTCAGCACTCAGGCCCAATCAACTTCAGGTACGGTCCCACTGTCCACCATCAACGTACCAGACCAGCTACTGACCAATGAACCCCCAGTCTCCTCCTCGCTGACCTCGTCCACCTCATCCCTACCATGGCCCGTTGCGTCCACTCCTTCTCAATCATCAAGTCAGACACCAACCTCATGATCTGGACCTGCAGCCTGTGCCACGTGGGTCCCCACTGGTACATTTACGAATGTGCGTACTGCAAGCTCAAAGTCTGCCAAGGTTGCACGTCCAAGGCATAATGAAGGATATGTGGCGGCGAGGGACGTCGTGACGGAGGAAATGGTGTGTGCGATTCTTGGTATGCCACGAGGTGCGCCGTTTGAAAGGTGTGGAAGAAAGCTAACATCTCGACAAGGGTTCGGAACGGGTTCCTTGCAGCATGGCTTTGAAACCCGGGTTTTCTCTGGTCGGCGAGCCAGTGACATGGTCATGATGCCAGTCGCCATTTTCGGTGTGCTGCGGCGGATCGACAACACCTGCAGTCCACCGACATCATGCACGGCAGTAATCTCATGCATGGCGCATGCAGCTTACCGTTTTCGAACGGCGCGTCTACATCTTTTCTGGGTGGGGATCAAAGTGATATATCAGTAAGGCTGGCGTTTCGTCCTGGGTTGGAACGCAATGAGCAGGTAACGGAGCACATTCGGGCTTTCCCCAGCGATTACGATATCATAGATAGACGCTTACTTCTTTCGCGAGAACATCTGATCGGAAATTTCTTCACTCCTGCAGCCAAAGCAACGTCCAACAAGTCCCGGATCCAACTGTCGCTGGCCACTGCCTTATACGGACCGATGCCGTACTTTGACGTTTGTAGACGCATATTGGGGCTGCTACTGCGACTTTGAATGGCCATTGGGCTCAGGGACGTTCGCTTGGACTTGGTCCCTCACGCGAAACGACGGAGAAGAACTTTGTAGATTTCTTCCCATCTCCTCGTCTCGCCTCCAAGGCTCTCACAGCATCCCCATCTTCCGCAAATTTTCTCCTTTCCTCCTCCCCACCACAATCCTGATCACTCCCATCTCTATCCAAACCCCCACCCCAACCACCCACCACCAGCCCTCCCCCCTTTCCCCTTTCCCCATTCCACCGTATCCGTTCCGCCCAAGCACAGCCGTCCGGTTTTCATCGAACAAGCTTCTACAACGCCGGGAGTTGGACGTTCTCCATTTTGCTGGGGAGGGACCTTGCGATGGCGGTGGGGTGGGAGAGGGATAAGGAGCGCGGTATTGGATGGTACGGTATGCGCTGTGTGGATGGAGCGGGCGCTTGCTATTCGGATTGAATACGAGTAACTACGCTGCGATTCTACGGCACTGGCGCCCATGCGGTGCCGGGCGGTTGGGTTTCCAGCCATCACGTCGATCCACCACCACTCATCCTTGATCAGGAACTCAATTACCCCCCCCTCCCCTCTCTTGGAAACCAATCCCATCGCTTCGATTCCACATCTCCCGCTTGCGCGCCTCGGTCGTGTGTGCGCAATCGTCGTTCTTTCGCCGATGAGCGCTTTTCCTTCTTTGACCCGGCGTGGTTGGCTGGAACGGTGGCAACGTACGAGGAGGGAGGGGGTGGAGGGGGTTGATGAGGGAGGGTTTAGGGGGAGCAAGCTTAGGGTGATGCTGTGAGTGCCTGGGAATTTGGCTTTTTGCTCGTTTTGTCTTTTTGTCGTTTGCGCTCTCGTTTTCACCCCCCATTCTCCTTCTAATCCCTTCATCCATCCAGCTTTCCTTCCTTTTCTTTCTTTCTTACTCCATCAAAACCCACCATGTGCTTTACAGGCGGCCGTGTTTTTATAAGCAATAGATCGATGTTTTTCTCCACGAGTTCGTTCGGCTTGATATCATGTTTGAGCTGTTGAAGCACAAACAGTTTTATGGTTATGGTCTTGTGCTCGAACTATCAATATAAATGATGTCGACGGAAGATTTTTCAAGGACATTTCCATGGACTATCATTGAAAGGGGATGCTTTTATCGAGTCTGGGATGCGAGCTGGATGAGAGATTTGTGCATTCAATTAACCATTATCCATTTCTCATCTCCGTCCCCCTTCCTTCTCACCTCCCCTTCTCATCACCATGGCAAACCCTACACAAAGTACGCCACGCCACGCCACTCTCCCCACCATCAACCCCCCCCTTGTCAACCCTTATCTAACCCCCCATTCCACCCCCCACCGCCGTAACAACAGTCTCCCCCACTCTCGGTTGCAATCGCATGGTTACTGCATGCTGTTACCAGCACCGTTACCGACGGGAGTAAGTGGAGAAATCACAGATTGACTAAGTGTGAAGGGTTGGAGGGTGAGAGGGAGAGGGAGGACCTCTGCGGAAGGCGCATGCACGAGAGGAAACAGATGTTTTCCAGACGAGACTCGGCGGCGGCGGATCGTCGGGTTGGCTTTTGAAGCAAAAGCCTAGGAAGCACTTTCGCGGTGGAAACCGTCCCAATGGACTTTTTGTTTGGGACCAAAGAAGTTGATTTTTCATCCCAGCAGCACTTCGTCATCTCCAATTCTTTTTAGCCATTTTCTCGCCTCGGAAAGAACCGACGCATGTACAGTATCAACTCACCTCGAGGACTTACCAAAAGATAAAAAAAAATAAACGCCATGTCGACGTCTCTCGGACGTGGATTCAGTACACTTCTGACTTGGAAAACCCTTTCTTTTTCGGGGTAGTTTTGTGTAGAGAAACCGCGTTTTGAGGGGATGGTTATGGCCGATGGGATGAGATTCAAGTCAGGGGTCTCTTTGGATAAGGGGAGTGCCATGGCTGGTTTTCTGTCTCTTGCTTTGCGCAAATCATCCTACGACCCAGCCAAGTAAGTAATCGACCAATTAATTGGAAGGAGTACGTACACCCACTACGTACTAATACTTGCTTCCCGCGTGGACCACCATCACCAACACTCCTCCAACCCTAGCCCCCTGTACCTTCTACCCTCTACGAATATCCTTGAGCCTCCACTCATGAAGATAGGCTAGGATGTAGGACTGGTAAGATGTACAGTACAGTAAGAGGGTTCCGCGGCTTTTGTATAGGGGCGATTACTTGATTTGATGAATTTAGGGGGATAAGGTTCATATAGATTCAGGATATGATGCATATCGTTTACACCACACTCCCAGTCTGTACATATAACTTGCATCTCTATAGGAAAATACTTTGGATTTCGTATTCCCAAAACAGAGATAAGTTGCACCACCGCCGTGAAGCTTTCATCTGCCTCTCTTTCTCTCTCCCACATGTTTAAACATCTACAAACCAGCCTGCGAGCGAGTGCGTAACTGGTCAGACGCAGTGAAAATAGAACGATACAAAGTGAGGATTTACAATATCGTCCGTGTATTCTTTGCCTCCGAAAGTCTTGGATTAGTCTAGTAAGACAAGTGCACAGATCTTTCGATCTACTCTAAGAGGGCGTCTAACTTTTGAGTTCTTACTATGAAGCCGACGTATAAAGCCCCAATCCCAGGAATGATGTATGTGCATATGACTGGAAAGGACTTTACTGAGCAGTAGACTGTAAACGGCATAAATTTGCTCCCAAAAACATCAATACAAGATGCGTGCTACAAAAATTGCCATTTCCATTCTCCTCTTCCCGCTTGATGCTGGAGGATGTGATCGTGGTGTTGCACGTACATCAAGACGGCTATGTTCCGACATGCTATAACTTGCCCTTTCGACCTTGGACGGCGTGGTCCTGACGTTGAACGTATAACAAAGCGGCTATGTTCCCGCGAGAAAGAGCTTGCTTTTCGGGTCTCCTGCAGGTCGCACGCTTGTCGTGCTTGTTTATGAGCGCGAGCGGAATAGCGGTGGTAGAAGATAGCAGGAAATCAGCAGCTTTCCCGTCAGGAGAGTAGTCAAACCGGGAGGGTCAGTGTACTTTCCCTGGCGGTTTCCACAGAGCTTGATCAACGGGAGTCCAGTGGCGGGTAGAGGGATAGACACGAAGGAAATGATCCGATGATATTACTCTTAGTCTGAACGGTGGGTATGTGGATGTCACGGTAGCAGCAGATAGCCACCTCTATGATGTAGTCTATACAAAACCGAGGTTTTCGGATGTCAACTTGGAATAGCTTTAAATTGTAGTACAGAAGTTCCCGTTTAGGAAACACTGATAAAAGCGCTCGATATGGAGGCCCAGTCTCAGAAACGGGTATTTTAAACACGTGGCGGCCTTTTCAGGCAAAGCAATCCAGCCGCATCGTACCGAGCGGACGTCGGCATTGAGCTGCCAGCACCTGTATCTGAAGGGCGGCAGATTGCACGATAAGGTTCGATTGGGTTTTGGAAACGGGTGCGCACCCCAAGGGTCTGAGGGTCGTAGCGCTCGATGGCTGAACGCCGGCATGGTTGTGTGCATGAGCAGCGACATCAGTTCGACGGTGCTGGTAGTCGGCGGAGCAATTTCGCGTTGAGTGGGTGGAAAGGTACGAGAAAGTACCCGGTACTAAAGCAATGAGAGGGAAGGGATACGGGAACAAGAAGGAATTTCTATTTGTCGGATGCGTAAAGGAAAACGGAAGGAACAACTTGCGGAATGTGAGACTGTCATTGCGTAGCAAATTGACTGCGGATTCCAAATACCCAGGCATCTCAACCCTAGTCCATGCACGTCGGTGCGCAGGGTAGGAGTGTGTGATAATACTGCAATTTGGGTGTAGGCATAATGTTCAAGACGTTTTCTTGCACGAGCCCACTCAATCCGAAGATCGGACCAAACTGGTAGGGACAAGTGCCTTCGGTTCTTGATTTTTTAATCTGCCAGCACTCCGTTAAGAATCCCTATGTAGGTATCAAAGGTTCCTTGCAGTACCCCAAAGGTTCTGCATTGCTGGGTATAGTATTGCAATATATCAGTCGCAGTACTGGCAACGAGGTTCACCTATATACAATGCCAGCTACACCTGTAGTGCTGATTAGAAAGCCAGGACTCATTTAGAATGGTGAAAACGAGAGCTAACGATGCAAGGTCTATCAACAGAAACTCGGAGATTAACGCTCTGAAGAGGCTACATATCGTCAGCAACGTCGGCCTTTCTGCTGTCTGCTTTAGGTAAATAAGAAGATGCCGGGGATGATGGACTTAGATCCTAGAACTCATCACCTCGTGTCTCAGTCAAAGCAAGGGCAATAATGGTACGATTCTGATACCCGAAAGGGAGAAGTTGGGAAACCCCCAAGTAGTACGCTCTTGATGGGATATTTTTGATTGTTCTGGACGGGCTAGTAGCTCTGTGAAGACTTTGTTCTTGAATCTCGGACCTCTATAGCTATCTCATCCTTCCAGCAGCTGAGGTAGAGCAAGCAGTCGCCTTGTGCTAAAACGGTCAAGCTTTTTGACAATGATCCTACGTGGAAAAACCTTAGCATCGAAAACCCGAGCCGCCAGTCTTATTTCAAAGTTCTAGAGCGGAGTACGCCTCTTTCGTGAAGTCATTCGAATCAGCCACAGCATTCATAGCTTTGACAACAGGGTAAATGCTTGTTTATGCCGCTGTGCATTTGTTCCAGATTGCCAACGGCAAGCTAAATTCACGAACAAATAAATCATCTTCTTCGACTAATCTTGGTAGTGTTGATACAGCTGTGAGATGCTCTCGCCATAATGATTGCGCCGTATGGCTTCGGAAAGCAGGTTTGAAAGATCCAGAACTACCAACTTCTTGGATGCTATGACTCTCTCCGGAGCGATAGGGTAAGAATTAGTAACGACAATGTAATCAATGCATTCGCAGGCTTCCATCTTCTCCAAAGAGTCTTCGCCGAATAATCCATGAGTAGCGATACAATAAACCTTCTTGGCACCTCCGTGTTTAATTATTATTTCCGCAGCTGCAATCCAAGATCCAGGAGAGTCGATCATATCATCCATGACAATCACGATTTTGTTTTTGACATCGCCCACCAATGTGATGGTATGCTCTAACGCTGGGTGCTTGAACCCATCTTCCTCCTCATCCGAGGTAGCAGCAGCATCAAATGTCCCACCCAGAGCGTGCTCTGGACCTGCCAATGATGTTGTTGAGATAAATGACGAAGTCATGGGATCACGATCCTCAGAGTGGGGAAACCCAATCCCGTCTCCCGGCAGAGTAGCAATTGATCCGGACATCGTAGACATGACTGGCGATGGGAAGTCATCATCGACAATATGCCCATGTATCAATCTTCCGGTAATGACTTCTCGAGCGCGTTCATCGGTGTACTCATCCATCAAATCTTCATCAGAGCCAGAGCCCTCCGTGCGAGCTGTGCTGGTACGGTCAACATGTAAAGGATTACGGGACGGGGGTGGCGATGCCGACTCGATTCTGGTGGACTGCTGTAGAGGACTTGAGCGGACGGGGTTCATTTGGCGTGGAGAGGACGTGCTAGCGGGTGTGCCATTGGCCTGAGGTCGCACACTAGGAGGACTTCGCCGTTGAGAGCTCGGTTCTTCAGCACAAACCATTGGGTCTATGTGTGATTCAGCCTCGGTTTCCGCCGCTGAGCTATGATTTATCCCATAGGCCGCGTCGCCTAAGCTTTCGAGGTAACCACTTCCTTCTAAGTTTATACTTCCATTCATAGGCACTCTTCGACGATCCGTGGTGACCAGACCAAAGTTGAGCTTAAGAGCATCTGCGAGCGAAGTAACGCGCTTTGTACCTCCCGGATTTTTGCTAACCACCACTGCTTCCTTCCAACCAGGAACGTGATTCCGGACCCAGCGGGCAATGAGGGGCTCGGCGTGTAGGTTATCGACTGGTTTGCCAAAGAACCCTTGTGTTGGTGGTGCCTATCGAGTTAGCCTGTCCTAGGTCAATCGTGAGAGGTACTAACATGCAAATCTACCGTGATAACATGATGTATTCCAGCTACGGAAAGAAGATTGGCTAACATGCGGGCGGTGATGGCGCCTCGGTGTGATTTCTTTTTTGACTGACGAGAATAGGGAAAGTATCTTGACACTTTAGCTGGATATCAAAGATGAAGAGATAGGACATACGGCATTACAGCTACTGTGGTCAGCTAAGGTCTCCAAGTCCTGCGAAGGACTGACCTGTGATAGACTTTGCGGAGCCGCTTTTGCATGCTGAGATCATGATCAGAAGCTCCATGACACTATCATTGATTCTACTGCTGCCACTTTGAACGATGAAGACGTCCTGCTCCCGGATTGAGGTGTCGATACTGACCGATGTCTCGCCATTGCTGAACGTCTTCAATTCGCATTCTGCTGGTTGGGTTCCAAGTCGCTCACAGATGGATTCAACAAGCTGGGGATGAGAAGATCCGGAGAATATCTTTACATCCCGCATGGTAGAAGTGCGATTGCTGAAGATGAAGTGGGTGAAGATGCAGAACAATTAATTTACAAATGTTAGAGTTAGCGAGTATTAGCGTTATTCTATGGTAACGTGATTGATGAAAGATCCCTCTAAGGTACCTAACCAGAGCAACCAGAGCACTCTTTTGGATTCGAACAGCGCTGAATAACACACCGATAGACGGAAAAGTGATTTGTGTCTCTGATGCGACGATTTCTTACCTAGGCTTCTGTGGGCCATTGGTGAGACTCGAGATGGTGTCTAATCTTGTGGGTTTCCACATTCTGGCCTGTTGCATTTCGACGAAATTGGTGTGCTAAGGTACCTCACCCCCGTCTTCTCTTCAGCTAATTCGCCACATCGTTAATTCAAAGCGTCTCGTTTCTATGCAACTGCGCTTCTATGTACAGTCATGAATTTCGCCTGTAGACGAGCATCCTTGTCGCTATACATTATCCTTTGACTTCAGGAACCCCCTTGATTACTATCATAAGCTACCTTAATATGCAAAGCTACTATCTATTAAACTCAAACAGACCGGTCCCCCTTAATAAACGTTCAGTGATCAGCGAATTACCTCGACGACAAACGTGTTGACAAAGGAGGCATAAGTCATCCTGAAAGCACCCTTAGACTCCCACCACAATCACGTGTTCGCGCCTATGACTCAGTCAACGCCTGTGTATCATCCGATAGTTTCTGCATCCCGGAGCTCTGCCTCGAAGCTCTGCCTCGAAGCTCTCCTCCCTCTTGCAATTGCCAAGGCCGCAAGCGTGATGTATGCCAGCAGCGCCACCATGATAGCCAAACCCAACCAGTCTTTTCCCATACCAATGCCGTTGAGAGCTGGATAACCACCCGAAATTGACGAATTGGGACACCAGGATGGAGTTTGCTCTTGAACGTTCGTGGCGTTACCTCCCAATACATCCAGACGTTGAACTGAATCATCCAGCCGCAGAAGACCATGGCGGAGGTGAAGAGCAGAAGAATTGGCGATTGTGATAGAAGGCGAGTTAGTGCAAGTTTTAACTTACATCAGTTGATTTATAAAATGATACTTTACTTTGAAAGTGATTGAAAGACATGTTATTATCTGTGAAGTCAATAAACATACTATTTTTACAAATACCTCACAAGAATTAAAGTCTTCAGACATGATTATGAGTGCATTAGAATGATAGAATATTTTCAGTAGAAGATCTTTCAGAAGCAATTTATAGTTTCGGAATATTCTGACAGTGAAATATTCTGTAATCTGCATGTATTTTACATACGCCGCACAACAGGTTGGGTTTTGACCCAACCCAATCCGGTGGGTGTAGTGGTGGGTCTGGTTTTGGGTTGGGTGACAAGACCTTCCACCCAACGCGGTGGGTCTGGTGGTGGGTTGGGTTCTGAACAAGGGGACGCAGAGGCAAATATATACTATTAATAGGAAAGGGGGGGGGCATATATACATGGGACAAATGCTGGTAGGGAGCCATGTAGGGAGCCATGTAGGTAGGGGAATAGGTAGAGGAGTAGGTAGAGTAGGTAGTTGAGTAGGTAGGGGAGTAGGTAGGGAGCATATTTGATGCTTTGACATGGGGCAAAATGATGCTCGGATATGGGGCAAATTGATGCTTGGCTACAAAGCACATTTGAAGTGAACTTTCCATTTCACTATGTAGCGAATATTCCATTTGCCTATGAAGCGAACTCATTGCTTGATCAGCTAGCATATATGAACCGAACCTTGATGGACAAATGAATCATGTTTGATGTTTGCTTTCGAAGCACTTTTAGAAGCACTGTTCTGACCACTGCTCGACGCGCGTTGCGAACCTGACTGACGCGTGTTTTGACGCATATAGGGAGGTGGGTAGGGAGGTGGATAGTCTGGTACGGTACCATGATTGACGCATTCATCGGAAATGAGGTGCATCATAGTACTTGCCGCGCTGCATTTCGCTGTTAGTGAACAAACAAGTAGAAGAGCTACACGACACAGGTTGCCTACCCCAAGGAATAGCGATAGCAGGAAGCTACAGGCTCCACCGGCTAGCACGACAGCCCAAGCTGAGCTCATGGCAGACATAACGGCAGAAATGACGGCAGCGCGTTTTCCCTCCTCAAGGCTTTGGAAGAATGAGCTGCTAGTACCTGCGAGTGCTTGATGGATGTCCTGAGCGTTGACGTTGGGAAGTACAGTTGACACTCCAGCGAAGGCGCGGTTCTGAAACACCGAGCCCATGATGGAAAAGAAGATAACGATGCCGAGAGCTTGGGCTGACGTCGACAACATTAGTCTCGGTCCCTTGGACTTAAAGAGAAAGTGCCTTGGGACAGACCAATGCCCATAAACGCAATGACATTAGCCATATTCTCAGGTTGCACCATGCATTGCGACACGGGATAGCTGGCTTGTGCGTAGCTTCCAACCCCAACGCCAATCAGAATGGTATACCCGTAGACTTTGACAATGCTCGTAGTCGGCGTTATCGTGACTCATTTCGGTTAGAAGCCATTATGAAAGCAGAAAAAGGTCAAGACACCTACATATTAAAGATGACCCTATCAAGACCAGTGCACTCCCACCAGCATACCAAGGCATGTAGTACCCTGATTTGGACATGATGCCACCACTAACAATCATGAATACAATAGCAAACATGATATACGGAAGCATCTTGACTGCGGCAGTAAAAGAATCATCACCCTGGGAAGAAGTAAGTCTCAAGCATGATAACGCCAGTGTAAAGCAGGTAACCTTAATGAACTGAAAATATAACGGTATGTAGTATGCTGAGCCCTGAAGTACATGTTAACGTGCTTTTCCTTCAGCTATTCACATTGTTAAGACGTACGAAAAGTATTCCAGATGCAAGAAAGAGCTGGACTTGAAGGTTCACGAGCAACGGGGAGCGGAAGAAGTGCGCGGGATATAGTCTGTCATCGGCTGGTATAAATGGCACCAACCATTCAGACATTGCGAAAGCAGCAAGCACTACTCCAGCAAAGATCCATAAAGTAATCTCGTTGGTGGAGTTCCATCCGTAGCTGGTGCCCCCAAAGTTAACGGCCATGATAAGACAAGCCATGCTGGCATTAAATAAGATTATTCCAAGCCAGTCTAGCTGAGTAAGCTTTTGCGAGAAGGTGGTGTTTGGCTTCAGGTTTATTCCAGGGAGAATGAAGATATACACTGGCGCAAGCAAAGCGCCGAATACCAGATTTATATAGAAGCCCTGGTTCGATGTTAGCCAAGTTGAGGACTCACCCTTACCACGTTGTGTTCACCCATCTCCAAGTAGCACTACTGCTGGCAAAAGCACCTCCAACCTATTTGCCAGGGTCAGTTTCACCCAACAGAAAGGCTGGCCAGGATGAACACATACCAGCGGGCCAAGCACGGTACCCACACCCCTGCCGCAATCAGCAAGAAGATGCTTGTTAGTGATAAGACCTACCAAACCAAGCCCACCATGGCAGTGTATCGAGGTTTCTCCTTGGGTGTTGTCAAGAGCGCTATGTACGTCAAGCACCCAACGTACATCCCAGAGCCCTGTGTATTGCTAAAGTATTAGAATACCGCCAGCATAGTGTAGCTAGATCGAACCATAGACATACGCCAGCTCCGCTGTGGTTCGAGCGGTCAGACAATGGCATTCAAGGCCAGAAGCAAGGTTCAACACTTACGCAATAGCTCTGCCGACAATCATAGCGTTCATGTTTGGTGCTGCACCACAGATCGCACTTCCAACCTCAAAAAGAAGCACATGTCCACAGTAAAGCTTTTTGACGCTGAAGATGCCATAGCATTTTCCCCTAAGTCAGATATGTCAGTGTATAGATGTCTTTTCAACAAATACAAAGGACGGGGCATGTTACCATACAAGTATCGGCATTGAGCCGAGAATAAACGCCGCACCAAGCCAGGGGAGTTTTTCTACCGAGTTGAACTCGGAAGCGATACTTGGCTGGATTTCAGCAACCTGACAAAGGTTAGATCCGGGTATGAGCCCTGTAGCTCACACAGAACCTATGCTTACCACCGTGTTATCCAAGCTGAATAGCAACGTCGATGATATGATGGCAAGGATGGCGACAAACCACCGAGGTGACAGTGTTAGCATGCCGAATGGTAGTCATTTGAATGGTAGGTGGGGCGTGGGCTTATGAACCTTCACTCCGTTTATGTCACGGATTGACTCTGGTTCTGCTTCCTGGGTATTGGATTCATCCTTGGATTCATTCTCGAGCTCCTGGATAGGCTCGCTCGGAGGACATACTGGAGACGGTAGCACCTGCGAGGAAGGTTTCTCGAGATCCATAGCGAAAGGGAAAGTGTAGAGAGATAGCAGTAAAGATATGGATAGAATATACGCAGAAGGAAGCCAACAAAGAAGAGCAAACGAGCAAGCGTAATATAACAGGCTCGAATAAGAACAGCAAGGTAGGAGTTATTCTCAACCAAACGTCGTTCTCATTAAGCATCAACTGACCCTTTTCGATTGCAGCGAAATCCTGTACAGATTTTGAGGCAAACTCCGCCGCCGAATACCGTTTCATGCATCCACATTTGATGCAAGCAACATCCCACCGGCGCGCTTTCTCGTTCTCGTACACCACACCAAAGGTTAGGGGGGGCTCATGTAATTGAAATTCATTCACCGAGCAGTGGAGGTGGGTGGGGCGTGGCACAGCACATTCGGGGAATTCTGTTGAAACTCAAAGCTGTGGGGAACACCCGGTTCGCAGGAAAACCTTCCGACTGCATGCGAGGACGATGAATGCATGGGATGTACGGAGTACTTGATCGGAGTCAGCCCTGCCTCCCTGTTCGTGGCAAATTGTCAGAGCGACTATCCTGCCACAGTGTCTTGCTCGCAGTTAATGCATTACTAAAGTGTCAAGTATCGGTTGCATTCATTTTTCTCATACTAGCCAATCAGATTTATAACAGATACGACAGTCTAATGATCTTAATTCAAGGGCTGAATGATAACAACGAGATTAAGTACCTTCGAACGAATAAAGAGTTACGATAATGACGTAAATGAATTTGAAGGCAGTTGTTATACCTAGGTAATTGAATATATCAGAACATAACTCGTTATCGACGGTTTGCGGTAACCTAAGGTTGATGATAGGTAACATACCCGTACATTAGACCCATTTATCTTTCATTAAACAATTGGAGGCAATACATAGGTAGCTGCATACTCGGTAGGTATGATGGACAGTCTACCTTATGCACGTAATATTGTACACGAAAGCCCTGCTATCTTTTCCCATTCAATTTGCGGCCGCGTTTCAGCAAACAATCCAATCGTTCAATTCAGCGGCTGAAAGCAGATGTGCTCCCCCCAGAGCAAGTGACAGTGGCCACTATACCGACCCCTAAGTTGAAGACTTGCATCATCTTGTGTACGAACTTTCACCAAGCGACACCATGAAAAGCTTAGTTCCTAAACAATGAGAAGTAATGTAGTGATCGTACTTGATTGCCTTCGCGAGTAAATCCCTAAAGTACAGTACCCCGCATTAAGTCACGGTCGCGCGCTCCCCAACCAATACACCCCTCACCTGCATCAACCATTGAACCATCAAATTCAGCTGGGGAACTTCAATATTTGGGCTAGTTATTCAGTAGTAT
>JAABUU010000391.1_pt1 | contig 101333 bp, 100 predicted proteins | sample 5559301 | NCBI WGS metagenome assembly JAABUU01 (sample SAMN10711884, study PRJNA513360) | rock metagenome | isolation source: Antarctica rocks | place: Antarctica: Victoria Land, Richard Nunatak white | reverse complement strand
GACCCCAGCAGCCTCGACGATCACGGAGACCCCGGCCCGCGCCGGCGCTCGACGCTGCCCCCAGGCCGGCCGTCCCCTTCCAAGATCATCCGACGTCGATCCGGAGCCCTACTGAAACACCGGGGCTTACAGCGCTGAAGGACAGTTCGCGGGTCGCGGGTCCATTGAGCGGAACGAACGAGGAACAGGTCGTTCGGCTTGCCGAGGAGGCGACCCAGCTGTTTCGGCTTGCGGAGCCGTTCTGCGCGTCGCTCCAAGTCGCGGTCCGGTGGGGGACGCCGGAGACCCTCACCCCTTGGGCGACGGGCCTCCGAACTTTCGTCGCAGAGGCAACCAAGATCGAGGGCGGCGTTCAGTCACTTGTCGAGATGCGGCACATTCCCGGGATGGTGGCCGCCATGACCGCAGGTATCGCTGCCGTCTCTAGCGGGACGTGGCAGAACCTGAAAGCCCTCGTCGTGGACCAGTCCGTGAAGGACCGGTACCGAGAGGGCCAGTTGCCGCTGATAGAGGCAACCGATCCCTACGCGGCATTCGGAAGCACCAACAACATCGTGACAAACACGCTCGCCCGCGCCGCCCTACTGGACAAGGAGTTCGCTGACGCCTTCGGGGACTTTGCGGAGCAGAAGAACGGGAACTATCACACGCCAATTGCTGAGTGGCTCCACCATGTCCTCCGGTCCGTGTTCGCCGACCAGTGGCCGGACGACGAGGCGTTCGGTGCCGAGTTCGACCGGGCCGAAGTGGCGCTTGGGCTCCTCGCGCAGGACGCCGCCAACGTGCGCGCGGACGCAAATCCGGACCGGCCCCGCTGGGCGCGCTCGCGCTGGTTCGGGCGGTCCCTGTGGCGGTCCCAGCACAACCACGGGAACCCGATCGAGGACTTCGCAGGAGAACTACAGACTCAAGGGGCCCAATGGGCTCCAGTACGGGCGGGGCTGTTCGGTGGGGACCAGGCTCGGGCTCAGTCTGCGATCGACCAGTACCGGGAGACTTTCCGAGAGGCGTCGCACGGCATGTGGTGAAGCGTTCAGCTTCATGGGCACGAGGCCCTGGGTCGCGGACGTCCTCAACTCGGCATGAGCGGTTGTCGGCTCAAGGTGTCTACCCTCCCGAAGGCCAGTTTTGTGATGCCCGTCGACAGACAGGAGCAAGGCCAGAAGGCTCGCGCCAGGTGCAGCGACTTGGTTCTGGTCCTTTGTCCGCCCCTCGTGCTAAGTCTTGCCGGCGATGCTCGGAGACGAGCGAGCAAGTTATGGCTCTGGGGCCCAGACCGTCCGCTGCGCGGCCGGCCCGGTCTCCAGCGCCGAGGACGTGAAGTGCTCGCCCGGGCGCGGGCGTGTGGTGGCAGAGCGGGCTACGCGCCGTGTTCTGGGGGCAGGTCGGCGAGCGCAAGATCGACTGCGGTGCCGCTTCCAGGACGCCCAGTTGCGCGATCCAAGCGAGGCGTTGCTCCTTGCGATCTCGGCCCGCGCATGCGCCGTCGGGGTCCAGCAAGGAGTGCCGGGCTAAGCCTAGGAGGTGATGGAGGTCGGCAGGGCCATCTGGGCCTGCAGGTCGTCAGAATGGAAGGGGTGACCCAGCAGCCGCTGGTCAATCTCATGCAGGAGCTCGCCGATGTCGACGTCGCTCCCACGGGTCGGCTCAGCGGTGGCGGCCGGCAAAGGCGCCAGGGTCTCCCACGAGATCAAGACGTCGATCAGTAGGTCTCGGGTCAGCTGGGGCAACGTTCGGCGAGCGGCCAGCCAGCCGATCACGGCCTGATCCTGGCTCAGAGTCGGTGGCGCGGAGGCGCTCGCGGTGCCCACCGGAGGCGTAGGTGGCTTGCTTATCTCTGCACCATGCCTCTGCCTGGGCTGTCCGGCGGCTCCGTCACGGACATCGGTGGAGGATCACATCCAACGGGCTAAGTGGCCGCCAGCGAGGTCTGGCATGGCGTCAGCCGCACATCGGTAGGTTCAGGCCCTCGTAGCGCGACAGAGGGCAGGGACGTGGCAGGGCACGCAAGGCCAGCGGCAAGCCGGTGAAGTCGCTGGAGGCGGCGCTCTGGGACGCCGCCGACAAGCTGCGCGGAAACCTGGAGGCGTCGGAGTAGAAGCACGTCGTACTTGGCCTGGTCTTCCTCAAGTACGTCTGGGACGCGTTCACGGCCCGGCGCCTCGCGCTCGAGACCGCGCTCGCCGACCCTGACTCCGACGACCACATCCCGTCGGAAGCCCGCGACTCGATGCCCGCCTCGGACCACTGTGGGACCGGCTGCTGCTCGCCGAACGCGAGATCCCCACCCTCGCGGCTCTGCGTGACGCGCTGCTGCCGGAACTGCTGTCGGGTCGCATCCGGGTGCCGGAGGCGTAACGGCCTGATCGGCACGCGTATGCGCTTGCGCGTGCAGGAGCGTACGCTGTGGTCCATGGCGACGACAGTGCGGGTGTCCGAACAGACACGAGCGCGGGCTGCGGCGCTCGCGGCCCGGCGCGGCAGCTCGATCGGTGACGTGGTTGACGACGCGCTGGAGGCCTTGGAGACCGCTGAGTTCTGGCGCAAGACCCAGGAAGCCCTGCGGCGGCATCCGGTCGAGCTCGATGAGGACCCGGTGTGGGAACTGTCGGTCGCCGATGGCCTCGACCGTGAGTAGGGCCCGACGAGGGGAGACCTGGCTCACGGACTTCGCTGTCCCGTTGGGGAACGAGCAGGGCAAGATTCGGCCGGCCTTGGTCGTGTCGGCAGACAGCTGGAACGGCCACGCCTCCACCCTTACAGTCCTGCCGATGACGAGGACGTCGCACGATTTCCCGACTCGGATCGAGGTGGAGGCCACAGAGCAGAACGGCCTGGACGAGATCTCGTACGCCCGCTGTGAGGACATCCGCGCGATCAGCGAACGTCGGTTGCTGCGCCCGCTCGGTCGCGTGGACCCACTGGTGATGCTGTCGGTGTCCCGGACCTTGCGGCTGTTCTTGGATGCCTGAGGAACCCGACGACGAGCGGGTCGTCACGCTGTCCTACGCCAGGACCCACCTGCACGCGCTGATCCGGGAGGTGGAAGTCGGAAGGCATGTGCACATCCGTGGCCGCGACGGCCGCAGCGCCATCCTCGTGCCGTATAAGCCGGACCTGGAGAGCACGAAGCCATGAGCGGCGGCGGGATTCACCGAGGGTGTCGTCGAGCAGGCGGCGCTCGACTGGTTCCGCTCCCTGGGCTACGCCACCGTGGCGGGCGCGGTCCTCGCGCCCGGCGGCACGGCACCTGAGCGCACGTCGTACGACCAGGTCGTCCTGGCCGGCCGTCTGCGCGACGCCGGCCTGCGGATCAACCCGGACCTGCCGGCGGGCGTGGTGGAGCAGGCCGTCACGCGGCTGCTGCGCGCGGAGTCGCAGAACGCCCTCGCCGAGAACGAGCGCGTCCACCAACTGCTCACCGGCGGCGTGCCGGTCGAGCACCGCACCGCCGCCGGCGACGTCCGTACCGCCCTGGTCTGGCTCGTCGACTGGGCGCAGCCGGCGGCCAACGACTGGCTCGTCGTCCACCAGCTCACCGTTGTCGAGGCCGGCAAGAACCGCCGGGCCGACGTCGTGGTCTTCCTCAACGGCCTGCCGGTGGGGCTGCTGGAGCTGAAAAACCCCGGCGACGCGCACGCCACACTGCGCGGTGCGTGGAACCAGGTGCAGACCTACCGGCGCGACATCCCGGCGCTGTTCACCCCCAACGCCCTCGTCGTGATCTCGGACGGGACGTCGGCGGCGATGGGCTCGTTCAGCGCCGGCTGGGAGCACTACGCCCCCTGGAAGACCATCGACGGTCGCGAGGTCGTCACCGACCGGCCGGCCCTCGAAGTGCTCATCCGGGGGGTGTTCGACCAGCGCCGGTTCCTGGACCTGCTGCGCTCGTTCATCGTCTACTCCGACGAGCCCGCCGGTCTGGTGAAGCGGGTCGCGAAGTATCACCAGTACTGGGCGGTCAACGCCGCCGTCGAGTCGACCGTCGAGGCGGCCGGCCCGGACGGCGACCGGCGGGGCGGCGTCGTCTGGCACACCCAGGGCTCGGGCAAGTCGATTGAGATGCTGCTCTACGCCGCCAAGATCATGCGGTCGGTGCGGATGGGCAACCCGACGTTGGTGTTCATCACCGACCGCAACGACCTGGACGACCAGCTGTTCGGCGAGGTCTTCGCCCCGGCGCGGATCCTGCCCGAGCAGCCGCGCAAGGCCGAGTCGCGCGCCGACGTACGCCAGGTGCTGTCCCGGGCCTCGGGCGGCATCGTGTTCGCCACCGTCCAGAAGTTCGCCCCCGAAGCGGTCGGCGACGTGCACCCGGTGCTGACTGACCGGCGCAACGTCGTCGTCGTCGCCGACGAGGCGCACCGCTCGCAGTACGGCTTCGCCGACGGCTACGCCAAGCACCGTCGCGACGCCCTACCCAACGGGACCTACCTCGGCTTCACCGGCACCCCGATCGAAAGCGCCGACCGCTCGACCCGCAGCGTGTTCGGCGACTACATCGACGTTTACGACCTCACCCGCGCCGTCGAGGACGGCGCGACCGTACGGATCTACTACGAGTCGCGGCTGGCGAAGGTGTCGCTGCCCGCCGATGCGCTCGAGACGCTCGATGCGCTGGCTGACGAGATCACCGAAGGCGCCGAAGAGGCCGAGGCCACCCGGGCCAAGACCAAGTGGGCCCGCTTGGAGGTGATCGTCGGCGCGGAGGACCGGCTCGGTATGGTCGCGGCCGACCTGGTCGAGCACTGGTCGCACCGGCCCCAACCGGGCAAGGCCATGGTCGTCGCGATGAGCCGTCGGATCGCCGTCGAGCTCTACGACCGGCTCGTCGCCCTGCGGCCGGACTGGCACGACGACGACCCGGCCCGCGGCGTCGTCAAGGTCGTGATGACCGGCTCAGCGACCGACCCGGCGCGCTACCAGCCGCACCTGCACTACCAGGACGTCCGCAAGCAGCTCAAGGCGCGGGCCAAGGACCCGGACGACCCGCTGCAGATCGTCATCGTCCGAGACATGTGGCTGACCGGCTTCGACGCCCCCGCGCTGCACACCATGTATGTCGACAAGCCGATGCAGGGCGCGGGCCTGATGCAGGCCATTGCCCGGGTCAACCGCACCTTCCGCGACACGCCAGGCGGCCTGATCGTTGACTACCTGGGCATCGCCACCAACCTGCGACAGGCCCTGGCGGAGTACTCACCTACTGACCGCGACCAGGCCGGCGTGCCGATCGAGCAGATGGTTGCTGCGATGCTCGAGAAGCACGACATCGTCCGCGGGCTGCTGCACGGCTGCGCGTATGAGGCTGACCCGCAACTGCCCGCGGCCCAGCGGATGGCGGTGTACGCGACCGTGCTCGACGTCGTGATGAGCGACCCGGACCGCAAGACCCGCTTCCTCGACCAGGTCCTGGCGCTGACCAAGGCCCTCTCGCTGCGCGCCAGTCGCGACGAGGCGCTTGCCATCCGGAACGACGTGCGGCTGTTCGCCGACGTCCGCGCCGCCATCCTCAAGATCGAGAACCCAGACTCCGGTCGGGCCGGCAGCAAAGCCGGTGTCGAGCTGGAGGCGGCGATCGGCCAGCTCGTCGACGAGGCGGTGGTCGCCGCCACCGTCATCGACGTCTACGCCCTGGCTGGCATCGAGACCCCCGAGCTGTCGATTCTGTCGGACGAGTTCCTCGACGGCATCGCCCACAAGGACAAGCCCAACCTGCAGGCCGGGATGCTGCGCAAGCTCCTGTCGGACGAGATTCGGACCGTCCGGCGCACCAACTTGGTGCAGGCCCGCCGGTTCTCAGAGCAGCTCGACGACGCGATCAACCGCTACACGAACCGGGCGCTGACGACGGCCGAGATCATTGCCGAGCTGGTGAAGCTCGCTAAGCAAATGCGCGATGCCGCGCAGCGCCACGAGCAGCTTGGGCTGTCGGTGGCCGAGGCAGCGCTGTACGACGCGATCGCGCAGAATGACGCCGCCGTGCTGCAGATGGGCGACGCCACGCTCAAGAAGATCGCCGTCGACCTCGTCTGGGCGGTCCAGCAGAGCGTGACGATCGACTGGAACGTCAAGGCGTCGGTGCGGGCGGCCATGCGCGCGAAGATCCGGCGGCTGCTGGCCAAGTACGACTACCCACCGGATCAGGAGGATAAAGCCGTCGAGCTCATCCTGGAGCAGGCCGAGCTCTTCGCGACCCACGGCTAGGGCGTTGAGGACATGACCGCCGTCGTGACGGCCGTCGACCTGGGTAAGCGCCTGCGCGTGGACCCCACACTGCTCCGAGGCTGGCTACGTCGACAGGCCACGGCTTGAGGACATGGCTTGTTACCCACGCGCGGCTGGCCGGCGGGCGGGTGTTCGTCATGCCCGGTCCCTACGAGCGCACAGACCGCACAGATAGCGCCTCACAAGAGCTCGCAGATCACCTTCGCCCCTGAATGCTGGGGTCCGGACGCGGTTGAGCCCCACCTCAGCAGGGGCCTGCGAGCCAGGAGAACGGACGCGGACGGGTGCGGATGACGTTCTGACAACGACCGTCGAAGCCGCTGGAACTCGCTGCTCCCGGCCTCTTTCCTGGTGCCATGGAACGCGAAGAGGGAGAGGGCGTCGACCCTGCGTCGGGTGACGCCGCGGGCGTTGAGGCGCAGGCTGCCAGGAGGGCGGCGCGTCATCGCCAGCACCAATTTCCGGCCCGCGACAGGGTGGTCAAGGTGCGTTACGACGAGCGCGAGCACGCTGTGCTCGCGGCGGCAGCTGGCCGGGCGGGCCTGACGGTCGCTGGGTTCCTTGGCGGCGCTGGCCTGTCGGTGGCAGGGGAGGGCCCGCCTCCGTCGCAGGCAGCCGACCGGGAGCTGCTGGCCGAGCTGCTGCGCCTGCGGTTGGCGATCCGCCGGTACGCGGTGAACGTCAACCAGGCCGTCGCGGCGCTGCACAGCACCGGCGACGCCCCGGTCTGGCTGTCCCGGGCGGTGGCGGGGGCCGATCAGGCGGTGCTGAGTGCGGACGCCGCGACCTGCCGGGTTGCCGGCCGGCACGGCTGACCCGCAGGGTCCGCGGTGATCGGCAAGGTGTGCCAGCGCGGGAGCGACGTCCGGCGGCTGCTGGGCTACCTGTTCCGGGAGGGCGCGGCCGGCGAGTACGGCCAGAGCGCCCCGCACACCGACGCTCACCTGACCGCGGCGTGGGACGGCGTCGATGCCCTGGAGCCACCCCGGCGTGACGCAGGCGGTCGTGACCTGGGGACCCTTGCCGCGGCGCTGAACGCGCCACTGCTCGCTGCCGGCCTCGGCAAGCAGGAGTGGCAGCACGCCCGGCCGGTGTACCACCTGGCGATCAGCGCCGCCGATACCGACCGGACCTTGTCGGACGGGGAGTGGGCCGATGTGGTCGGGGAGTACGTGCACCGGATCGGGCTGGCCCCACGCGGCGATGAGGAGGGGGTGCGGTGGGTCGCGGTCCGACATGCCGACAACCACGTCCACGTCGTCGCGACGCTGGCCCGGCAGGACGGCAAGCGCATCTGGCCGCGCAACGACTTCTACCGGGCCCGGGAGGCCAGCCTGGCCGTCGAGGACCGCTACGCGCTGACCAGGACCTCACCTGCGGACCGGACGGGTGATCGGCAGACCAGCCGGGCCGAGCAGCGTCGGCACGTCCGGCAGGTCGAGCAGCGCGCTGAGCGGAGCAGGCCGGCGCCAGCCGGTCCGGACCGGGAGGTCCTGCGCGGCAAGGTCCGGGCGGCGCTGGCCGGCGCGAACAGCTTCACCGAGTTCAGCGAGCGGCTCAGCCGGGACGGGGTGCTGGTCCGGCCGCGGATGAGCACGCTGGACCCCGAGCAGGTCACGGGCTACGCCGTTGCCCTGCCCGTCGCCGGGCCGGACGCCGCCGAGGGGATCGAGCCGGTGTGGTTCGGCGGCGGCAAGCTCGCGCCGGACCTCACCTTCCCGCAGCTGCAGGCGCGGTGGTGCCGCGAAGGCACCCCGTCCCGGCAAGCCGCGACCGGAGGCCGCACGGTGCGAGGCGGGGTCGAGCTGGACCCGTCCGAACGCCACGCCCTGTGGGAAGCCGCCGGACAGGCCATCGGCCGGGCGGACGAGCAGCTCAGAGCTGCTGCCAGCGGTGAACCGGCGGCACGGGCGATGGCGGAGGCTGCCGCGGTCGCCGCGAGCGAGGTCCTAGCCGCGGTCGGGCGCCTCACCGAACGGTCCGGGGCCGGGCCGCTTCACCGCGCCGCCGAGGCCTACGACCGGGCGGCCCGCGGGCTGCGCCGCCACCCACCCATCCCGACCGGGCCGGCCCGCCGGACCCGCCGGGCGGCCGGCGGGCTGCGCGGCATGGAGTTCGTCCGCACCGCCGACACCCGCCAGCTCCTGCAGACCCTGGACCAGCTGCACCGCCTGAGCCTGACCCTGGCCGCCCTGCGCGAGCAGCAAGGCCGGACCGCCCAGGCAGCAGCCGCCCGACGGGCCGCCGAGCTGCTCACCGCCGAGCAGACCCGACGCACGGGCACCGCGTACGCCAGCGTCGTTCCCGGACGGACAGCAACGCCACGGACGCCACGGACGACACGGACGTCGGGCAGCCGGCCTGCCCACGACCCGGTCCCGTCACCGTCGAGCTGGTCCGGCCGCCCGGCCGAACCCGCACCGGCAAGCCCTCCTCGTCGTGCGCGGTGAGAAGCCCCAGTGGAGAGCGGGCCCTTGCCGGCGCGGGTCGCGACCCTTGCCGGTGGGGGACCAGGCGTACCGGCAAGGGTCTTGTGCTGGCCGGCGTGGGTTAGGTACGTCGGACCGGCCAGGGTCGGCAAGAGGACGATCCAAGATCGTTTGTCACAGACCCCCCTGCGGCCGCACTTACCACCAGTGAGGGGACAGTTCAGACACGCCTGTCCGGACGCCCTCGCGATCACGGAGGACGACATGAACAAGTTGCTGCTCACCCCGACCGAGGCCGCGGCTGCACTGGGCATCGGCCGGTCCAAGGTCTACGAGCTCATGCAGACCGGTCAGCTTCCGTCGGTCCACATCGGCGCCTGCCGGCGTGTCCCCACCGACGCGCTCAACGCCTTCCTCGAGCAGCTACGCGCAGCCGGCTGAAAGGTGCTCAGCCGGCTGACGCAGCCACGCCGGCTTCGGCCCCGAGACCCGGTGTAGGCCGCGAGCCTCGAAAGGCCCAGTTCGCCGTCCCGGCAAGGCCCTGGCTGTCCACAGCCGCGACGGCATCCACAGATCGGCCCTGACCCCTGGCGCCGCCCGGCGCGCAGGGGCCTGATGGGCTCCGCCCGTACTCACGATCAAGGAGTCAGCATGGCCGCTCGGCGCCGGTTCGGCCGAGTCCGAAAACTGCCGTCAGGTCGCTGGCAGGCCCGCTTCGGTACCCCCGACGGTCGTGACCATTCAGCTCCCAGCACCTTCGCGACCAAGACCACCGCGGACAAGTGGCTCGCCGCCGTCGAGACCGACATGGCGCGGGGCCAGTGGGTCGACCCGCGCTCGCGCCAGCTCGTGCTGTCCACCTACGCCGACAGCTGGCTCCCGGCCCGAGCCGACCTGAAGATCCGCACCCGGGAGCTTTACCGGTGGCTGCTGGACAAGTACCTCCTCCCGCAGCTCGGACACCTGACGCTCGATGAGATCACTCCGACCGTCGTGCGGGCCTGGCACGCGACCTTGTCCCGGGACTTCTCGCCAACCCCGACGCGCCAGGCCTACGCGCTGCTCCGCGCGATGCTCAACACCGCCGTGGCCGACGAGCTGCTCACCCGCAACCCGTGCACCGTGCGTGGCGCCGGGGTGGCCCGCAGCGCGGAGCGCAGCGTGGCCACCCTTACGCAAGTACAAGCGCTCGCGGACGCCGTCCCGCCTCGCTACCGCATGTTCATCCTGCTGGCGGCGTGGTCAGGCGCCCGCTGGGGAGAGCTCGTCGCTCTGACCTACGACCGCCTGGACCTCGACCGCGGCACGATGACGATCGACCGGCAGTACGTCGAGCTGCAGGACAACAGCCTGGTGCTGGACACCCCCAAGAGCGAAGACGGCGTCCGGACTGTGCACATCCCGCCGCACTTGCTCCCAGAGCTGCGTGTGCACATGTTCGCCTATCCGGACCCAGCCTCCTCGTTGGTCTTCACCGACGGCCTCGGTCGACCCCTCACCAGGGGCGGTTTTCGTACGACGTGGGCAAAGGCCCGGGACAGTGTTGGCCTGCCGGCGTTTCGCTTTCACGACCTGCGCCACACCGGCAACACTCTCGCTGCGGCGACCGGAGCCAGCACCAAGGAGCTAATGGCTCGCATGGGTCACGCGTCCATGCGAGCCGCGCTGATCTACCAACACGCGACCGCCGACCGCGATCAAGCCATCGCCGCCGCTCTGTCCAGGTTGGCCGCTGGCGACGCCTCCGACCTCGAGCACGCGGGCGGCACCGGTCCGCCGCTGCACGCCCAGGGGCGGGCGCGGCCGCAGGCGAAGGGCACGTAGTGGAGAGCCCGAGGTGTATCCGCCCCAGGAAGGCTTCACGTCTGCGATGAGCGCCTCACCTCGGCCAATGGGTCAGCGGTGCCCGGTGATGTGGTCGGTCCACGCGTCAACGGCCTGCTCGCCCGTCATGGCCAGGACGGTCCCGAGGTCGAGACCCGCGGTGTCGACGAGCCGGTCGACGAGCCACTGCTCGGGCCGTGCTGGCGGTTCGGCCGGGGGTGGCGCGCTGACGCCCTTAGCTCGGGTGCTGAGGTCGTCGAGGATCGCCGACAGCGATCGGCGCAGCGGAGTGTCACCGAGAGAGCGGACCCGTCTGGTCATCTCGGAGTAGACGGCGCCGTCGGAGCGCGCCCCGACCGCCCATACCTCTGCGATCTCGACCGTGAGGCTGCCGCGCGCATCCAGCCTGGTGCGCCAGACGAGGCGCCAGTCCCGATTCCCGACGACGAGCTTGCGGTAGCCAACCAGCGACCCGAGCAGCGGTTCGCCGGCGAGCGGGTTGCTGTGCAGCAGGAGCATCTTCTTTAACGCCCAGACCAACGGTGCGCCGTCGAGTCGGTGCAGGTCCTCCACCGCCGGGTCGGTTAGCCACCCCACGGCGGCGGCCGCAGCGTCGGGGAGTGATGAAGCGTCGCCCGATGACCGGGGGACGCGGGATGTGCGCTTCTTGGCGGGCACCGGTCAGCGGGGGTCGTCCATGGCGTCGAGCTGAGCCGGCGTGTACCCAAAGGCTTCGATCGCCGTGCCCAGGGAGGTCCGGTTGCCGCTATCGGTCGCGGTTCTGGCCAGCACGAGCGCCACGTCGACAAGGTCGCGCTCGAGGGCCTGCAGCCGCAGAAGCTCCTGGTAGCTGATCAGCGCAGCGACCGGTTCGGCATGCCGGCGCAGGATTGTGGGGTGCCCGTTCTCGGCGTCGGCCACGAGCCGAGACACCCCTCGTCGGCTGGCCTGGCTGATCGGGACCGGCTCAGCGTCTGCGATGCTCACAGTTCAGAGTACACAGAAGTCTGTGTAGACCAGCGTGGTGCAGCGCCCCGACGACAGATCGGTTGCCCTTCACGCGGGGTCCTTCTCACGCTGCGCCAGCTGTGCGCGTTGCCGGCAAGAGCGTCCGCCGCCGTACGCCCACACCCGGGCACATCCCGGCGCTACGGGCACGCGGCGGGCACGAAGAGGCGGTTCCAACAGCCGAGCGACGCCGCTGGGTCCACGACATAGCCCCTGACCTGCGGTTTTGTTGGAGCGGGCGACCGGGATCGAACCGGCACCATCAGTTTGGAAGACTGAGGCTCTACCATTGAGCTACGCCCGCGCAGGCGCCGACCACTACAGTCTGGCGCAGTCACGCGGGGCGTAGCGTAGTGGCTAGCGCGCCTGCTTTGGGAGCAGGAGATCGGGAGTTCGAGTCTCCCCGCCCCGACCGGTCCGCGACCCATCCGCGCCACGAGAGGAACACCCCTGTGCAGAGCTCCGTCGAGACGTTGAGCCCGACCCGGGTCAAGCTCCTGGTCGAGGTCACCTTCGACGAGCTCAAGCCGGAGTTGGACAGCGCCTACAAGAAGATCGGCGCGCAGGTCAAGGTTCAAGGCTTCCGGCCGGGCAAGGTCCCGCCGCGGATCCTGGACCAGCGGGTCGGGCGTGGCGTGGTGCTCGAGGAAGCCATGAACGTGGCGGTGCCGCGGCTGTACGGCGAGGCGGTCGAGTCCGAGAAGATCGCTCCGGTCAGCCGCCCCGAGGTCGAGGTCACCGAGCTCTCCGATGGCGAGCGGCTGAGCTTCACGGCTGAGGTCGACGTACGTCCCGAGATCACGCTCCCGTCCTACGATGGGCTGTCGGTTGTCGTGGACGAGGTGACCGTCAGCGAGCAGGAGATCGACGAGCAGCTGGAGGGCCTGCGCGAGCGTTTCGCCTCGCTGTCCCCGGTCGAGCGGGCGGTGGGTGAGGGCGACTTCGTGGCGCTGGACCTGGTGGCCACGCTGGACGGTGAGGAGGTTCCGGGCGGTACGGCGTCCGGGCTGTCCTACGAGGTCGGCTCGGGCAGCCTGCTGGCCGGGCTCGACGACGCGGTCATGGGCGCGGTCGCCGGGGATGCACGCACCTTCCAGACCGTGCTGGTCGCCGGTGAGCTCGAGGGCAGGACGGCAGACGTCGCCGTCACAGTACGTACTGTCAACGAGCGGCAGCTGCCGGAGTTGAACGACCAGTGGGCCAGTGATGCGGCCGGCTTCGAGAGCGCAGCTGAGCTGCGTGAGGACGTGCGCAGCCGGCTGGACCGCGCCAAGCGGTTGCAGCAAGGCGTCGAGGCGCGGGACAAGGTGCTCGAGGCGTTGCTGGCCCAGCTCGACGTGCCGATGCCCGAGACCGTGCTCGAGACCGAGATCGAGTGGCGCCGCCGGTCCACCGACGACCAGCTCCAGCGCGCCGGCCAGAACCTTTCGAGCTGGCTGGAGAGCGAGGGCAAGTCGGCGGAGGAGTTCGAGACCGAGCTGATGGGCGCTGCTCATGAGGCGGTCAAGGCCCAGCTGGTGCTCGACACCATCTCCGACGTCGAGGAGCTAGACGTCACCGACAGCGAGCTCTCCGACCAGGTCGTACGCCGGGCGGCGCGCGCCGGCATGCCGCCTCAGGAGTACGCCAACCAGCTTGTGGAGAGCGGGATGCTCCCGGGCCTGGTCAACGAGGTGCGCAGAGGAAAGGCACTTGCCACCGTGATGGAGAGCGCGACGATCACCGACACGTCCGGCAACCCGGTCGACCTCGAAAAGCTGCGTGACGACATGGACAGCCCGGAGGCCGAGGTGGAGACCGACGACGAGGGGCGGCCCTATCACCTGCACGCGGACGGTGCGGTGCACTACCTCGACGAGGAGGTCGGGCACTAGCGCCCGGTCGGGGGGCCCTGCGCGCCGCAGGGCGTGCGCCCAGAGCGAAACGACTCCCGGGACGGAGTGTCCTGTCACAGGGCCGGGTTAGTGTCCTCGACAGATCGGGGCCGTCCAGCGGTCCTGTGCCAGACCACCCGAAGGGCGTTCGTCGTGAGCCACCTCAACCCGTCCACGGGACTCGTCGTACCGAGCTTGCTCGGGACCGCGACGGCCCAACCGAGCCTGCGCGGCGGTGCGGAGAGCATGGGCCTGGACGCCCAGGTCTTCAACCGCCTGCTCAAGGAGCGGATCATCTTCCTCGGCTCGCCCGTCATGGACGAGATGGCCAACGCCATCTGCGCCCAGCTGCTGCTGCTCGCCGCCGAGGACCCCGACCGCGACATCAACCTCTACATCAACTCCCCTGGCGGATCGGTGTCCGCCGGCATGGCGATCTACGACACCATGCAGTTCGTCGCCAACGACGTGTCCACCTATGGGTTGGGACTCGCAGCCTCGATGGGGCAGTTCCTGCTCGCGGCCGGGGCCAAGGGCAAGCGCTACGCCTTGCCGCATGCGCGGATCATGATGCATCAGCCGTCCGGCGGCATCGGCGGGACGGCCATCGACATCGCCATCCAGGCCGAGCAGATGCTCTACACGAAGCGGATCATGCAGGAGCGGATCGCCTTCCACACCGGGCAGACCGTCGAGCAGATCGAGAAGGACTCCGACCGGGACCGCTGGTTCTCGGCGGAGGAAGCCAAGGAGTACGGCTTCGTCGATCACGTCGTCAGCGGCGCAACCCAGGTGCCCTCCGGCGCCGGCACCCGGCCCTAGGAGGACTGCGACCATGAGCTTCGACGAGGTCACCAACTACACCATCCCGATCGTCATCGAGCAGACCAGCCGCGGTGAGCGCTCGTTCGACATCTACAGCCGCCTGCTCAAGGAACGCATCATCTTCCTGGGCACGCCCATCGATGACGGCGTCGCGAACGTCGTCATGGCCCAGCTGCTGCACCTGGAGTCCGAGGACCCCGACCGCGACATCTCGATCTACATCAACTCCCCCGGTGGCTCCTTCACCGCGCTGACAGCGATCTACGACACGATGCAGTTCGTGAAGCCCGAGATCCAGACGATCTGCATGGGCCAGGCCGCCTCGGCCGCCGCGGTGCTGCTGGCCGCCGGCACCAAGGGCAAACGGCTAGCTCTGGAGCACGCCCGGATTCTGATCCACCAGCCCTCCGGCGGTGGCGAGGGTCAGAGCTCCGACATCGAGATCCAGGCTCGCGAGATCATGCGGATGCGGGATCTGCTCGAGCAGATGCTGGCCAACCACAGCGGTCAGGACCTGGACAAGGTCCGCAAGGACATCGAGCGGGACAAGATCCTCACCGCCCGCGAGGCGGTGGAGTACGGCCTGGTCGACGAGGTCGTCTCGACCCGCAAGACCGCGGCGGTGATCGGCGCCGGCCGCTGAGCTCACCCGCCACCGATCCCATGGGCTCGGTGGCGGGTCGGCTGAGTGCACGACGCAGCAGTGCCTCCGGCGGTACCGTCGGCGGGACAGAGTCCGACGGACCGTCGTCGGGGGACAGGGACGAGGTAGCGGTGGCACGCATCGGCGACGGCGGCGACCTGCTCAAGTGCTCGTTCTGCGGCAAGACGCAGAAGCAGGTCAAAAAGCTCATCGCCGGCCCGGGTGTGTATATCTGCGACGAGTGCATCGACCTGTGCAACGAGATCATCGAGGAGGAGCTCTCCGAGAGCTCCGAGCTCAAGTGGGACGAGCTGCCCAAGCCGCGGGAGATCTACGACTTCCTCGACGGCTACGTGATCGGCCAGGACACCGCCAAGCGGACCCTGGCCGTCGCGGTCTACAACCACTACAAGCGCGTCCAGGCCGGTACCCACGACAAGGACCCGGTCGAGCTGCAGAAGAGCAACATCTTGCTGCTCGGCCCCACCGGCTGCGGCAAGACGCTGCTGGCCCAGACCCTCGCGAAGATGTTGAACGTCCCCTTCGCGATCGCCGACGCCACCGCCCTGACCGAGGCGGGGTATGTCGGGGAGGACGTCGAGAACATCCTGCTCAAGCTGATCCAAGCTGCTGACTATGACGTCAAGAAGGCCGAGACCGGGATCATCTACATCGACGAGGTCGACAAGGTCGCCCGCAAGAGCGAGAACCCGTCGATCACCCGGGACGTGTCCGGCGAGGGCGTTCAGCAGGCCCTGCTGAAGATCCTCGAGGGCACGACCGCCTCGGTTCCCCCGCAGGGTGGCCGCAAGCACCCCCACCAGGAGTTCATCCAGATCGACACCACGAACGTGCTGTTCATCGTCGGTGGCGCGTTCGCCGGCTTGGACCAGGTCATCAAGGCCCGGACCAATCGCACCGGCATCGGCTTCACCGGTGAACCGCGCTCCAAGCGCGAGGTGGACGGCGACGACGTCTTCGGCGACGTCATGCCCGAAGACCTGATCAAGTTCGGCATGATCCCGGAGTTCATCGGGCGGCTACCGGTGCTGACGAGCGTGCGCAACCTGGACCGGGACGCCCTGATCGCCATTCTCACCGAGCCCAAGAACGCGCTGGTGAAGCAGTACCAGCGGTTGTTCGACCTCGACGGTGTGGGGCTCAGCTTCGACGCGGCGGCGCTCGAGGCCATTGCGGACCAGGCGATGCAACGCCGGACCGGCGCCCGTGGGCTGCGCGCGATCATGGAGGAGGTGCTGCAGTCGGTGATGTACGACCTGCCCAGCCGCGCTGACATCGCCACCTGCCAGGTGACCCGCGAGGTCGTGCTCGAGCACGTCAGCCCGACCCTCATCCCCCGGGACGCCGCGCCGCCGACCCGCGCCCGCGAACGCCGCGAGAAGTCGGCCTAGCCAAGGACGACGCCACGTCGGCCCATGAGGACGGGCGCTGGAACACTGGGCCGCCGGCTCCGTCAGCCCCGGTACATCGCCAACTGGCTGGCCTGGGCGACCAGGCAATCGCTGGAGTCCCACAGCTCGCACTGCTCATCGAGCCAGCCCCCTTGTACGAGGACGGCGCGCTGCACAGCACGGATCCAGCCCGGCGCCGGCCGGGCGCGGACGTGGACGGTGAGCTGCACCGTCGGCACCCAGCCCAGCAGGCCGAGGGAGAACGTCACCGGCGGGAGCGCGTCGGCCAGGCAGACCAGCGACAGGGTGGACGCGTCGCTGCCGTCCGCGGCCCGCAGCCAGCCCCGTACCTCGGCTCGGTCGGACCTCTCGCCCAGCCAGGCCGAGGCGGCCGGGTCCAGGCGGATGTCGAGCTGTTCGGTGATCCCGTTTCGCTCGTGTCCAGGCGCGGGTCCGTTACGCCGGCAGTCCTGGAGCGGGGGCAGCGCGGGCGGGGCGCCGTCCACGTACGTCGGCTCGGTGGTCTCAGGCAGGCGACCGGAGGTGACGACGGCGTCCAGGCAGGTGCGGCCGCCCTGGACGAGCTGGGTGCGCGTCGTCGAGGTGGACCGGCCTGTCCGCAGCGCTTCCACGACGACCTGCGCGGGCCCGAGTCGGGGAGCGGACAGGAAGTGGGCACTGACGGCGACGGGGTCCGGGTGCGCTTCGGTCACGGCGGCAGCGGCCAGCGTCTGCAGCAGGAAGCCGCCGTGGGTGATGCCCGGCCCGTAGGCCCAGGTCTGGTCCAGCACGAGGTCGTCGGTCCCGGTCATCCACCGCAGCCTAGGGAAGCTGTCCGAGGCCCTCCCTAGACTCGACGACGTGACCAGAGCCGGCCGTGTGCCCGACAAGCCCACCCTCGACGGCCTCGAGGCGACGTGGGACGCCCGGTGGGCCGAGCAGGGGACGTTCGCCTTCGACCGGACGGCCGAGCGGGCACAGGTGTTCTCCATCGACACCCCGCCCCCGACCGTCAGCGGGTCACTGCACATGGGTTCGGTGTTCGGCTACGCGCAGACCGACAGCATTGCCCGGTACCGGCGGATGCTCGGCAAGACGCTGTTCTACCCCATGGGCTGGGACGACAACGGGCTGCCCACCGAGCGCCGGGTGCAGAACTACTACGGCGTGCGGTGCGACCCCTCCCTGCCGTACGACGCGGACTACACGCCGCCCGATGCGCCGGGCAAGGAGCCGGTGAGCATCGCCCGGCGCAACTTCGTGGAGCTGTGCCTTCGCCTGACGCAGGAGGACGAGAAGGCCTTCGAGCAGCTCTGGCGCACGCTCGGGCTGTCGGTGGACTGGGCGCAGACCTACACCACGATCGGGCCCGAGTCCCAGCGCGCCTCGCAGCGGGCCTTTCTGCGCAACCTGGCGCGCGGCGAGGCCTACGCGCAGGAGGCGCCGACGCTGTGGGACGTGGACTTTCGCACCGCGGTCGCGCAGGCCGAGCTGGAGGATCGTGAGCAGCCTGGCGCCTACCACCGGATCGGGTTCGCCCGGAGCGACGGGGCCGGCCCGGTGTTCATCGAGACCACCCGCCCCGAGCTGCTCCCGGCGTGCGTGGCGCTCGTCGCGCACCCGGACGACGAGCGGTACCAATCGCTGTTCGGGAGCACGGTCACCACGCCGCTGTTCGGCGTCGAGGTCGAGGTGCGGGCGCACGAGCTGGCCGACCCGGCCAAGGGGTCGGGCATCGCCATGATCTGCACCTTCGGGGACACGACCGACGTCGTGTGGTGGCGCGAGCTGGACCTGCCGGTGCGCAGCACCATCGGTCGCGACGGCCGGTTCCTGCCGAGCGCGCCCGACGGCGTCGGTGGGCCCTACGACGAGCTGGCAGGCAAGACCGCCAAGCAGGCCCAACGGCGGATCGTCGAGCTGCTGCGGGAGTCCGGTGACCTGGTCGGTGAGCCGAGGCCGATCACCCACCAGGTGAAGTTCTACGAGAAGGGCGACCGGCCGCTGGAGGTCGTCACCAGCCGCCAGTGGTACATCCGCAACGGCGGCCGTGATCGTGAGGTGCGCGAGCAGCTGCTGGCCCGCGGTGCTGCGCTGGCCTGGCACCCGGCCCACATGCAGGCGCGTTACGAGAACTGGGTGAGCGGCCTCAACAGTGACTGGCTGATCAGTCGCCAGCGCTTCTTCGGCGTACCGATCCCGCTGTGGTATCGCCTGGACGGCGCCGGACAGCCGCAGTACGACGGACCGATCGCGCCGCGGGAGAGCGACCTGCCGATTGACCCGAGCAGCGACGTGCCGGCCGGATTCACCGAGCAGCAGCGCGGGGTCGCCGGGGGCTTCGTCGGCGATGCCGACGTGATGGACACCTGGGCGACGTCCTCGCTTACCCCGCAGATCGCCGGGCGGTGGGAGGACGACCCCGATCTGTGGTCGCGGGTGTTCCCGATGGACCTGCGGCCGCAGGGCCCGGAGATCATTCGTACCTGGCTGTTCGCGACCGTCGTGCGGGCCCACCAGGAGCACGACGCGCTGCCCTGGCGGGACACCATGATCAACGGCTGGGTGCTCGACCCGGACCGCAAGAAGATGAGCAAGTCCAAGGGCAACGTCGTGACTCCGCTGCCCCTGCTGGAGCAGTACGGCTCGGACGCCGTGCGCTACTGGGCCTGCAGCGGCCGGCCCGGCACCGACACCGCCGTCGACTTCGGCCAGATGAAAATCGGCCGCCGGCTCGCGGTGAAGCTGCTGAACGCCTCGAAGTTCGTCCTGGGCTTCCCGGTCGCCGCGGACGGGCCGGTCACCGAACCGCTCGACCGGGCCATGCTCACCGCGCTCAACGAGGTCGTTGCGGCCGCCACCGCCGCCTTCGAGAGCTATGACTACGCGCGCGCACTCGAGCGCACCGAGACCTTCTTCTGGACCTTCTGCGACGACTACATCGAGCTCGTCAAGACCCGGGCGTATGGCGAGGGGCCGGCCGCCCAGTCCGCCGCGCGCGCGCTGCGCATCGCCCTCGACGTGCTGCTGCGCCTGCTCGCGCCCGTGCTGCCGTTCGCGACCGAGGAGGTCTGGTCCTGGTGGCAGCAGGGCTCGGTGCACCAAGCGAGCTGGCCGGGCGGAGCCGACCTCCAGGCCGACGGTGACCCCGCAGTGCTGGCCGTCGCCGGTGAGGTGCTCGGGCGCATCCGCAAAGCCAAGAGCGACGCGAAGGCGTCCATGCGGGCCGAGGTGGCCCGGGCGGCCGTCCGGGACAGCCCCGCGCGGGTGGCGCTGCTGCAGGAGGCCGCGATCGACCTCGCCAACGCCGGCGTCGTGGTCGAGCTCGTCGTCGAGCAGGGCGAACCCGCGGTCGAGGTGACGCTGGCCGCGGTCGTGCCGGCGGCGAGCGGAGGCGCGTGAGCCTCGAGCGGGTGACTGCGGCACTGGCGAGCCGCTTCCCCAGCGAGGCCGAGATGGTGCCGGACCTCGACCGGATCCGGTTGCTCACCGACCTCATGGGCTCGCCGCAGCGGGCCTACCCGTCGGTGCACCTGACCGGGACGAACGGCAAGACCAGCACGGCGCGAATGGTGGACGCCCTCGTCCGGGGCTTCGGACTGCGGCCCGGGCGCTACACCAGCCCGCACCTGCACTCGGTGACCGAGCGGATCACCGTCGACGGCGACCCGCTCAGCGACGAGCGCTTCACCGAGGTGTTCGAGGAGGTCCGGCCGTACGTCGAGCTGGTCGACGCCCGCTCGTCGATGCCGGTGACCTACTTCGAGGTGCTCACCGCGATGGCCTTTGCGGCCTTTGCGGACGCCCCCGTCGATCTGGCCGTGCTCGAGGTCGGGCTCGGTGGTTCGTGGGACGCCACCAACGTCGTCCAGGCCGGCACCTGCATCGTGCTGCCGGTCGGGCTCGATCACGTGCCGCTGCTGGGCACGACGCTCGCCGAGATCGCGGCCGAGAAGGCCGGGATCATCCACCCAGGCAGCACGGCCGTGCTGGCCGCGCAGGACCCCGAGGCAGCCGAGGTCCTGCTGCACCGCTGCGCCGAGGTCGGCGCGACGGTCGCCCGGGAGGGCCTGGAGTTCGGCGTGGTCGACCGGCGTACCGCCGTCGGGGGTCAGCTGGTGACCCTGCAGGGGCTGGCCGGCCGGTACGACGAGGTGTTCCTGCCGCTGCATGGGGCCTACCAGGCGCAGAACGCCGTCTGTGCGCTGGCTGCGGTCGAGGCCTTCCTGGGTGGTGGGACGGGCTCGTTGGACCCCGAGGCCGTACGACAGGGCCTCGCCGACGTCAGCTCACCCGGTCGGCTCGAGGTGGTTCGCTCCTCCCCGACGGTGCTGGTCGACGCGGCCCACAACCCGCACGGGATGGCCGCGACCGTGAGCGCGCTCACCGACGCCTTCTCCTTCACCTACCTGGTGGCCGTGGTGGCGTGCCTGGCCGACAAGGACGTGCGGGCGATGCTCGAGGTGCTCGAGCCGGCGGTGTCCACCATCGTGGTGACCGAGAGCTCGAGCCCGCGCCGGTTGCCGGTCGAGCAGCTGCGGGAGATCGCGGAGGAGCTGTTCGGCGACCAGCGGGTGCATGTCGAGGAACGACTCGACGACGCCCTGGACCTGGCCATGTCGCTTGTGGACGACGAGGCGGCGTACGGCGGGGCGGGTGTGCTCGTGACCGGCTCGGTCGTGACCGCGGGCGAGGCCCGCACCCTGCTCACGGCGCGATGAACCCGCTCGTGCGCCGGGTAACCTGCCGCGACCAGCCCCACCGACCGAGGAGATCCATCTCGTGGCCACCGAACGCACCCTCGTCCTCGTCAAGCCCGACGGCGTCCGCCGCGGTTTGGCCGGCGAGGTGCTCAGCCGGCTGGAGCGCAAAGGGCTGACCCTGGTGGCGATGGAGCTGCGGACGCTGGACCGCGCGAGCGCGCAGGAGCACTACGCCGAGCACCGGGACCGGCCGTTCTTCGGTGAGCTGGTCGATTTCATCACCGGTGGTCCGCTCGTCGCCCTGGTGGTCCAGGGACCCGACGCCGTCACCGGCACCCGACGGATCATGGGCGTCACCAACCCGGTCGAGGCCACGCCCGGCTCGATCCGGGGCGACTACGCGCTGGAGATCGGGCAGAACCTGGTGCACGGGTCGGACTCGCCAGCCTCCGCCACCCGCGAGATCGGGATCTTCTTCCCGGAGCTGTGAGGCGCCCGGTGAGCCGGGGACGAGCCGTCTCCGAGGGGAGCCCGCGAGGTTTCCGGTACCGCCTTGGACCACCGCTACAGTGAGCGCTCCGCCGCCCTCCCTGTTGGCTGGGGAACCGGTCCGACCCCGATCGCGGAAGGTCGTTTCCCGCCGATGGCGAACTCCAGCTCATTGTCGTTCCTGGGCCGGGACATGGCTGTGGACCTGGGGACGGCGAACACGCTGGTCTACGTCCGGGGACGCGGGGTCGTGCTCAACGAGCCGTCCGTGGTGGCGATCAACACGACCACCACCGGGATCCTCGCCGTGGGCATGGAGGCCAAGCGGATGATCGGGCGTACGCCCAGCAACATCGTGGCCATCCGGCCGCTCAAGGACGGGGTCATCGCCGACTTCGACACCACCGAGCGGATGCTTCGGTACTTCATCCAGAAGGTGCACAGGCGCCGGCACTTCGCCAAGCCGCGGATCGTCATCTGTGTCCCGTCCGGCATCACCGGGGTGGAGCAGCGGGCCGTCAAGGACGCCGGCTATCAGGCTGGGGCCCGCAAGGTCTACATCATCGAGGAGCCGATGGCGGCCGCCATCGGAGCCGGGCTCCCGGTGCACGAGCCGACCGGGAACATGGTGGTCGACATTGGCGGGGGCACCACTGAGGTCGCCGTGATCTCCCTCGGCGGCATCGTGACGAGCCAGAGCATCCGAGTCGGCGGGGACGAGCTCGACAGCTCGATCATCAGCTACGTCAAGAAGGAGTACTCCCTGATGCTCGGGGAGCGGACCGCCGAGGAGATCAAGATGGCCATCGGCTCGGCCTTCCCGATGCCGGACGAGCCGCACGCCGAGATCCGGGGTCGCGACCTAGTTAGTGGGCTGCCGAAGACGATCGTGGTCAGCGCCGAGGAGATCCGTAAGGCGATCGAGGAGCCGGTCAACCAGATCGTGGACGCGGTCAAGAACACTCTCGACAAGTGCCCGCCCGAGCTGTCCGGCGACATCATGGACCGCGGCATCGTCCTGACTGGCGGCGGGGCTCTGCTGCGAGGGCTCGACGAGCGGCTGAAGCACGAGACCGCCATGCCGGTCCACATCACCGACAACCCTCTGCACTCGGTTGCGGTGGGTTCGGGCAAGTGCGTCGAGGAGTTCGAGGCCCTGCGTGGGGTCCTGATCTCCGAGCCGCGCCGCTAGCGGTCCGCCGCATGCGCGGCCCGGGTCGGGTCCGGCTGGTCCTGGCCGTGTTGGCCCTGACGGCCCTGACCCTCACGGTCCTTGACTCCTCGCCGGACCAGGGCTCGCCGCTGTCCGCCCTGCGCCGTGGTGTCGATGCGGCGCTCGGGCCGGTCACGCGGTCGGTGGGTGGCGCCGCCAGCTCGGTCGGACGGGCGCTGGGTGACCTGCCCCGCCTGTCGGGCTACCAGCAGGACAACAGGCGCCTGGGGCGCGAGAACGACGCGCTACGGACCGAGCTCAGATCCAGCGCCGCGTTGCGCTGCGAGCACGCCCAGGTCGAGGCGCTGCTGCGGCTGAAGGACTTCGGGCAGCTGACGCTCGTGCCCGCGCGTGTGGTCTCGGTCGGCTCGGCCTCCGGTTTCGAGCGGACGGCGACGATTGACGTCGGCAGTCGGGACCAGGTCCGTGCCGGGCTGACCGTCGTGACCGGCCTGGGGCTGGCCGGCCGGACCAAGCTCGTCGGGCCCTCGACCTCGATCGTCGTGCTGTTGGACGACACCGGTTTCGCTGTCGGCGCCCATCCTGCCGGCGTACCGGGCTTCGGGGTGGCCCGGGGCAATGGTGCAGGACGGCTCACCTACCAGGTCGCCGGCCAAACGCCCAAGATCACCAAGGGCGACCCGCTCGTCACCTCGGGGTCGGGCACGTTCCAGCCGGGCATCCCCGTCGGCAGCATCCTGAGCATCGCCCCGGACGCCAGCGCCCTGTCCCGCACCGCCGTTGTGCAGCCGTTTGTGGACACCGGCTCGCTTGATCTCGTCGGGGTCGTCACGGCCGGCCCGCGCACCGCGCCGCGCCTGCCGCTCGCACCGGTGCGTCCCGGCTCCGAGCCCGCGACCTGCGGTGGTACGCCCACCGCACGCCCGCGGTGAGCACGCCGCGCTTCCTGCTCGGAGCGGTCACCGTCCTGCTCGCCCTGCTGCTGCAGGTCACAGTCGTGGGCCGGCTGCCCCTGCCTGGCTCAGCGCCCGACCTGGTACTCCTGCTGGTCGTCGCGTTCGCCCTCGCCGAGGGGCAGCTGTCCGGGATGGTCACCGGCTTCGTCGCCGGCCTGCTCGCCGACGCCGTCTCCGACCATCAGCTGGGCCGGCTGGCTCTGACGTACACGGTGGTGGGCTACCTCTGCGGGCTCGCCGAGGACGACACCGAGCGCTCGACGGTGCAGCCCTTCGCCGTGGTGGCGCTCGCGGCCCTCACGGCCCTGTTGAGCTTCGCCGCCGAGGGCGTCCTGCTCGGTGACAACCGGGTCACGGTGCGTGCCGTGCTGCGCGTTCTGGGCAGCTCCGTCCCCTACGATGTGGTCCTGACGCCGTTCGTGGTCCCCGTCGTCGCGGGCCTGGTCCGCCGCCTCGACGAAGGCCCGTTGCGCCGCTGAGGCACTGCCACCGATCGCCGTCGAACAGCTCGTGAGGAGCGCCCCACGTGAGCGACCGCTCCCGGCTGCGGCTCGTGGTCCTGCGGGTGCTCGTGCTGTCGATCATGCTCACCCTGCTGGGCCGGCTCTGGCAGCTGCAGGTGCCCGAGGGGGCGGCCTACCAGCAGGCCGCGAGCGCCAACCGCGTCCGGCTCGTCGCGATCCCCGCCGGGCGGGGCTTGGTGCTCGACGACCGGGGGGTCCCGCTGGTCAGCAACCGCACCGCGCTGGTCGTGTCGGTCAACCGCTCGCTGCTGCGCACCGCTGCCCATCGCGGTCGCGACGTCCTGGCCCGGCTGTCCGCCGTTGTGCGCATCCCGGTGTCGGAACTGACGACGACGATCACCCCCTGCGGGGAGATCATGACCGGCGGAGCGGTCGCCAAGAGCCCGGGCTGCTGGAACGGCTCGCCCTACCAGCCGGTTCCGGTCGCGCAGTACGCGACCGACGCGCCCGGCGAGGTGGCCCGCGTGCTGCAGATCGAGGAGCACGCCGAGGACTTCACCGGGGTCACCGCCGACTACCAGGCTGTCCGGCAGTACCCGCGCGGCACGCTGGCAGCCCACACCCTGGGCTACCTCGGTCCGGTGCAGCAGGAGGACCTGGCGGTCAAGAAGTACGCCGGCCTGCCCTCCGGCACGCTGATCGGCAAGGTCGGCGTCGAGGCGTCGTACGACGATGCGCTGCGCGGGCGGGACGGGGTGCAGCGGCTGGTCGTGGACAAGGACGGCAATGTCACCGGCAGCACGGGCGCGACCGCCCCGAAGGCCGGCCAGGACCTGGTGCTCTCGATCGACGCGGGCGTTCAGAAGGTCGCCGAGGACGCCCTCGCGCGGGGGATCGCGACCGCGCGCACTCAGTACGACAAGCAGGCCCGGCGCAACTACGCCGCGCCCTCCGGGGCGGTCGTGGTGATGGAGGCCGCCACCGGACGGGTCGTGGCCCTGGCGAGCAACCCGACGTACGACCCGACGGCTTTCGTGGGCGGCATCTCGCGACGGGCGCTGACGAGCCTGGCCGACGACCCCCGGCATCCGCTGGTCAGCAACGCCACGCAGGGCCTGTTCGCGCCCGGGTCGACCTTCAAGATCGTGTCCACGGCGGCCGCGGTCGCGGCCGGCAACGATCTCTACGGCACCTACCCGTGTCCGCCGGAGCTCAAGGTCGGCAACAACGTCTTCCACAACTTCGAGGGCGAGACCTTCGGCGACATCGACCTGCACACCGCACTCGTGAAGTCCTGCGACACCGTCTACTACAAGCTCGCCTTCGACCAGTGGCTGCGGGACGGCGGCGCAGCCACGACGGGCCGGGCCCGCGAGGTCTTCCCGAAGATGGCGCGCTCCTTCGGCCTGGGCAGCCGGACCGGCATCGACCTGCCCCCGGGTGAGGAGTCCCGCGGGACGATCACCGACCGCGGCTACAAGCAGCGGGACTGGGAGCAGCGCAAGAGCTACTTCTGCGCCGGGGCGAACAACCCTGCCTACAGCGCCTACGTGCGGGCCATCGAGCAGGAGAACTGCACCGACGGATTCCGGTACAACGCCGGCGATCTCGTCAACTTCGCGATCGGCCAGGGCGACGTCCTCGTCACGCCGCTGCAGATGGCCACCGCGTACGCGGCACTCGCGAACGGCGGCACGCTCTACGCCCCGCGCGTCGCCAAGGGGCTGCTCGCCGCAGACGGGCGGTCGGTCACGCCGATCCCGCCCGTGAAGAAGGGGACGCTGCCGGTGTCCGCCGAGGTCTTGTCCTACATCCGGACCGCCCTGGCCGGAGTACCCCAACCGGGCGGTACCGCCCAGGGCGCCTTCGCCGGATTCCCCTTCGGGCAGCTGGCGGTGGCGGGCAAGACCGGTACCGCCGACGTGAACGGCAAGTCGCCGACCTCCTGGTTCTGCTCCTTCGCCCCGGCCGCCGCCCCGAAGTACGTCGTGATCGCGATGGTCCCCGAGGGCGGGACCGGTGGCACGACGGCCGCCCCGATCGTCCGCGCCGTGTACGACGGCATGTATGGCCTGGAGGGCCGCAAGGCGGTACTGGACGCCAACGGTTCGCTGCCCGCCGGCCTGCCGGTGGTACTGCCCGACGGTCGCACGGCCGCGCCAGGCACGGCGGTGCCGAGGAAGCCGGCCGTGGTCCCGTTGCCGCGTACCGCACCGCCCGCTGCTGTGTCGCCGGGGCCGGCCCTGCCGCGTAGGGGTGGCGCGTGACCGACTGGACCACCCGGCGGGTGGCGTCGGTGGCCGTGCGGCCGCGTGAGATCGCGCTGCACGAGCCGGTAGCCCGCCGCGAGTCCAGGCTGTGGCGGCTCGACTGGTGGCTCGTGCTCGCGGTGTCCGCGCTGGTGTCGGTGGGGGCGCTGCTCATCTGGTCGGCCACCCAGCAGAAGGAACTGGCTGCCGACGGCGACCCGAAGGCCTTCCTCAAAAAGCACATTCTCAACGCCGCGATCGGGTTGGGCCTGGCCACTGTCGCCGCGCTGGTGGACTACCGCTCGCTGCGGGCGTACGCGCCGTTCGTCTACGGACTGTCCTGCCTCGGTCTGGTGGCTGTGCTGTCGCCGCTCGGCGCGACGATCAACGGCGCACACTCCTGGATCGTGCTGCCGGCCGGGTTCCAGGTGCAGCCGGCAGAGTTCGCGAAGGTCGCGATCGTCGTGGGTATGGCCATGCTGCTCGGAGAGAAGCGCGACGGCGAGTCGGTGCCCCGGGACACCGACGTCCTCGCCGTGCTCGGGCTGTGTGCCGTCCCGATGTTCCTGATCATGCTGCAGCCCGACTTCGGCACCACGATGGTGTTCATCTTCGTGATCCTGGGCGTCCTGGCCGTGGCCGGCGCGCCGACGCGCTGGATCGCCGGGCTGCTGCTGGCGGGCGTGCTCGCCGGGGTGTTCGTGGCCCCGCACGTGCTCAAGAGCTACCAGCTCGACCGGTTCCGCGTCGTCGCGAACCCTCACGCCGCGCCGCATACCGTCGGCTACAACACCCAGCAGGCCCGGGTGGCGATCGGTTCCGGCGGCCTGCTCGGCAAGGGGCTGTTCCACGGGACGCAGACCCAGGGGCGTTTCATTCCCGAGCAGCAGACCGACTTCGTGTTCACCGTCGCGGGCGAGGAGCTCGGCCTCGCCGGCGCCGGCTCGATCATCTGCGTGCTCGGTCTTGTCCTGTGGCGCGGGCTGCGGATCGCCTCACGGGCCACCGACCCGTTCGGGCGGCTGGTGGCCGCCGGCGTCGTGTCGTGGTTCGCCTTCCAGAGCTTCGTCAACATCGGCATGACGTTGGGGATCATGCCCGTGACCGGGCTGCCGCTGCCGTTCGTGAGCTACGGCGGCTCGTCGATGTTCGCCAACCTGATCGCCGTGGGTCTGCTGCAGAACGTGCACCTGCGCTCCGGCGAGCTCTAGCCGGCCGGGGTGATCTTCTGCCTGCCGCGGTGCCTGTACGCCGCGCCGGCGTGGCGGACCGGTAGCGCGGGGACCAGGTGATCACGGCGCAGCTCGCCGGAGGGCAGCTGCCGTCCTGAGCACCCGCGCCAGTACCTGCTCCGGCTGGCAGCGGACCTGGAACCAGGTGACCCGCTCGATGGTCCAGCCGGTACGCAGGCCGCGGGCCCGGTCCTGCGCAGCCCGTCCACGGTGGTAGGCGGCGCCGTCGGCCTCGACCCCGAGTCGCAGCTCACGATCTGCCAGGTCGAGCGGCGCGATGACCTCGCCCCAGCGGCCGTACACCCTGACCTGGGACTGGAGTCCGGGCAGGACAGGACGTAGGAGCGGACGCGTCAGCGTCTCGAACGCAGACTCGGCCCCGGCATCGGTCAGCTCGAGCGCGGCGCGGAAGGCGGGTGCGCCCGGGCACCAGGCGCGCCTCGTGGCCGACCGCGCCAGTTCCGCGGCGGTCGTCTGTCCGCTGTGCAGCGCGTGGTCGAGGGCACACACCAGCGCGTCCGGGCGCAGCACGCAGGCCAGGTCGAGCAGGGTGCGCTGCGGCCGCAGGACCGGAACGTCCTGCTCATGGACGATGTCGGCTTGGCTCAGCGACAGCTCCCGGGTGTGCAGGGTCGGCGTACGGCCGCGCCCACGCGTCACCGCGACGTCGTCGACGTGCGCCTCGAAGCGGCCCGTCGCCGGATCGTCGTCGTCGACCAGCGGGAAGCCCCAGAGCCGGGCGGCGGTGCGCCCAACGGCAACAGCCCGCCCGGACCCGCCGCAGGCCAGGACCGCCGCCGATGCTCTTTGGAGCGGGCCGGCAACGACGCCGCCATCGATGTAGGTCCCGCGACGCAGGCGCTGCCACTCGCCCCGCGTCACCCGGCCCAGGACCTGGTCCTCGGTCAAGCCGGCCCGCCGCGCGTCCTGCCACGTCCACACTCCCGCCGTCCCGGCGCCGAGGCTCTGTTCCGGGGACACGCCTCCCAGAGTGGGCGGCGGCGCTGGGCTGGCAGGGGTCCGCGGCCCAGGTTGTGGACGGGGCGCCGGGTTCGATCATCTGGCCGCCGGTGCACCCGGATGGCGCGCCGGCGTGTCGTACCGGTCCGGCGGCGCTCACATGATCGCCGGGTGGGGGCTGGGAGGCCGGGCGGGACGTAGCCTTGGGCACATGCCCGTCGAGAGCCTGTTCCCGCGCCTGGAGGCGCTGCTGCCGCACGTGAGCAAGCCGATTCAGTACATCGGGGGCGAGCTCAACAGCCAGGTGCAGGACTGGGACAGCGCCGACGTCCGGTGGTGTCTGATGTATCCCGACGCCTATGAGGTCGGCCTGCCCAACCAGGGCGTCATGATCTTGTACGAGGTCCTCAACGAGCAGCCGAGGACGCTGTGCGAGCGGGCGTACGCGGTGTGGCCGGACCTCGCCGGGCGGATGCGCGAGGCCGGCGTACCCGGATTCACCGTGGACGGGCACCGACCGATCAAGGCGTTCGACGTGCTCGGCATGAGCTTCTCGACCGAGCTGGGCTACACCAACATGCTCGAGGCGCTGGATCTTGCCGGCATCGCGCTGCACGCACGGGACCGCACCGAGCACGACCCGATCGTGCTCGCTGGCGGCCATGCGGCCTTCAACCCGGAGCCGATCGCGGACTTCATCGACGCGGCGGTGCTCGGTGACGGCGAGCAGGCCGTGCTGGAGATCACCGAGATCATCCGGCGGGCGAAGCGCGACGGGCTGAGCCGGGCCGACACGCTGCTGGCGCTGGCCAGGACCGGCGGGGTGTACGTCCCGAGGTTCTACGACGTCGACTACCTGCCGGACGGCCGGATCGCGCGGGTAGCGCCCAACCACCCCGAGGTGCCGTTCCGCGTGCACAAGCGCACGGTGATGGACCTGGACGAGTGGCCCTACCCCAAGCAGCCGCTGGTGCCGCTGGCCGAGACGGTGCATGAGCGGATGAGCGTGGAGATCTTCCGCGGCTGCACGCGCGGCTGCCGCTTCTGCCAGGCCGGGATGATCACCCGGCCGGTCCGGGAGCGGAGCATCACCGGCATCGGCGAGATGGTCCAGGCCGGCCTGGCGGCGACCGGGTACGAGGAGGTCGGGCTGCTCTCGCTGAGCAGCGCCGACCACACCGAGATCGGCGCGATCGCCAAGGGCCTGGCCGACCGGTACGAAGGGACGCAGACGAGCCTGTCCCTGCCGAGCACCCGGGTCGACGCGTTCAACATCGACCTCGCCCAGGAGCTGAGCCGGAACGGGCGACGCTCCGGCCTGACCTTCGCCCCCGAGGGCGGCAGCGAGCGGCTGCGCAAGGTCATCAACAAGATGGTGAGCAAGCAGGACCTCATCGACACGGTCACGGCGGCGTACGGCGCCGGTTGGCGCCAGGTGAAGCTCTACTTCATGTGCGGGCTCCCGACCGAGACCGACGAGGACGTCCTGGAGATCGCCGCGATGGCGCGCGAGGTCATCCGCGCCGGGCGCCAGGTGACCGGGACCCGGGATGTGCGCTGCACGGTGAGCATCGGCGGGTTCGTGCCGAAGGCACACACGCCGTTCCAGTGGGCGGCCCAGGCCGATGCCGAGACCGTCGACCGGCGGCTCAAGCTGCTGCGCAACGCCATCAACGACGACCGGAGCACGGCCAAGGCGATCGGCTACCGCTACCACGACGGCAAGCCCGGGATCGTCGAGGGCCTGCTCTCGCGCGGCGACCGGCGGATCGGCAAGGTCATCGAGCGGGTCTGGCGCGACGGCGGCATCTTCGATGGTTGGAGCGAGCACTTCTCCTACGAGCGATGGGCCACAGCGGCGGCCGAGGAGCTGGCGGCGTGCGGGCTCGATCTGGACTGGTACACCACCCGCGAGCGCGCCGAGCCCGAGGTGCTGCCCTGGGACCACCTGGACTCCGGGCTGGACAAGCAGTGGCTCTGGAGCGACTGGCAGGACGCGCTCGCCGAGCAGGACCTCGACGATTGCCGGTGGACCCCGTGCTTCGACTGCGGCGTGTGCCCGGAGATGGGCACCGAGATCCAAATCGGGCCGACCGGCGTCACGCTGCTGCCGCTGTCCGTGGTCTAGGTGGGCCGCAAGCAGCCGCCCGGTGCCCCGCCGCCACCTGCGGTACAGAAGCTGCGGCTGCGCTACACCAAGCGCGGGCGCCTGCGTTTCACCAGCCACCGCGACATCGCCCGCGTCTTCGAGCGGGCACTGCGCCGCGCGCAGGTCCCGATGGCCTACAGCGCCGGGTTCAGCCCGCATCCCAAGGTCAGCTGGATCGGGGCGGCCGCGACCGGCGTGGCGTCGGAGGCCGAGTACGTAGAGATCAGCCTCGCTGAGAGACGGGACCCCGAGGGGCTCCGGGCCGCCCTGGACGCGGCGCTGCCCGACGGGATCGACCTTGTCGAGGCGGTCGAGGCACCCGTCGGCACCAGCCTGCCTGACCGGGTGGAGGCGAGCGCCTGGTCGATCCGGCTGCCGGAGGTCGCGACCGAGGACCTGGAGCGGGCGGTGGGGCAGTTCTTGTCAGCCGACCTGGTCGAGGTCGAGCGCAAGACCAAGGACGGTGTACGACGGTTCGACGCGCGGGCCCCCGTCCTCTCGCTGCTCGTGAGCTCCGGCGATGCGGGCACGGCAGATCTCGACCCCCCCGGCAGGATCATGCGGTGTGCGATACTTCGCGTGGTCGTACGACACGTGACGCCTGCCGTCCGGCCCGATGACGTCCTCTCCGGACTCCGCTCCGTGAGCGACCTCGTGCTCCCGGTGCCGCCTGCGGCTACCCGGCTCGCGCAGGGCCCGCTCACTGCGGACGGCGAGGTCGCCGACCCGCTCGCACCCGACCGCGTCGTCGCCGGACAGTCCGGCGAGAACGGAAACGGGGCAACGCGACAGGTCGACGAAGTCGTCGGCGCACAGCCCGACCTTCCCGTCGTCTGAGCGCACACCCGACTTGCACCGGCGTCGGCCACCTGGCCGGCCCGGCTCGACCCCACCGGGTCGGCGCGATGCGTCACGTGCCGGCCGGACCGGAGCACCGTGCTCGACGACGAGTCGACCGACAGCACCACCCACGACAACCAGGCCGAGGGCGCTATCGGCGCCGAGACCACCAGCGCGCAGGAGGCGCCGGCCAAGGCGGTCCGCCGGCGCCGGGCTACCAAGGCGAGCTCGGCGCCTGCCGCGCAGCCGGAGGGTTCCGGAGCCCAGTCCGGTTCGGGTGAACTCCCCGCATCGCCCTCAGCCGAGGGAGGTACGTCCGCCCCCCTACCTTCCCCCGCGGTCAGCACCGATGCGTTGACCGCCGCCGGAACCGACGCTGCCTTTGGTGCTGCGCCGGCTGCCGGCGGGCAGGAGGCCGCCGCCGTTGCACCGGTCAAGCGCACCCGGAAGGCGACCGCGAAGAAAGCCGCGCCACGCAAGCGCACTACGGCGGCCTCCGAAGGCGAAGCGACCGCTGACGCCGGTGTTGGTGTCGGCGAGGAGCCGACCCCCGGCGACCGGGCCGTCGCCGCTGAGCTGGCCCCCGGCGAGCGGGCCGTCGCCGTTGAGCTGCCGACGCCGGGCGAGTTTGTCGTGGACGCCGTCGAGGAAGACGCGACGGTCGTCGAGGCCGGCCAGGACGACGTGCCGACGCCGGCTCTGGCAACACCTCCCGATGTTGGGCTGTCCGAGCCCGACCAGCAGCCGACCAACAGCAGGCGTCGTAGCCGCGCACCCGCCGTGGTCGTGACCTTTCAGGCTCCCGAGGCGACCGCTCCCGCTGGCGCCCCAGCAGCCGCCGAGGGGGGCGAGGAGCCTGCTCCGCGCCGCCGCCGCCGCGCAGGCACCAGTGGGGCCGTGAGCCCGTCGGGGCTGTTGCCGACCATGCTCGAGCCGGAGGCAGTCGCGGCACCGGAGGCCCAGGGGGCCGAGAGCACCGATGACGTAGCGGATGAGGACGACGACGAGAGCGCCGGCAGTCGTCGTCGCCGCCGTGGTCGTCGCGGCCGTGGTCGCCGCCCTGAGGCTGAGGCCGGTGAGGCGACCGACGAAACGTCCGCGGATGATGCCGACGACGAAGACGCCGACGGGACCGAGGACGCCGAGGAGGCCGAGCAGGGCGCCGACGGTGCCGACGGGGCAGCAGGCACGCGTCGTCGCCGGCGCCGGCGGCGCAGTGGTGGCGCCGGGACCGCCGAGGAGGCCGAGGAGTCCGAAGTCGCGACGGTGGTGCACGTGCGCGAGCCGCGGGAGCGGGCGTCCCGGGCCAAGCGGGACGGTGGCGGCGTCGCCGACGAGGACGGCGTGCGTGGCATCGCCGGTTCCACCCGGATGGCCGCCAAGCGGGTACGGCGGCAGGAGGGTCGGGACTCCGGGCGCAAGCGCGCGCCGGTCCTCACCGAGGCCGAGTTCCTGGCCCGCCGTGAGGCCGTTGACCGGGTCATGGTCGTGCGCCAGACCGGCGAGCGGACCCAGATCGCGGTACTCGAGGACGAGATCCTGGTCGAGCACTACGTGACCAAGGCGAGCGCCACGTCGTACGCCGGGAACGTCTACCTAGGCAAGGTGCAGAACGTGCTGCCCTCCATGGAGGCGGCGTTCGTGGACATCGGCAAGGGTCGCAACGCCGTGCTGTACGCCGGCGAGGTCAACTACGACGCGGCTCTGTCCGGCGGTGGTGGCCGCAAGATCGAGCAGGTCCTCAAGAGCGGCCAGGACGTCCTGGTGCAGGTCAGCAAGGACCCGATCGGGCACAAGGGCGCGCGCCTCACCAGCCAGGTCAGCCTGCCGGGCCGGTACCTCGTCTACGTGCCCGAGGGCTCGATGACGGGCATCAGCCGCAAGCTGCCCGAGGGCGAGCGGACCCGGCTCAAGGCGATCTTGAAGAAGGTCGTGCCCGAGGGCGCCGGCGTCATCATCCGTACCGCTGCCGAGGGGGCCTCGGAGGAGGAGATCGCGGGGGACGTGCGGCGTCTGCAGGCCCAGTGGGAGGTCATCTCCGGCAAGGCCGCCAAGGGCGGCGGCCCTGTACAGCTGCACGCCGAGCCGGACCTGGTGATCCGGGTCGTGCGCGACATCTTCAACGAGGACTTCAGCCGGCTGGTCGTCAGCGGCGACAGCGAGTGGGAGACGATCCGGGAGTACGTCGAGTTCGTCGCCCCGGACCTGGCGCCGCGGCTGTCCCGGTGGACCGCCGAGGGGGACGTGTTCGCCGGGCACCGCATCGACGAGCAGCTGCTCAAGGCGCTGGACCGCAAGGTGCACCTGCCCAGCGGCGGGTCGCTGGTCATCGACCGCACCGAGGCGATGGTCGTGATCGACGTCAACACCGGCAAGTACGTCGGCAAGGGCGGCAACCTCGAGGAGACTGTCACCCGCAACAACCTCGAAGCCGCCGAGGAGATCGCCCGGCAGCTGCGCCTTCGCGACCTCGGCGGGATCATCGTCGTGGACTTCATCGACATGGTGTTGGAGAGCAACCGCGACCTGGTCGTACGGCGGCTGGTCGAGTGCCTCGGCCGGGACCGCACCAAGCACCAGGTCGCCGAGGTGACCTCGCTCGGGTTGGTGCAGATGACCCGCAAGCGGGTGGGGCAGGGCCTGTTGGAGAGCTTCAGTAAGACCTGCGAGGTGTGCAACGGCCGGGGCGTGCAGGTCCACCTCGAACTGCTGGACGAGCGCCCGGCCCGCAGCGATCGGGACCGGCTGCCCAAGGTGCCGGTGCGCGCTCCCAGGCCTGGCCCGCCGTTGTCCGCTGGCTCGGCCGCCGAGCCCGAGCGGCCGGGCGCCGAGCCTGAGCGGTCGGGCGCCGACACCGGCGCGGAGCAGACCGAGGGGTCCGGCGCTGCTCGCCCGCGCCGCCGCCGCGGTGGTCGAGGGCAGGGGTCGGCCGGCTCGGTCAACGCCTCCGACGAGCTGCGCGAGCTGCTGACCGACGGCCCGGCCGAGACCGCCGAGGCCGATGCGGCAGGACAGGCCGCACTGACCCGTGACGAGCCGGACGTCCCGCTGGAGCTGGCCGACCAGCCGGCCGCCGGCCTGGAGGACCTGCCGGTCCTGGATGTCCCGGACCTGCCGGCGGCTGCTGCCCCGGTTCCTGCGCCGGACGAGGCGCCGGTCCCGAAGCGCCGGCGCGCGGCGAGGCGGCCGGCGGGCTCGGCCGTGGGGTAACCGGTAGCCGGGTAGCCGGGTAGCCGGGTAGCCGCGTGGCCGCGTCGCCGTCCGGTAGTCTCTCAGCGTCGCCGTCGGGCGACCTGCTCGCGCGCCAGATGCGGGTTCCCAAGCCAGCGAGGAGCATGCTTCGTGTACGCCATCGTCAAGACGGGCGGCAAGCAGTACAAGGTCGCCGTCGGTGACGTCGTCGAGGTCGAGAAGGTCGTCGGCCAGCCTGGCGCGGACCTGGCCCTGCCCGCGCTGCTCGTTGTGGACGGCACCGACGTGACCACCGACGCGACGGCACTGGCCGGCGTCACGGTGAGCGCCGAGGTCGTCGCCCACACCAAGGGCCCCAAGATCCACATCATGAAGTACAAGAACAAGACCGGGTACAAGAAGCGGCAGGGTCACCGTCAGCAGCTGACCCAGGTTCGCGTCACGGGCATCGAGAAGGGCTGAGGACATGGCACACAAGAAGGGCGCAAGCTCCTCCCGCAACGGTCGTGACTCCAGCGCGCAGTTCCTGGGCGTCAAGCGTTTTGGCGGCCAGGTCGTCAAGAGCGGGGAGATCATCGTGCGTCAGCGCGGCACCCACTTCCACCCGGGTGTCCTGGTCGGCCGGGGCGGCGACGACACCCTGTTCGCCCTGTCCGCCGGCGCGGTCCTGTTCGGCACCAAGCGCGGCCGCAAGACGGTCAGCATCGTGCCGGTCGGCGCCACCGTCTAGTACCAGCTCAGCACTCCACGACAGGGCGGGCCGGCTAGCCGGACCCGCCCTTCGTGCTTTCCAGGAAAGAGAGCACTGTGACCACGTTCGTCGACCGCGTCGTGCTGCACGTCGCTGCCGGCGACGGCGGTCACGGCTGCGCGAGCGTGCACCGGGAGAAGTTCAAGCCGCTTGGCGGCCCGGACGGCGCCGACGGCGGCAACGGCGGCGACGTCGTGCTCGTCGTGGACCACAACACCACGACGTTGCTGGACTACCACCACCACCCGCACCAGAAGGCCACCAGCGGCAAGCCGGGCGCGGGCGACATGCGCAACGGCGCCGCCGGCAGCACCGTCGAGCTGCCCGTACCCAACGGCACTGTCGTGCTCGACGCCGGCGGGCATCAGCTCGCCGACCTGGTTGGTGCCGGCACCCGGTACGTCCTGGCGCAGGGCGGCCGTGGGGGGCTCGGCAATGCCTCGCTGTCCTCGATCCGGCGCAAGGCCCCGGGCTTCGCGCTGCTCGGCGAACCCGGTCAGTCGGCCGACGTGGTGCTGGAGCTCAAGAGCGTCGCCGACGTCGCGCTGGTCGGATATCCCAGCGCCGGCAAGAGCTCGCTGGTCGCGGCGGTCTCCGCTGCCCGGCCCAAGATCGCCGACTACCCGTTCACGACTCTGGTCCCCAACCTCGGCGTCGTCGAGGCCGGGGGCACCGTCTTCACGGTCGCCGACGTGCCCGGTCTCATCCCCGGCGCCTCGGAGGGCAAGGGGCTCGGCCTGGCCTTCCTGCGGCACGTCGAGCGCTGCTCGGTTCTCGTGCACGTGCTGGACTGCGCGACCTTCGAGCCCGACCGCGACCCGCTCACCGACCTGGACGTCATCGAGGCCGAGCTCGAGGCCTACAAGACGTCGCTGTCGGATCGGCCGCGCCTGGTCGTGCTCAACAAGGTCGATGTCCCGGACGGGCGGGAGCTCGCCGAGCTGGTCCGACCCGAGCTCGAGGCCCGCGGCCTGCAGGTGCTCGAGATCTCGGCTGCCACCCGGGAGGGCCTGCGCGACCTGAGCTTCGCACTGGCTGCGCTGGTCGCCGCGGACCGGGCCGCCAAGCCGGTCGAGCAGGCCACCCGGGTCGTGCTGCGACCCACGGCCGTCGACGACGCCGGCTTCACCGTCGAGCTGGTCACCGACGAGGAGGGCACCCGCTACCTCGTACGCGGGTCCAAGCCCGAGCGTTGGGTGGTGCAGACCGACTTCAGCAACGACGAGGCCGTCGGCTATCTCGGCGACCGCTTGGCCCGGCTCGGTGTCGAGAAGGCACTCGCGGAGGCCGGCGCCGTACCCGGCTGCGAGGTGCAGGTCGGGGACGTGAGCTTCGACTGGCACCCGATGGGGGCGGAGGAGTTCTCCAGCGGCCTGCGCGGCCAGGACGTCCGGCTCGAACGGCTCACGCGCGTGCGGGCCGACGAGCGACGCTTCGCCAAGGACCTTCGCCGCGCCGAGCGATTGGGGCTGGACGTCCCTGCGGGCTACGCCGTGGAGGACGACGCGGAGTGAGCCGGCAGGCCGTCGCCGCAGCTGCGCGGGTCGTGGTGAAGATCGGCAGCTCCTCGCTGACCAGCGCCGAGGGTGGACTGGACGAGGCCCGGCTCAGCGACCTCGTCGACGCGCTGGCCGGACGCGAACAGCTGGTGCTGGTGTCCTCCGGCGCCATCGCCGCCGGGCTCGCCCCGCTCGGGCTGACCCGGCGGCCACGGGACTTGGCCACCCAGCAGGCCGCCGCGTCGGTCGGCCAGTCGCTGCTGGTCCACGCCTACGCCACCGCCTTCGGCCGGCACGAGCGCACCGTCGGCCAGGTCCTGCTCACGGCCGACGACCTGGTGCGCCGCGCGCACTACCGCAACGCCCGTACCACGCTCGAGCGGCTGCTCGACCTCGGAGTCGTCCCGGTCGTCAACGAGAACGACGCCGTTGCGACCGAGGAGATCCGGTTCGGTGACAACGACCGGCTGGCCGCCCTGGTCGCCCACCTGGTCCGCGCCGACGCCCTCGTCCTGCTCTCCGACGTCGACGGCCTGCACGACGGGGACCCGCGCCGGTCCGGCTCCCGCCTGCTCCCCGACGTACGCGGCCCCGGCGACCTCGCGGGTGTGGTGACGGGCGGGCCCGGCTCCGGGCTCGGCCGCGGCGGGATGACCTCCAAGGTCGACGCCGCTCAGGTGGCCGCCTCGGCCGGGGTGAGCGTCCTGGTCGGGGCCGCCGGCTCTGCCCGCTCCTTGCTCGCAGGTCAGGGCGGGACGTTGTTCTGGCCGACCGGCTCGCGGACCTCGACCCGCCTGCTCTGGCTCGAGCACGCCTCGACGCCGCGCGGCCGGGTGCACCTGGACAAGGGCGCGGTCCGCGCGGTCTGCGAGCGCGGCGCATCACTGCTGCCTGCTGGCATCACGCAGGTCTCGGGAGAGTTCCGCGCCGGCGACCCGGTCGAGCTGGTCGACCCGGCGGGCACCGCCGTGGCGCGGGGCCTGGTCGCGTACGACGCCGGCGAGCTGCCGCCGCTGCTCGGCCGCTCGACCCGCGAGCTCGGTGCCCGCGAGGTGGTGCACCGCGACGACCTGGTCGTCCTGTCTCGTTCCTGAGCGGTGGCGGACGAGGTGGTTCGGCGCGACAACCGCCGTACGCTCGCGGGCATGAGCGAGGTCCTGAACGTTGCCCGGCGTGCGAAGGTCGCGGCGGCTGCGCTCGCGCCGCTGCCCCGCTCGGTCAAGGACGCGGCCCTGCTCACCATGGCCGACGCGCTGGAGCAGGGCGCCGAGCAGGTGCTGTCCGCCAATGCCGGCGACGTCGAGGCCGGCCGGGAAGCGGGTACGACCGACGCGCTGCTCGACCGGCTGGCGCTGAGCCCGGCCCGGGTGACGGCTATGGCCGACGGGCTTCGGCACGTCGCGACCCTGCCGGACCCGGTGGGGGAGGTCGTCCGCGGCTCCACCCTGCCCAACGGCCTGGAGCTGCGGCAGGTACGTGTGCCGCTCGGCGTCGTCGGCATCGTCTACGAGGCACGCCCCAACGTCACCGCCGACGCGACGGGGCTGTGCGTCAAGAGTGGGAATGCAGTGCTGCTGAGGGGCAGCGCGTCGGCGTACCGGTCGAACACCGCGATCGTGGACCTGCTGGCCGAGGCGGCTACCAAGGCGGGGTTGCCGGTCGACACTGTGCAGCTGGTGCCAGGAAGTGACCGCGCGTCGGTCACCGAGCTCATGGGCGCTCGCGGCCTCGTGGACGTGCTGATCCCGCGCGGGGGCGCCGGCCTGATCGAAGCGGTGGTCAGTGGCTCACAGGTGCCCGTCATCGAGACCGGCGTCGGCAACTGCACTGTGTACGTCGATGCCGACGCCGAGCTCGACATGGCGGTGGCGATCGTGCTGGACGGCAAGACCACCCGCCCGAGCGTCTGCAACGCCACCGAGACCGTCCTGGTGCACGCGGCTGCTGCCGACCGCGTCCTGCCCGCGCTGCTGGCCGCGCTGCGAGCGGAGGGCGTCACCGTCCACGGAGATGCTGCTGTGCAGGCGTTCTCGAGCGAGGTCGTACCGGCTAGCGAGCAGGACTGGGCGGCGGAGTACCTCTCTCTGGACCTCGCGCTGGCCGTCGTACCGTCGCTGGAGGACGCCACTGATCACATCCGGAGGTGGGGGAGCGGGCATACCGAGGCGATCGTGACGCGGTCGCAGGCGGCTGCCCGTACGTTCGTCAGCCGGTTGGACAGCGCTGCGGTCATGGTCAACGCGAGCACCCGGTTCACCGACGGCGGGGAGTTCGGCTTCGGGGCCGAGATCGGGATCTCGACCCAGAAGCTGCACGCCCGCGGCCCAATGGGGCTGCCGGAGCTGACGAGCACCACCTATGTGGTCACCGGCGACGGCCACATCCGCGGCTGACCGTACGCGATCCGAGACGGACCGGACTCAGTACGAGCCGGCCTCGCCCTCATCGGCGACGTGCCCGGTCATCGCGGCGTAGTCCTCGCCACTATGCCCCGCGTCCACGGCCCGCTGGGCCTGCTCCAGGCTGGCCCGGGTGACGGCCAGGTCGGCGCCCGCGGCCCGCACCGCCAGCTCGAGGTCCTTGGTCATGAGGTCGACCGAGAAGGTCGTCGCGCTGTAGTCGCCCGAGTCGACCATCGGCCGTTTCTGCCCGAGGTACCAGCCGTACGCCCCGCCGCCCAGCACGTCGAGCAGCAGGGACCGGTCGAGCCCGAGGTCCTTGCCTAGCCGCAGCGCCTCCCCGACACCGGCCGCCATGACCCCGAGACCCTGGTTGACGCACAGCTTGAGGGCACTGGCGGATCCGACACCACCGACGTGGCGCACCTTCGCCCGGTCGCTCCACAGGTGCAGCAGCGGCTCGGCCCGGGCGAAGTCGGCATCGCTCGCGCCGACGAAGACCCCGAGCGTGCCATCGGCGGCCGGCCCCAATGAACCCGCCACTGGTGCATCCAAGTAGTGCAGACCACCTACTGAGCAGGTCTTCTCGAACTCCCGGGCTGCTTCGGGGCCGATCGTGGTGCTGTCGGCGACGAGGGTCCCTTCGGGGGCGGCCGCGACCACCTGGGACAACACCTCACGCACGGCGTCCGGGCCGAACAGCATCAGGACGACGACCTCGGCATCGCGCACCGCCTCCTGGACCGAGCCGGCCTGGGTGGCTCCCAGCTCGACGAGCGGACCCGCCCTGCCGGGGGTGCGGTTCCAGACGGTGAGCTCGTGGTGGGGGCTGCGGGCGACGTGCGCGGCCATGGCCGCGCCCATGCGGCCCAGTCCGAGGAAGGCGACTCTCATGCGCCTGGACCTTAGGGCAGAATGGCGTTCGGTCACCCTTCCCAGGTCAGGAGCGGCGCGTTGCTGCAGCCCCAGTTCGGTTCGGTCGAGGACGTGCAGAAGCGGCTGGGTGCGGCCGGCTACCTCACCGACCACGCCATGGCCACGACGGTGTTCCTGGCCGACCGGCTCGGCAAGCCGCTGCTCGTGGAGGGGCCTGCGGGGGTTGGCAAGACCGAGCTGGCCAAGGCCGTTGCGGCGGCGACCGGCAGCGAGCTGATCCGGCTGCAGTGCTACGAGGGGCTCGATGAGTCCCGCGCGCTGTACGAGTGGAACTACAAAAAGCAGCTGCTGCGGATTCAGGCGAGCAGGGACGACGACTCGTGGGACGCGATCCACGACGACGTGTTCGCGGAGGAGTTCCTGCTCAGCCGGCCGCTGCTCACCGCGATCCGCAACGCCGAGCCGACGGTGCTGCTCATCGACGAGATGGACAAGGCCGACGTCGAGGTCGAGGGGTTGCTGCTGGAGGTCCTCAGCGACTTCCAGGTGACGATCCCGGAGCTCGGGACCATCACCGCGGCCCGCCGGCCGATCGTGGTGCTCACCTCCAACGCGACCCGCGAGCTGTCTGAGGCCCTCAAGCGGCGCTGCCTCTACCTGCACCTGGACTACCCGGACGCGGCCCGGGAGAAGGCCATCGTGCTCTCGCGCGTGCCCGAGGTCGCCGAACAGCTCGCCGAGCAGCTCGTCCGGACCGTCCGGGCGCTGCGCTCTCTCGAGCTGAAGAAGTCGCCGAGCATCGCGGAATCCATCGACTGGGCGCGCACCCTGGTTGCCCTGGGCCTGGACACCCTGGACGAGGCGGCCGTGTCGAGCACCCTCGGCGTCGTACTCAAGCACGCCAGCGACCACGAGCGGGCGGCGACCCAGCTCAAGCTCAACTAGGCGATGCCTGTCGAGGGCGGCCTGCTCGGCCGCGAGATCGCCTTCCTGGACGCTCTTCGGGGCGCCGGCCTGCAGGTCTCGCTCGCCGAGGTGCTGGACTCCACCCGGGCGATGGGCGCCATCGACCTGCTCGACCGCGAGGCCTTGCGCGCGGCGTTGGCCGCCTGCGTGCTCAAGCGGCCGGCGCACCGCACCACCTTCGACACGCTGTTCGACCTGTGGTTCCCCGCGGTCACCGGCGACCCCACGCCGTACGACGGGTCCGCGGGCTCGCCGGACGCAGACGGCGCCGGGGAGGGCGAGCCGGCCGACCCGGCTGTCTTTCGGGACGCGCTGCGAGACCTGCTGCTGGACGGCGATACCGAGGCGATGCGCCGCTTCGCGCGGCAGGTGGTCTCGGCGCTCGGCAAGTCCGATGCGCAGCCCGGCCGGCAGTCGTGGTTCTCCTACCGGGTCCTGCGCCAGCTGTCCCCGGAGACGCTGATGGCTTCGCTGCTCGAGGCGCTGCTCGCGGGGCAGGACCGCGGGGGATTGGCTGAGAAGGTCGCGCGCCAGACCGTCCAGGAACGAATCCGGCAGTTCCAGGAGATGGTCGAGGCCGAGGTCCGCCGACGCCTCGCCGAGGACCGCGGCGCCGAGTCGGTCAGCAAGACAGCCGTGCACCCCCTGGCCGAGCAGGTCGACTTCCTGCGTGCCTCGCGCGATGACATGGCCGAGCTGCGCCGCCAGGTCTTCCCGCTCGCGCGGCGCCTCGCGACCCGGCTCACCGCCCGTCGCCGCCTGGGCCGCAAGGGCAAGCTGGACTTCCGCCGTACGGTCCGGGCCTCACTCGGCACCGGCGGCGTTCCCCTCGTCACCCACCACAGGCCGCACAAGCCGCACAAGCCCGAGCTGACCGTGATCTGCGACGTTTCCGGTTCGGTCGCCGGCTTCGCCCACTTCACCCTGATGCTGGCCTACGCGCTGTCCGAGCAGTTCACCAAGGTCCGCTCGTTCGCGTTCATCGACACCTGCGACGAGGTGACCCGTTTCTTCACACCCGGCGGCGACGTCGCGGACGCGCTGGCCCGGATGTCGAGCGAGGCGCAGCTGGTCTGGTTCGACGGGCACAGCGACTACGGCCACGCCCTCGAGACCTTTGCCGAACGCTTCCCGGACGCGGTCGGACCGCGAACCTCGCTGCTCATCCTCGGCGACGCCCGCAACAACTACCGCGCGACGGGTTCGGCCACCCTGCGGGGCCTGGTCGCCAAGGCCCGGCACGCCTACTGGCTCAACCCCGAGCCGTCGGCGTACTGGGGGAGCGGCGACAGCGCGAGCGGTGCGTACGAGGACCTGCTGGAGATGGTCGAGGTGCGCAACGCGGTACAGCTGGAGGAGTTCGTGCAGCGCCTGCTGCCTCAGTAGCAAAGCCGCGCGGAAAGCCGGACGTGGAGGGAAACCGCACGCTGCCCGGCTGCGTCCTACCTGCGGAGCGAGGGGAGTCCGCATGGACGACAACGACTGGCTGCGGCGCGAGTACGCGTCGGTGTACCGCACCGTGTGCCTGGTGCAGCTCGGCCCACAGGGCGCCGAGCAGGTGGTGCAGGCGGCGTTCCTGCGGCTGTGGCAGTTCCGGGACGCGGTGCCTGACGGCCAGGCGCGCCGCGCCTGGCTCTACCGCGTGGTGGTGCGGGCGTGCACGCGACGCGACCGGGCCGACCAGCCGGTGCGGCCCACCGGTGACGTCCTGACGGCGCTCGCCGATCTGCCGGAGGACCTGCGCGTCGTCCTGGTGCTGCGCCACGTCGCTGGCCTGCCGGACGAACAGATCGCGGTGGCCACTGGTCGCCGCGCCGCAACCGTCAGAAGCCTCCTGCGCCAAGCCGGGCAGCAGTACCTGGCCGTGCCGGTGCTGGAGGCTGCTCGATGAGCGCGCTGCTGGACGACGAGACGCTGACCCGCCTGCTCACCGGTGCGGCGGCCAGCTTCGAGATCCGCCAGGACGGGGCGGACCTGGCCCTGCGGAAGGTCGCCGACGCCCCGACGCCCTGGTGGCGATCCAGGCGCCGCCAGCTCCAGGTGGCGGCGGCTGCGGCGGTGGTCGTCCTGGCCGTCCTGATCCTGTCCGCCCTGGGCGGCGGTGCGGGTACGTCAGGTCTCAGCGCGCGCGTGGCGGCCTCCACGAGCCAGGGTCCTGCGTCGGCTGATGCTGACGGCACGTCCGCTGCGGCCGCGAGGTCCGGTTCCGGGGCAGCACTGGCACCCGCACCCGCACCGCAGTCCAGGCCGGTACCGGCCGCGGGCCCACGGGCGGACGCCGCCCGGGTGGTCAAGACGGGCAGCCTCGCGCTGATCGTCGACCGCGGGCAGGTGACACCGGTGCTCACCGCCACGCAGGCCGTGATCGCCTCCATGCAGGGCTATGTCGCCGCCAGCTCTACCCAGGAGTCCGGGGCCACGCCCTCCGGGACGATGAGCTTCCGGGTGCCGGTGGCCAACTTCGAGCGGGCCGTGACCCGCCTGCGGGGACTGCACGCCACGGTGCGCGACGCTGAGGCATCCGGCAGGGACGTCACCGCGCAGTACGCCGACACCGCAGCGCAGGTGGGTTCCCTGAAGGCCGCCCGCAGCCGCTTCCTCACGATTCTGGGCCAGGCCAAGACCATCGGCGAGACGTTGAGCGTGGAGCAGCGGGTCGATGACGTGCAGGGTCAGATCGACCGGCTCGAGGGGCAACGGCGGGTGCTTGCCGACCAGAGCGACTTGGCCACGCTGACGGTGACGGTGACCCAGAAGGACGACCCGGCCGTCCAGCCGCCGGGGACGGCGCAGGGCGGGCTCGGCAAGGCCTTCCACGATGCGGTTCACGGCTTCACCAGCGGAGCCGAGGCCCTGATCGCGCGCAGCGGTCGCGTCCTGCTGGTGCTGCTGGCCCTCGGCGCACTGGCGGTCGTGCTGCACCTGGGCTGGCGAGTCGTGCGGCGGCGGCTGGTGTGAGCGGGTGAGCACTAGGCTCCTGGGGCGTGGGCAGACGCATTGGGATCATGGGCGGGACCTTCGACCCGGTCCACCACGGGCACCTCAGCGCGGCGAACGAGGTGGCGACGCTGTACTGCCTGGACGAGGTCGTCTTCGTCCCCACCGGGCAGCCGTGGCAGAAGAGCGAGCGGCAGGTCAGCTCGGCTGAGGACCGTTACCTCATGACGGTCGTGGCGACCGCCAGCAACCCGCGCTTCTCGGTGAGCCGGATCGACATCGACCGGCCGGGTCCGACGTACACGGTGGACACCCTGCGGGACCTGCGCACGGCGTATGGGCCGGACGCCGAGCTGTTCTTCATCACCGGCGCGGATGCGCTCGCGCAGATCCTGGGCTGGCGCAACGTCGAGGAGCTGTTCGCGATGGCGCATTTCGTCGGGGTCAGCCGACCCGGGTACGGCCCGGTGGTGGTCGACGGCTTCCCGGACGGCGCCGTCACCGCCCTGGAGGTCCCCGCGCTGGCCATTTCCTCCAGCGACTGCCGCGCCCGGGTGGGCCGCGGGCACCCGGTCTACTACCTCGTGCCCGACGGGGTGGTGCAGTACATCGACAAGCGCGCCCTGTACCGGCGCCCATGACGGCGTACGGCGAAGCGGGGAGCCGCGTCGGCCGGCGCCAGGTGCAGCGCCGCCGGCGCAACCAGCTCCGGCGCCGGTACGGCGCGGCGGCGCTCGCGCTGCTCGTCGTGCTCGCCCTGGTGGTGACGGCCCTGCTGGTCCGGCGCAAGGACGTGCCGGTCAGCTCGGTGGTCCCGCAGACCCGGACACAGCGGACGCTGCTGCTGCAGGTGCGCGGGTCCAACGGCGGCGCCGTCGCCAGCGCGCTGCTGGCGCACGACCCGGCGGGCCGGTCAGGCGCGGTCGTCCTGCTGCCGCCGCAGGTGCTCGTGAACGTGGCCGGGGCCGGCAGTCTCCCGCTCGGTCGTGCCCTGTCGGTGACGTCGGCGGTGAGTACGCGCAACGCGGTCGGGGACCTGCTCGGCGTGACTGTCGACGGGGGCTGGGTGCTCGACCTGCTCGCCCTGCAGCGGCTGGTCGACGCCGAGGGCGGCGTGCAGGTGAGCGTCGACCAGCCGGTGCTGTCCGGGGGCACAGTCCTGCTGCAGCCGGGGCCGCAGCGGCTGGACGGCTCGCACGCGGCGGCCTTTGCCACATACGCCACGCCGATGGAGCCGGAGGAGTCGCGGCTCGCCCGGCTGCAGGCGGTCCTGGACGGCGTGCTCACGGCGTTGCCGGCCTCGCCGGACGCCCTGGCCGCGCTGCTGGGCCGGCTCGGCTCCGGGTCCCAGGCGACCGTGCGGCCGGTGGAGCTTGCCGCCCTGCTCAGCGGGTTGGCCGCGGATGACAAGGCCCCCGGGCTGCAGTACGAGGCGCTGCCCGTGCTCAAGATCGACGCGGGGACCGACGAGACCCGGTTCCGGGTGGACGCCGCCTCGACCCGTGCCCTGGTCGACCGGCTGCTGTCCCAGTCGGTCCCGCCCGGGGCGCGGCAGTCGGGCAACCGGGTGGTGGTCCTCAACGGCGTCGGCACCCCGGGTCTCGGCGACCGGGTGCGGGCCAAGCTCGTGCCGGCAGGCCTGGTCTTCGTCAGCTCGCACAACGCCGAGCACTTCGGCTACCCGCGCAGCCAGGTGCTCGTCCGGGATGCCACGCCGCCCAGCGTCGCGCTCGGCGACCGGGTCGCAAAGGCCCTCGGGCTGCCGGTCGAGGACGTGCAGCAGCATGACATCGGTGAGCTCGCCGACGTGGTCGTACTCGTCGGCGGCGACTTCCGCCCGTGAGAGCCTGAGCGCTCCACCCACCAGCGAGAGAGAAGGAACTGTGGCTGCCACCGAGCGCGCCGTCGAGCTGGGGTTGGCGGCTGCCCAGGCCGCAGCCGACAAGCTGGCCACCGACATCCTGCTGCTCGACGTCAGCGAGCAGCTGGTCATCACCGACGTCTTCCTGCTGGCCTCCGCGCCCAGCGACCGGCAGGTCCTGGCCGTCGTGGACGAGATCGAGGACCGGCTACGCGGTCTTGGCGCCAAGCCGGTACGCCGCGAGGGCGCCGCCGAGGCGCGGTGGGTGCTGCTGGACTTCGCCGAGATCGTCATCCATGTGCAGCACGAACAGGAGCGGGTGTTCTACGCCCTGGAGCGGCTGTGGAAGGACTGCCCGGTCATCCCCTTCGTCGACGCCGACCTGGCCAGGGCGAGCGGACGCAGCTCCTGAGCGGCCGCCGGATCGTCCTGCTGCGCCACGGTCGCACCGCCCACAATGCCGACGGCCGGATCCAGGGGCAGCTCGACGTGCCGCTCGACGAGGTGGGGCGCGCCCAGGCTGCGGCCGTGTCCTGTGTTCTGGTCGGGCTGCCGCCGTACGCGATTCTCAGTAGTGATCTGGCCCGCGCCCGGGACACCGCACTCGAGCTGGCGAATGCCTGCGGCCTGCCGGTCCAGCTCGACCCGCGCCTGCGCGAGCTCGACCTGGGCGCCTGGCAGGGCCTCACTGCCCGGCAGGCTGGGGAGAGCTTTCCGGACGAGTACGACGCGTGGCGGGCTGGCATCGATGTACCGCGCGGAGGCGGTGAGACGTACGCCCAGGCAGCGGCTCGCGCCGTCGCAGCCCTGCAGGCCGTTCCGCTGCCGGAGGGCGCGACGCTGGTTGCCGTCACCCACGGTGGTACGGCGCGTGCCGCCCTCGCCGCCCTGCTCGAGCTACCGCACGAGCTGTCCTGGCGGCTGGCGCCCTTGGGCAACGCCTGCTGGTCGGTGCTGGTCGAGGCGGACCGCGGGTGGCGGCTCGAGCGGCACAACACCGGCCTGGGTTCGCCTCTCGGAGCGCCCGAGGGGGCACAGGACGTGGGCGGCCAGACGGCCGAGCGCACCCTGTAGGCTCTGCGGGCACGCGGGGCTGTGGCGCAGCTGGTAGCGCACCACACTGGCAGTGTGGGGGTCAGGGGTTCGAGTCCCCTCAGCTCCACCCCGTCTGACCAGGGCCTATGACGTTGAAGTCATAGGCCCTGAGTCGTGCGCGGTGCCATTCTGGATGCATCTCGGGGTCGAGGTCGCCATTGAGCCTTCGGCCGCACGTCCTGGTGAAACCGGGTGCGGTCACTGGTAAGCGGCAGCCGCTACTCACCAGATGGAAGACGCTGTCGGAGGCGTACGACGGCGGCCTCGAGCGGTTCGAGGTCGTGGCTCACGGCGTAGCTGACGTAGCTGTGCAAGGTGTCGAAGTACCGGTGGGCGAGGCGGTCGCGCATCCGAGCGATGTCGGTCCACGCCGTCTCCGCTTCGGTCTGCAGCAGTTCTGTCGGGAGAGCCTTGATCGCCTCGCCGATCTCGATCAACCGAACACGTACTGCGTCGAAGACCATGCCGTCGGACAGGTCCCCGCGCGCGACATGGCTGCGGATCGCGGTGATGGCATCGGCGATGTCGTCTAGTCGCTCGACCTCGCGGCGGCTCACAGCGCGATCGCGTCGGCGAGGGCTTCGGCGCGAACCCGCGGCTTGAGGCTGGTCTCGGGCGCGAGGTCGACCTTCACCTTCAGGATGCGCTCCAAAGTGCCTTCCAGTCCAAGCAGCACGAACAGCCCAGTTGCTTCGGGGAAGTCGACGAGCAGGTCGACGTCACTGGACGGCCCGTCCTCACCGCGCGCAACACTGCCGAAGACCCGAAGGTTGCTGCCACCAGCCCTGGCGACCGCGTCCAGGAGAGCTTGTCGGTGCTGTCGAAGGCGCCGCCCCAGCGGGGTGTCCGGGAGACCACGTATGGCGGGGTCGGTGCGCTCCAGCCCCAAGACGAGCTGATGGCCGGTGGCTGTGATCAGCTTCGACAGGGTCGGCAGGGCTGGCTGGCGCTTGCCCGCCTCGTACTCACTGATGACACTCTGGGCAACGCTGGCCCGGCGAGCGAGTTCGGACTGCGACAGGCCAGCCCGGGACCGGGCCCGGAGCAATAGCTTCCCGCTCGTCTCCACCCAGTAAGGTTATCGCATTCTGCCGATGACCCCTTGGTAGCAGTACCGCGAGGGCTGCGGACCTGATGTCGGGCAGGTTGCATGTTGCGCTGAGGCGGGCCGCCTGCTCGATGAGGAGTCGCGCTCGCGTGCGTTGTAGGTGCGAGCCGGTCTGAAGGACCCTGAGCGGCCCGGCGTTGCGCCGGGGCGGCCTACCGTGCCAACATGGCCCAACTAACGCTGTTGCGCTCCAGTCGCAACAACGAACCTAGTTTGGTGAGGGTGCTGTGAGCGTCAGGACTGAGCGCGTCGAAGGGCCGCCGACCACGGAGACCTCGCAGGAGGGCCACCGCCGGATCCGCTTCACCCGCGAGGAGGCACCCCGGCTGTTGGCGATGTTCGGCTTCATCGCGGCCCTGCACGTGATCGGCTGGGGGTTGTTCACGCACTACAACGGGATTGCGCTGATCCACAACACCAAGGGCAGCGATCACAAGCTGGTGTACGCGGGGGCGGGGGCGTTGGCCTACACCTTCGGGTTGCGGCACGCCTTCGACGCCGACCACATCTCGGCCGTGGACGACACCACCCGGTACCTGCTGCAAAAGGGCAAGCGGCCCTTAGCGGTCGGGTTCTTCTTCTCGCTGGGTCACTCCACCGTGGTGTTCGCCTTCGTGACCGCAATCGCCATCGTGGCGGCACAGGCGACCGGGTTCAAGGAGGCCTTCCAGGGCACCGGCGGGATCATCGGCACGGTCGTGTCGGGGCTGTTCCTGTACCTGATCGCGGCACTGAACCTGGCGGTGCTGAGGGGGATCTTCCGGGTGTGGCGTCAGGCCAAGCGCGGCGAGTACTCGGTGGAGGAGTTCGACCTGCTGCTGGCCCAGCGCGGCTTCATGAACCGAATCTTCAAGGGTCGTTACAACAAGTTCATCAACAACTCCTGGCAGATGTACCCGGTGGGGTTGCTGTTCGGCTTGGGCTTCGACACCGCCAGCCAGGTCGGGCTGATCGCCATCGCCGGGTCCACCGCGATCGCCGGCGGACTGCCGCCCCTGGCCATCATTGCGCTGCCGATCCTGTTCGCCGCCGGTATGTCGCTGATGGACACACTGGACGGGGTGTTCATGTCCAAGGCGTACAGCTGGGCGTTCGTCCACCCCATACGCAAGATCTACTACAACATCACCACCACCAGCCTGTCGGTCTTTGTGGCCTTCGTGATCGGGTCGATCGAGCTGCTGAGCCTGCTGTCGAACCAGATCGGGTTGACCGGTCAGCCATGGGACTTCATCGGCTCGATCGACATCAACCTCGCCGGCCGGGTCATCGTCGGGATCTTCTTCGTGGTGTGGATCGGCGCGATCATGAACTGGAAGCTGCGCAAGCTCGACCAGCGTTACGGCACCGGTGCGCAGAACACCTCCGTCACTGCCAAAGCCTAAGCCGAGATAATGATCGGCAGCAAGAATGGCAGAACGGGTTTTCCGCAGAAGATTTTGTTCAGCCGGCAGCCTCCGATTGTCCGGCTCTGCGTGCGGGTACCTCCCCCCGATGACGGACAGCCCGGACGAGGTGCACATCAAGCTGTCCCACGACGTCCGCGCCGCCGGCGAGGCGCGGCAGGCGGTGCGGGTGGTGCTGGGTCGCTGGCGTCTGCTGCCCCTGATCGAGGAGGTCACCCTGGTCGTCTCGGAGCTGGTGACCAACGCCGTGAAGTACGGCCTGCCGCCAGTCAACCTGGTGCTGACCCGGGCCGCCCGGCAACTACGGGTCGGCGTGCACGACGACGTCGTCTGCACGCTGCCGATCGGTCCTGCTTCAGAGGAGGCGGAGTCCGGTCGCGGACTGGCGATTGTCGCGGCGGTGACCCGGACCAGCGGCGTCGAGCAGGTCGAGGACGACGGCAAGGTGGTCTACGCCACCTTCGACACCCCGGCTGAGGACGGTTCGGGCCACGGCTAGCCGGTACGCGGCTGCCGGCCGACGTGCCGACTGGCAAGATGGCCCCACGGAGGTGCCGTGCCCACCTCCACCGAGTGGGGGACGGCCCGTGACGACGCCATTCGGCGGGACGCAGACCGCTGCCGGTCCGCGGGTGCCGGAGCAAGCACCCAGTGCGGTGGCCGTCGCCATGTTCTCGGCAGCGCGCCTGCGCCCGCTGCACAGCAATCCCGCCGTGGATCGGCTGGCTGCTCTCGCCGCCAGGCTGCTCGGCTGCTCCTCGGCGCAGGTCTCCCTGCTCACTGACGTACAGACGGTCGCGGGCGCCGCCGGCCCCGGAACGGCCGGCAGCGGCAGTGTGGGTCCGCGGGCGGAGTCCCTGTGCAACGTGACTGCCGCCCAGGGTGGCCCGCTGGTGGTCAGCGACGCGCCAGCCGACGAGCGAGTCGCCCGGTTGCCGCCCGTGACCTCGGGCAAGGTCGGCGCCTACCTGGGCGTGCCCCTGCACGCCGCCGAAGGCGCGGTTGTCGGAGCGCTGTGCGTGTTCGACCCGTCGGGGCGGAGCTGGTCGGGGGACGACGTGGCCCTGCTCGAGGAGCTCGGCAACTCGGTCATGGCCGAGCTGGAACTGGCCGCGCTGTCGGTGGACTACGAGATCGGTCGGGTGCGCTGGGACACCGCGCTGGAGGCCGCGGGCATCGGCGGCTTCGACTGGGACCTGCGCACCGACCTAGTGGAGTGCGACGAGCGGATGCAGGCGCTGTTCGGGTATGCGCCGGGGGAGTACGTCCCGCGCCCCGGCGCAGCGTTCAGCCGCATCCATGCCGATGACCGTGCGGCCGTGGACGCCGCCATCGCCGAGGCCGTCAGGTGCTGTGGTGACTACCGCGCCGAGTTCCGCGTCGTGCTGCCCGACGGTCAGCAGCGCTGGGTGGCCGCGCGCGGTCGCGCTGTCGCCGACCGGACAGGTGTGGCAGAGCGGCTGCTCGGCACGACGTACGACATCTCCGAAGCGCGCGTCGCGCGAGACCAGGCGGCGCACGTCCTCGCGACGATGGCGACGGGCTTTTTCTCCGTGGACCACAACTGGCAGGTGACCTACCTCAATCCGACCGGCGAACGGATCCTCGGCCACCGGGCCGAGGGGCTGGTGGGCCGGTCCCTGTGGGATGCGTTTCCCGGCCTGGAGAACGTCGAGTTCGGGCAGCGGTACCACCGCGCGATGGAGTCACACGAGGGTGTCGGCTTCGAGGCCTACTACGCTCACCTCGACGCCTGGTATGAGGTTCGGGCGGTACCCAGCGTCGACGGCCTGCACGTGTACTTCCTCGACATCACCGCCAGGCACACCGACCAGGAACGGGCTGAGGCGGCCACCGCCCGGCTGGAGCTGCTGGGGAGGGTCAGCGCGGAGCTGGCGCAGACCCTGGAGGCAGAAGGTGCTGTTGCGCGCCTGGCAGAGCTGGTCGTGCCCGCTCTCGGCGACTGGTGCGTCGTCACGCTGACTGAACAGGACGCGCCGGACCAGGACATCGGTTGGTGGCACGCCGATCCCGAGCTGCGCCACCTGGTCCAGCGTTACGCCGAGCTGCGGCTCGGCGCCCTCACCGACGACTCCTTCGTCCACCGGACCCGGCGCAGCGGTCAGCCCCTGCTCGTCCCCAGGGACGCGACCGCCGCGATCAGCACGACCCTGGTCCCGGGCGAGGCGCAGGAGGTGCTCTCCCTGCTCGCGCCGGAGTCCGCGGCCGTCCTTTCCCTGCAGGCCCGTGGCCGTACGTTGGGGCTGCTCACGCTCTTTCGCGGCAAGGACCGCCCTGGGCTCGGCGACGGTGACTTTGCCACCGCCCGGGAGGTGGCCTCGCGCGCCGGTCTGGCCCTGGACAACGCCCGGCTCTATGCTGGGCAGCGCAACCTCGCCGAGGGGTTGCAGCGCAGCCTGCTCACCGAGCCGCCCGAGCCGGGCCACTGCGAGATCGTCGTGCGGTATGCCCCGGCCGCGCGGATCGCGTCGGTCGGAGGGGACTGGTTCGATGCGTTCCTGCAGGCCGACGGCGCCACGATGCTGGTCATCGGCGACGTCGTCGGGCACGACACGGAGGCGGCAGCGGCGATGGGCCAGGTGCGCGCCCTGCTGCGCGGTATCGCCTGGCACAGCGGAGCGGGGCCGGCGGAGGTCCTGTCCGGGCTGGACGCCGCGATGGAGGGGTTGCAGGTGGACACGACTGCGACCGCCATCGTGGCACGCCTGGAGCAGACCGAGGACGAGCGCGAGCGTGGGTTGACCCGGTTGCGCTGGTCGAACGCCGGCCACCCACCGCCGATGACCGTGCTGCCCGACGGCAGCGTCTCGGTGCTGAGCGGGCCGGAGGCCGACCTGCTACTCGGTATCGATGCGCGCACCGCCCGGCTGGAGACCCAGGTGGCCCTGGACCGCGGTGCGACCGTGCTGCTCTACACCGATGGCCTCATCGAGCGCCGCGGCCAGAGCCTTGACGAGGGACTCGCGCTGCTGCGTACCACGCTCGCGGATCTGGCCGCGCTGCCTCTCGAACAGCTGTGCACCGTCCTGCTGACCCGGATGCGGGCCGAGCAGGCCGAGGACGACGTGGCCCTGGTCGCGGTCCGCCTGCACCGGCAGGACGATTCGCGGGTCACTGTGCAGCCGACGGCGCCGTCCTGCTGAGCGCGGGCCAGTCAGGCGGCAGGACTGATGTTGACCATCCACGGGACCCCGAACTTGTCGGTGCACATCCCGAACTCATCGCCCCATATCTGCTTCTCCAGGGGCATCGTCACCGCGGCACCTGCCGACAGCGCGTCCCAGTAGCCGCGCAGCTCACTCGCGTCGTCGCCGCTGAGGCTGACGGCCATGTTGCTGCCGACAGTGCGCTCCATCCCGGCGGGCGTGTCCGCGCACATGAGCGAGAACCCGCTCGTGGTCTCGAGCATCCCGTGCATGACCTTGTCGGCGTCCGGACCGGCCATCCCGGCCGCGCCGAACGTGCTGATATCCGGCGTGCCGCCGAACACGCCGGCGTAGAACTCCAACGCCTGCTTGGCGTTGTCGGTGAAGCTGAGGTAGGGGTTGAGCCGGGATGCCATGGCACGCTCCTTTGGCGGTGGCCTGCGAGATGGGCACGAGAGGCTACCGCCGGCTCTGGCTGGATGGAAGCTCGTCAGGCTGTCCAGCGTGACGGACGTCGGATGCTGGGTGGATACGTAGCGGCCCGCTGAGCGGCCTGCGCGAGCAGACCGGCGGCTTGTCCAAGGCGCTGGAAGGGAAGGGTGAACGGCAGGCGGAGCCACCGGTCGGCGGTGCCGTCGAGGGTGAAGCGCGGTCCCGGGGTCAGTCGCAGCCCGAGGTCCAGGGCGTGCGCCGCCAGCCGGGTCGCGCTGGGTTCAGGGAGCTCGACCCACAGGGCCATGCCGGCGGCCGGCGGGACGCAGCGCCACCGGGGCAGTTCCCGCGCCAGCGCGCAAAGGAGCGCATCGCGGTTGCGGCGCAAGTGCTGGCGGCGGTCGGGCAGGATCTGCTCGGCCTGGCGCAGCAGCTGGACGGCGACCAGCTGCTCCAGCACAGGGCTGGCCAGGTCTTGGGCCGCTCTGGCCTGAGCCAGGCGCGCGAGCAGGTCCGGTTCGGCGCGGATCCACCCGACCCGCAGCCCGGCCCAGAACGACTTGCTCATCGACCCGAGGGTCACCACCCGGCGATCCAGCGCGGCCAGCGGCGGCGGAGCCGGCCCGTCCAGGACGAGATCGGCGAAGGTCTCGTCGGCCACCACGACTGCGCCGTCCATCGCCTGCAGCAGCTCGGTGCGCTGCGCGGCAGTGGCCAGCAGCCCGGTCGGGTTCTGCCCGTCCGGGGTGACGTGGACGAGCCCAGCAGGGCGGGCTCCCGCGGTGAGGTCCCAGCCGGCTGCGCTGACCGGGATGGCGACCGGGCGCAGGCGGTGCGCGGCGACGGCGTCCAGAACCGACGGGTAGCTCGGTTGCTCGACCAGCACCCGCCGACCCGGGGCCGTGAGGACGCGAAGCAGCAGGTCCCAGCCGTGCAACGCGCCGGCGGTGATGAGCACCTGGTCCGGACCGGTGGGGAGCGCCCGGGCGGTGAGGTGGTCCGCGACAGCCACCCGAAGCGCGGGTAGCCCGAGCGGGTGCAGTCCGTGGCCGGCCAGCAACGGTCGCAGTGCTCCGGCTGCATCCTGCACCGCCTCGACGAGCGACGCCGGGGCGGGCAGCGCGGCCACGGTGAGGTCCAGCAGGTCCTCGCGCTGGCCGGGCTCAGCGTCCGGCCGGGCCGGCACGGCGGTCGGCAGGGCCACCCGGCTCCCGGCTCCCCGGTCGCTGCGCAGGTAGCCCTCAGCCCGCAGCACGTCGTACGCCGCGGTGACGGTTGTCCGGCTCAGCGACAGGGCGCGGGCCAGCTCCCGCTCGGACGGCACCCGCGCCCCCACCGGCAGCCGGCCGTCCAGCGCCAGGCCGCGCACCCCGGCCGCGACTCCGGCGTACGCAGGACCTCGGCCGAGCCACGGCGCCAGGAGATCGGCCAATCGGTCCGGCAGCACGACCATCACCTCCCACTTGGCCCTGTCAGGACCAGGCCAACCATGTCACGCTCTGACGCGTGCAGCTCCTGGTGTCCGTCCCACTCTCCCGCCGCCCGGCTCGTGTTCTGCTGCTGCTCGGCGGCCTGACGCTGTACGGCGTCAGCGACGGCCTGCTCGTCCTGGCCGGCCTCGGCCTGGACCCGTGGGACGTCCTGCATCAGGGCCTGTCCCGCACCTTCGGTCTGCAGGTCGGCACCTGGTCGATCCTGGTCGGGGCGCTGGTCCTGCTCGCCTGGATACCGCTACGACAGCGACCCGGACTCGGGACGATCTGCAACGTCGCCATCATCGGTCTGGTCATAAACGCCACCCTGGCGGTCCTGCCCGCCCCGCACACCCTGGCCGTGCAGGTACCCGTGCTGGTCGTCGCGGTCGCGCTCAACGGGATCGCCACCGGTGCCTACATCGGCGCCGGACTCGGCCCCGGACCCCGCGACGGCCTCAGCACCGCGCTGGCCGCCCGCGGACTCTCACTGCGCGTCGTCCGCACCGTCATCGAGATCAGTGCGCTGACGTTGGGCTGGCTGCTCGGCGGCACCGTCGGAGTAGGCACCGTGCTGTACGCCCTGGCGATCGGCCCGATCACGCACCTGACGATCCCCGCGTTCGGACTGCGCGCGGCCAAGCGCGGTGCATGACCAGCATCGCGGGAGGTCGGGGGGTCGTCGCCTCGACCCTGACCGCCACCCGCGCGCCCTAGGCGACGAGCCGGTCGGCGTACGATGCTGGTGTGCTGCACCTGCTCCTCACCTAGCCGTACGGGCCCGATCGGGGTCCAGTGCGGCGCCCTCGTGACCACGGGGGCTCTTTTTATGCCCGAACGCTTTATGCCCGAACGCTCCCGGAGAGGCCCGCCATGACCGAGCCCGTCGCCTACGACCCGCACGCCGTGCAGGACCGGTGGCTGCCGGTATGGGACCGGCTCGACCTCAACCGGGCGGGGCTGCGCGAGGGTGCGCAGAAGAAGTACATCGTCGACATGTTCAGCTACCCCAGCGGCGACCTGCACATGGGCCACGCCGAGGCGTGGGCGATCGGGGACGTCATTGCCCGCTACTGGATGCGCCAGGGGTACGACGTCCTGCACCCCGTCGGGTGGGACTCCTTTGGGTTGCCGGCCGAGAACGCCGCCATCAAGCGCGGTGAGCACCCGGCGAGCTGGACCTACGCCAACATCGAGACCCAGGCCGAGGCCTTCCGCCGCTACGCGGTCTCCTTCGACTGGTCCACCAGGTTGCACACCTCCGACCCGGAGTACTACCGCTGGACTCAGTGGCTGTTCCTGCGCTTGCTGGAGCGCGGGCTCGCCTACCGCAAGAGCTCGCCGGTCAACTGGTGTCCGCAGGACCAGACGGTGCTGGCCAACGAGCAGGTCGTCGGCGGCCGGTGCGAGCGGTGCGGCGCAGTGGTCGTCAAGCGGGAGCTCACCCAGTGGTATTTCAGGATCACCGACTACGCCGACCGGCTGCTGGAGGACATGGACGCGCTGGAGGGCTCCTGGCCGGCTCCGGTGCTGCTCATGCAGAAGAACTGGATCGGGCGGTCCCAAGGAGCGCACGTCGACTTCACGATTGCGGACCGGACCGTTATCGTCTTCACCACCCGCCCCGACACCTTGTACGGCGCGACGTTCTTTGTCGTTGCCGTCGACGCACCGCTTGCCGAGCAGTTGTGCGCGCCCGAGCAGCGCGAGGCCTTCGAGGCCTACCGCGCCTCGGTGCGCACGCTGTCCGACATCGACCGGCAGTCCACCGATCGCGAGAAGACTGGCGTGGCACTGGGTGTCACCGCTGTCAACCCGGTGAACGGTGAGTCGCTGCCGGTCTATGCCGCGGACTACGTGCTCGCCGACTACGGCACCGGCGCCATCATGGCCGTGCCCGCGCACGACCAGCGCGACCTGGACTTCGCCCGCCGCTTCGACCTGCCGGTGCGCGTGGTGGTGGACACCGGGCAGCCGGACCCGGCGTCGACGGGGATCGCCACCGCCGGTGACGGTGTGCTCGTCAACAGCGGCCCGTACGACGGGCTGGCCAAGACCGAGGCCATCTCCCGCGTCATCGAGGATCTCGAGGCGAGCGGAGGCGGGAAGGGCGCGACCAACTACCGGCTGCGCGACTGGCTGCTGTCGCGGCAGCGGTTCTGGGGCGCGCCGATTCCGGTCGTGCACTGCCCGGACTGCGGGATCGTGGCGGTTCCCGATGACCAGCTGCCGGTCGTGCTGCCGGACCTGCGCGGCGAGGCGCTGAAGCCGGTTGGGCAGTCGCCGCTGGCTGCTGCCACCGACTGGGTGCACGTGCCGTGCCCGCGCTGCGGCGGTCCGGCTGAGCGCGACACCGACACGATGGATACCTTTGTCGACTCCTCCTGGTACTACCTGCGCTACTGCTCGCCGCACTACACCGAGGGGCCCTTCGACCCGGCGGCCGTCAAGCAGTGGCTGCCCGTCGCGCAGTACGTCGGCGGCGTCGAGCACGCGATCCTGCACCTGCTGTACAGCCGCTTTTTCACCAAGGTCCTGTACGACATGGGGCTGCTGGAGTTCATCGAGCCGTTCAGTGCCCTGCTCAACCAGGGCCATGTGATCAACCGCGGCCGGGCGATGAGCAAGTCCCTGGGCAACGGCGTCGAGCTGGGCTCCGAACTCGCCCTGTACGGCGTGGACGCGGTGCGCCTGACGGTGCTTTTCGCCGGGCCGCCCGAGGACGACGTGGACTGGGCGGACGTCTCCCCGACCGGGTCGGTGAAGTACCTGGCCCGCGTGCTGCGGCTGGGCGACGGCACGGCCGCGCTGCCGGTGACCCAGGCGCGTGACGCCGCCTTGGACAAGGTGGTCGCCAAGGCCGTGGACGAAGTCACGCGGCTGCTCGAGACACACCGGTTGAACGTGGTGGTGGCCCGTCTCATGGAGTTGACCTCCGCGCTGCGCAAGGCGGTGGACGGGGGCGACCCGGCCGCTGGGTCGCTGCGGGACGGCGCGACCGCGCTGGCCACGATGCTGTCCTGCTACGCGCCGTACACGGCTGAGGAGCTCTGGTTCCGGCTCGGGCACGACGTCGAGGCCGGGGACTCGGTCCACGCCTCGACCTGGCCGGTCGTCGACCCGGCGCTGCTGGTCGATGAGAGCGTCGTCTGCGTGGTCCAGGTCGCCGGCAAGGTGCGCGACCGGCTCGACGTACCGCCGGGTATCTCCACCGAGCACCTGCAGGCGCAGGCACTGTCCAGCGAGGCGGTCCGCAAGGCCCTGGACGGGCGGGAGGTGCGCACCGTGGTGGTGCGCGCTCCGCGGTTGGTGAACGTCGTCCCGGCGTAGCCTCCCGCCATGAGGGTCGCGGTCGTCACCGACAGCACCGCGTACCTGCCAACCGCCCTCGCCGCGCAGCACCAGGTCACCGTCGTACCCCTGCATGTCGTGCTCGGCAGCCGTACCGGCGCCGAGAACGTGGACATCGCGCCAGCCGAGGTCGCTTGCGCACTCGGGGAGCGGCGGGTCGCGGTCTCGACGTCGCGGCCGACCCCGGAGGAGTTCGCCGAGGCCTACCGGGCGAGCGGGGCGAGCCAGGTGGTGTCCCTGCATCTGTCCTCCGCCCTGTCCGGCACGGTCGATTCCGCCCGGCTCGGCGCCGCGCAGGTGTTGGCCGACGGCATCGAGGTGCGGGTCGTGGACACCAAGTCCATCGTGATGGGGCTGGGCTTCGCCGTCCTGGACGCTGCGGCTGCCGCCCTCGCCGGAGCGGACCTGAAGGCCGTCGAGGCGGCTGGCGCCGCCGCGGCCACGACGACCCTGTTCTACGTCGACTCGTTGGAGCACCTGCGTAGGGGTGGCCGCATGACAGCCCGGGCGGCGTTGGTCGGCGCGGCACTGGCTGTCAAGCCGCTGCTGCACGTCGTGGACGGCGAGATCGCTTTGCTGGAGAAGGTCCGTACGGCGTCCAAGGGGCTGGCCCGCCTCGAGCAGGTCGCCGCGGAGCGGGCCGGCACCGGCCCGGTCGAGCTCGCGGTGCACCATCTGGCAGCCGCGGTCGCCGCCGAGCAGCTCTCCGATCGGCTGCGGGCCCGGATCCCGGGTCTGCAGCACCTGCATCTGTCCGAGGTCGGCGCGGTCGTCGGCGCGCATGTCGGGCCCGGCCTGCTGGGCGTGGTGGTACTGCGCCGGTGAGCCTGCTGCCCGCCGCCGTCGTCGGCTACCTCGTCGGGGCGCTCTCGCCGGCGAGCCTGGTCGCGCGGGCCCATGGCATCGATCTGCGCAGTGTGGGCTCGGGCAACCCGGGAGCGGCCAACGCCGGACGCGTGCTGGGCCGCCGTACCGGCGTCGTGGTCGCGCTGCTCGATGTGGCAAAGGGCGCGCTGCCGGCTGCCGGTTTCGCCACGCTGGACCACGAGGCCGGGCTCGTCGCTGGCGTCGCTGCCGTCCTCGGGCACGTCAGCTCCCCGTTCCTGCGCGGCCGTGGCGGCAAGGGGGTGGCAACGGCCGCCGGCGCGATCCTCGGCTCGCACCCACTGTGGACGCTGCCGGTGCTGCTGACCTGGATCGTCGTGCTGGCCCTGTCCCGCTGGATCGCGCTCGCCTCGGTGAGCGCCGCGCTGACCGTGCTGGTCGTCGCGCTCCTCGTGCCGCAGGACATCGCCTGGGCGGCGGCGCTCGCCCTCATTGTCGTCGTACGGCACCAGGGCAACCTGGCCCGGCGCCTGCGTCCACAGCCCTGACGGCCCGTCCACACCTGGCTGCTACGCCGGTCCGGGCGTGCCTGTGCTGCCTAGCGTCGCCCGGTGCCCCTGCGCTCCCGACCCCCGTCCCCCGAGGCCCTCGCCCGGGTACTCGCGGTGCTCGGCGCCTGTCCCCACGCCCCCAACGCGGACGGTACGGGTTGGGTGCCGCCGCCGGCAGCAGGGCCGCTGGCAGGGCCGCTGGCAGCGCTGGGTGCACCGGCGGGTGGGCCGGTCCCGGCCGTCGGCGCGGTGGTCGGCGGGTCGAACCCGTCGCCTGCGCAGGCCCCGGTGCCCAACGTGCCTGTCGTGGCCGCGCAACCGGGACAGGTCGCGCCGGTGCCGTTCGTGCCGGTGCCTGGCGTGCCTGGGCCGGCTCAGCTCGGGCTGCCATCCCTAGCGGTCGGTGTCGGCACGAGGTCTGGTGTCGGTTCGATGTCCGGTGTCGGTTCGGTGCTCGCCCGGTTGCGGGCCGGCCGGCTCGACCCGGGTCGTCGTGGGGCACTCGCCCTTGCCGGCGTCGCGGTGCTCGCCGCCGCTCTGGCGGGCCTGGTGCTGTTACGTGCGCGCCCGAGCGAGCAACCGGTCCGCGCCCCGGTGACGGTCACGCGCAGCGCGGACGGGTCCCGGTCGGCGCTGCGAAGCCCCGCGTCCGAGGTGGTCGTCGCGGTGGCCGGCAAGGTGCGCCGGCCCGGTCTCGTGCACCTTCCGGCAGGCAGCCGCGTGGACGACGCCGTGCGCACCGCTGGCGGGGTGCTGCCGGGCGCCGACCCGGGGCTGCTGAACCTGGCCCGCAAGCTCGTGGACGGCGAGCAGGTCCTGGTCGGCGTCCAGCCGCCACCTGGAACGTCCGGCCTCGGCGCAACTGGTCCCGGCGCAATGGCCCCCGGCGCTACGGGTTCCGGTGCAACGGGTTCCGGCGCCCCGGGCAGCGTGATCGATCTCAACGCCGCCACCGTCAGCGATCTCGACGCGTTGCCCGGGATCGGGCCGGTACTGGCCGACCACATCATCACCTGGCGCACCCAGCACGGCGGTCGCTTCGACAGCGTCGACCAGCTGCGGCAGGTGTCCGGGATCGGTGACGCGACGTGAACGGAGTACCCTACGAGCATGAGCAGTGTCAGTAGAGCCGCGATCCTGGTCCGCATCTCCGACGACAAGGCCGAGGACGCCGCCGGTGTCGGGCGGCAGGAGCGGGACTGCCGCGAGCTGGCCGCCCGGCAGGGATGGGGCGTCGGGCAGGTCTACATCGAGAACGACACCAGCGCCTACAAGCGCAGGACAATCCGCCTCCCGGACGGATCGACGGCACTGCGAGTGGTCCGACCGGCGTTCCGGCAGATGCTCGACGACCTTGCTAGTGGGGCGTGCGACGCGCTGGCCGGTTACGACCTGGACCGGGTGGCCCGCGACCCCCGCGACCTCGAGGACTTGATCGACGTCGTGGAGTCCCGGAGCATTCCCACGCGGGCCGTGACCGGGAGCCTCGACCTGTCCAGCGACGCCGGTGTGACCATGGCGCGGGTGATGGTCGCAGTGGCGAACAAGAGCAGCCGCGACACCGCCCGGCGGGTCACCCGCAAGCAGCAGGAGCTGGCCGAGCAGGGCAGGCACAAGGGTGGCGGGATCCGGTCCTACGGGTACGGCAGGGACGGCATGACCGTCGTCGAGGCGGAAGCAGCGGTGCTACGCCAGGTCGCCACCGACATTCTGGCCGGCACTTCGCTGGACGCGATCGCCAAGCGGCTCAGCGCCGATGGTGTCCCCACCGTGCGCGGAAACACCTTCGACGATGGCCGTCCTCGGCCGTGGAACCGGCGCAGCGTGCATGCGGCTGTGACCAAGGCCCGGGTTGCTGGGTTGCGGGAGTACCGCCACGAGGTTGTGGCGGTCGCCGCGTGGCCCGCCGTGCTCGACCGGGACACGTGGGAGCAGGTTCGTATCGCGCTGGCCGACCGGACCGAAGGGCACACGAACCTGCTGCAGCGGTGGCTGACCGGCGTCCTGCGCTGCAGCAAGTGCGGGACGGGGCTCACCGGCACGCCGCAAGGCAAGGGGCGCGGGCACCGCTACTACTGCAATCCGCAGAAGGGCGGCTGCGCCGGGATCGGCCTGGACGCCGGGGGAGCCGAGGCGACCGTGACCGCGTGGTTGCTGAGCTACCTCGCGAAGCCCGAGAACCTGGCCGGCCTGCGAGCCGAGACAGCCGCGAGCAACCTCGATCAGCTCCGGTCCGAGGTCCGGGCCGACGAGGACCAGCTACGCGAGCTGGCCGGCCTGTGGGCAGCGCGCAGCATCACGACGAAGGAGTACATGGCTGCCCGGCAGGGGATCGAGAAACGGCTATCCGGGGCTCAGCAGCTCCTCAAGAGCGCCTTGCCCGGCGGGGTGCGGGTGCTGCTAAGTAGCAGCGACGTCGCACGCGCCTGGGGCGCCCTGAGGCCCTCGGACAAGAGGCAGGCAGCACAGACCGTGTTCCCGGCCGGGATCGTCGTGGTGCCCAGCACAGGGAGCCGCTTCGACGGCTTCAACCCGCAACGCATGACACCCGTCGATTGGATCACTTCGTGAGCGAGTGGACGGGCATCCGCTTCGTCTGCAAGAGGCACCCGCGGCGGGTCCTGGGCATCTACCTGCTCGACGATGAAGGGGTCCTTGTCGAGCCGTTGCCGGACGGCACTCTCCCAGAGGACCGTGATCGCGGCGGCAAGGCGCTGGCGTTGTGCCCGGTGTGCCCCACCGACTACCAGCGCAGCCGCGCCAGCATCGAGGCGGCGCTGCGCGAGTTGGCCGATCAAGGCGTCCGGCGTGTCCTGACCTATCGCGTGTAGTCGCTACTGCTAGAGTTGGACTTGAACAACACGGGTGCCGGGCCCCGACCAGGACAAGCATCCGGCAAATAGGCCTCTGTCAGTAGCAGGGCGTGATTCCACACGTCTGCGAGCAGAGATGCCACTCAACCCAGCACAACGAAAGCTCCGCGCCACGATCGCGTGCGCCGCCAGTCGCGGTAACCCGGCCGCCGAAGCCCGTCAGCAGTTCAAGGCAATGGGCGCCGAGGAGTACATAAGGCGACTCGTCGACGACGCCCCACCCCTGACTGACGAGCAACGTCGTCGGCTCGCCGTGCTCCTGCACCCGCACGGCGTTGCGTGAACGCGAGAAGCGGCCCTCCGTCATGGGAGAGCCGCCCCGCCAACAGCCGCACCACCGCCAAGCAGGTCAGCTGGACTCAGGATTACGACGCGGGACCGGCTCGCGCTCGTGTGGCGCCGGCCATGACGCCCGCGGATGAGGGGCCTGGCGCGGTCACGACCGCCCGGCGGTGTCGGGTGCGCCAGGTTGTCCGCCTCGACCTGAGCGGCCTCGTAGACGCCGTGGGCATGCTCGACGACGTCGAGGTGCGGTCGCGACTGTGCGGGCTGACCGACGACGTCCGACCCGGGCAGGCGATTGTCCTCGACGTCGGGGACGCCGCCTGGACAATGCCGGGCACCTTCAGCGACCTGGCGAGTGCCGTCCAGGACGCCGGCACCATTCAGGTGCAGGGCAGCCGTGGCAGTTTCGTCCGCGAGGTCGCCGAGCAGCTCGACCGTTGCCCGTGGTGAGCGCCGAGCCGTGGCCCGAGGTCGCCGAGCCTGGCGGGGGACTGCTCCCTCGACGGGTGGCCTCCCGCCGCCCACGGACCACGCGGCTTGGAACAACTGTTCCGGGTGCCACCGAGGCGCAGCCGCCACCGGACGGGACCCAGACGGGTCACCGCGGTCAGGTGCGCATGGCGTACCGGCTCGCCGTGCAGTACAGCGGCCGCCTGCTGTTCGTGCCGAAGATCGGGTGGCACGTCTGGGACGGTAAGCGTTGGGCGCTGGACGAGAAGGGCGCCGCCACAAGGGCAGTCCTGACCGTGCTGCGCCGGGCATTGGCGGACAGCCTCGGAAACAGCGAGCTGCGCCAGGACGTCCACCGCTGCGAAGGTGCCGCTGCTATCCGCGGCGTCCTTGAGATCGCATCCAGCCTCGAGGCGTTCGTCGCCACCGCCAGCGAGCTGGACGCCGACCCGTACCTGGTGAACACCGCGAACGGCACGCTGGACCTGCGCAGCATGCAGGTACGGGCGCCGGACCCGGCCGACCGCATCACGAAGGTGACCCGCGCCGCCTACCGGCCGGCCGAGGCGGTCAACGGCCCGTGGCCGGTGTTCCTCGACCAGGTGCTGCCCGACGTCGAGGTCCGCACCTTCCTGCAGCGGGTGGTGGGAGTGGCACTGCTCGGCAAGGTCGTCGAGCACGTCCTGCCGATCCTCACCGGCACCGGCGGGAACGGTAAGGGCGTCGCCTACGGCGCGTGGCTGTACGCCCTCGGCGACTACGCCGCCGCCGCCGAGCCCGACCTGTTCATGGCCCGGGAAGGCGCCCACCCGACCGGCCAGATGGACCTGCGCGGCCGTCGCCTGGTCGTGGTCAGCGAGTCGGACAAGAGCCGGCAGATGGCCGAAGCGACGATGAAACGCCTGACCGGCGGGGACCGGATCAAGGCGCGGTTCATGGGCCAGGACTTCGTGGAGTTCGAGCCGTCGCACACCGCGTTCCTGGTCACCAACCACCTGCCGAAAGTCTCCGGTGACGACGACGCGGTCTGGCGCCGGGTCCGGGTCGTGCCCTTCCAAGTCGTCGTTCCCGAGGAGCAGCTGGACGGCCAGCTCGGGGAGCGGCTAGAGCTGGAGGCCGACGCCGTCCTGGCCTGGGCGGTCACCGGCTACGGCGACTACGTCCGTCGCGGACACCGCCTCGACGAGCCGGACAGCGTGCGGGTCGCCACCGCCGCCTACCGCGTCGAGTCCGACGCGGTCACCCGCTTCCTGACCGAGTGCTGCTACCTCAACCCGCACGTCCGCGCCACCACCGCGGAGCTGTTCGCCCGCTGGCAGTCATGGGCAGCTCTGGACGGCGCCGAGGCGATGAGTCAGAAGGCGCTCGGGCAGGCGCTGGACCGGCACGGCCTAGTCGCCCAGCCGCCGGTTCACGGCAAGCGGTGGCGTCGTGGGATCGAGCTGTTACACCCCGAGCAGGACGCCGACGACCGCGGCTGGAACAGGTGACGATCATGCCCAATCAGGACCGGGGCACGCAAGGCACTCATTACCTGGCCGTCTCAGACGTCACCGCTACACGGAACCTCCTAGGAATGAGTGCCTTGCGTGCCCCCTCGGACGTTTCCGCAGGTCACGGGACTTGCAGGGGCCAGCCCCGATGACCGACTACCCGCCACCCGAGCGGATGCCCAGCCGCGCCGAGCTGCCCCCGCTGCCCGCCGACCTCGCCGCCCTCGTCCGAGCCGGGCACCTAGTCGAGGTCGAGCCCAACCAGTACCGCCGCGCACCACGCCGCATGTACCCAGCCCCACCGAAACAGGAGCCCTCATCATGAGCCTTACCGACGCCGCGAAGATCGACCTGCTGGCCATAGACGCCGTCGCCCGGCACACGATCCTGCCGCCTCCCGAGCAGATGATCAAAGTGGACGACGGTGACGAGGTCCGGCTGCACGACCGCCGGGACGGCCGACTGCTGGCACGGGCAGACGTCGGCGAATAGGGGTGGCGGGTCGAAAGTCCACAGCCTCAGGCCGGCGGGACAGCTCAGTTGCTCGCGTCTTTTCTGTACGGGTCTGGAGGTTTTGGGGCCGGATCTTTTTTTTCCTCCGCGAACGTGCTGGTTCCCCCATGGGGGAACTGACGGAGCGCGTGGTTTCTGTCGCTGCCAGGGCGTACAGTGCGTGGCAGAGGTTTCTCGGCCGGGCGAAACCCACCGGAGGACCAGGCAGGCATCGCGGACGGCCTCGGCCTCAACGCGGGACCGAGACGCGGGCGCTGTTGAGCGCCTTTGTGCGGCAGGGCCGGGCGAAACCCACCTGAGCGGCAGAACGACCCCCGCCATCGCTTGAGGCTGCTGCCGCTGTGCGCGCCTCCAACCTCCGTCAGGACCCCCCATGACCACGTCGCTCGACAACCTCCTCCGCGAACGTCGCGAGACCTGGGAGGCCACTCGCGCCCTGTCCGAGCAGGCCGACAAGCGCGCCGACAAGGCATTCACGCCCGCCGAGGAGCGGACCTGGCAGGCGCGCAACGCCGACCTTGACCGCTTCGACCGGAACATCGCCGAGCTGCAGGGTCAAGACGAGCAGTACCAGCGAGCGGCCGAGGCCAGCCGTGGGGCTGGACGGCTCATCCGGCCGGACACCGGCACAGGCACGACAGAGCGGACCGCCTCCGGCCACACCCTGCTCAGCCGTTCCGACAGTTTCGCCGAGCACGCCGGCAAGCTCGGGCTCGCCGGCGGGACGGAGGACCAGAACCTGAGCTTGGGGCGCTACCTACGCGGTTTCGTCACCGGCCAGTGGGACGCCGACGCCGAGCGGGAGAAACGCGCCCTGGCCACCTCCACGATCGCCGGTGGCGGTGCTTTGGTCCCGGTGCCGCTGGCAAACGAAATCGTCGATCTGGCCCGCGCCAAGATGAGGGTTGTGCAGGCCGGCGCCCGGACCCTGCTGATGGAGTCCGCGACCGAGCGGGTCGCCAGGCAGGTCAGCGACCCCACCGTGACATGGCGGGCCGAAGCGGCGTTGATCCCGGAGTCTCAGCCGACGTTCGATCAACTCCTCTTTCAGGCCCGGACGCTGAGCACGATCGTCAAGCTGAGCTGGGAGGTCCTAGAGGACGCCCACGAAATTGACCGGGTGGTCAGCGACTCGCTGTCCAAGGCCGTCGCGCTGGAGGTCGATCGGGCCGCGCTGCGCGGGATCGGCGCGCCCTACACCGCACCGACTCCTGAGCCCGCCGGGGTCCTGAACACCACTGGTGTGACACTCACCCCGCTGGGCGCCGGTAACGGTGCCGCGGCGGCGTGGGAGGACCTGTCCCGGGCGGTGCAGACCATCCGGCAGGCAAACGGCGAGCCCAACGCCTTCATCCACAGCCCGCGCACCGAGGGCAACCTGGCGCGGATCAAGAACGCACAGGGGCAGTGGCTCGGCCCGTCGCCCGACGTCGCGCCACTGGACCGGCTCTACACCGCAGCCGTCCCGAACACCCTCACCGTGGGGACCGCGACCGCCGCATCCGAGATCTACCTCGGGCAGTGGGATGCGCTGTGGCTCGGCCTGCGCTCGCAGATGATGGTCCGGCTCGTAGAGCGCTACGCCGACACCGGCCAGACCGGCCTGCTCATCTGGTGGCGAGGCGACATCCAGCTCCAGCACCCGCAGTGGTTCAACGTCCTGACCGGCGTTCTCTAAGGAGCCTCATGACCGATCCCACCACCACCACCGCCACCACCGCGGGCGCCTTTCTGGGCGGCCAACCGCCCGCTCCGCAGCCGGTGGTGGAGGCCGTCACCGGCGACCGGGGCCTGAACCATCACCTGGCCGGCCGCTACGTCCAGCGAGACGACATGGGCGAGGGCCTGTTCACCTTCGTCCGCGACGGTGAGCCGGTCCCGCCCTCGCTGTCCGGCCTGCCGGTGCTGCCCGCACGTAAGGCCTTGGAGGCCGCAGCGAAGAACGCAGAGGCCGCGGCGAAGGGCTCGCCGGCCCCATGAGCTCGCGGACCGGGGCGTCAAGCCCACCACCCGGGCGTTCACAGGCTTATGCCCGCGGTGGACGCAAGGTCGCAGGAGACGCACCCCTTCGCGTCAGTGATCGCACCTGCGCCCCGGTCCTCGACACCTACCCTCGCTCGTATCGGCGGGGCATACTCGTCCGGTGACGACTCAGGAGCACCACTACCGGCCGCCGATTGGCTAGAGCTGGCTGCGTGTGACGGCGCGGACCCGTCGTCAGCTTTCACTCGCGACGATCCCGGACCTGCCGCGCTTGAGGACGCACGGGCGGTCTGCCGCTCCTGCCCCGTCACCGGGCAGTGCGGGGCCTACGCGGTGGAGGTCGGTGCTGTGCATGGGCCTGTGGGCCGGGCAGTGGCGCACGCCGCGTAGCCCGGCGCTGGACCGGGTCACCGCCGCCGCGTAGAGGCGCGCCGTGGGAACCATCTGGTTCCAGCCCCGGCCGAGCTCCCCCGTTTCCTCAGCCGTCTGTCGGATTGTCCCCAATTGGCGACATCGCGAACGAGGCGCAGGCCCGCGAGCCTGGCAGGTCTCGTCGCGGCGTACGGTGCCCCCCTGACCTCGAGGAGACGTCGTGAGCTTCGGCTTCCGCAAGTCCGTCCGGTTCGGCCCGGTTCGCCTGACGGCCTCCAAGCGGGGCGTGAGCGCGTCCAGTGGCCTCGGCGCGGCGCGGCTGTCCCGTAGCTCGCGCGGGCGCGGTACGACCACCGCGCACGTGCCGGGGACGGGCTTGTTCTGGCGCTCGACGCGCAAGCGGTAGAAGCCGGAAGTTCAGATGCTTGACCTTGTGGGGCATGTTCTCGGGTACTTGGGGGCCGGCCTCGTCGGCGGAACCTTGAAGACTCTGTACGACCGGCACAACAACGTGGCCGATCGCCGAGCAGATCGGCAGCAGGTTGTTGTGGACGCCGTATTGAAGACTATGACGGTGGTTCACGATGAGTATCGCGGCTACAGAGCCCGCCGCGAGCAAGGTGCTACGGAGACACCTGAAGGTCGCATTGCTCTGGACAAGGCGCGTGGTGCTCTTCAAGCGGAAATAGTTCGGCTCCATCTTGAAAGCCTGCGCGACGCCGCAACCAAGTGGCTTACTGCCACTGAGATGTACGCAGCGCAGGATCCGGATATGCCGGTATGGAAGGAGGAAGAGCTATGGGAGGCCGCGCTTGAAGCGCTAGGTTCAGCGGTACGCGGCTAGCGCAAACTCGCGGTATCGCGGACCTGCACGCGGCCGTCCAGCCCACGCTTCCGTGCCGATCTCTCGACGTCAGATCGGAAGGCCGGCGGAGGGCTGAGCAGAACTAGGTGCGCCGCGCGGCCAAGATCCAGACTTGAGCCGACCAACTGGTCGGCGAAACTAGGAGACGCCGTCAGTAATTCACGGCAATCCACGAGTACGTCCGCTCCCGCCAAGTCGTCAGCTACAGAATCGAGCAGGTCATCGGCCGATTCCCGGCTACCGATCAGCCTCGGCAGGCTAATGTGAATGTCCTGCAAAGCAACCTCCCTCGGGCTCTAACACGCGTCGCTAGGACTGTCAAGCATACGCGTCCCTCACAACAGAAGACCACACGACGCGTCAGCAGTACACCCCCTACCTATGCTCAAATCGTGGCGCGAGGACGAACCCGCCTTGCAGCAAGGTCCCAGGGAACCTGTACGACCCATGCTCAAGCGTGCTTGACCCTGCGAAGTAGGTAACGGCAGCACGCCCGGAGAGCAGGTGCAGGCTGCCTCCTGAGCCGCCGTGTCTCCTGAAGACCGATCCCGCGATGGTGCTCACCCGTCTCGCTGAGCCCCTGTTCCACCGCGAGCTTGATCGCAGTGGCGTCCGATCCTGCCCCATGACGGGCAAGACTGGGCATCATGCCCTTGCCGCCGTCTGCGACGGCGAATTGCACACGGCGCCCATAGTTGGTGGTCTGCGCGGCTAGGAAGCCGGTCCTCACTCCCGAGTGATGGGGCACGTTCTGGCCAACCTCACAGATGGAACGGAAGAGCCCGGTTGCTACTTCGACCCCTGTCGTCGCGATCACCTTGTCGAGCACCATGCCGGCGAGTCGCTCGGCACCGCGCGCGCCTGTGAACTCCGTAAGCTCGAACAGATCGCCGGCTGTGTCGTGCTCCCGCACGTCCGGCAGGTCATGTTGGCCACCTAATGCGTTCAGCACGGCTGGCAACCGCATGCGGCTCATATACCGCGCGAGCTTCGGATCCTCGGGGGCCATCAACCTGAGCGCCCGACCGCTAAGGACAGCGTGCTGAGCGCAGACAGCCAGGGCAACAAGCCCAGCAGGTTCGACCCAGCGGACCGGCCGGCAGTCGAGGACCGTCAGTCGTTTGGCCGACGGCTGCAAGTACCGGTGCAACTCGCCGGCCTTCAATCGTCCGAAGGACGGCACGACCAATTGCATACGCGGACGGTAGCGCCGGGAGGTACAACCCGGCCCCTGGTTACGGAGCGACCTCGGCGCGGTTGTCAAGTCGCCACGTCCGGGGCCGGTTACGTCCGCCTGACCTTCGTCGCCGGCAACCATCCTAGGTGCTGCTCACCGACGCCAGTGCTCCACTGCAGGTAGACCCTCGAGCCGCGCCAGCCGAGCGCGTAGCCCGGCCAGCTACCACCGTCGACCGTGACCTCGACGGCAATGGGCGCAGGTGCCATGACGAGCGGAGCATCGAGGTCCGCGGCGGCGAGCAGCACGGCGGGAGTGTTTCTCGCGGGGGCCGGACATGCAACAGCAGCCCTAGTCGCCCTCGGCTCAAAGGGGGTGACGGAGCTGCTGCGCAGCGCAGCGAAAAGCAGACACTGGGTAGGCACGCGTGTTCATGTTGGCGAGAGCAAGTACCAGCAGCTCAAGGACAGGGTCCGGGTGTGAAGGAGGACCTCGACCTCCGGCTCACGCTTCCGGCCGTCGCCGCGTGGCTCGTTGCGTGGCAGGGCCGCCTGCTTCCTCCGCCGGCGCTGGCGCTGGCCGCAGCCGGACTCAGCGTCCTCGGAGCTGTCGTCTTGGTCTGCTCGCGGGCCCGTCGGTCGGCGCTGGCGGCGGCCGCCCGCTCGTCGGCCAGCGTCACGGTCGAGGGCGTGCTCACCGACGACCCGCGCGCCGTACCGCCGAAGGCCGATGTCTTGTCCTTCCGGCAGCTGATCGTGGCGCACCTGCGCGTCGATCGGCTGCTCGTCGCGGGCCGGGACGTGCACCTGCGCCAACCCGTGCTCGTCCTGTCCTCCGACGACCATTGGCCCGGCCTGCTACCCAGCCAGCGGATCTCGACTCAAGGACGCCTGCAGAGCCCGGGAACGGGCGATGACGTCGCCGCCCTGCTCTCCACGCGCGGACCGCCCAGGACGACGGGTGCCCCTGACGGCGTGCAGCGGGTTGCCGGCCGGCTGCGCTCGGGCCTGCGCGACGCCGCCGGTCCGCTGCCGGCCGACGAACGAGGGCTGCTTCCCGGTCTCGTGGAAGGTGACACCAGCGGCCTGGACCCGGGCCTGAAGGACGACTTCCAGGCCACTGGGCTGACGCACATCGTGGCCGTGAGCGGTACGAACGTGGCCTTCATCCTCGCCGCGGCCCTCGTCCTGTGCGGTTGGCTGCGGGTCGGGCTGCGCTGGCGCGCACCGGTTTCGGCGCTGGCTCTGGTCGCCTTCGTCGTGCTTGCACGGCCATCACCCAGCGTCCTGCGCGCAGCCGTCATGGGAACCATCGGCCTGGTTGCCCTGGCCACCGGATCGCGCAGGCAGGCCCTTCCAGCACTGTGCGCGGCGGTCCTCGTCCTGCTGCTGGTGTCACCCGAGCTGGCGGCATCGGCCGGTTTTGCGCTGTCAACGCTTGCCACCGCTGGGTTGCTCCTGCTGGCGCCGTCGTGGCGGGAGCAGCTGGAGCGCTGGCTCCCGCGCTGGGCGCCGAGCTGGTCCGCGGACGCACTCGCCGTCCCGGCGGCGGCCCAGCTCGCCTGCGGTCCGGTCATCGTGGCAATCTCCGGGCAGGTGGGGCTGCTCGCCGTCCCCGCGAACCTGCTGGCGGTGCCTGCGGTCGGCCCCGCGACTGTGCTTGGTGTCGTTGCTGCCGTGCTCGCGCCGGTCTGCCTGCCGCTGGCGCAGGGCGCGGCGTGGCTGGCCTACCTCCCGACCGCCTGGCTCGTCCGGGTCGCGCATGTCGGTGCTGCCCAGCCCGGCGCCCAGGTGTCACTGCCGACGGGTGGGCTCGGTGCGCTGCTGATGGTGTTGATCAGCGCCGCCGTCCTGCTGGTCGTCCGGCACCGGCTGCTGCGGCGCGTGGTGGCGGCCGGCCTCGTCGGCTGCCTGGTCGCCCTGTTCGCGGTGCGGGTCGAACGTGCGGCCTGGCCGCCGCCGGGCTGGGCCATGGTTACCTGCGATGTCGGCCAGGGCGACGGTCATGTCGTACGGCTGGGTCCGGGTACGGCGCTGGTGATCGACACCGGACCGGACCCCCGCAAGATCGACGGCTGCCTGCGCCGGCTGGGGATCACCCGCATCCCGCTGCTGATCCTCACCCATCTGCACGCCGACCACGTCGAGGGCGTTCCGGGACTCCTGCGGGGGCGTCAGGTTGCCCAGGTCGAGGTAGGGCCGTTGGAGGAGCCCGTCGTGGAACGCATCCGCCTGCTGGGGTGGCTCGGGGCACGGCATCTGTCCGTCGTACACGCCTTCATCGGCGAGGTGCGGCAGGTCGGCAGTGTGACGTGGGAGGTGCTGGACGCGACCGCCCGGCACGGTACCGACAGCGACCCCAACAACAGCTCGATCGTGCTGCGCCTAACACTTCCCGGGGGCCGGGTGCTCATGGCCGGCGACCTCGAGGGCGACGCGCAGCGCCAGCTGCTCGACCGCGGGATCGACCTTCGGGCAGAGGTGTTGAAGGTGCCGCACCACGGGAGCCGCAAGCAGGCCCCGGCGTTCCTCGACGCAGTCGGCGCCCGGGTAGCGCTGACCGCGGTGGGCGCGAACAACCCCTACGGCCACCCCTACCCGCAGACCCTGCAGCGGCTGGAGCAGGACGGTGCCCGTACCTACCGCAGCGACCTCGACGGCGACGTGGCGGTGGTTGCGCACGACGGTCGCCTGAGCTCGGTGGGCCGCGACGGGAACGGGGTGACCACCGGGCCCTCGCTCGGGGGCCCGCAGCCGCTCGGTCAGCCGGCGGCCTACCTACCCGTCGTAGGCCGCCCAGCGCAGCGGGGTCAGCCGTCCCTGCTGCCCCTGCCCAGCTCGGCCATGACCGAGTGTGAGGTCGACCTGGTTCCAGGCCCGGTTCCGGAGCGGGGCAGGTCGCCGCCCGTGGCCGGTTGACGTGGGACGATGCCGACGTGCCTGCTCCGGATCCGCTCGTCCCGCTCACGCTGGTCGTCGGGGACGAGGAGCTGCTGGTGTCTCGGGCGGTGTCCCGGGTGGTACGGGCGGCCCGCGCGCGCACGCCGGATGTCGACGTGCGCGATCTGGACGCGGTCTCACTGCAGCCCGGCGACCTCGGCGAGCTGCTGAGTCCGTCGTTGTTCGGGGACGAGCGGGTGGTCGTGCTCCGGGCTGCTCAGGACCTCGGCAAACAGGTCGCCGAGCAGGTGCTGGCGTACACCGCCGACCCGCTGCCCGAGGTGCTGCTGGTCGTCGTGCACGCCGGGGGCGCCAAGGGTAAGGCCCTGCTGGGTTCGCTGGCCGCCAGCGGCGCCAGGCGGGTCGAGGCCGCAAAGGTGACCAAGGCAGGGGAGCGACGCGACCTGGTGCGGGCCGAGCTGCGCGCGGATGGCCGTCAGGTCAGCGAGGATGCCGTCTCGGCGCTGGTCGACGCCGTCGGGAACGACCTGCGCGAGCTGTGCTCGGCGGCCGAGCAGTTGCTGTCCGACACCGAGGGACCGATCACCGAGCAGGCCGTCGCCCGCTACCACCGGGGGCGAGCTGAGTCGAGCGGCTTTGCGGTCGCCGACAAGGCCGTCGACGGCGACCTCGCGGGCGCCCTCGAGCTGGCCCGCTGGGGGCAGGCGACGGGCCTGGCGCCGGTCCTGGTCACCAGCGCCCTCGCCAGCACGTTGCGGTCGGTCGCCCAGGTGGCCTCGGCCGGCCGGGTGAGCACGGGCGTCCTCGTCGGTCAGCTGGGTATGCCGGCCTGGAAGGTCGAGAAGACCCAGCGTCAGGCGCGCGGCTGGCGCCCGGAGGGTCTGTCCGAGGCGCTGCGCGCCGTCGCTACGGCCGACGGAGATGTCAAGGGCGGGGCTGCCGACCAGGCGTACGCCGTGGAGCGTGCCCTGTTGTCCGTGGTCCAGGCCCGGGGCGCCGGACGGTGAGCGGTCCGGGCCACCTGGCGCTGTACCCGCGGTTGTTGGGGCTGCGGTACGTGCACCCCAGCGCGTGGCAGCGGGCGGTCCTGTTCGAGGGCTCTGTCGGGGCAGCGGTTCTGCTCGTGCTGGCCGACCTCGCCTCTGCCTGGACCCTGGTCGTGCTGCCGGTCCTGGTAGCCGGCCTGGTCAAGTCCCACGACCTGTTGGCCGGCGAGCTCGGCGAGGGCACGGGCCGATAGGCGTCCTGCCAGCTGCCCTCATCGGCCACGGGAGCCCGATGAATGACCAATCAGGGCAGCTTGCCAGCACACGAGAAGCTGTATCGCACCAGGCTGTATCGCGCGAAGCTATGCGGCCGGTGAGGTGCCCGGTGGGCCGGTCGCGTCAGGTACGAGGTGGACCTGTCCGTGTTCATGGATGCGTCTGCCGTCGCGTAGGCGCAGGGTCGCCCGGCCGAGGTGAAGGTCGTGGTGGCAGCGGGCGCACAGCAGAGCGGTGTCGTGGATGCTGGTGGTGTGGCATCGGGCCCAGGGTTGGATGTGGTGCGGGAGCACCGGCCGGTCGGGTCGGGGTGGGCATCCCGTGGTCTGGCACCGGCCGCCGGTCTGCACGTCGAGCCGTCGGCGTTCGTGGTGGGTGAGCGCCGGGCCGTGTGGCTGTTTTCCACGACCCGGTGGCCCAGGTCCAGGACGTAGCGGGTGAGGGCGCTGTCGCACAGCCAGCGGCGTACCAGGGCGTTGGGCAGGCGCTGACCGGAGGCGCCGGTCGCGGGCAGCGCGCCGGGTAGGTCGTGCAGGGTGTCCAGGCTGACCGTGACCGCGATGTGCGGGACGTGCTTGCCGCGCTGGCCCAGCACTCCGCTGTCGAGCAGCCGGCCCAAAGCGGCGCTGGGACTCAGACGCTGGTGCCGCTCAGCGTCTCGGCCTTCTTCGCCATGGCTGACTTGCGGTTGGCAGCCTGATTTGCGTGGATGACGCCCTTGCTGGCGGCCTTGTCGAGCTGACGGCTGGCGGTCCGCAGAGTGCTGGTCGCGGCCGCGGCGTCGCCGGCGTCGGCAGCCTCGCGAAACTTGCGGACGGCGGTCTTCAACGAGCTCTTGACCGATTTGTTGCGCAGTCGGGCCTTCTCATTGGTCTTGATCCGCTTGATCTGGGACTTGATGTTCGCCACGCGCAGATGTCCTCGGGTGCTCATCGAAGGGGCGCGCAGCAGCCTTGCGCGGCACGCGTTCCCGGGAACTTTAGCAGGGCGCGCGATCAGGCTTCGCCGAGCCGCTGCCGCAGCCAGGCGAGCGCGACGTCGCCCTGCGCGGCCTGGGACGCGCGCACCGTCGGCATCCCTGCCGGCGGTGGTTGCCGGCGACGGTGCTGGAAGTATCCCGCAACCGCGCACACCAGCACGGTCACCAGATCAGGGTCGGCGAGCCGTCCCGCGTTCGTACGACGGAGCAGCTCCTGCGCCGGTGGCGCGCCATCGCGGACGGCGCTCGGTGCGAAGGCCACCAGGTCCAGTACCGGGTTGCCGCTGCCCGAGCTCGGCCAGTCGACCAGCACGGCAGAACCGTCCGGACGCAGGAGCAGGTTGTCGGCCCGTACGTCCAGGTGCAGCCAGGACCGGCCGGCGCAGGCGTCGGGCCAGGACTGCTCGAGCTCGGCCAACCGGGCCAGGTTGCGCGCCTCCCAGGCCGACAGCCACGTCATCTCGCCCGACAGCGACGGGACCGGCTCGGGCCCTGCTGCGAGCTGGGCCCAGCCGCCGAAGTCCGTGGCCAGCACCTCTACAGCCGTGGGCAGGCCAGCGGGCGCCGGCACCTCTGTCAGCTGGTCGAGGACGGCCAGGGCTGCCGTGAGATCGGCCTCCTGCCAGGGAAGCCGTGGTGGCCGACCGTCGACCTCCTCCAGCACGAGCGCGACCCAGTCACCGTCGTCGTAGGTCCCGAGCAGGCACGGGGAGCCCAGAGAGGAGGGCAGCAGCGGCGTGAGCCGTGCTTCGCGACGGTGCATGAGCAGCGACTCCGCGTTGACGGCACCGGAAGCGGCCTTCACAAAGGCCCGCTCACCGTGCGGTCCTCGGACGCGGGCGGCGACACCGGGACTGAAGCCGCCTGCCTGCGAGACCGCCCTGACGACGGGGAAGTCCAGCAGTTGCTCGACCTCGGCTAGTACGTGCGGCGGCAGCTGACTCCACGGGGCACGCACGAGGATCAGGATGGCCATGGTTTCGTGGGGCAGGCAACCGGGTTCGCGGCAACGGCTCACGCCCGCGCCGACCGTAGACTGGCGCGTGCCCACGACCGACCCGCGGACCATCCGCAACTTCTGCATCATCGCCCACATCGACCACGGCAAGTCGACTTTGGCGGACCGGATGCTCGAGGTCACCGGCGTCGTGGACGCCCGGCAGATGCGGGCGCAGTACCTCGACAAGATGGACATCGAGCGCGAGCGCGGCATCACCATTAAGTCCCAGAACGTCCGGCTGCCGTGGACCGCCGACGACGGCCGGGACTACGTCCTGCACATGATCGACACCCCTGGGCACGTCGACTTCACCTACGAGGTGTCCCGCTCGCTCGCGGCTTGCGAGGGCACCCTGCTGCTCGTCGATGCCGCGCAGGGGATCGAGGCGCAGACCCTCGCCAACCTCTACCTCGCGCTGGAGAACGACCTGCACATCATCCCGGTGCTGAACAAGATCGACCTGCCGGCGGCGCAGCCGGAGAAGTACGCCGAGGAGATCGCGAAGATCATCGGCTGCGACCCGGACGACGTGCTGCGGATCAGTGCCAAGACCGGCCAGGGCGTACCCGATGTCCTGAACGCGATCGTGCGCGACATCCCGCCGCCCACCGGCTCGGTCGACTCGCCGGCCCGAGCCATGATCTTCGACAGCGTGTACGACGCCTATCGCGGTGTCATCACCTATGTGCGGGTGTTCGACGGGCAGCTGTCCACCAGGGACCGCGGGCTGATGATGAGCACCCAGAACGCCCACGAGATCCTCGAGGTCGGGGTCGTCAGCCCGGAGATGAAGCCGGTCGAGGTGCTGTCGGCGGGCGAGGTCGGCTACGTCATACCCGGGGTGAAGAACGTCCGGCAGGCTCGCGTCGGCGACACGCTCACCACGGTCCGCAACCCGGCGACGTCCTCCCTCGGCGGCTACCGCGACCCGCGCCCGATGGTGTTCTCGGGGCTCTACCCGCTCGACGGCAGCGAGTATCCGGCGCTGCGCGAGGCCCTGGACAAGCTGCGCCTCAATGACGCCGCCCTGGTCTACGAGCCGGAAACCTCGGCGGCGCTCGGCTTCGGCTTCCGCGTCGGCTTCCTGGGGCTGCTGCACCTGGAGATCGTGCGCGAGCGGCTCGACCGGGAGCACGGTCTGGCGCTCATCTCGACCGCCCCGAACGTCGTGTACCGGGTGGTGCTCGAGACCGCTGAGGAGGTCGTCGTCACCAACCCGAGCGACTGGCCGGGCGGCAAGATCGCCTCGGTCCACGAGCCCATCGTCAAGGCCATGCTGTTGCTGCCCAGCGACTACGTCGGTGCCGTCATGGAGCTGTGCCAAGGCCGGCGCGGCCAGCTGCAGGGCATGGACTACCTGTCCGAGGACCGCGTCGAGCTGCGCTACACCCTGCCGCTCGGGGAGATCATCTTCGACTTCTTCGACCAGCTGAAGTCGCGGACCAAGGGTTATGCCTCGTTGGACTACGAGCTGTCCGGCGAGCAGGACTCCGAGCTGGTCAAGGTCGACATCCTGCTGCAGGGCGAGCCGGTCGACGCCTTCAGCGCCATCGTGCACAAGGACAAGGCGTACTCCTACGGGACCGCGATGGCGACCAAGCTGCGCGAGCTGATCCCGCGCCAGCAGTTCGAGGTGCCCATCCAGGCCGCGATCGGCGCGCGCGTCATCGCCCGCGAGAACATCCGCGCCATCCGCAAGGACGTGCTCGCCAAGTGCTACGGCGGGGACATCACGCGCAAGCGCAAGCTGCTGGAGAAGCAGAAGGAGGGCAAGAAGCGGATGAAGATGGTCGGCCGGGTCGAGGTGCCCCAGGAGGCCTTCATCGCGGCGCTGTCGACGGGCCAGGAGAGCCCCGGCAAATAGGGCCGACGCGCCCCGTGTCCATCGTGCTCGCCCGTACTGCTCAGCGAGTCCCGCCGTGCAGCAGGTCGCGTACGTGCCCGGTCTCGTTGAGGCTGACCAGGCCGCGGCGACCGTCCCGGGCCGCGGCGATCCGCGTGATGGAGCAGTACGCCGGGGCGAACCACAGCGGGCGGTCTTGACCGAGGACGTGCCCGGCGTAGGCGTTGAGCACTCCGGCGTGGCTGAACAGCACGGCCCGACCGCCGGGGTGGGCGTCGATCACGGCTTCGACGGCAGCGACCACCCGGGCCCGGAAGGCGACCGGGTCGACCCCGGCGGAGTACAGGTCGCCGCGGCGCAGCAGCTCCCAGCGCGGGTCCCCGGCCGCGCGCAGCTCCTCCACGGGCACGTATGAGCCATCGCCGGCATCGAACTCCGCCAGGTCCTCAACGACGACCGGATCGAGCCCGAGCGCCGCGGCCAGCGGCATCGCCGTCTCCCCGGCCCGGGCCAGCGGTGAGCTGAACACGGCGGTCACCTGGTCCAGGGCCAACGCCGCCACAACCCGCGCCGCCTGTTCGCGGCCGCGAGCCGTGAGCCCTGGATCGGCTGGTCGCCCGTCCGGAGTCGCGTCGACCCGCTCGGGGAGGGCATGACGCACGAGCACGATCTCCACGACGCCACAGTACGGACCGGACCGCTACGACGGCCCGACCGCTCAGGGCAGCAACAGGCAGCTGTCCCCGAACTCGTGCCAGCGGTAGCCGGCGGCCGCGGCGTACGCCGAGCGCACCAGGTCCGGGCCGGCGACCGCCTCGAGCAGCTGCAGGTGGGACGCGCCGGGCGGGTGCCAACCGGTGACCAGGCCGGTGACGACCCGGGCCGGCCTGGTAAGGCCGAGGACGAGACCGGTCCACCCGTGCCCGGGCCACACCTGACCGCGGAGGTCCGCGGCGGTCTCCAGGGCGCGGGTGACGGTGGTCCCGACAGCCACCACCCGACCACCCTGGGCGCGGGTGTGGCGGACCAGCGCTGCCGTGGACGCGGGCACCGCGAACCGCTCGGGCTGCGGCGGCTCGCCGACCTCCGGGGAGGAGACCCCGGTGTGCAGCAGAACGGGCGCGACGGCGATCCCGCGCGTAGCCAGGTCGGTGACGACCTGCGGCGAGAACGGCCTTGCGGCGCTGGCCATCTCGGCGCTGCCCGGCTCGACGCCGAACACCGTCTGGTAGCTGGCCAATGGCCAGCGGCCCTGGACGTAGGAGTAGGTGATGGGCCGGCCGTGGCGAGTCAGGACGTTGGTGAGGCGGAGCTCGCTAAAGGCGCGCCACAGCCGGTGACTGCCGAGGTGGCTGCAGCAGGACCAGTTGCCCGCCGCCGGGCAGGTCGATGCGCTCACCGGCACGGGCGTCGGTCACCGGGCCCTTGGCGGCACCGGGAGGCCGCAGCTCGACGACGCAGGTGTCGTCGTCGTAGGACGTGGACACGTGCACGACGACGGCGCTGCCGTCCTCGCGCCGACAGTCGAGCGCGGCTGCCAACGTCGCGCTGGTGTTGACCACCAGCAGGTCTCCGGGTGACAGGAAGGACGCGAAGGAGCGAAACCGGCTGTGCACGAGCCGGTCCGGACTCGCGATCATCAGGCGCACCTCGTCCCGGGCGAGGCCCCGGGCCTCCGGCGGCTCGGTGGCGTCGAGCAGCCCGGCGCTCATCGCGCGGCACCCAGCAGGTCGCCGGCGCGGTACCTACCGCTGGCCGGACGGCTGTCCAGGAGCCGCAGCACCGCGGGTACGACGGCGGCCGGCTCGGGCCGGTCGGAGATGTCCTGCCCCGGGAACGCCTGCTGGTGCAGGTCGGTCCGCATGTCGCCCGGGTCCAGCGCGTACCACCGAACGCCCGGCTGCTCGACCGCGAGCACGGCACTGAGCTGGTCGAGTGCAGACTTGGCCGAGCCGTAAGCGCCCCAGCCCTCGTAGGCCTCGACGGCGGCGTCCGAGCTGACGTTGACGACCGTCCCGTCCCCGCCCCCGAGCAGCGGAAGGAGCTGCTGAATGAGGGCGAGCGGGGCGAGAACATCAACCTCGAAGACCCGCCGGAGGGCGCCCAGGTCGTAGGTCGCCATCGGTTGCAGCCCGGGCCCCAGGGTGCTTGCGCTGTTGAGCAGCAGGTCCAATCGCCTATCGCGTACGGCAGCTACGAGCTCGGCGCGGTGCACCGGGTCGGCGACGTCCCCGGGGACGACGGTCGCGTCGAGACCCGTTGCGGCCTGCTCGAGCGCTGCGCCGTGGCGGGCGTCCAGCACGAGCGACCACCCGCGCTCGGCGAGCGCTCTGGCCACGGCAAGGCCGAACCCCTTGCTGGCTCCGGTGATGAGGGCGACGGGCATGACGTGCTCCTTGCGGTAGACGGTGTCATCAGGCAGGGTTGTAGGTGAAGTTCACTTCATGTCAAGGAGGGCGCCGTGCGATCCACCGATCTGCTCACCGTCGGGGAGGTTGCGGCCCGCAGCGGCTTCGCCACCTCGGCCTTGCGCTACTACGAGCGGCAGGGACTGCTCAGTGCGACCCGGACCAGCGGTGGCCAGCGACGGTACGAGCGCAGCGTCCTGCGGCGGCTGGCGTTCGTCCGTGCCGCGCGCAACGTCGGTCTAAGCCTCGAGGAGGTCGCTGCCGCCCTCGCGACGCTGCCGGGCGGACGGGCCCCCACGCGGACGGACTGGACGCGACTCAGCCGGAGCTGGCGGCCTCGGCTCGACGAGCAGATCGCCGCGCTGACCGCGCTGCGGGACGGGCTCGACTCCTGCATCGGCTGCGGCTGCCTGTCGCTGCGCCGCTGCGTGCTCTACAACCCCGGCGACCTGGTGGCCGAGCGCGGTCCTGGCGCCGTCCTGCTTCCACCGATGCTGCGCGCATCGGTCGGCTAGCGCCGGCCGGCAGCACACCTAGCCTGGACCGGTGCCCAGCGCCCTGCCCGACGGCGAGTCGGTCCCCGCCTCGGGCGAGCTGCCCGAGGGCATCCGGGTACGCGCGCCATTCGGCGTCTACGTGCACGTGCCGTTCTGCCGAACCCGCTGCGGCTACTGCGACTTCAACACCTACACCGACCTGGAGGGCCTCCAAGGCACGTACGCCGACGGCGTTCTCGCCGAGCTGCGCCTCGCCCGCCGGGTCCTCGGCCCGACGCCGCCGGTCGAGACCGTCTTCGTCGGCGGCGGTACCCCGACCCTGCTGCCGCCGGGCGAGCTCGCCCGGATCCTGGACGGGGTCCGCCACGAGCTGGGCCTGGCACCGGGCGCCGAGGTCACCACCGAGGCCAACCCGGACTCGGTCGACGCCAGATCGCTTGCCACACTGCGGGAGTCGGGGTTCACCCGGATCAGCTTCGGCATGCAGTCCGCGGTGCCGCATGTGCTGGCCGCGCTCGATCGGACGCACACTCCGGGACGTCCGCAGGCCGCCGTGGCCGAGGCGTTCGCGGCCGGCTTCGAGCAGGTCTCGCTGGACCTCATCTACGGCGCACCAGGGGAGTCCGACGGCGACTGGCAGGTCTCGCTCGACGCCGCTCTCCAGGCCCGCCCGACGCACGTCTCGGCGTACGCGCTGATCGTGGAGGAGGGGACGCGGCTCGGCCGGCAGGTGGCCAGGGGGGAGGTGCCGGCGCCGGACGACGACGCGCTGGCCGACCGCTACCTCATGGCCGAGCAGGCCCTGGCACCGCTGGGCTGGTACGAGGTGAGCAACTGGGGCGAACCCTGCCGGCACAACCTCGGCTACTGGCGCGGGCAGGACTGGTGGGGGGCCGGGCCGGGCGCGCACAGCCACATCGGGGGAGTGCGCTGGTGGAACGCCAAGCACCCGGCGGCGTACGCCCAGCGGCTCGCTGCCGGGTCGTCGCCGGCCCTGGCCCGCGAGGTCCTGACCGCCGAGGAGGCTCGGGTCGAGCGGATCCTGCTCGAGGTCCGGCTGCGCAACGGCGTGCCGCTGGACCTGCTCCGGCCCGGGGGCCTGACCGCCGCCGGTCGGTACGTCGCCGGGGGCCTGCTCCAGCCCGAGGCCCACAGCGCCGGCCGCGCCGCGCTCACCCTGTCCGGCCGGCTGCTCGCCGACGCCGTGGTCCGCGACCTGATCGACTGACGGGTCAGCTGACGAACGGGATCGTCAGCGGATAGCGATACGGCTCGCCGCGGCTGGCCCGGACCGCCGCCACGATGGCGAGGACGGAGCTGCCGATGACCACTGCCGGCAGGAGTACGAAGCCGATGAGGACGATCAGCAGGAGGAACGAGGCGACCACCGCGATCGCGACGGTGAGGTGGAAGTTCAGCGCCTGAGCGGCGTGATGGCGCAGGAACGGCGAGGAGTCCTTCTTCAGCAGGTAGAGCACCAGCGGGCCGATCAGCCCGAAGGCGAACAGCGACAGGTGCACGAGCACGGCGAGCGTCGTCGCCTCGCTCTGCGACGAGGAGCCGTACGGACCGTTCAGATACGGGACGTACGGCGCGGGCCCGGGTGCCGGCTGGCCGGACGGCCGGGTCGTGGGGACCTCGCCGTACGGCTGGGTGCGTGCGTCGAACGGATCGGGCGGCATGGTCACCGGCCAAGGCTAAACATCCCGAGGGCCGCTGACTACAGCCCTGCGTGATGCAGTGCACAGCCGTGGCGGGCGAAGGCCGGCACGACCCGCCGGTAGGCTGACAACAGGTCGCCACTGCGGCCTTCTCCTGCGGGCGAGTTGCCCGCATGGTCGCTCGTGTGTCGTGCTTCGTCCTCCGGCTGTGTGCCCGCCGGTCCGGTCCGCGTCGCAACAGCAGTCTCGCGGCCCGGATCACCAGGAGCACCAGCATGCCCGGCTACACCCGTTCTCCCCGCCCGGCGTCCTCGCCGTCGCGGTCGTCCTTCCCCTCGCGCGGCGGCGCCAGCGGCCGCAACCGAGGCCTGAGCCGCGGCGGCTCCCGCCCGGCAGCTCCTGCGGCCAAGAGCGACCTGGAGATCGGCCTCGACGCGGCGGCCGCCGAGGCCGCCGGCGCCGGCGCCTCCCCATCGACCTTCGCCTCGCTCGGACTGCCCGACAAACTGGTCACAGCCCTGGAGCGACGCGGTGTGACGGCGCCGTTCGCGATCCAGGCGCACGCCCTGCCCGACGCGCTGGCCGGCCGGGACGTCCTCGGCCGGGCCCAGACCGGCTCCGGCAAGACGCTCGCGTTCGGCCTGCCCCTGCTGGCCCGGCTCGCCGGTGGCCTACGGGTGCCCGGACGCCCGCGCGCCCTCGTGCTCGTACCCACCCGCGAGCTGGCCCAGCAGGTGCAGGACGCGCTCGCGCCGCTCGGTCAGGCCCTCGATCTCAAGGTCGTTCCGGTGTACGGCGGCGCCTCGATGGGCCGGCAGATCGACCAGCTGCGGCGCGGCATCGACCTCGTCGTCGCGACCCCCGGGCGCCTGCAGGACCTCATCGACCAGCGCGAGTGCGACCTGTCCCAGATCGAGGTCACCGTGCTCGACGAGGCCGACCACATGGCCGATCTGGGCTTCATGCCTGCGGTCACGGCGTTGCTGGACCTCACCCCCGACGGCGGGCAGCGGATGCTGTTCTCGGCCACCCTGGACCGAGGGGTCGACAAGCTTGTCCGCAGCTATCTCGTCGATCCCGCTCTGCACGCGGTCGCTGCCGCAGCCTCGACCGTCGACACGATGGACCACCTCGTGTTCGCGGTCAGCTCCGACGCCAAGGTGGACGTGGCGGCCGAGATCGCTGCCCGGCCGGCCCGCACCCTGATCTTCGTCCGTACCAAGCACGGCGCGGACCGCCTCGCCACCCAGCTGCGCAAGGCCGGTGTCGAGGCCGCGGCAATCCACGGCAACCTCACCCAGAACGCGCGGCGGAAGGCGCTGGACGGCTTCGCGACCGGGCACGCGCGTGTCCTGGTGGCCACGGACGTTGCCGCCCGCGGGATCCACGTCGACGACGTCGATCTGGTCGTCCACTTCGACCCGCCGGCAGACCACAAGGACTACCTGCACCGCTCGGGTCGTACCGCGCGCGCCGGCGCACGTGGCACGGTGCTCTCGCTGCTGCTCAGCGACCAGGTCCGCGAGCACCAGCGCCTGCGTGAGCGCGCCGGCGTCGAGGCGAGCGCGATGTCGGTCGTACCCGGTCACGAGGCCGTACGGGCCCTCGCGAACTCCGGTGACGCCGTCGTCATCTCACCGCGGACGTTCACCGAGCGCGCCGCTGCCCCCCGCACCCGCAGCGGCCCCCCGCGCAGTGGTGGTCGTCCCCGGCCGGCAGCAGCAACGGGTCCCTCCGGCCGCCCGACGTACGCCACGCCGTCCCAGGCGTCTTCGACCCGACGGGCCGCCAGCTGAGTGTGGCGTCAGCCGGGCGCGGTGACCAGCAGGCGGTAGAGCTGTACCAGCAGCGCCAGCCCGACCACGAGCAGCACACCCGAGCGGAGCGAACGCGGCACCGTCTGCTTGTACGACAGCGGCCGGGCGCGGCCGTCTGGGCTCAGCTCGACGGGCAGCATCGTCCCGGGGCGTGGCAGCTGAGCCAGATGCAGCACGATCGGGCGCTCCCCGGCCAGGGCGAGCACGCCCTTGTCCGAGCGGCCGGTCACCGTGGCCGGCAGCACCCGGGCGCCGGACCAGCTGGACCGGTCAGCCGCCAGCAACGCCAGGCCGACGAGTACACCCAGCAGCGCCGCCAGCACCAGGACGCCGAGCTGCACCACAGGTCTGCGGTTGCCCGGGTGGCTGAGCCGAACCAGCCGGCGCCCCCGCCCGGCGTACGACGGGGCGCTCACGCGCGACATGCTGCCAGCCGGCCGGGCTGGTTGCCGGCCAGGGCGGCCGGTCACCGTCGTCCGCCGTACACTTGGCACTCGTCGGGAGCGAGTGCCAGGAGGTGCGCAGGCGTGCTGGAGGACCGCAAGTTGGAGGTGCTGCGCGCCATCGTGGAGGACTTCGTCTCCACCAACGAGCCCGTGGGGTCCAAGAGCCTGGCCGAGCGGCACGGGCTCGGCGTGAGTCCGGCGACGGTCCGTAACGACATGGCGGCGCTGGAGGACGAGGGCTACATCACGCACCCGCACACCAGCGCGGGGCGCATCCCGACCGACCGTGGCTACCGGCTGTTCGTGGACCGGCTCAGCGCCGTCAAGCCGCTGACCAGCCCGGAGCGCCGGGCGATCCAGTCCTTCCTCGAGGGCGCCGCGGACCTCGACGACGTCGTACGACGCACAGTGCGCCTGCTCAGTCAGCTCACCCACCAGGTCGCGGTCGTGCAGTACCCCAGCCTGTCGCGCTCGTCGGTACGGCACCTGGAGATCGTCCATCTGGCGCCGACCCGGCTGCTGCTCGTGCTCATCACCGACACCGGGCGGGTCGAGCAGCGCGTACTCGAGTTGCCGCTGGCCCTGAGCGAGGGCGAGGTCGGGCAGCTGCGGCAGGCGTTCGGGCAGCGGCTGCACGGCGCCAAACTGGTCGACGTCCCGTGCGCGCTGTCGGACCTGCCGGACGCCGCCCCCCCGGGGATCCGCCCGGTGCTCACAAGCCTCATGGCGGTGGTGCTCGAGACGTTGGTGGAAAAGCCCGAGGAACGCATCGCCCTGGCCGGCACCGCCAACCTCACCCGGCACGCCCTGGACTTCCCGCTCACTCTGCGGCCCGTGCTGGAGGCCCTGGAGGAGCAGGTCGTCCTGCTCAAGCTCATCGGTGAGGTCAACGACCCCACCACCGTGCACGTCAAGATCGGCGAGGAGAACAACGTGGAGGGACTGCGGTCCACCTCCGTGGTGACGGTCGGCTACGGACCGGAGGCAGGCGTGTACGCCGGTCTCGGGGTCCTCGGCCCGACCCGCATGGACTATGCCGGCGCCATGACGCAGGTGCGGGCCGTCGCCCGCTACGTCGGCGAGCTGCTCGCGGGCACCGCCTGATGCCGACGGACTACTACGGCCAGCTCGGTGTCGCCAACGACGCCAGCGACGACCAGCTGAAGAAGGCCTACCGCAGGCTGGCCCGCGAGCTGCACCCCGACGTCAACCCCGACCCGCACGCACAGGAGCGCTTCAAGGCCGTGACAGCGGCCTACGAGGTGCTGACCGACCCGCAGAAGCGGCAGGTGGTTGACCTCGGCGGCGACCCGCTGCAGCCGGGCGGCGGTGGCGGGGGCGGCTTCGGCGCGCAAGGGTTCAGCGGCGGCCTCGGCGACATCATGGACGCCTTCTTCGGCGGGGGCCAGACCCGAGGGCCACGCAGCCGGGCCCGGCAGGGGGCCGACGCGCTGATCCGGATCGAGTGCGACCTGGCCGAGACGGCGTTCGGCACCAGCCGGGAGCTGACCGTCGAGACCGCTGTGCGCTGCGGCACCTGCGACGGGGCCGGTACGGCGCCGGGCAGCCTGCCGAGCACCTGCCAGACGTGCAAGGGGCGCGGCGAGGTGCAGCAGGTGCAGCGCTCGTTCCTGGGCCAGGTCATGGCGGCGCGCACCTGCCCGCGCTGCTCCGGTACCGGCACCGTCATCGAGCACCCCTGCGGCGAATGCCGCGGCGACGGTCGCGTCCGGGCCCGGCGCACGCTGTCCGTCAAGGTCCCGGCCGGGGTCGAGGACGGCATGCGGATCCGGCTGGCCGGGGAGGGTGAGGTCGGTCCGGGCGGCGGCCCCGCCGGGGACCTGTTCGTCGAGGTGCGCGAGCAGGAGCACCCCTTCCTGCACCGCGACGGCGACGACCTGCACTGCACCGTCAGCGTGCCGATGACCGCCGCGGCGCTCGGCACCTCGCTCCCCGTCGAGACCCTCGACGGCGAGGAGCTGATCGACGTGCACCCCGGCACCCAGCCTGAGGAGGTGTTCACCCTGCGCGCCCGCGGAGTACCGCACCTGCGCGGGACCGGGCGCGGCGACCTGCACGTGCACCTGGACGTCACCGTCCCGACCCGGCTCGACGAGCAGCAGCGCCGGCTGCTCGGCGAGCTCGCCACCGCCCGGGACGAGGTCCGACCGGGTGTGACGGCCAAGGCAGGCGCGCACGGCGGCGGCAAGCTGTTCGGCAAGCGCAGGCGGTGACCAACCCGGTCTTTTTGGCCGACGACGTGAGCGGCGCGCACCTCGTACTCACCGGCCCGGAGGGCCACCACGCCGCGACCGTACGACGGCTGCGGACCGGAGAGGTCGTCGACGTGGTGGACGGGCTCGGCGCCCGGGCGACCTGCGTGGTGACCGGTCTCGGCCAGGACCTGGTACGCCTTGCGGTGACCGCCCGGTCGGTCGAGGACGCCCCGGCCCCCCGCCTGGTCCTGGCCCAGGCGCTGGCCAAGGGCGACCGGGGCGAGCTCGCTGTCGAGCTGGCGACCGAGGTCGGTGTGGACGAGATCGTGCCGTGGATCGCCGCGCGCTGCGTCCAGCAGTGGCACGGCGAACGGGGCGCGCGCTCGCTGGAGAAGTGGCGGGCCACCGCCCGCGAGGCCGCCAAGCAGTCCCGCCGGGCGTGGTGGCCGGCGGTCACCGAGCCGCACCGGCTGCCGCAGGTGGCGGCGCTGCCGGGGCAACTCCTGGTGCTGCACGAGGACGCCGAGCAGCCGCTGACGGGCATCGAGCTTGCTGCCGACGGCGACGTGGTGCTGGTGGTCGGGCCGGAGGGCGGCCTCACCCCGGACGAGCTCGACACCTTGCGTGCGGCCGGCGCCGCCGTCGTACGCTTGGGGCGGTCGGTACTGCGGACCTCGACGGCGGGAGCGGCGGCCGCCGCGGTGGTCAGTGCAAGGACAGGTCGCTGGTAGCGCGGCGCCGCTCGCGCCGTTTGCGGACCAGGTGCACCACCACGGCCAGCACCGCCAGGCCGACCAGGACGTACCCGCCCTGGGACAGGTAGGTGGCGATGACGTCGCCGAGCAGGTACCCGCCGATCACGCACATGGCGGCCCACGCCGCGCCGCCGACGGCGTTCCAGAGCGCAAAGGTGCGGTACGGCAGCTTGGCCATGCCAGCGGCGCTGGGGACCAGGGCGCGCAGCAGCGCGGTGAACCGACCCAGGAACACCGCCGGGCCGCCCCGCCGCTGCAGGAAGTCCTCCGTGCTGGCCCAGCGCGCGTCGCCGACCTTCTGGCCGAGCCGCGAGGCCTGCAGTCCCGGTCCGTAGCGCCGGCCGACGCCGTAGCCGACGCCGTCGCCGGCAATCGCGCCCACGACGGCGAGGACGAGGACAAGGACAAGGCTGACCCGGCCCTGGCCGGCGAGGATCCCGCCGACCACGAGCGCCGTCTCGCCGGGGATCACGAAACCCAAGAATATCGAGGCCTCGAGGAAGGGCAGCGCGAAGACCGCGGCGTAGACCACCCAGGACGGCACGTGTGCGAGGGCGTCCTGCACGATGCTCACGCTGCCTCCATCTGGTCAGCGTAATCATCGGCATAGCATCGCGACGTGCCCACCGCCCACCTGCTCGACGCGCGCCTCGTCGCGCCCGTGCACGCAGGGGTGAGCCCCGGTACGCAGCTGGACCGGCTGTTGGTCCTGGTGATCGCGCTGGCGGTGCTGCTGGGCATTGCTGGCGGCGTCGGGCTCTACCTGACCCGGCGCCGGTCGTGACCGGCTGCGCCTTCTGCCGGGTCGTCGCCGGGGAGTTGCCTTCGACCGTCGTGCACGAGACGCCGCGCACCCTCGCGATCCGTGATCTCGCGCCGGCCGCCCCGACCCACGTGCTCGTCCTGCCGAAGGACCACTACGACGACGTCGCCGCGCTGGCGGCGGCCGACCCGGCCTACCTCGGGGAGGTGTTCGAGGCGGCGAGCGAGGTGGCTCGGCTGGAGGGCCTCAGCGGCGGACACCGGATGATCACCAACACCGGACGCGATGGTGGGCAGAGCGTGCTGCACCTGCACGTGCACGTCCTTGGCGGTCGTCCCCTCGGCCCGCTCGCCGGATAGCCTGTGCATATCGTGTCGGGCCACCGGCACCCGAACTGAGAGCAGGCGAACGGCGCCCGCCGACCACATGCCCGACACCTCCGCGAACATCAGTGTCAGCACCAAGATCGTCGTGCCGGGAGCGCACTCCATGGTGGCGCTGCTGGGCAGCCGGGACGAGTTGCTCATCGTCATCGAAAAGGCGCTCGCCAGCGACGTGCACGTACGCGGCAACGAGATCACCCTCACCGGCGCGGCGGCTGACAACGCGATCGCGACCCGGCTGTTCGAGGAGCTGCTGTCGCTGCTCGACAGGGGCCAGCAGCTCTCGGCCGAGGCCGTCGAGCAGACGCTGACGATGCTGCGCAGCGGCGGCCGGGACCGGCCGGCGGACGTGCTGACGCTGAACATCGTCAGCAACCGCGGCCGGACGATCCGGCCGAAGACCGCCAACCAGAAGCGTTACGTCGAGGCGATCGACGACCACACGATCGTGTTCGGGATCGGCCCGGCCGGCACCGGCAAGACCTACCTGGCCATGGCCAAGGCCGTGCAGGCCCTGCAGGCCAAGCAGGTCAACCGGCTGATCCTGACCCGCCCGGCAGTCGAGGCGGGGGAGAAGCTCGGGTTCCTGCCGGGCACGCTCTACGACAAGATCGACCCCTACCTGCGACCGCTGTACGACGCGCTCCACGACATGCTCGACCCGGAGTCGATCCCCCGGCTGATGGCGGCGGGGACCATCGAGGTCGCGCCGCTGGCGTACATGCGTGGTCGGACGCTGAACGACGCTTTCATCATCCTGGACGAGGCGCAGAACACCTCGGCCGAGCAGATGAAGATGTTTCTCACCCGGCTCGGCTTCGGCAGCAAGATCGTGGTGACCGGTGACATCACCCAGGTCGACCTGCCGGGCGGTACGACGAGCGGGCTGCGCGTCGTCCGCGACATCCTGGACGGCGTCCAGGACGTCCACTTCGCGCAGCTGACCTCGACCGATGTGGTGCGGCACAAGCTGGTCGGGCGCATCGTGGACGCCTACGAGAGCTACGACGCCGAGCAGGAGCTGGCCCGCACCGGCCCGCAGCGCGGCCCGGGCCGGCGCGATGACAGCCGGCGCCGCTCGTGAGCATCGAGCTGGCGAACGAGTCGGGGACCGCGGTGGACGAGCAGGCCCTGGTCGCGCTCGCCCGGCACGTGCTGGACCGGATGGGGGTCTCGCCGCTGGCCGAGCTGTCCCTGCTGCTGGTGGACACCGAGCAGATGACCGAGCTGCACGTGAAGTGGATGGACCTGCCCGGTCCCACCGACGTCCTGGCCTTCCCCATGGACAAGCTGGACCTGAGGGGTACGCCTGGCGCCACCCACGGTTCGCGCGGTGGAGCCGAGCAAGCCCCGGTGCTGCTCGGCGACGTGGTGCTGTGTCCCGAGGTGGCTGCCTCGCAGGCCGGCCCAGCCGGTCACGGCACCGAGGACGAGCTGCAGCTGCTGTGCACGCACGGTGTGCTGCACCTGCTCGGCTTCGACCACGAGGAGTCGGCGGAGCACGAGCAGATGTTCGGGCTGCAGGCCCGCCTGCTCAGCGACTGGACGGCCTCCCGCACCCCGTGAGCCAGGGGAACCCGGTCGTCCCGCTGGTCGTCGCGGCAGTCTTTGTCGCGGTGGCAGCAGCGCTCGCGTGCGCCGAGGTGGGTCTGTCCCGGGTGTCCCGGGTGCGGGTCGCGGAGCTGGCCCGCGAGGGCAGGCGCGGCGCGCCACGCCTGCAGCAGGCGCTCGCCGACCCGCCCCGCTCGCTGAACCTGCTGCTCCTGTTGCGCCTGGTCTGCGAGCTGTCAGCCACCGGCATCGTCACGGCGTACTGCCTGGACCGGGTGGACGGTTCGTTGGCGGTCGTGCTCGCCGTCGTCGTGATGACGTTGGTCAGCTACGTCGTGATCGGGGTGGCGCCGCGCACCATCGGCCGGCAGCAGGCCGAGCGGGTCGCACTGCTCAGCGCCGGCCCCACCCTGGTGCTGGCGCGGCTGTTCGGGCCGCTGCCCAAGCTGCTGATCCTGGTCGGCAACGCGCTGACGCCCGGCAAGGGCTTCCGCGAGGGACCGTTCGCCTCCGAGGCCGAGCTGCGCGACCTGGTCGAGCTGGCCCAGCAACGCGGGGTCGTCGAGCAGTCCGAGCGCGACATGATCGAGTCCGTCTTCGAGCTCGGTGACACGATCGTGCGGGGCGTGATGGTCCCGCGCACCGACATCGTCGTGATCGAGCGCGGCAAGACCGTCCGGCAGGCCGTCAACCTGCTCCTGCGCAGCGGCTTCTCGCGGGTGCCCGTCGTCGGGGAGAACACCGACGACGTGATCGGCGTGGTCTACCTCAAGGACCTCGTGCGCAAGGAGCGGGCCGAGGGCGGCGGCCAGGTCAAGGTCGAGGAGTCCATGCGCGAGCCGGTGTTCGTACCGGAGAGCAAGCCGGTCGATGAGCTGCTGCGCGAGATGCAGGCCAGCCTGGGCCACATCGCCGTCGTGGTCGATGAGTACGGCGGGACGGCCGGCTTGGTGACCATCGAGGACGTGCTGGAGGAGATCGTCGGGGAAATCACCGACGAGTACGACCGGGAGGCCCCTCCCGTCGAGCAGCTTGAGGACGGCAGCGTGCGGGTCACCGCTCGGCTGCCGATCGAGGACCTCGAGCAGCGGTACGACGTGCAGCTGCCGCACGAGGACGTGGACACCGTCGGCGGGCTGCTGGCCACCCTGCTCGGTCGGGTACCCATCCCCGGTGCGACCGTCGAGGTGCAAGGGCTGGTCCTGGTCGCCGAGAGCGCTAAGGGCCGCCGCAACCAGATCGGGACCGTCCTGGTCCGTCGTAGCGAGGAGTCGTCGGGATGAGCGAGCTGCACGCCGAGGACGCCAAGATCATGACTCTGGCCCGTGGGGCGCGCCTTCGGGCGCACGTCCCGCACACCGGCTTGGCCGAAGGGGCCGCGGTACGCGACACCGACGGCCGCACCTATGCCGCCGCGACGGTGGAGAACGCCGACCCGGCCCTGACCACCTCCGCGGTGCGGGGTGCGGTCGCTGCCGCCGCCTCCAGCGGGGTGCGGACCTTCGAGGCTGCTGCGGTGGTCACCGAGGGGCTGGTGTCGGACGCCGACCTCGCGGTGCTGCGGGAGTTCGGGCCCGGCACGCCGCTGCTGGTCGTCGGGGCCGACGGGACGCTGCGCGACACCCGCCACACCTGACCGGGCTGCAAGGCTCTGGGAGACTGGGCGCGTGCCCGCTGAGTTCCGTTCCGGCTTCGCCTGCTTCGTCGGGCGGCCCAATGCCGGGAAGTCCACGCTGACCAACGCCCTGATCGGGCAGAAGGTCGCGATCACGAGCAGCCGGCCGCAGACGACCCGGCACGCGGTACGCGGGGTAGTGCACCGCCAGGACGCGCAGCTCGTCGTCGTCGACACTCCCGGGCTGCACAAGCCGCGGACCCTGCTCGGCCAGCGGCTCAACGACCTGGTACGCGAGACCTACGCCGGCGTCGACGTCATCTGCTTCTGCGTGACGGCGGACGACAAGATCGGGCCGGGTGACCGGTTCATCGCCGCCGAGCTCGCGCCGCTCGCCACCCCGGTCATCGCGGTGGTCACCAAGACCGACCTGGCCAGCAGGGACCGGGTGGGGGAGCAGCTGCTCGCGATCAGCGCCCTGGCGGACTGGGCCGACGTCGTACCCGTCAGTGCTGTCGACGGGTTCCAGGTCCAGCTGCTGGCCGATCTGCTCGTCGAGCGACTGCCGGTGGGGCCGGCGCTGTACCCGGACGGCGAGCTGACCGACGAGCCCGAGCAGACCCTCGCCGCCGAGATGATCCGGGAGGCGGCGCTGGAGGGTGTGCGCGACGAGCTGCCGCACTCCATCGCGGTGACGATCGAGGAGATGCGGCCGCGCGCCGACCGGCACCCGGACCGCCCGTTGCTCGAGGTCTACGCGACGCTCTACGTGGAGCGCGACAGCCAGAAGGCCATCGTGCTCGGGACCAGGGGTAGCCGCCTGAAGGAGGTCGGTACCACCGCGCGCAAGCAGATCGAGGTGCTCCTTGGCACGCCCGTGTTCCTGGACCTGCGGGTGACGGTCGCGAAGGACTGGCAGCGCGACCCGCGGCAGTTGCGCAAGCTCGGCTTCTGAACCGACGGCGCGGCTACCCTGGCCAGCGTGTCGCTGTACCGGGACGAGGGCGTGGTCCTGCGGGTGCAGAAGCTCGGCGAGGCCGACCGGATCATCACGCTGCTGACCCGCCGCAACGGCCGGGTCCGGGCAGTCGCCAAGGGCGTGCGCCGGACCCGCTCGAAGTTCGGCGCGACCGTAGAGCCGTTCAGCCACGTCGACCTGCAGCTCTACCGGGGCCGCGAGCTCGACATCGTCACTCAGGCCGAGAGCCTCACCGCGTACGGCGAGCAAGTGGTCACCCACTACGGCCGGTACACCGCCGGGACCGCCGTGCTCGAGACCGCCGAGCGGCTGACGGCCGAGGAGCGCGAGCCGGCGCTGCGGCTGTTCCTGCTGGTGGTCGGCGCGCTGCGCGCGCTGTCCGAGCGCGACCCGTCCCTGGTGCTCGACGCCTTTTTGCTGCGGGCCATGTCGGTGTCCGGGTACGCCCCGGCCCTGCACGACTGCGCCCGCTGCGGCGCGACCGGTCCGCACCGCGCCTTCTCGGTCCCGGCGGGTGGCGCGGTCTGCCCGGCCTGCCGGCCCCCGGGCTCGCCGTCGCCCAACCCGGCCGCACTGGTGCTGATGGCCGACCTGCTGTCGGGGGAGTGGACCTCGGCCGAGACCGCCGATGCGCGGACCCGGCGGGACGCGAGCGGATTGGTTGCGGCGCACCTGCAGTGGCACCTCGAGCGCGGCCTGCGCAGCCTGCCCCTGGTCGAGCGCGCATGAGGCCGGCGTGAGGCGCCGGGCCGCAGCCGTCGAGCCCCGCGTCCTACGGGCTCCAACGCCGCACCCGTCCGGGGCGACGCCACCGCCGATCCCGGCCGAGTTTGTCCCGCGGCACGTCGCGATCGTGATGGACGGCAACGGCCGCTGGGCGGCGGACCGCGGGAAGCCGCGCACGGCCGGGCACGAGGCGGGGGAGTCCTCGCTGTTCGACGTGATCGAGGGCGCGATCGAGCTCGGGGTCGGCTGGGTCTCGGCGTACGCGTTCTCGACCGAGAACTGGAAGCGCTCGCCGGACGAGGTGCGCTTTCTCATGGGCTTCAACCGGGACGTGATCCGGCGCCGGCGCGACGAGATGCACGCGCTCGGAGTGCGCGTGCGCTGGGCCGGCCGGCGTCCCCGCCTGTGGAGGTCGGTCATCGCTGAGCTGGAGGCTGCCGAGGAGCTCACGCGGGACAACACGGTGTGCACGCTGACGATGTGCGTCAACTACGGGGGCCGGGCCGAGATCGCCTACGCGGCAAGGCTGCTCGCGCTCGACGTCGCGGCTGGTCGCCTCGACCCGGGGAAGGTCGACGAGCGGGTGCTGGCTCGCTACCTCCCGGACATGCCGGACGTGGACCTGTTCGTGCGCAGTTCCGGCGAGCAACGCACCAGCAACTTCCTGCTGTGGCAGTCGGCGTACGCCGAGCTGGTCTTCGTCCCGGAGCTGTGGCCCGACGTCGATCGGCTCGTGCTGTGGCGCGCCTGCCAGACCTACGCCTCCCGCGATCGCCGGTACGGCGGCGCGCAGCCCAACCAGCTCGAGGAGCCGTCATGAGGTTGCACCATGTCCAGGTCGTCGTCCATGCAGGACGCACCGGCGATGTCGTCCCGTTCTATGAGCTGCTGGGCCTGGTCCGGGTCGCCAAGCCCACGGACGGGGTCGCGCAGACGGGTGCCTGGTTCGACTTCCCGGGCGGTACGCAGCAGCTGCACGTCAGCGAGAAGTCGGGCTCGCCGCACCCGGAGCAGCACTTTGCGTTGTCGGTCGAGGACCTCGACGGCCTCGTACGCTCCCTGGCCACGGCGGGGCACCCGTTTCGGCCCGGGTCGGTCGTTCTCGGCGCCCGTCGTGGCATGACGGCGGACCCGGTCGGCAACCCCGTGGAGCTCGTCGAGGCCGTTGGGCCCTTCGCCTGAGGAGCTTCAGCGCAGCCGGATGACCGCGGCGATCAGCAGCAGGATCAGCACGGCCAGGCGGGGCACGCGCGCGGGCGCCCTGAGCGCCGGCCAGGCGAGGTAGGTCAGCCACGCCACCAACACGGCGAGCAGCAGCAGGAGCAGCGCGCCGGGCAGCCCGTGCAGGAGCAGCCCGGCCAGGACCAGGACGCCGACGACCAGCCCGGGTACGACGGGGCGGCGGGCCATGATGACCAGCAGGGGACCGCTGCGCACTTCGACGGCGCGGCGCAGCTCGGACATGGCCACTACCTTGGCACCCGTGCTGGTGGTGACGCGGTTCGACGTGCCGGAGGGCGATGCGGCGGCGTTCTTGCCCCGGGCCAAGGCTGCCCTCGCCGCCTTCGCCGCCCGGCCGGGGTACCTGCGCGGACGGGTGGGCCGGGCCGCGGACGACCCCACGGCGTGGGTGCTCACGACCGAGTGGGAGGGCGTGGGCGCCTATCGGCGCAGCCTGTCGGCGTACGAGGTCAAGGTCGAGGCGGCCCCGCTGCTGTCGCTCGGGCGGGACGAGGCGAGCGCGTTCGAGGTGCTGCACTCCGACGACGCGAGCTCGCCGACGCGGAGGGCCGCCGACGCGGCCCGCGTGGGCGTCGGGGAGTCCAGCGGCCCGGCAGTCCCCACCGACCTGTGACTCATGGCGCCGTCGCGCCCTACTCACCGCACCTGGGAGGGACGGTAGGTTGGGTCGCTCGCCCGCTGGACTGGAGCACCGCCACATGTCAGGCAAAGCCGTCAAGAAGCCCGACCGGATGGACACGATCGTCAACCTGTGCAAGCGGCGGGGACTGGTCTTCCCGTCCAGCGAGATCTACGGCGGCCTGAGGGCGTCCTGGGACTACGGGCCGCTGGGCGTCGAGCTGAAGAACAACGTCAAGCGGCAGTGGTGGCTGTCGATGGTGCAGGGCCGCGACGACGTCGTGGGCTTGGACTCCTGCGTCATCCTGGCCCGCGAGGTGTGGGAGGCCAGCGGCCACGTCGCCACCTTCAGCGACCCGTTGACGGAGTGCACCTCCTGCCACAAGCGGTACCGCGCCGACCATCTCGAGGAGCAGTCCGGGAAGGCGCTCACCGAGCTGGCCTGCCCGAACTGCGGCAACCGCGGCACCTTTACCGAGCCGCGGATGTTCAACGGGCTGCTCAGTACGCACCTCGGGGTGGTGGAGGACGACAGCGGGCTGGCCTACCTGCGACCCGAGACCGCGCAGGGCATCTTCATCAACTACCTCAACGTGCAGCAGAGCTCGCGCAAGAAGCCGCCGTTCGGCATCGGTCAGATCGGCAAGAGCTTCCGCAACGAGATCACGCCCGGCAACTTCATCTTCCGGACGCGAGAGTTCGAGCAGATGGAGATGGAGTTCTTCGTCAAGCCGGGCGAGGACGCGCAGTGGCACGAGTACTGGATCGAGCAGCGGCTGGGCTGGTTCACCGACCTCGGGGTCACGCCGGAGCACCTGCGCCTGTACGAGCACCCGAAGGACAAGCTCAGCCACTACTCCAAGCGAACCGTCGACATCGAGTACAAGTTCGCCTTCGCCGGCGCCGAGTGGGGCGAGCTGGAGGGCATCGCGAACCGCTTCGACTACGATCTGTCGGTGCACAGCAAGGCCAGCGGCGCCGACCTGTCCTACTTCGACCAGGAGGCCGGCGAGCGCTGGACGCCGTACGTCATCGAGCCCGCCGTCGGGGTCGACCGCTCCACGCTGGTGTTCCTGCTCGACGCCTACAGCGAGGACGAGGCCCCGAACGCCAAGGGCGTCCTGGAGAAGCGGGTCGTGCTCAAGCTCGACCCGCGGCTGGCTCCGCTCAAGGCCGCGGTGCTCCCCCTGTCGCGCAACGCCGACCTCTCACCGGTGGCCCGCAACTTGGCCGCCGCGCTGTGCAAGCGCTTCCCGACCGACTTCGACGACGCGGGCGCGATCGGCCGGCGTTATCGACGCCAGGACGAGGTCGGGACGCCGTACTGCATCACCGTGGACTTCCAGACCCTCGAGGACCAGGCAGTAACGGTGCGCTCGCGCGACACCATGGAGCAGGAGCGGGTACCCCTCGAGCAGGTGGAGCGCCGCCTGGTCGAGGCCCTCGGCCCGCTGTAGCCCGCTCCCCGCCGGTCGTACCGCGAGCGGGCCGCCCGATCACCGCGCCAGGCCACCGCCATGCTGGGAACGGCGGCCACGGGGACAGGCGGGTACCGGTAGCGTTCGCAGCCCCGCCGCGCCCGTCGAAGGAGTCGCCATGACGAAGTACGTGTACGACTTCGCCGAGGGCGGCCGGGACATGAAGGACCTGCTGGGTGGCAAGGGCGCGAACCTGGCTGAGATGACCAACCTCGGCCTGCCGGTCCCCCCTGGCTTCACGATCACTACGCAGGCGTGCCAGGCCTACCTGGACAGCGGCGACGTGCCCGCCGAGCTCGACCAGGAGGTGACCGGCCACCTCGACGCGCTCGAGGCGCAGATGGGCAAGCGCCTCGGCGACGCCGTGGACCCGCTGCTGGTGAGCGTCCGGTCCGGCGCGAAGTTCTCCATGCCGGGGATGATGGACACGGTCCTGAACATCGGCCTCAACGACGACAGCGTCGCCGGGCTCACCAAGCAGTCGGGCAGCGCCCGGTTCGCCTGGGACTCCTACCGCCGCCTGGTGCAGATGTTCGGCAAGACGGTGCTGGGCGTGGACGGCGAGCAGTTCGAGCACGCCCTGGAGGCGGCCCAGAAGGCCAAGGGCGCCAAGACCGACCTCGAGCTCGACGAGCACGACCTGCAGGCCCTCGTCGGCCAGTTCCAGCAGATCGTGCTGGACAGCACCGGCGCGCCCTTCCCGCAGGAGCCGCGGGCGCAGATGGACCTGGCGACCAAGGCGGTCTTCGACTCCTGGAACGGCGACCGGGCCAAGCTCTACCGCCGTCAGGAGCGGATTCCCGCCGATCTCGGTACGGCGGTGAACGTCTGCTCGATGGTCTTCGGCAACCTGGGCATGGACTCCGGGACGGGTGTCGCTTTCACCCGGGACCCGAGTAGCGGCGCGCAGGGCGTCTACGGCGACTACCTGCAGAACGCCCAGGGCGAGGATGTGGTGGCCGGCATCCGCAACACGCTGCCGCTGCAGGACCTCGAGGGCCTGGACAAGGCCTCCTACGATGCGTTGCTCGACATCATGGCCACGCTGGAGCAGCACTACCTCGACCTGTGCGACATCGAGTTCACCATTGAGCGCGGCAAGCTGTGGATGCTGCAGACCCGGGTGGGAAAGCGTACGGCGGGGGCGGCGTTCCGGATCGCCACGCAGCTCGTCGACGAGGGTCTGATCGACATGGACGAGGCCCTGCAGCGGGTGACCGGCGCGCAGCTCGTCCGGCTGATGTTCCCCGCGTTCGGTGCCACCGACGAGCAGGACGAGAGCCGGGTGCTGCTCGGGAAGGGCATGGGCGCCTCCCCGGGCGCGGCCGTCGGCAAGGCGGTGTTCGACAGTGCGGCGGCCGTCGCGTGGGCCGCCAGGGGCGAGGACGTCGTGCTCGTCCGGCGGGAGACCAACCCGGACGACCTGTCCGGCATGATCGCCGCCCAGGGGATCCTGACCAGCCGCGGCGGCAAGACGAGTCACGCGGCGGTGGTCGCCCGAGGCATGGGCAAGACGTGCGTCTGCGGCGCGGAGGACCTCGAAGTCGACCTGGCCGAGCGGACGCTCACGGCGCCCGACGGAACCGTCGTGCACGAGGGCGACGTGCTGTCCATCGACGGCACCAGCGGCGTGGTCTACCTCGGCGAGGTGCCGGTACGACCGAGCCCGGTGGTGGAGTACTTCGAGGGCAGCCTCGCGGCCGCCGACGCCGACGACCTGGTGCAGGCGATCGACCGGGTGATCGCGCACGCGGACGCGGCCCGCCGGCTCGGGGTGCTCGCCAACGCCGACACCCAGGAGGACGCCGAGCGGTCCCGCCGCTTCGGCGCGGAGGGCATCGGGCTGTGCCGCACCGAGCACATGTTCCTCGGCGACCGCCGGCAGCTCGTGGAGAACCTGGTGCTCGCCCAGGGCGATGACGAGCAGGGGGCCGCGCTGGACGCCCTGCTGCCCCTGCAGCGCGCGGACTTCGCCGGGATCCTGCAGGCCATGGACGGTCTGCCCGTGACCGTGCGCCTGCTCGACCCGCCGCTGCACGAGTTCCTGCCCGACATCGTCGAGCTCAGCATCGAGATGGCTCTGGCCGAGGAGCGCGGGCAGACGCCCGACCCGAAGCGGGTGGCGCTGTACGAGGCGGTGCACCGGCTGCACGAGAGCAACCCGATGATCGGGCTGCGGGGAGTCCGCCTGGGGCTCGTCATACCGGGGCTGTTCGGCATGCAGGTGCGGGCTCTCGCCGAGGCAGCCAAGCAGCTCCGCGACGCCGGTCTCGACCCCCGGCCGGAGGTCATGGTGCCGCTCGTGGGAGCCGTGCAGGAGCTCGAGGTCGTGCGGGACGAGGCCTTGCAGATCCTTGCCGACGTCGGGGTGTCGGCCTTGATCGGCACCATGATCGAGGTGCCTCGGGCTGCCCTCACCGCCGGGCAGATCGCGGAGTCGGCCGACTTCTTCTCCTTCGGCACCAATGACCTCACTCAGATGAGCTGGGGTTTCTCGCGGGACGACGTGGAGGCCAGCTTCTTCTCCCGGTACCTCGATCTCGGCATCTTCGGCGTCAGCCCCTTCGAGACCCTCGATCGGGACGGCGTCGGCCGGCTCGTACGGATGGCCGTCGAGCAGGGGCGCGCAGCGCACCCCGACCTGAAGGTCGGGGTCTGCGGCGAGCACGGCGGGGATCCCGAGTCGGTGCACTTCTTCCATCAGGCGGGCCTGGACTACGTCTCCTGCTCGCCGTTCCGGGTACCGGTCGCCCGGCTCGAGGCCGGCCGGGCCGCGCTGGGCGTCACCTGAGGTGTTCCTGCTGCTGTTCAGCAAGACGGTGCGCCGCCTGCTCGCAGCTGTCGTGCTCACGGTGCTCGCTGTCGTGCTGGGTACCGCTGCCCGCATCTGGTGGATCGCGCGATAGGACGACCGTCCGCGCAGCGACGCGATCGTCGTGCTCGGCGCCTCGCAGTTCGACGGCCGGCCCAGCAAGGTCTTCCAGGCCCGGCTCGATCACGCCAAGCAGCTGTACGACGCCGGCGTCGCCCCCCGTGTCATCACGCTGGGCGGCAGCGCTCCCGGTGACCGCTTCACCGAGGCGCGGGCCGGCGCGCACTACCTCGCCGAGCGCGGCGTGCGGACCATGGAGGTCGGTGTCGGTCGGGACACCCTGCAGAGCCTGCAGGCCCTGAAGCTCGCGTACAGCAAGCAGCACTGGCACAGCGCCGTGCTGGTCACCGATCCCTGGCACAGCCTGCGGTCGCGGCGGATGGCTGGCGACCTCGGCATCGACGCCGCAACCAGCCCGGACCGCCGTGGCCCCGCCAACGCCACCCGCGGTGTCGAGATCCGTTACGTGGCGCGGGAGACCGCGGCCTACCTGTACTACCGCGTCTTCCACGCCAGCAGCGAGGCCGGCCCCAGCGCGGTCTGAGGGCCGCCGGAAAACCTGTGGCCGACTCCGATCGGCCGGCTTTAGGGTGACGTGATCTATCCGTCGGGAGTCGTAAGGAGGTGCGCCGTGGCCATTTTTGTCCTGCATCCGGCACCTCTCGGGGCAGCCTGCGTCTGACGCCGCTGCCCTTCTCGCGGAAGGCACTGCGTTGCTGTTTCCCCTGCTCCCCAAAGGCTCGACCCCTGCCCTGCTCAGCCGGGTGGACCGGTCGGCGTACGACGTCCTGACCCCGGCCGGCCCGGCCCGGGTGCCCACACTGCCCCCACCCGCCGACCCGCTCGACGCCCCGACCGTCGGTGACTGGCTCGTGCTGAGCGGCAGTACGCCGGTCGCCGTCCTGCCACGCCGATCCCTGCTCGCCCGCGGCGCGAGCAGCGGCCACAGCACCGTGCAGCCGCTCGCGGCCAACGTCGACATCGTGTTGATCTGCCTGGGCCTGGTGGGCCCACCATCGCTGCGCCGGCTCGAGCGGCTGCTCACCCTGTCCTGGGACAGCGGCGCCAGGCCGGTGGTGGTGCTGACGAAGGCAGACCTCTGCCCCGATGTCCCGCAGGCCGTACGCGCCGTCCTGCCCCATGCCCCTGGGGCGGATGTGGTCGTGGTGTCGGCCGCGACCGACGATGTCGATGCCCTCATGCCGTACGTCGGGAACGGCACCGCCCTGGTCCTGATGGGCGCCTCCGGTGCGGGCAAGTCGACCGTCGTCAACGCGCTGCTCGGTCGGGACGTCATGTCGACCGGTCACGCCCGCGAGACCGACGGCAAGGGACGGCACACCACGACGCATCGCGAGCTGCTTGTCCTGCCGGGCGGGGCCGTCATCATCGACACGCCTGGCCTGCGCGGTGTCGCCCTGTCGGGCTCGGCTGCTGGGCTGTCCCAGGCGTTCTCCGACGTCGAGGAGCTCGCGGTTGCGTGCCGCTTCGCCGACTGCGCGCACGTCGGCGAACCTGGCTGCGCGGTACTCGACAGCGTCCTGGCCGGCGACCTCGGCCAGGACCGGGTCGACTCCTGGCGCAAGCTCCAGCGCGAGCTGGCCTTCCAGGCCCGGCGCGGGGACGCCCGGCTACGGGCTGAACAAAGTCGGAAGTGGAAGGCGATCTCCAGGGCGAACCGCAGCCGCCCCGCCCGCTGACCCTGCCCCCCGCCGCCCCCGCCCGCCCGCCCCCCGCCGCCCCCGCCCGCTGACTCTGCCGCGCCGCCGCCCCCCGCCGCCCCGCCGCTGACTCTGCCCCCCGCCGCCCCCGCCCTCGTTGCCATCGCCGATCAAGGCGAAAAATCCATGATCACCACGATGATCATGGGCCTTTCGCCTTGATCGGCGATGGATGGGAGGCGGAAAGGGGCTGGGCTGGGCGGAGGAGGGGAGGCGGAGGAGGGGCGGAGGAGGGGAGGGAGG
>JAABUU010000388.1_pt1 | contig 102032 bp, 140 predicted proteins | sample 5559301 | NCBI WGS metagenome assembly JAABUU01 (sample SAMN10711884, study PRJNA513360) | rock metagenome | isolation source: Antarctica rocks | place: Antarctica: Victoria Land, Richard Nunatak white | reverse complement strand
GCGCCCCCCCCCCCCCCCCCCCCCCCCCCCCCCCCCCCCCCCCCCCCACGGTGCGCCTGCCACACGCGCTCGCCCACCGCCTCGGGCTCCAGGAACCAGGCCGGGCTGGCCCACTCGCGCTCGGCGAAGCGGCGCAGCTTGCCCAGCGCGCGCTCGTACGCGGCGCCTTCGAACCCCGCCACGCTGCCCAGGCCGCCCTCCCAGATGCCCGTGCGGATGGGCCCTGCGCGCGCGCGCCCCCGTGGCCAAGGCCTGCCGCGCCTGGGCGACTGCGCATGCTTCGGGGTTCGCCAGCAGCAACCCCGCCTGGAAGTGCTGCAGGCAGGAGCCAGGGCTCCCGGCGGGTTCGAGACGGGCCACCGTTCTGCGCTCTCAGGAGGACGCGGAGCTGCCGCGCGCGTGTTCAGGACGGTCCGCAGCAGAGACGGCGCCCGGCCTTCACCCGTGCATCAAGGCAGCTGGCGAGCCGCGCTGGCGACCCGCTGGAAGCAGGCCGGGCGTGCAGCGCTCGCACCGGGCTTGATGACCGCGACGCGGATGCCGAAGGGGTGCAGCTCGCGCCGCAGCGCCTCAGACAGCAGGTTCAGCGCGGCCTTGCTCGCGCTGTAGGCGCCCTGGCGCCGCGCCTGCATGTCAGCATCCCGGCAGGGCGGCTGTGCTGGCGCAGGCCTTGGAGCGCGTGGCGTTCGCCGTGCATGCTGGTGACCTGCTCCGCTCCGCATGCCAGGCCCGGTGCATGCGCCCGCGGATGCCTGGAGATGCTGAGGGGCTTTCGCTGTCCACACGCAGACAGAAGGCAGTGGCCAAGCGCAGGCTCGAGGCCCAACTTCTGTCAAGACTCGCACACTGCAAGGTCCCCCTTCAACCCTTATCAAGCATCCTCCTTTCCACCAGCCGCTGCTGGCACCACCCTCGCTCACCACCTCTCACCTCCACGCACAGCGGCTTCAAGCTCGCCTCTGACCGCGCTCGCTCAACCAGTACAGGCCCCAGTGTCACCCGCTGTGACAGGCACAAGCCCGGCCGCTGTCAGCCCGCGACGGCGCAGACCAGGGTCCGCAGGCCCGCACCGAGAAGGGCAGCGCATAGGACCCGTAGATGGAGGACATGTTGAGCACGCGGCCCGGCGGGCCCTCCAGGCTGGCGTCCATGCCCAGCAGCGGCAGGAAGGCCTGCGCCCCGTCGCTGTCACCAGTTCTTGTGCAGAGGTAGCAGAGCATGCAGAGCATGCAGAGCATGTGCACGGCGTTGAAAGTGAGCTTGTACATAAGCGTGACAGCAGGCTCAGGCTTGAGGCGAGGCCGGCAGGTGTGGAGGCGAGGGTGGGCGCTGAGGCACATGTGGTGCGCGCCGTGTGTGTCCGAGCCCAACTACGATGACATCCACCGCAGCATCACAGCAGGAGCGCACTGCATGTGCCGCGGCGCGTGCGGGGCCTGGCGCGCGCCTGCGTGACGGCGACCTGGCCTACCACGTTGACATCCAGCTGGCGCCGGATGTCGTCCAGCGGCGTGTGCGCGAGCGGGCTCATGCCCACGTGCATGCCTGTGCCCCCGCTGGGCGCGCGCGCATGTTGGCAGCGATGATCGGGGCATGTGCGTCACTCATGCAGCCGCGTCTGACAACCTCGCATGCAAGCCCCGCAGCCCAACAGATCTTCCACGTCACGTTTGCATGCTTGCATGCTACCGCGCGAGCGTCACTGCCGGCAGAGCCGCGGCACAGAGGCGTGCCTGCATTATTGATCAGCGCGAGCAGCTTGCGGCCCTTGGTGCGCGCGCGGACCTCGGCGGCCGCTGAGGCGATGGCCTTTGTGTCCGTCACGTCAAACACGAGCGGCGAGAAAAAGTCGCCCAGCTCTGACGCAAGCGCCTCGGCATCTGCCACCTTGCGCACGCTGCGCGCGGCGGGCAACTCAAATTAGGTGGGAGTGGGTTGCCAACTAGCCAGGGTCAACTCATGCACATGCAGTGCTCCAGGTGAAGGGGCTGACAGACTGAAGCAAGCTTGGCGCCCATGCCTCCGCCGTAAGGGCGTCTGAACTGATACTGTTGGAACGTTCAAGGCATGCATGCAGCTAACGAACCAGCTCGGGCATGACCAGTGGAGCACTAACTACTTCAAAGGGTTATGCATTGCTGTGCTGGCTGACATGTATGCATGCTTGATTATGGCGCAAATGTCCTGCCTCAGGAACGAATGAATGACATCCGTGTATCGGCCAAACGCTGTACACCGGCAACATGCGCTCGCGGCACAAGCCACCTGGGAGAGGCCCATGAGCAACGACCAATAGAAGCACTGGAACTCCTTTTGTGCCGCAACGTGGGGCCGCGCCTGCCAAACACGTGGCAGCCACGGCCGGCAAGCACGCGCGCAATGGCCGCGCCAATGCCCGACGACACGCCCGTGACCACAACCACGCGGTCGGGGTTGATGATGACCCCGAGGCTGGCACCGGGCTTGTCGTCATACTGCGAGCGCTCCCAGCCCGCCAGCAACCAGTCCTCCTGCTGCTGCGCGGTTGCAGCCGCGCCAGGGCCCCCTGCCGCAACCACAACATAGCCACTGCGAGATGTACTTCCACCGACCTGCTGCTCGAAGCGGCTTGCCTTGCATAGCTAAGCGTTAGTTTCTAGGACGCTCGGCAAACCAGCTGTCAAGCTCTTTCGCAGCGAAGACCTCGGAGGTCCAAGGTGGTCAATCGTCCATGCTTGGGAGGGCTGCGCTTCTCGCTGAGGCTGCCTGGTTTGAGCAGCGAGGGCGCACTCGAGTTAAGCAGGGAGTGGCTGTGCAGCAGAGGGTGCGCGCCTTCTGCCATTATGCAGAGCTACGCGCGGATGGGGCTGTACTGTTTCGCCCTCCTTTGCAGTCTCCGTCTCTTGCCACTATCTGCACGCCAGAGCATCAGCACTCACAGTGTTGCCGTCCAGATTGTTTAAAATTTTTGCAGCAACCACACCAGGCATGCCTTGGTGTTCAACGGTCTCAGTTACCAGGCTGGGGAACAAGCCGATGGCTGTTCCGTTCACTGATGCACACTTGGACTCATCCTGGGACTTGCCAAGACGTCATGTTCAGAGAAACAGGAGCCTCAACTAAACAGTGCTGTTCCAGGGCCTGCCAGGTCCCGGCTCAGACAGGTTGCAGAGTTGCTGTCACTTGAACCGAACTGCTTCAGCAGAAAGTATGTCCGTGCCTCACCAGCTACATCCGCAGTGCCTGCTGTTCGAGCACTCTAGTGCCAAGAATGAAGGGGGTAGAGGGTGAGTCTCGTGGTGATAGATGAAGTGCTGTTGACAGAGTTCTTGCACGCAGCCCAGCTAGGCTGGTGAGCGTCCCTAGGGGAGGTAATCAAATGATGTAATCTGATGCACTCAACAAATAAACGCAGGCAGACCTGCATGGTATTGCCACATGAACATCTTGACCGTGCGCGGTGAGGCAAACAGGAGCGCATACCCCCTCACACGTTTTTGGAGTACTGCGCTTGCTAGCTGCTTATATCCTAGTCTGTAAAAGGCATTTCTGCTCCTTGCTGCTTGCTTCAATTTGGCATGTCTTAATGTCACTTTGCCTGTGTGCCTGACACTCCTGACTGCCCTGCCTGTGGGTATACACTACTATGAGCAGGTCAAGCTGGTTGAGACAAGCGTATATCCCACACGTCTGGATGCGCCGTAGGGCGCGCGCTCTTAGCCTTGAACTCGTTCTTTCTAATGTTTCCAGCTCAAAATACGTTGCTGCATTGGGGAAGGTGCACGATAGCCTGGTAATCCACCATGAAGAGACTGCAGCCTGAGGGCCCCAAATGGCTAAGAATTGCTGTTGCATGTGATCATGTGCTTGTAAAATGTGATGCGCCGGCACAGTGAGCGCCAGTCACGCTGAATGCTCAACGTCGTCACAGCCTACAACCAGCGCTTCGATGGTCTTTGCACACATGCCATGGTAGTGGTAGCGAAACAGGAATTGAAAACAAGTGTCAGCAAGCAATTGCGCGTCCCCTACCTACATCCCCTTCAAGCCAGCCCCGCAGCCAAACCCACCAAACACACCACATTTTGCCCATTTGGCGCAATCCATCACGCACCACAACGCAGTGTTGCAGTACCCCTCCCAGGCAACGGCAGCGCCCTTCAGCTCACTTACGGGGCCGAAGGTGCCCATCCCATACCAGCTGCAAGTCAAACGCAGCAGCCTTGTCCCTGCCAGCTGCAAGGCCCGACAGCTCTGTCGACCAGCAGGACCATAAGCAGACATCACACATCGTGAAATACCGCATGTGTATCACCGCGCCCCGGCCACAGTGTTGACCGGCTGGTATCACAAGCAGAGATCTCACAACATGAGCTTCTGCATGTATATTTCCGTGCCCCGGCCACAGTGTCGACCAGCTGGATCACAAGCAAAGCGTGCTTGTCCTGGGCGTCTGCATGTACATCCCCCGCGCCCCGGCCACAGTGTCGACCAGCTGCTCTACAAGCAAAAGTCGCACGTCATGTGCTTCTGCAAGTGTCCCCAAGCAGCCCCAGCCAGTGTGCCACAGCAAAACACAGCGCTAGAGAAGCACGCATGGAAACGTCTCCATGCACAGCGCAGACCGGGGTGTGCGCACTACGCGGCAGCGCGGCTGCGACACGCACGCCCAGCAAGCCATGCTGACGCGTGGCATTGTACAAACAGGCTGCAACTGCAGGCCTTACTGTAAGGAGCTAGCTTCCGTGAGTGTGGAAACATCCACATACACACACACGCACAACACACACACCGCGCAGCCTGGCACGCCTGACAAAAATATCGTTATGCGGCTGCCGGCAGCTCACATAGCTCACCGGGCACCGTGCTCATCCTGCTGACCTCTGGCTCGGGGGCTCGCCCCGACTAGGGCATGCGGCGCTGCGGCGACTCCTGCAGCGCGCCGCAGTGGACGCGCGCAGCACAGCACGGCTACATCACAGCCCTGGTGAGAATGCACAAAGGCACACCTGCATGCAGGGCTCCCTCCACCCCCAACAGCGCCCGCCGCTGCTCTACTGGCAGGCGCCGACCTGCGGGGCCGACGCGTGCGCCATGGACGCCAGGCGGGCCTGCTCAAAGGGATTTGGGCCCTTCAACGAGGGCCTCCGGGTGGGGGAGCCGCACACGACCTGACCGGAGCGCTTTGAGGCGTACGCTGTCGCGCCCAGCAACAAGGCGTCAGGGGCGAAGGGTGCTGCCAGGTGTCTGACAAGGCAGCTGGCTGTTATAGGACATGGCAAGCAATGTCATTACCTTTAATTTGAGATCAACAAAGCCCGCCAAATAGAAGCAGGAAGACCGGGCGCGCACCCTTGGGATAGGCAGCTGTGCAGCTGAAGGACGTGACCATCGGCTGCAGGGCCATTGCGTCCGGAACCTTGTACTTGTCGATCTCGTTCGTGCTGCAGCGCAAGCGCGTCGCCACACAGAAGTTAGCCGTGACGGGACAGCGCCCAGTGTGACGCCACACTTCGCAAATATCACAATCTGTGTCGCAGCTCGGAGCACGCTCGGCCGCGCACCTGCGTTGCGCAGTGCGTTGCGCAAGGTCCTTGTTGTCCTCTGACGCCATGCCGCTCACTGCTGTATTAGAATCAGCCGCCTGCGCACACATGCGGGGGCGTCTCCCTCTATGCCTTGTCCGCTGCAAGTGCAGCACAAGCGGCAGTTGCAACCGCCAGGCGGCCTGCCTGTCGGCAGGTCAACGCAAAGTCTGACAACGAAAGTTCCTGCGACGTGCAAACCTGCGCCCGGGCCGTTGCGCAACAGGCCAGCAGCGCCCCGCGTGCCCAGCGCGCTCACGGTGCGGTGCATACGCAGATGCGTCCTGCGCCTACCTGCTCCATAACCTGCCGCAGCGCCGCGGTGCCCCTCAGCACCACTGTACCACAGTCGCGCTGGAACAACACCCAGGCGCCAAGCCAACAGCCGCATTGTCGCCATTTCACGGCTTTGCGAGTGACTCCAGGGCGGAAAGGAGCAGACAGCGCGCCGCACCGGGGATGCCGTACTAGCCGACCAGCTGCAGCGTTCGGTCCTCTTTGGGCACAAGGACTGCCAGACCGCTGCGTCTGTCTCGGCAGCCGCACCGCGCTCGCATGCGAGACACGACAACGTGAGACCTATGACGAGTATCGGGGCCTGCCAACTCTTGAGTGGAACCTGCGGTGACCCCACCCTGGCGATTGGCAAGGCTGGGGTGTACACATGTCCCGTTCACAATTGCAGAGCGGGCAGTGAATGTGGGGTGCTGTTCCAGGTTGCAGACGGGTGTGCAATGACTTTGCACGATGCACCTGTGTGGGACGAGCACCGGGCATCTGCACGCGCTTTGACGAGTCTTTGATTTTGAGCAAACCTGCTGCAGAGCCAGCCTGCACTTCCTTTGAGGGGCTCCGTTGAACTGCGCCTCTAGGCAGCAGCGCCGGCATGGAGCCGAGGGCGCCCGGCGCCGCAGCGGCTGCGCCAGACTGCGGGCGCCCTCGTGCTGCCGACGCCAGGCAATATGGCGAGCTGGCCGGCCCCTCCACGTCGACAGACGCGCTCGGCGACGGCGCCAAGCCGGAGCAGCGTGCGCGCCGACCCACTGCCCGCAGACGTGCTCCAGCTGCTGCACACACCGGGCCTGTGACTGGGTCGCTGCCGCAGTGCTGCGCTACTCCATCCTGGACCGGCCGCCCTGGGCCGAGTGCATCCTGCTGGGCTTCCAGGTGGGTCACCTGCCCAAGGCCACGCACCCACTGCATGCCCTCGCCCACCTGCCCAGGCGCTCACCGGCCCGCTGCGCGCGCAGAACTACCTCACGATGCTGGGCTCCACGGTGCTCATCCCCTTCCTGCTCGTGCCATCGATGGGCGGGACGATGGACGACCTGGCCGCAGGCACGCCCTGCCAACAGGCACCTCCTGTATGGCACGGCGGCTCGGACCCGGGTCTGCCACACTCTGGGTGCCCCACGATGCAGGCAGACCTGACCCTGTACAGCAGGCACCTCCTATGACAAAGCGCCCCCGACCCGGCACCATCACGCTCTGGACGCCTGGCGTTGCAGGCAGACCTGACCCCAGTCCGCCGCGCAGTCATATGCACCTTGTTCTTCGTCTCGGGCATCGTCACGCTGGTGCAGACCTTCTTCGGCGACCGGCTGCCGATCATCCAGGCGCGCAGCGCCGCCCGGCGCTCTCTGGGGGCGTGTGTCTTGGGCGCCTGCAGCAGCCTGCTCGGCCACGGCACTCGCGCGCTCCGCCGCCCTCTCTGGCGGCGCCAGCCCGGCCGCGTTGCACTTGCTCACCCTGCCCCCGGTCACCGAAACCCTCAGAAACCCCAACAGGAAACCCGGGTGCACGGCCGGCGGCCTCTGGAAGGCTGGGTGTCAGCGGCGGGCGGCATGGCCGGCGAGAGCCGCAGCGCATGCCTGGCCGGGCGGCCCGGCGCGCGTGGCCCGACCCTGGCCTGCGCGCGTGCGCAAGGCGGCAGCTTCGCCTACCTCACGCCGGCCTTCGCCATCATCGCCGAGGTCAAGGCGCGCGGCGGCTGGCCCGCGGACGATGCGGACGGCAACAACCATGCCCGCTTCCTGGTGCGGCGCCCGCAGCACGCAGCCCTGGCCTGCGGGAACGGAGCTGGCCATCAGTAAGTAGGGCTCGGCAGGGCTCGGCCGGCACCCACATCCAGGCTGCGGTAAGGAGGTGGTGGACCTGTAGCGCCTGGGCCAGCAGCCCCGCGCCCCGGTTGCACGCTGGCAAGGGGCGGCGGGGCCGGCGGCCGAGCTGCTCGCCTGGAGGCGCACCCTGGCGGCCGTGCTGTGCATGTCGGCCTGCAGGGCTGGCCGAGTGCGCTGCCTGTGAGGTGGGCGGCCCGCCGCGCCGAGGCAGCACGCGACGGGAACACTGTCGGTCGGGGGAAGCTCCTCGTGGCGAATGCCGTCCGCCGCCAGCTCGTGCGCCGCAGCGCGCCCGCCCGCCGGCTGCCGGCACAGCGCTTCCTGGGGACGCGGGTCGGCGCGCTGTGCGCTCTCGGGCGGGGTCTGACGGGTGCGCGTAGCGCATGCGCCTGACGCGCGCGCGCGCGCGCGCGCGCGCGCCGCAGGTGACGATGCGCGAGCTGCAGGGCGGCATCATTGCGTCTGCGGTCTTCATCGTGTTCCTGGGCGCGTCCGGCCTGCTGACCGCGCTGCTGCGCTTCATCTCGCCCATCACAGGTGTGCTAGGGTTAGGGTCAGGGCCAGCCCACGGCACCCTGCCCCCTGCTGTCTCTGTACTTTCACATTGCTCACGCCAGCACGGCGGATCCTGGCTGCCTTGGGCTGCAAGTACCCTGTGCAGCGCTCGAGCCGAGTGCGGTGCGCGCGCGGCAGTGGCCGTCAACATCGCGATCGTGGGCCTGTCGCTGTACGAGACGGGCTTCAGCGGCGTCGCCAACTGCGTGCAGGTGTGGCGCGCGGCGCCCGGCGCGCCCGGCAGCGCAGCTGCCTGGCGGCCTTGTCCTTCCCGAGCCCTCCTCGGCACGCAAAGTTTCTTCACCAAGCAAAGCGGGCGCGGGCGTGACACAGGATGCGCTCAGTGGGGCGAGGCGCGCGAGCGCTGGCCCAAACAGCAGCGTGCCCTGCGTGCCGGCATGCGCGCCTGTGGCAGCGCGGCGCTGCGCATGCGCGCGCACACAAACACAGACACATACCCCAGGGCTGGGGCCAGTGACGCGCCGCCTGCCCGCGGCGCAGCTTGGCCTACCGATGATTGCAGCGCTAGTTATCTTCTCGCAGTACCTGCGGCGGTGCGCGCTGCCCATCCCGCGCGTCGGCAGGTGCGGCCCCGGGCCGCCGTGGCCGCCGCCTTGCCCGCGCCCCAGCCGCACCTGAGCAGGGCGCTGGCTAGCACCCCGCGGCGCGGCCCCCGCCGCGCTGACGGTGCGCGTGGGGCCGAGCCTGCACGCCCGCCGCCGTGAGACCGCCCTGCTCGCAGGCTGCTGTATTCTGGCTGTGAGGCGGTGCGCGGCGTTGCTAAGAGACCCCCGCGCTTCGCGAGCGCTCTCCTGTTCTCGGGCGGTGCTGATCACTGCGGCTGTATCCTACCCTACCCTATGCTGAATGGCCGGCCCCGCCGGCGCAGGGTGCGGGTGTTCGAGCTATTCCCGGTGGTGCTGGCGATTGCGGTGGTGTGGAGCTGCGGCGCGATCGCCACGGCCGCGGGCGCGTACAACTCGGCCAGCGCCGACACGCAGAAGTACTGCCGCACGGACCAGGCGCGCGCTTTGCCGCGTCATCCTTTGAACCCTACTGCCGCCCTGCCCGCTCGTTCCGGCAGCCATGTCTTCCCAGCATGATCTTCACTGTCTATGGACTCAATCTACCCCCAAACGAGTGCAGAAGTGATTTCGTTTTTTACCATGCAGCTTCCCGGGCCGCTGTCACTGTCAGCCAGGCTCCGCCTTGAGCTGGGTGGTGGTACGGGGCGTGGCCTGCGTTTGACCGCAATTGCCACCAGCCTCGCCCTGCAGCCCTGCCACAGGAGCTTGGCCTTTGACCTGGCACTCGACATGCACTGGCCGGGGCCCCCGACTGCCTCTGCGTTGAGTCAGGCGGCGGCTCGGCAGCCGCCGAGCCGCCGCCTGACAGCATGCTCTATTGTTGATGCGCTGTGCGGTGCATGCAGCCCTCTGCCTGCTTCGCGGGCGCAACAGGCGCTCAGGGCCTGGGACCCTGACGCTCGCGTCGCGGAGCGCGCAGGAGAGCGTGCTGCACTCGTCGCCCTGGTTCCGGGTGCCCTACCCGCTGCAGTGGGGCGTGCCCACCTTCACCTGGTCGTCCACGCTGACGATGCTGGCCGGCGCGGTCTCCGCGCTGGTGGAGTCGGTGCGCCCGGGGTGGGTCCAGGTCTATACAGGGTCTGTCCAGGGTGTTACCTGGGGCTCGCCTGGGCAACCCCACGCGCTCGCAGCCATCGTACAAGCAAGTCTGTGCTGCGTGCAAGGCCGCGCTCTACAGTGTTCAGCATGCAATGCAGCCTGTCCGCTCCTGCAATCCTACACTGCAAGCAGCGTGCCTGGCTCGCCAGGTCAGAAACATGCACGGCTCTTGGGCGCCTGGTCTGCCGGGCCCTGGGCCGGTTGGGCGGGCGCCTGTGCGCCCTCTGCCGCTGGAGCGGCGTCAATTGCGGCAGGACAGCTCAGGCAGACTTTGCAGCGCAGTGTTGACATGCGCGCGACTGCATGGGGGCGGCAGCTCGGCGACTGGTACGCCGCCGCGCGCATCTCCGGCGCGCCGGTGCCGCCGCCGGCCGTAATGTCGCGCGCCACGACTGTTCAGGTGCTGCGGCGCGCTCGGCCGGCGTATTGCTGTGCTGCGAACACAGGCGGCTTGTTTGCAGGCTGCTAGAAGTGTTGTCTCATTGATCTGGCGTGCCGGCGCCGCTGAATTAGTACTGGATGGCTTCCAGCATTGGGTACTGGATGACTTCCAGAAGGCCATGAAGGTTGTATTATCAGCGAATTTAGCCGCACTTGGGGAGCGAGATGAAGCGCGCAATTCCCGCAGCGCCAATGCTCGCGGCACTGTGAATGCTGCCCCATTCGTACAAGCTGAGCGGGAGGGAACGTGGCTAAAGTGTAAGGGAGTGCCAGTGCTTGGGCGGGCACAGCAGTGCCAGTGCTACCCTGCACGCCACTGCTGTGCCCGACCTCCGTTGCTGATGGAGGGCTGGCAGCACACACAGCTATAATAGCTCTGCTGACGCCCGCCATGCTGCTGCGCGCACAGGGCATCTGCTGCATCCTGACAGGCCTCTGGGGCTCGGGCAACGGCACAACAGCGTACAACGAAAACATCGGCGCCATGCAGGTGCTCGGAGCACGTCCTCGCAGACGCGCGAGGGTCTCTGCCCTAAACTTGTTAAGTTGGCCATGTGTGCTTGCGAGCAATGCTCATGCGCAGGTGCCTGTCACCCTTGAGGGTTGCCACAAGCTGTCGTGCAGGCGAATGCAGGGCTCATGTCAAGGATCGGCCCCCGGTGACTGAGCGGGCGTTGATGAGCGCCGAGAGGCAGCCGCAGACCAGGGGGCCGTTTGTGCGTGCAGATAACGCGCGTGGGGTCGCGTCTGGTGGTCCAAACTGGGGCGGTGATCATCATGATCTTTGCAGTCATCGGTGCGCTCGACGGAGGACGGGCAGCTGTGCATGTGCTGCCTGGTCTTTGCTGCATCAAGCAAAATTCTATGCATGATGACAAACAGCAGACCATTTGCGCTCTGCCATGCTTGCATGAGGTGTCGACACTCTTTGAGGTGATGTGCTCCCGCGGTCACACGCATTCGCCCCTGTGGTGACATGTTGCCCAACTCCAGGCATCGCATGCGATCTCGTGTTATGTGCATCCGCTTACGACCCCCCGCTGCTTTTGACATCAATATTAGACAGCGAGCTCTGCGCAGGCAAGTTCGGCGGCCTGTTCGCGTCCATGCCGCAGGCCATGGTCTCCGGCCTCTTCTGCGTCATGTTCGGGCTCATCGCGGCCGTGGGCATCTCGCAGCTGCAGTTCACCGACGCCAACAGCCCGCGCAACATCTTCATCGTCGGCATCGGCCTCTACCTGGTGCGCCAGCGCCCGCGGCTTGCCGCCCGCCGGCATGCCTGCCTGCGCGCGCTGCGGCGCCTGAATGCGCAGCGCCGCCGCGCCGCGCCCTGCGCAGCGGCTGTGCCCTGTGCACCGATCGCCGGCTCGTTGGCGGACTGCATTGAAGTCACGGGGGGCCCGCCGGCCCAGGCTGCGTCAAGGCGCCGCGAGGAGGGCCGAAAGGCGCATGCTGCTCAGTGCCGACGCAGCACAGCCAGCAGCGGCGCAGGCGCCGAGCGCAGGCCTGCCCTACCCTGTATTGGGTGTATGCGTACCTTACCATATACCGATATGCGCGCAGGGCCTGAGCGTGCCCAGCTACTTCACGGAGTACACCGAGAAGACCGGCCATGGGCCCGTCAACACGGGAAGCGCGCCCTTCAACAACATTGCGAACAGCGTCTTCAGCACCGCGCCCGCCGTCAGCCTGATCGTCACGCTGTTCCTGGACAACACGATTCCAGGAACCCAGGTGCCCCAGCCGCCTGGACCTGCCTCGCTTATCGGAGCTCAAGCCGGCCCATAGGAACAGCTTATGTGGTCCGCTCGAGCGCAAAACACATGTGTGGCTAAAATTTAGCACCGTGGACTTGCACCAGCCTGATGGGCAATGACCCTGCGGGGCATGCCCTGATGGTGCCGTCGAGGCATTCGCGCATGCCCGGACAGAGCGCAGACGCAAATGGGCAGACGAGCCTGCGACACTGAGCATCAGCCTACCTGTTAAATGCTCGGCCGTTTGTTGCAGCCAGGATGTGACCCTGATACACTGTGGACACACTGTGGATACACTGTGGATACACTGTGGATACACGGTATCAGGGGCACCACAGGCATGGCTTCAACAAAAGGCCCAGCATTTTCCAGGTAGGGTGATGCTCAGTGTCGCAGGCGGTGCCCTGAGCGTGCTGCCCTTGGGCGCTTGCCGGGCTAAGCATCGTGTGTTTGGTTGACGCGCTGGCCCCGCGCGCAGGAGGAGCGCGGGCCGCGCGCCCGGGGCGCGCAGGGTCCCTCTGCCTGTCCCCGGGGGAACCGAGTGTTTGTGATGAAGGGCGCCTGCACACGCGCAGGAGGAGCGTGGGCTGCACGTGTGGCGCATGCAGAGCGCCGGCGACTGGTGGGAGGACGCCGCGCTGCACCAGGTGCAAGCCCTAGGGGGTCCGTGACATGCCCTGCCCACGCGCGCGCGCGCCGAGCCGGCTCGCCCAGGGCCAGTCGCAGTACATGTGGACCGCTGCTCCCCCAGGTCAGCGCCTGCAAGCTCCGCATGCAGGGCGTCAAACGCGTGCCTGCGTGCCGGGCGCATGGCGGACGCGCTGCTGTGGTGCTGGCTGCCTGGACGTGCGCGAAGCGGGGCCAGCACCTAGTGCGGGCGTGATACCAGGGAGTGTTCGCGCAGGTGTACGGGCTGCCGTTTGGCATGACGCGCAGGGCGGGCCGCTGGCTGCGGCCGCTGCGCGCGCGGGCGGGGCAAGCCTGCGGGTCGCTGCTGCATGCCTGCGCGCGCAAGCGCGCCGGGCCGCCCGCCGCAGTCTGACGTGCCGGGCTGGGCCGTTGAATGCTGCCGGCCGCGGCGCGTGCGGGCGGCCCGCCGGCAGCGTCACCGCTTGTTTGCCTGCCCCAGCGCCCCGCGCAGCGAGGCGCCCTGTGCTAGGGTGAATCAAATACCTTAATGTAATTGTATGTCTCACCTGTGAGCTGCCCGGCGCCCGTCGGCCGGCGCGTTGCTTGCTTGCAGGATCTCTTGCCATGGCAGTCCTGCATGCCAGGTCAGTGCATTACCGTACAAGTATTCATTGTGTAGCTCATATTTGTCTGGGAGAGAAAATGTCTGGCACCTGCTGCGTGCGCGTCAGGTCATGCGCTGGGTTCCTTCACACGCAGGCGCTTTCTCTGGGTCCCTTTCTAGGGCAGGCGGGCCCGCTCGAGGCTGGGAGACGTGCTGCCTGATTTTGGACAGCACACCTGCTGAGCAGCTTACTCCATCACTAGCTGCACTCCGTGCTCAATGTGTATCAAAGGTTCTCGCTGCCCGGGAGACCATCCTAATTCTGGTGGTGGTGTGCTAGGCCTGAATTGTGCTTTTGCCGGGTCACCTTTTCGTTTTTGCCTGAACAGAGCCCCAACCTGCTGATGTCTGCGCTGAACAGCGCCCCAACCTGCTAATGTCTGCGCTGAACTGCACATGATAGTCCCAGAACAAGGCTACCCTCGTGCTCCATAAGCCTTGAGTCTGAGCAGAGTGTCTCTGTGTGTTGTGAGACCGGTGTGGTAATTGCCTCTGCTACTGTCAGCCTTTGCCAATTTACATGGGTAAATGAAGAATGATCGTATGCCAAATCCATCAGTAGCTACTGCAGCCTGGAGCCCACGCCGGGGCCAAAACAAGCAACGCATGCAGCATGCACAACGCACAGCCTGGAAGTACCAAGGAGCATGAAGCAATCCTGCAGAGGCACAACCCCACCGGTAAAGCCCGTGCGTACCATGCTGCCGGGCGGCAGCTGCACAGATGGTCGTCGCTGGCGACCAGCACCGGACGGTGTGCAAAAACTGTGCGCAGGGCTCCTGGCGCCCGCGCCTACGCCTGTGCTTCACCACCTCTCACGCACCTGTCCTAGACTGCTGACCTACAGAGACACCTGCACCTACACCCCTACTTCTAGCTTCCCTAAGCAGTCTTCTCAGCTACTTACTCGCTGCCTACTGCTGCGCCACTCGCCTGCCATGAGCCTGCCACTTCGTACGGGTGCGGCGACATCTCCAGGTACACAAGATTTCCGACTGGAGCCCGCCGCCCTTGGGACTGCGCCTCGCCTGACAAAGGGAGCTTCCCTTTCAGACTGCGCCTCGCCTCCAACAGGGCGCCGTCTTCTGTCAGGAGCACATGCAGCCGCCTACCCTATCCTAAGCCTACCCTAGCCGCACCTGGACGAGACACACCGCCTGGCACATGCATACGCTTTGGCTGGTTCGCAGGTGAACGATTTCATGCAATCAGGATGCATGCTGTGGCGTGCCGAGCGGCCGTGCAACGCCGATCGGCCTGAACAAGACCTGATGAGCTCGAGTGCAGACACATCCTCACTCCCAGGACATGCGCCGCGGCGCGCCGGGCGGCTGTGGGGCGGGCGCGGTTGCGGCGAGCAGGCCCGGCAGCGACGGCTGCCGGCCGATGGGCGCGTTGCACGACTCCAGGAACATGTTGATCAGCTGCGCACAGGCGCGCGGCGCACTTGGCGGCCGAGCGCATGGGCGGCATGGGCGACAACAGCTCGGAAGCATGTCGGGCGTCTGCGCGCATGCGTGCGCGCCCAAAGCTAGTCTGGCACAGGCAGCTGCGCGCATGTCGACAAGTGCCAAACACAGACGCACGCGCCTCAAGCTCGCGCCGCAGCGCCGGCGGCAGCGGCTGCCCCGGCGCGAGCAGGCTGCGCAGCGCGGCGCGCACGTCGGCCAGGTGCGCGGCCAGCGCGACGCCGGCCGGTGCGTCGCGTGCCCAGCGGTCCACGTACGTCGCGCCGCACTGGCCCAGCAGCGCCGCGAGCGCAACCGCGAGGAGCTCGCGCGCGTGCACCGCGTTTGCTGCGCCCTGCGCAGCGGGGCCGGCCGGGTGAGCGGCGGCGGCGCCCAGGTGAGCGGCAGGAGATTGCTGTTGCGGCCGAGGGCGGGTTGCCGCAGGTCTGGCGCGCGGCACGCTGATCAAGGCATGCTTGCTGCGCGCCTGATGCGCGAGAGGGCCACGAGTTGAGTCCTGCCCTGTGGCTTTCAGCGGCGGAGCCAAACCCAAGGTGCACTCGCACACCAGCACCTGCTGCGGTGCTTCGTGAGCTATTGATCCCACCACACTGCGCAAGGCTGCGGCACACGCGCACACGTGACCAAAGCCCTGGGCATCGGTCGTGTGTGAAACTCATGGACGCGCACCAGGCGAGCGCGCATTGCCAGCTCGGACAGCAGCACGCTGATGGTCGCGCCAGCCAGCAGGCCGCGCACGTACAGCCCCGCCAGCGTCTGCAGGCTGCTGCGCAGCGCGGCCGCATCCGCCGCCACCTGCACGTGAAGGCCTGCTTGCCGCCGCTAGCTCACCTGTGCTGGCTGACAACTTGACGGTTTTCTCACACGTGCTGAACATAGCTCTCACTCCTCTTTAAGGGGAGCTTTGCACAGGACAGAGATCAAGGCATGGTTGCAACGTGCCTGGCATGGCAGCAGGCATGACGCTTCCTGACAGCAGGCACTGCCCGCCATGCCCGCCAGGCTACTGCTGGGTTGAGCGCCTCGCACTGCCCGCAAGCGTCAGCTGGGTGCACACCTTGCAGCAGCACGAGCACGCGCGCTCGCATCACGCATCACCTGCACAACTGTCCGCGCCTGCTGGGGCGTCTTGAGGCCGCCGTCGGCGCCGCGGCTGAGCAGCAGCACGCCGACAGCTCCCACCTCGCGTGCGGCCCGGCCGGCCACCACGTCGGCCACCGCGCCGGGCGCGGCGCACGGCAGGCCGCCCTTGTCCGCCAGCGCCGCCAGCGCGCACAGCAGCAACATGCACGCCGCGCGCCGACGAGCCCCTCCCGGCCTGGAAGGCCTGCAGCAGGGGAGCAAGAGGAGGTGATGCAGCTTGCCAGCCAGCCTCAGCTGAACTCTGGCGTAATACTTGACATATGGCAAGGCCTCACCAAGTCTGTCAGGCACCTCAGCCCCTGTAGATCAGTGCTCTCTGGCGGCAGGGCGGCCGCGTGCGCGAACGCGGTCTGGTCGGGCAGTGCGGACGTCAAAAGGCACTCCAGGGCGTCCAGTATGGCCTGCGCAGAGCTCATCAGCGGCTTGTGTGTGCTGTCAACTATGTAAAGCGTGGGTGCTGAACAGGTCCACGCACTTAACGCCTACGCGCAAGCAACCCAGGGCCCAAGTGGTGCACCTGTCTCCGCATTGACTTGGCGACGCCGCCGTGGCACAGCACATAGACCACGCCCTCGCAAACACCTGTCAAGGCACCAGCGGGTGCGGCTAGCGGCGCGACTAGCCATGCCACCACCAATGCTGCCCTAGCCCTGAGGTGCTGGTCCTCCTTGTCGCCAGGTTGGCAGGCGCCCTTGCCAAGCGGCGCGCTCAAGGTGCAGGTGGCTGAGGGTGCGGGCCGGGGAAGATGCCCCCGCACTGGGAAAGCGTCTAGTCCACGCATGTGGCGCCGCAAGTCAGCCCGGATCAGCCATAGGCAGGGGTTGCTGCTTGCATTTAAGAGAAAGGCAGGCGTCCAAGTGCTTACTGCCGAGGGGCTCTGACCTGAGCTGGGTTATTTCGAATTTGGCAAGGCATAGAAAGTTTTATATTTTCAACTCTATATTATTTTTGGACAGCAGGCCAGACTTCAAGCAGGAGTGTGTCTCACGCACATGGGTATTAAGACATCTGCTACACTGGACACCATGTCAGCACCCTGTCAGCTTGGCTGCATGCCCCCAATGAAAAGGCAGGCGATGCCCGTCTTGCTGACCATGGCGACGCAGCGACGCAGGCCCCTTAAGCCATCGTGTCCTCGGCAGACAAGTGTAAATTATCACTGCTCAGCCCTCTGTACAAGTGCACATGCATGCCAGCATGCTGCAGCACGCAAATGTTTGCTGCATTCACTCTGCCATTTGGAACACCTTCTGGTCGGTAGGACTCGCACTGCCAGCCGCCAGTGACTATGCTTGACGGACTTGGTTGGGCGGACACAAGTGCTTGACCATGTTCCAGTGATCAGCTGAAAAGCCTGCAATATGACTCGAACCCAGCATCCTCAATGGCTGTTATCCATCCGATCAAGATCCGAGACCATTGATACACAGTTCTCCAGCTTGCTCGTTACCTATAGCGCAGCGCCACAGGGCTCGCCGGCCCCAACCGGTGAAAGCGCATGCATGTTGTCAGCACGCACATGTACGTGTGCGCACCTGGAGGGCACCCTCCGCCTGCCTCGCACAGCTGCTCGCTGAGCTCGACAGTGATCTGCGCAACAGTGACCTCCTGCCATGGTCGGTGCATGCAGTGCATGCGCATGCCTGTTAGCATGAGCTTGTGGCTAGCCGCACTGCGGGCGCACCTGTGATACGGGCGGCAGCTCAGCGGCCGCAGCAGCCTGGGCAGCCGCCAGGCCGGTGCAGGGGCGCCTGCTGGGTGCCCTGGTAGGCAGCAATGCTCTCCATGTCAGCCTGCAGTCGCTCTACGCGCTTGTGAGCAGAGCACAAACGCCGCAGCTGCATGACCAGCAGCGGCGCACATTGCATCCCAACCTAGCTGGACCTCCGCAGCTCTTTGCACTGTGTAACACCGCACATCATGTTGAGTCAGAGCAAGGCGTGCACCGTCATTTGGCGCTCGCGCGCATTTTGCAGGTCCTCGCGTTGCCCCACCAGCACCGCGCGCCTGGTCACCTCTGCCTCGCGGGCCTCTGCCTGTTGAAGCAGCTGCACCAAGCTGTCCTGGATGCGCCTGAAGTCTGTGGTTTGCGCGGGCGCGGCGATCATGGCCGCCGCACCGGCCTCCTTGTCCTGGAGCTCCTGCATGCCTCGGCACGCCTGTATAAACTTGCTAGACCACGGTGCAGGCCTATAGGCTGGACAAGGACATGCATGCAATGCAACAGCAACGCACGCCCTGCTGCTTGAGGTACGCTGCCTCCTCTGCAAGCTCAGCGTCCGCTGCCCTCCGCTGGTCCATGAGGCGCGCCCTTTCTCCGCGCTGCTCTGCCTCGGCAGCTTCTCTTTCATGTCGTAGCTCCTGCATGTCAGCAGCTGCATGGCTCCTGGGACTCTCACACAGGCTCAACAACGCGGACATGTCACACATGCTTGTGCAACACTCATGTCCAGTACATTTGCTGGACCAAGTGCAGGATCTCATGGAGTGCTGCAACTTGCCTCCACGCCCTTGCGCAAGCAAGCAAGCTCGCTGATGCACTGTAAGCGCTCCTCCTTGTAGCGCTGCAGCCACAACTGGTGCTCACTCTGGAGATGCTGCGCCTGGAAAGCTCTGGCATTCTCATGCTGGCTGGAGAGGCTGCTCAGTGCTGCAGCCCGTTCTGCACAACCCCTCCTCAGCTCTGCCAGCGCAGCCGCCTTTGCGTCATGCTCATGGCACAAGTGCTGCAGGCGAGCGCTTGCACTCCTGCATGCAGCTCCCAATGCCTGCAGGTCCTGCCATGCCAGAGCAAGACTTGGCATGGTGCTGGTGCACAGCAGCAAGAACAAGCTCTCAAATGAACACCAATGCTACCACGCACGGCTTTCGCTAAGGCCCTCTGCGCATGCAGGTCTGCAACTTGCTGCCGCAGCGCTGCGGCCTGTGCCTCAATCGCAGCCAGCTTGCTGCTGTATGCGCGCAACGCTGTCTGATATTGCTGCAAGTCTGCACTTGGAGCAGGCTGCACGTGCTGCGCGGGTAGGCATCCCCACTGAGTGTCAACCAATACATGCGGATACTAAAGTAAGCGACCAAGCAGGACACAGACAGACGCAGTGCATGCCGTGCCGGGGGTCCCATGCTGTCCACTGCCTGCATGACTGCCTGAGGGCTCCTGGCCTGGTTGTTAAGGATGTGCTCGCCGCGGTGCATCATGGCTGCTGCAAGGCTGCGTTCAAACACTGCTAGCAGCACCGCCGCCCACTCTGTGTGATAACTGGCTGGGGAGCCTCTTGCTTCAAAGAGAGAAGATCCGTTGTTGTCTGCAGATGCAGCTCACACTACGTTTGCAGCACAAAAAGTGCAGGGCAGTACAAGCTCAAGGTGTACTACACGCTTAAGGAACATGCAGCAATGCTTCGACCTCGTTACAGGCTCTCTTTCGTTCAGGTGGTGCACAGCTGCGCAGCTGGTGATACAATGGAGTACATAGAATACACAATGCAGGAAGCCAGGGACCCTAATGTTCTAAGTAGACCTTGGCGGCAAGATGGCCACTGCGTTTCGCTGACAGTGCAACATAGCGACACAGAGACGGTACAGAGAACAGCAATGCACAAACAGCAATGGTACGGTTAAAACACACAGGGCAACACGCTGACAAACGCAGATTAAACAGTGCTGACAGGGTCTCTGCTGCGCTATTGGCAGTCCAGAGCATGTTATCAAGCATGCTGCGTGTGTGGCGCCGGTTGCATTAGGGCGCCACAATCACGCTGCACAGGCCCTTGTGCACCTCGGCATATATCCGTTCGTATGCGATCTCCTCCCCATCGAGCAGCAGCCAAGTCCCTGCACCAACAGAGAAGGTGTTATACCAATCAGGAAGACATGGTGTCATGCATGGTGTCTCGATGCAATGCAGAGGGAGGGTAGCCCGCAGTGGCTTTGCCATGCACTCACTGTGGACCTCCAGGTAGCCCGCAGTGGCTTTGCCATGCACTCACTGTGGACGTCCAGGTACCACAAAACTACATGAGCTATGCGCGCACCCTTGCTGACAGGCTCCAGGATGAGCGCAGCCACGCGCTCAAAGCCGCACATCGGCAGCGCCAGGTGCTCGGCGCGCTCCGAGTGGTTCATGAACTCGAAGCCCTCCCGCCGCGTCACCACGCGCGTGTAGATGAGGTCCAGGTGCCCTACCGCAGCCACATGCAATCTTGGCCGCATGCACGACGGCATCCGCCATTTGAGCATGGCACAAGGTGCACAGGCCACATGCGCGGCCGAAAGCAGGCTGCCGAGACAGGCACACCCGCATGCCTGCCTGGCGCTGAGTGTCTCATGCCGTGCTGCACTGCGCTCGTACACTGGCGCGCTGCAACCCTCAAGAAGATGTGCATATGCCCGAGAGGGAGACAAAGGTCCAAACATGTTCCGCACCCGTGTCAAAACCCGCCTTAGGCGCCAGCTCAAACCGGAAGTCCAGCCAGGGCAGGTTGCAGGCTGCGAAGAGCGCCACCTTCTCCGGGCCGAGCGTGCGCCAGCTCTGCCACAGGCGTCCCCACATTGTCGCTGCTTCTGACAGATCGCAGCTGGCCATCTGGTGTAGCAAGCAGGTGTAACAAGTGAGTCAGGGCATCCTGTGAACACTGCAACGCCTCCTCACTTGTTGCCATAGCTAGCCGCATGCGCAAGGCAGCACCACTACGCATGCCACAGAGCAGCACGAAACACGAGCCCCGCCCTGTACGGCAGCCGGGCGGTTACCGGCGGCAGCGACGCCTCGTCCAACGGGTCGGCGTCGCCAGCCGACGCCAGCGCGTCCAGCAGCGGCGTGGCCGGCCCCGGCGGGCCGCCCCAGGCGCCGCCCTTGGCGCGCGCGCCGCCGCGCGGCGGCGCCGGCAGCGGCGGTGCGACGCAGAACTCGCTGCGCGCGTGCAGGACGACGTCGGGCGCTGCGGGCGCGCCAGGCCGCGCCGCCGCGGCCGCCGCGGCCGCGCCGGCCGGCGTGACGTACGCGACGCGCGCCTCGAACGCCGTGCGCAGCAGGATCTGCTGCAGCAGGCCGACCGTGAAGCGCGCGCCGCCCAACCACCTGCGCGCCCCGGCGCAGTCCCTCTTAAACCCAAGGGGGCGCGGCGTCTGCGCAGGGGTGCGTGAGCGGGTGCGCATCATGCACTCAAGCGCGCAAAGACTGTCATTCCTGCTGAGGCTACGTGCAGCTGTGCGAGCGAGCGGCACCCCGTGCGCAGCCCTCATGAGCGCGGGCAGCAGGCGCGGGGCTCCCCCTCGTCTCCGTCAGATCACCGACGCGGGCGGCTGCTTCTTCCGGGGCTAGGGTAGGGCACCCTAGCATTAACCTAGCCAGGGGCGCGCCGCAGGTGCTCCGTGCCGCGGTCCAGGTTGGCGACCATGCCGAACACGATGGACAGGAACGCAAAGTAGCGCCGGCCCGGCGGCTGCATGACGCTCACAATGTCCAGCGCGCGGCGCCGCCCCTGCGCGCTCACGCACAGCGCTCGCGCGAGCCTCCAAGCATGCGCCGGGTCTGAGAGCAAAGAACCGGCACTGCGAGCATGCCAGGCACCCAGAGCACATACAAACAGACATATTGATACAGGCATTTGGACTGGATGACGACGGCATGCACCATGAACGTGGCGGGTGCCGCCAGGGAGCAGCGGCGCGCATGCGCTGGGGGCCGAGCGCGGCGCCGGCGCACGGACCTTGCAGATGGCGTGCGCGGCCGTCGCAGGGGACCACAAGCCGCAGTTGGCGGCGAGCGCGTTGCCGCTGCCGCCGGGGACCTGGCATAGCGGCAGCCGCGCGGCCTCCGCCCAGTCCGGCCGGTGCAGGAGGCCCTAGGCCGGCCGGGACGCGGTGTCAGGCCCACCCAGCTGCAGCAGCACCACATAAAGTCTGCCAGTGTCTCGCACGCGCATGCAGGCCCCCGGCTGGTCGGGTTCTGCAGACTGCTGCCAGCAGACGTAGTCCGCAGCCGCGCATCCCGCTGATGCCAAACAGCCGCCCCTGCCTGCTCCTGGAAGCCTCCCCAGCCCTCTGACAAACAAGCAAGACAGCTCTCCTGCATGGGGCAAGCAAGACAGCTCTCCCGCCTGGGGCCTGGACAGTCGCCCCACCCCGGCAGTTTGCAACATACTTCACCCCCAGCGTACCCAACGCCAGGACCCTTGTGCTGCCGAATCTTGCCATCCTGAGATAGGGTCTCTGAAAGCAGGCCTCCCTGGGTCAGGGCAGGCGCGGCGCGCCTGCAGCGCGTCGAACACCGTGCCGTCGCCGCCGACCAGCACCAGCATGTCGCAGCGCGCCAGCGGCACGCCCGCCGCCAGCCGCCCGGCATGGCCGCGCTCGTGCGTCTGCACAGCGCGCACGTCCAGGCCCGCCGCAGCCAGCACGGGCGCCACGTGCCGCTCGTAGATCCGCTGCGCCCTGCGCCGCCACGAGTCGTCACGGCCAGCACCTGCACCAGTCTCTCTCCTTCTACCGGCCGCCAGCAGCCACGGAAGCCATGGATGCCAGCAGAGCACTGGAATGCGCCAGGCCGGCCTCCCCGCCTCACGGTTCCTGCATGGATTGGCTCCTGTAGCGGTCCGCACGTGCAGCGGTCCGCGCGGCTGTGCGTGGCCGCTGGCAGGGCGCGCACCGTCCCTGGCCGGAGCGCGGGTTGATGACGACCAGCACGCGCGGCGGCTCCGCGCGCGCCTGCCAGCTGCCCAGGCGCCGCAGCAAGGCAACCAGCTGCGCGGCCGCCGCCGCGCTTGCGCAGGTCAGCAGCGGGCTCCTCAGCACCTGCCTGCGGTGCGCGGCCGGGCCTCAGCATGGGCGGGCGGAAGCGGGACACGGCTACGGTGCGCAGCACGCTTCGGCTACAGGGCACTTCATGATGGGAGGGCGGCACAGGCCTGCCAGCCTGCAGCGAAAGTGTGCTCAGCTGAGCAATGACACCATCTACAAAGCTTACCGACAGTGTATGCGCAGACAAGCATGGGTGAAAGCAGCCAACGCGCAACCGAAGTCTGCGGGGTAACCAAGGACCCCTATGCGTACAGGGCTGCGCGCCGTGTGCGCTTGCGGGCGTCGGCGTCCTTGCGAGGCGGCTGCAGCTGGCAGGACCAGACCCGCACGCCGTCCGCGCCGTGCAAGGTGGCGCCGATGAGGTCGCTGGCGCCCACCTGCGGGCGGCACGCCCGCGGCTGGCGGCAAGCAGCACAGGCATAAGCTCTCGAGTTGCAGCAGGAGCTGGGCGCGATGAGTCGCGCGGGCGGGCACTGCTGCAACGTGCTTTGTCAGCATCTGCCAGCGGCCATACTTACGGTGTGAGCATACGTCGCAAAATGTCACACAAAACACGCACAGCACAGCACGCAGGACGAGCGCGGCGCCTTGCGCACGCGCCTTAAACACGGAAGTTGGTACGGACCGCCTCCACCAGCGGCAGTGCCGCTCGGCTGAGGGCGCCTCGCCCTGCGGCACCACATGCTCAGGCGCCAGGCCTGCCGCTGAGGCTGCCTGCGGCCACGGCGCGGCACATTGGGACGCAGTGCCCACAGCACAGCGCACCTGGGCAGGCCGAAACTCAACAGCGCCGCCCGCGGTCACCAGCAACAATCCCTCGACGGCTCCACTGTGAACAGGCACTCGTACATCCTCTGCGCCTTGGACGCCACCAGGGCAGCCCATGCCCAAGGCCCCTCTCAGCCTTTCAGCAGCAAAGGGACAGCACAGCCTCGTCCCGGCGTCATCCCGGCGCTCTTCTATATGTTTGATTTAACAGGATGGCTTAACAGACTGTGCTATTCTTGTTGTTGACTTCAAGTAGGGTGTCACGACCAGGCCGACGCATGTAGTTCTGCTGGTAAGAGGAGAGCCTGCACACTTGTCCATGTGGGCGGCAGCTCCAAGCTTTCACTGCAGTCAGGCTCCTAGCACGTGGGCATGCTTAGATAGAGACCCAACATGCTGGGCATGGGCACCCACTTCGCTCTGCACTACTCTGCATGCATGCATTCTGGCTCAAGGCCGGCCGCTCGTGCCCACATCCCAAACATACGTCCTGCCGCCCTGCCCGGCCCCGCCGCGCGAGTTGTGTCCTGCAGCCGGCCCCACAGCGCCAGGCGGCCTCATATCGGGTGCCTCCGCTGCGCCGTCCTCGCTCCCGCAGTCGCCGCTGCCACTTGCCGCCTCCGGCGCAGCGCCAGCCGGACTGACCCTAGTCTCGGCACCGGGAGCCTCTGCGCCCGGCGCTGCCGCGACTGTGCTACCCGGACCGGAGCCGGCTCCTCCCACAGGGTGTGACGCCGGCTCGGGGCTGGGAGCGGCAGCGCCTGCTGCAAGCCCGGCCGCAGGGCCGCGCCCAGGGCCCCGCTCAGGGCCGCCGCGCGCGCGCGCCGGCCGCAGCTCTTTACGCAGCAGCTGCCGGCGCGGCAGGCCAAACCAGCCGCCGTCCTCGGCGGCCAGCGCAAACCCTGCAGCGGCATACAGTGCGCGCGCGGCCTCGTTGTCCGCGTCCACATGCAGCCACAGGCTGTCCTGCCCCCACAGCGCCGCTGCGCGGCCCACAGGTTGCGCTCAGCGCGCCACAAGGAGGGCCGCAGGCAGAGCATGTCCTGGCTCCACAGAGCATTTGCGTAGCCCCATCACGTACGTGGGCAGAACGCAACACGGCTTGGCACTCACTGTCTACGGCCCCATGCAGCTGGAGCAGCGTCACGGCCCCACTCCGCTGCGACATGCGCATGGGGAACCGGTAGGCGCCGCCAGCATGCGCGGCAGGGCGCACCCAGGCGCGAGCAGGCGTGCAGCAGCGCGGTCGCGGCGCCGCGGCGCCGGAAGCCGCGCGCGACCGCCATGTTGGACACGTAGCAGCGCTGCGGGCTGGCGCTCGGGAAGGGCGGCGGCAGCACCGCCTGCATGGGATGTAGGCTTTAGGGCATAGCCAAGATGTAGGGCTTAGGGCATAGCCACCAGCGCGCCTCCAGGCGTCCTCGGCTGTCCCGCGCCCGCAGACAGGCGCTCGTCCACCCGCCCTGGCTAGCACGGACAGACAGGCTGCGCCCCCCGCACAACGCGCACGCAGGCCTGGTCACGGAGGAGCCGGGGTCGACTCAGCTGTGGCAGTGCCGGCTGCTGTGCACAGCGGCTGCTGGCAGACATGCCTGCCAGAGGCTGGTGAGATGCGGGGGACGGCCGCCCCAGGCGGGGCACGGTGCATGTCCGGCCAGGGCGGCCAGGGTGCAGGAGGGGCGGACCTCCGGCGCGGTGAAGGACAGGAAGGCGCAACCCGCCAGCGCGCCGGCGCCGTCCGCCGCCACGAAGCAGGCCACGCGGCGGCGGCGCCGCCAGCGCCTGATCTCGCGCCTGCGGCGGCAGGCCCGGCGCTGGGCCAGGTGCGCCCGAGGCCCGGGCGCGGGCCGAGCTGCGCGTGCGGCGCGCGTGTGGCGTGCATGGTGAGCGGCGGCGCTGCGAGCGCCGCACCCTGACACGCGGGCCGCCTTGCACGCCCGTGCATGAGGTCTGAACATCGCACAGCAACCGCTACGCCGCAGCGCTGCCGGCGGCAGCGCTGCCCCTGGCTACCCGCGCCGCAGCCAATGGTGCGTGATCCAGAGCAGGAGGGCGCCAGCGCACTGCTCAAGCGGCGACGGCAGCGCCGGGAAGAAGCGCCGCTGGCCGCGCAGCGCGTCTAGCTCAGCGCGCAGCTCTGCGGCCTGTCGCCTGAGCCGCCACTCGCGGGCCTCGCTGCGCGCCTGCCGCCCAGTCCGGCACACTCGCTGGCGTTTTGTCAAGATACCGCCACGTCAAACTGCTGTAGCGCTTGCTTGGCCCCTCTGCACTCCACCTTGCTGGCCGACTGTGCCAAAGACTGGCCCAAGTGAGTGGGCTCCCAGCGACTGAGTTGCAGAGCAAATCCTACGCGCCCTCCGCCCGGTGCCAAGCTGCGTGACAGCAGCGGCGGACGCGCCTGCTGCTTCCCCTCGAGTGCCTTCTGGAGCTGCTTGCCGATCGCGCCCTCCAGGTACGCATTGACCGCCCTCTCCACGACAGAGAGGAAGGGCGCCAGCCCGCTGCCGGACGCTGCCTGCTGGAACGCAAACGCCTGCGCCCCGGAGGGCTTGTGCTGCAGCCGCATACTGTGACACGCACAGGCGTATTGCCAGCACTTGCGCACCTATCCACAAGGTGGTCAAGCAGTCACCGCGCAGTGCTTGCGACACGTTGCCTGCTCAAGTGTTGAGTTGTTGCAGCACTGAACATACGGTCTTCCAGTCACAAGACATGGTGCTGCAGCAGCGTATGGACTAGTGCAGGTGCACCTCTGTACACACTCGAGCGACTTCAGGGACGTCAGACAGCACTGCCTGCCGCACGCGCAGCGCCGGCCCTTTGCTCCTGGTCTTGGCAGCTGGCTGCCCGGCCGGTGCTGCCGCCAGGGGCGTGCATGCCCGGACTCGTGTCCGCACACACTCTGCGCGCTGCAGCCAGCCCCCCGAATACGCTGCTGATAGACAGCTATGTCTTGCGAGCGGTCGCAGATGCATGGGTGATGGATAGAAACGGAAAGGCTCCGAGTGCCACCACGGGCGAGCGTCCCGCGCACTGCTGTGCTTAGCCCTAGCCCTGCATTCAAACTGGGAGAACCTGAGAGGGTGAGGTGATGTAGAGCAGTTGTCCGAGCTTGGCGGCACCGATGGTCAGGCTGAAAGAGCGCCTGCAGTAACGAGGAGTGTGCTGCTGGCGCCGGCAGCATAATGGCATTCAATGCGTTGCGGCGGACAGCGCAGCGTGCGCCGCAGCTCCTGGCGCAGACGTTCGGCGCTGGTAGCCAGATGCGCGCCCAGAGCAGCCACTCGGAGAACACCAACATCTTCATCAGAGGTCCGTGCTGACTGGGCAGAGCGGTTGCTGCAAGGGGTGCACACGGAGGCTTGGGAAACGCGTGCCTCAGTGGTGCTACGGCGAGCACTGCCTGTAATCCTCAATGCACAGGCATGAGCGCATGACCTGCGTATGCAACCTATTCACAAGCGCGGGATTTGCACCCAAGTTCTGGTTAGCGGCACCCTTCACCTGTATCAGAGTGGACTCTTGTCACCTATGCGCTTGCGAAACAACCTGCACAAGCGGCAGCTGGGGCATGCAACGCAATATATGCTCGACCTGCGGCGCCGGCCCGCGCGCAGAGGCGCTGAAGGAGCTGGAGTACCCCGTCAAGCTGCAGAAGCTGTTGCTTACGCCGCAGCGGGAGGTCCTGGTGGAGCTGGTGATCACCAAGGACAGGCGCGCGGCTGTCGCTCGTTCTCTGGCCACAGTCGCTTGGCCTGCCGGACTGTAACTCTTGTCACTTGGCAGCCTACGCTTTGCATGCAGTCTGAGTCAGGCACAGCTTCCCGACGCCTGTGTCAGAAGAGCTTGCTGCTCAAGTGCTATGCGGAGGCGCACTTGACTTGCGATAATATACATGCTCTGCCGCACATGAGGACGTACATGTGGCAGAGTTTGTGACGTGCGGGGCGCGCAGCGGTGAGATTGAGACATACAACGCGTACCGCGTGCAGCACGACGACAGCCGCGGCCCCTACAAGGGCGGCCTGCGCTACCACCCCGCCGTGGACCTCGACGACGTGCGCAGGCGCGTCTGTGAAGCGCGGGGTCAGGGCTCGCCTGACAGCTGACAGCTGTTGTCTGGGCACATTGACTGAATGGTCCCTGCATGATCGATCCGTGTGCACCCCCTGCGTAGTTGACAGTCTGCAGCACAGAGTGCCTCTCGTGACCACGCATCACCACGCGGCTGCGAGTGATGGGCAGTGGCCGAGCATGTGGCCCAGCCGCCTGAGGGAGACGCTAACCACGCCACAGCCTGGCGTCGCTGATGACGTGGAAGACGGCGGTGATGGACATCCCGTTCGGTGGCGCCAAGGGCGGCGTCACGGTCGACCCCAAGCTGCTCAGCGAGCGCGAGCTGGAGAAGCTGACGCGCAAGCTCGTGCAGGCGCGGCCCGCATTTATAGGGTACGCTACCCTTATAGGGTAGGCTATCCTATATATAGGCTACCCTAAACCCTCAGCGATAGGCTACCCTATACCCTCAGCGGCGCCCGCGCGTCCCCGGGTCCCGGGCCGGTGCTGCCGGCCCGGCCGCCTGCAACCGGCAGGCCTGGGCGCGCGATGCAGCCCTTGCTTCACACACACGAGCCCGATGTCGGAGCGTCACAGGGGAAGGAGCAGACTGCACTGCTCTGCTACTGCTTGTGTTGCTGATAGGCATAGTGCGTAAGGGGAGGTGACATGGAGTCCTTGGCACATTGAAAAGTCGTGATCAGCATGTGATGAAGCACTAGCGGGCGATATTTTAGTTGCTCACCGCGTCTGCATGGAAACAGAATGCGGTGTGCTCTGCAGTCCATCAAAGACGTGATCGGCCCGCACGAGGACATCCCCGCGCCCGACATGAACACCGGCGCGCGCGAGATGGCCTGGTTCTTCGACGAGTACAGCAAGTTCTCCGGCTTCTCGCCCGGCGTGGTGACGGGCAAGGTGCGCGCCTGAGCGCAGGGTGGGCTGCAGGGTTTGGGGTCTAGGGCTTGGGCGCCAGGTGGGCTTTGGGGCGTCAGCACGGCAGGTATATGCGGCGCACTGGCTTCGCGGGTGTGCGGTCTGTGGGTGTGGGTGTGCGGCCTTGCCATTGCCATGGCAGACAGCTACACTCGGTTGACACCCAATGTCATAAGAGTGCATGGCTGCTGCTCTGCCAGGCGGTGCTTGCTGCCTGCCAGGGACGAGCGCGCCTGCTGCTCCATGCGCGCACGCACGTGTCGCACCCTCCCACGCCCTCCACCCCCGAGCAGGGTCCCCTCGCGCCTGAGTCGGGCCGCCGCGCGCAGCCAGTGCACCTGCACGGCTCCTATGGGCGCGAGGCCGCGACCGGGCGTGGCACCGTGTTCGCCACGCGCGAGCTGCTCAAGGCGTTCCACATGGGCGGCATCTCCGGCAAGACGTTTGTCATCCAGGCGCGGCGCTGCACCCGGCGTTGCGGCAGTGTCTGGCCCCTCTTGCCCCCGCCAGAGTGGCCTGCATGCAGCAGCGTGGGTGCTCGCAGCATGCTGGGCACTGCGGGCAAGCAAGCATTATTGCTATACGGCTTCATGTGCGGGGCATGGTGACCTGGAGAATTCCTGTGCGGTAGCGCTGGCTGCATGCATGGGCTGCGGAGGACAGGTGTGGCAGGGCGGGCAGAGCAAGGGAGAGAGGTAGGGGCGCCACCTGCAACCTGGTGCGAGGGTGCAGCGGCATGGTCCTGATGTAACCTACCCGATGATAAGCACGTGCGCCCCACGCAGGGCTTTGGCAACGTGGGCGCCTGGGCGGCGGAGATCTTCACCGAGCTGGGCGGCAAGGTGCTGGCGGTCTCGGACGCGTTTGGCGCGGTCCGGAATGACGAGGGCCTGAACATCGTGGAGCTGCGGCGGCACCTGGCGGCCGGCGGGAAGCTGGCGGACTTCCCAGGCGGTGCGCGGCGCTTCAGTCATGCCAGGCTCCTGTGGGACGGCCGAGCAGCATGCAGCCTCCACCCCATCAGCCCATGCCAGCCTGTGGGTGACCCAGGGCGTAGCGCAGTAGGGTTGCGTCGAGGCGCGTTAGGGTTAGTACATGCTGAGCGGCGCGGCCGGCCGCGCAGGCGAGGCCATGGAGAAGGATGCGGTGCTGGGGCACCCCTGCGATGTGCTCATCCCGGCCGCCATCGGTGGCGTCATCGACGAGCACACCGCCCAGGCCGTGCAGGCGCGGCGCTGACCGGGCTCCTGATGGTGCAGTGCCACAAGTGCTGCGGTCAAGGGGGGTGTCGTCGCCCGACTGGCTGCACTCAGTGCTGCATGCGTTTCATGGGCGGCCGCACTCGGGTGCGGGCGCTGACACGCGCCGCGCACAGGCCAAGTTTGTTGTGGAGGCCGCGAACGGGCCGACGACGCCGGGCGGCGACGCGGTGCTGCGCGAGCGCGGCATCGAGGTGCTGCCGGATATCTACACCAATGGCGGTGAGCGATGCGGGCTGCGGGCGCCGGATGTGTGAGGTGCTGCCAGAGCATGCTCGGGTTGTCCGCGCAGGGCGCTCGTCTGCGCCCTGCAGCACGGCCTTGCGGCGGCTGCAGCGCGACTGGCGCTGTGCGCGGCATGCGCTGCGAGCGCACAACAGAGCGTGCATCCGCACGGCGTCGCCATGAGGGCCATGCATGCAGCGGGACGCCGCAGGCTGCAGCGCGGGCGCGTACGGCGCAGGGCGCTGTGCGCAGGCAGCAGAAGTTTCCACGAGAGTGCAGCGCCTGCGGCATGTCACGGCTCTGGTCTAAGACTCCAGAGCGCAGTAGGGATCCGCGGGGCGGCGTGCGAGCGGGCGGCGCAACGGCGAGCTTCTGCAATTGGGTGCAGAACCTGCGGGGCTCCCAGCGCGAGCTCGTGTACCGCTGAATGCCTTGCGTCCGGTGCGCAGACAGGATGCCAGGGGCGTGAGCGGCTAGCTCTCTACCCTATACCCCCCCTAAGTTCCCTACCCTGCACTCTAAGGATGCCAGGGCCGGCGCGCGCGCGCAGGCGGCGTGACGGTGAGCTTCTTTGAGTGGGTGCAGAACCTGCAGAACTTCCGCTGGGAGGAGGCCGAGGTCAACAAGCGCCTGGACCGCTGCATGACCGAGGCGTTCGCCGCGCTGTGGGACATCCACCGGCAGAAGCGCGTGCCGCTGCGCACGGCCGCGTTCGTGCTGGCGCTGCAGCGCGTCACGCGCGCGCACATCCACCGCGGCTTTGACTGACGGGCCTGGCGCGGGGGGCGGCGCGCTGCCGCGTTCGGCGGCGGCCGCTGCTGGAGCGGCAGCGCGTTTGTGCGCGCAAATTTCGTTGCGGATTGTGGCAGCATGCAAGTCTGCACCCAGGGCAGAGTCTGCCCGGCAGACGCACGACGTAGCTGGGGAGTGTTGGTGCCTGAACGCAGGCAGGTCGCTGATAGTTTATTTCACTGAATGCTCCCTGCTTTCTATTGTCAGGTGTGTGACATGCACTGAGCTCTGCGGCCTCTGGGCACATCGCAAAGAGGCGTTCAGGGTCAATTGTGCCCCAATGGTCGCTCGTGCACCACTGCTGTGTGGATCATGGCCTGTTTTATGTGCATACAACGTGTGCAAAGTAATGAGCGTCTGACCAAGCTCACTGCATATTGTATCATCGCATATTGCTGAGGCAAGTGTGCGCTAGCCAATTGGGCGAGGTCTGACCAACGAAGCATGGAGGACGCGCTGCAAATGTGCAGGGATGATTTTGTGCATGGCCACATTGTGCACGAGACGTGGCGTCAAGCTGTGCGCAAGACATGCCGTCAAGGTGTGCACTGGACACGCCGTCGGACGCCGCAGTTCTTCTTACAGCGCGTCCAGGAGCCGGACGCGCGCGCCCGGCAAGGCTGCAACAGGGCCAGGGGGGGGCGGGGAGAGGGGACCGGGGCGCGCACGCTAGCCTACTGATGGAACAAGCGGTCGGCCCCCAACGCACACGCTGACCTCAACACACTGGGGGACGGCCAAAGGGACAGCTCACCGCACGCCTCCAGGCAGCACCGGGGAAACAGAAAGGGCGGCCCCGCCGCGCGGCGCACTCACTGGGGCAGCCTCGCCCGCCGATGGGCGCAACCCCGGGCGCCCCGTCACAGAAACCCCCATACTTCCAGTCAAGCATGCAGGAAATGGCGTGCTGCCAGGTTGCGCAGCGGCCAAGCAGACACCGGCTCCAGACATGCGTACGATGCTGCGGGGCGCACTGCAAGCCCCACCTAGGGCAACCACCTGGCGCTGCCGCGCCGGGGCTCTGCCAATCGGGCACACTCCAAGCAGGCACACTGCAGGCAAGCATCAAACCAAATGCAGCCTTCCAAAGCTAAGACCGCCAAGCGCCGCGCCACGCAGCCAATGGACCAAAACAGCGGCAGCCGCCAGCGTCAACGACACGGACCCAAGCAGGCGGCGGCGGGCGTGCCGGCAACAGGGCCGGCCTGATACCACACGCGGACACTGCCCCAGCCGCACACGCGCACCAGCTCGCCCGCACGCTGCGCGCGTGACGAAGCGCGCAGCTACGAGCAGGCCGCAGCCGCTCGTATCAGGACTACCTGGCCCCGTGGCTGCCATGCGGCGTCGAGTGCGCGCTCGCTGATGCGCTGCTGGCGCTTCCTGCCGCGCCGCCCGCGTCGCTCGAGAACGCGGACCCACACGCGGGCGCCCCGCCCGTCCCTGCAGGGGCTGTCGCGCCAGAGTGCCCGCTCAGGAATTCCGCCTGCTGCGCCGCCGCAAATGGCCCCGCCGCGGCGTCCGCGAACGGCCCGCCCGGCGGCGCTGGCACGGGCGCCGGCGCGGGGGTCTCCGCAACCGCTGCGCTCGCAAACGGACTGCCGGCAGGGGGACCCCCGGCGGGCGGCGGCGCAGGCCCCTGCCCGCTGCCAAAGCTGGGCCCCGTCGCCGCGCCCGCAAATGGGTTGCTGGGCGTGGGCGCAGGCGCGGCGCCGCCGGGCGCGCCGCCGCCGCCCACCTGCCCGCTGCCAAACCCCGGCAGCCCCGCCGCGCCTGCAAACGGGCCCGCGGCGCCGCCGGCGCCCGCCGCCGGCAGCTGCGTGCCCGGCGCGGCGAACGGGCTGCCGGCGCCGGCGCCGCCGTTTGGCAGGGCGCCGCCCGCAAAGTGCGCGCCCGCGTGGTCGCGCTGCGCGGCCGCCGCCGCGGCCACCGCCACGTAGCTGGCCGGCGGCGGCGAGGCGGGCCGCCCGCCGGGCCGCCCGCCAGCGCCCACCCGCTCCTCGTGCGTGGACTGCGCGAGCACGGCGGCCGCGCAGATCTCAGACGAGGCCGCCGACGCGGCCGTGACCGCCGGCGCCGGCGCGGGCCGCCGCTGCATGCGCGGCGGCCGCAGCGCGGCCGCCATGCCCTTGAGCACGCACACGATCTGCGCGCGGCGCCGCCACCGTCAGCGCGCCGGGCCGGCCAAGAGCCAGCATTGTAGGGAACGAAACCATGCAACCATGAGACAAGCAGCAGACGCGCTAGCCGCCGCAGCGCTCCCCGTGACATACGGCTGTCCGCTTCCAGTGCACAGCCTCCGTAGGCAGCCACAGCCGACGCAGCCTGCACCCGAGCACTCTGCTCACCCGCGTTAGCCGGGGACGCAGGGTGGCGGGCGTCGGCGTCTAGGGTAGGCTGCCCCGCACCTCCTCAAACTCCGGCCGCAGCGCAGGGTCCTCGCCCCAGCAGCGCTCGCAGAGGTCGCTCCAGCCCGGCGCAGGCTCCGGCGGCACCTCGCCGTCCCAGCGCGCCTTGCCGGGCAGCGGCGGCCGCAGCGCGCCATTGCTGGTCGTGATCTGGTGCAGCAGCGCGTGGTAGTTCAGGCCCTCGTAGGGCTCGCGCCCCGTCCACAGCTCCCACAGCACCACGCCGAACGAGTACACGTCCACCTGCGCAGCGCGCACGCGCGCGGCGTCAGCGCCAGCCGCTGACGCTGCGAGCAACACTGCTGCAACCCCACACCCTGCCAGCGCACTCGAGTGCCTCTCGTATCAAATTTCTCTGCATCCCACCCGTGCACATGCCACACATGGCATATGCTGCAGCCCTGCCCACCTGATAAGCACGCCCCCGGATAGGTGCACCCCTGCAACGCCACAGCGAAGCAAAGAAAACAGGCTGGTGAACGCCGCGACACGCCCGGGCGCAGGGCGCGGCGGTGCGGCCCACGCACCCGCTCCGTGACCGACTCGGGCGTCTTGATGATCTCGGGCGCAATCCAGGGCAGCGTGCCGCGCTGGCTGGTCACGTTGCTGACGTACGTGTCGCGCTTCTGCTTGGACAGGCCAAAGTCGGCCACCTTGCAGATCGCGCGCCGGTCGCGGTAGCCCAGCAGCAGGTTGGCGCTCTTGAGGTCAAAGTGCACGATGTTCTTGGCGTGCAGGTACGCCATGCCCTGCGTCCCGGCGCCGCCGCTTTTAGCGTGCCGTGCTTAATACGGGCGTAAACGACACACTGCCAGGCCAGCCTCATGCACCACACAGGCAAGCGCGCTGCGGCGGCGCAGGCCCTGCCTAACCTGCCACACGCGCGCTGGCACTCCCCGGGTCATGCGCCGCCCCGGCGGCCGCATCAACGCTCTGCCCGCGTGTCTGCCAGCAGTGTCTCCCTGCAAAGTCTGCCTGCGGTGCCAGCTCAACATAAGAGGGGGCGTAGGCAAAGGCGCGCCTTGGCGGCGTCCATTGCGATACACAGGCGGTGCATGGCGCCCTGCACCACATCCGCCTTGCGCGACAGCGCCGTCTTGAGCGAGCCCTGGCTCATGAACTCAGTCACCATGGCTGGCGGCCGCAGCGCGTGGCTGCCCGGCCGCCGCTGCTCCTCCACCGCCATGCCCTCGTTGTCCTGCGGCGGCCCCAGGCGGGTCAGACCCTGTCTCGCGACCCCAGGCGCCCGCCGTCAGCGGTCGCATCGAGTGCTGCCCCGAGGCCATCGCGCCCCCCGCGCTGCATCATCACTGCTCCGCAGTGCCTGCAGGCGCTGGTCGCCAGCCACGGCCCCTGAACGGCTGCCCGTGCTGGCCCGCTTGAGCACTTATGGACTCAGCGGCAGGCTTGGCACCTGACACTGCAGCCAGCAAGCGAGCACTCCCCCTGCTCGCCCTGCCAGCAAGGGCCCCCGAGCGCGCGCCAGCGAGGGCAGCACGATGCCGTAGACCCAGACGACGTTGGGGTGGCGCAGGCTGCCCAGCAGGTCGGCCTCGCGCAGCAGGTCCAGGATGGCCACGTTGGAGTTGGGGTCGCCCGCCGCGAAGAACAGGCTGGGGTTCAGGCACTTGACCGCCACCTCGCTGCTGTGCCACTTGCCCAGGTACACCTGCGCGTGGCGCCGGAGGGCGCGCGGCGTCAGCCCAGGGTAGGTTAGGTTAGGGTAGGGTTCACATCAGCCGGCGCCTGCCACACGCTGGCTGCGCGCCCCTGCGCCGCCCTGGGCGACCCCTGCCCTGCGGTGCTGCAGCGCGCCCGCACGCCTGCCTGGCCGCACAGCCTCGCCAACAGCGTGGCGTGCAGGACATGCGCGCCGACACCCGCTGCCACCGCCAAGTTCAGTGTTCGGCAACTGCCCGCCCCTCAGCAGGGCTCCACAGTCGGGACGACACGGTCGAGGTAACGCGGTTGAGGGCGCGACGGGCGGGCGGCGCGCCTCGCCATAGCCACCGGAGCCCAGGAACTTGGCGAGCGTGACGTCGCCGGGCGAGATGATCTCCATGCGCCCAGCCATGCCCTGGTACATCTGCGCCTGGCTCAGCTCGCGCCCGCTGGCGCGCGCGCCGCCATCGGTGCCAGCGGCGGCGGCGCTGCCCTTGTCAGCGTCCAGGCCGGCCACGCTCGGCGACAGCACGTCGCCCGACTCCGCCCGCCCTGCGTAGCACTCTCAGCGTCAGGCTGCGAGCGCTGTGAGCTGGCACAGGCCCCGTGCGGTACGATCCTTTTGTTGGGCTCACCCACAAATCTACACTGCTACTGGACAGCTCTTGAATGTTGCGCCCAGCCCAGCACAATGTATGCCTGTTGCCGGCCACTGCTTATGAAGCTCATGAAGCTGCCATACGCACCCAGCGCATGAAACATCCGGCCCAACCTGCCCGGCGCTCTTGCCTCAGCCCTTTGCAACTTCCAAAAGGGCTCCCAGCTCACCCCTTGCGACGTCCGCTGCACACCAGGCTCCTCACGTGCAGCTCATATGAGCGGGCGGGCGCGCACCCGGGCGCGCGGTCTCGTCGCCGCTGGACTGGTGCGTGCGGATGGAGATGCCGCTGATCTTCTCGGCCTCCAGCGCGGCGACCGCGCCGGCCTTGGCCGTGTGCGGCGAGGCCTCCGCGGACGGCAGCGCCGCACCCGCGCGGCTCCAGTCGATGAAGATGTGCAGCTTGTACGACGAGCCGCGGTTGCCCGCCGCAAAGTCCGCCCACTGCGCAAGGGCCGCATGGCGGGGTCAGTGCGGCTTCGGCTGCAGCTGCCAGCGCAGGCTTGGGCCAAATGACGCGCAATACACCGTGTGGCCTTCCCGCCCAACGCCGCGCCGCCCGTACCGCGCCCGCCACCAGCACTGCCGCCAGGACGCTTAGCAACGCGCCGTGCGGCTTACCCCGCAAGCCTCAAAGAGCACGCTCGCTCCCGGCAGCAGGGACATAGCACGCGGGGCCCCGGGTCAGAGTTAGGGTCAGAACGCGCCTCGTCAAACATAAGCACCACGTCCTCGTCGTCCACCAGGTCCACGTACATGTGCGGCTCGCTGGGCAGCTGGTACTTCAGGTGCGGGACCAGCGCGCTGTCGGTGGACGACCCCGACGCCATGCCATCGCCCGCGCCGCTCGCCGCGACCACCCCCCGCGCCACAGCCACGCGCTCTAACGCCTCCTGCGCGCACCGGCAAAACCTCACGCGTTGAGCGCCAGCGCGGCGACATTATTCCGCCACGATCGTTCCCGCGTGCGTCTGCCGCGCTCACCGTGCCTCACTGCCGCACGTGACCGGCACTGCGCGCTCCCTGCGCTGGTAACCTGCAGGAGCGGCTATGCGGCGCAGGCTCGCCACTGCTGCAGTGATGAGCTGCAGTGGTGCTCGCTCAGAGTAACCCCCAAGCCACTGCGCCGCTTTGACGCAAGGCGGCGCAGGCCTGTTCAATCCCAGCAAGACCCGCTTCAGCAGGTGCAGCGCACAGGCGATGGAACGCAGTCCGGTTCCAACCGGAGCGCTTTCAACCGGAGCGCTTTCAACCCCGGCCCTGACCCTAAACCAGGCGCAGCTGACAGCGCGCAGTGCACGCGCGCCTGCAGGTCGGCCAGGCTGCAGAGTTGGCGACGCTGACCCAGCCCTGACCCTGACCCTAACCCAGCGTACAGCAGGCAGCGCGCGCGCCTGCAGGTCGGCCAGGCTGCAGAAGTTGGCGACGCTGACCAGGCGCGTCTCGCCGCCCTCGTACTCCAAATTGCCGCTCGCCTGGCGCGCAAAGTGGCCGCCGCTGCTGCACACCACTCGCACCTGCGCGGCGTGCGCGCACGCTCGTTGTGGACCGCGTGCAGAGGACGCGGGGCGCACGCCGAACATGGTTGATGCTCCGGCGGGCGGCGCGCGGCGCGCGCTTGCCTGCCCGGGCGGGCGGCGGCGCGGCGGGCACAGGCGCGGCTGCGCAGGGCGCGCCGAGGGCGGGCGCGGGCAGCGAAGCACGCCCACTGGCAAGCGGCCTCAGTGCAGCCCGCAGGGTGCCCGCTGCCTGCCCCCGCGGATGCCTACGGCGCAGCCGGTGGGTGCACACAGGCGGGCACCTCTCAGGCGGTCGGCCACAGGCGCTGCCAGGCCCAGGGGAGCGCACTGGTCGCCGCGCGCGCCGGGGAGAGGGGGGTGGGGGGTTTGAGGTGAGGGGGCAAAGGGGGGCACCTTGGCAGCCACGGCGCCGCGCCGCCGCGAGCTGCCGTCGGACGCCACGCTGCCTGTGTGCGAGAGCGTCTCCACCTGCTCGATGTTGGCGCTGTCGCCGCGCAGCGTCTGCAGCGCGCCCCGCCGCGCCTGCGCGGCACCGCGCGCGCGGTCAGACGCGCCCGCCACGCACCCGTGCAGGGCCCCCCGCGCGCGCTGCCGCCAGGCACACACGGCCCTCCTTTCCCAGAGTATGTCAGCCCCCAACAGGTCACCGCGCGCCAGCCACCGCAGAAGATGCACCCTTGCCGCTTCTTCAAGAGGCCGACCTCATACACCGTCCAGTGGGCGTTGCAGTGCCGCGGAAATATCCAGTCAGCGCTGCCAGCGCGGCCATCCCCGTCGCGCCGCACGCTCTCTGTACGACAGCGTGCCGCGCGACGCCGATGGCCGCGCTGGCGGCGCTGAGCGCTGACTCTCTCCACGGCACTGCAACGACCACTACACGGTGTATGAAGTCGACATCTTATAGAAGCGACTCAGGCTCCGGCACAACGCCGTCTTCTAGCTTGGGCGCTGCCGTGCGCCTGCAGCCAAGTGTGCACGCTCTGCCCGGGCGCGTGCGCTGGCCGCCGCCCCGCATGCTGCCTCGCAGCAGGGGCCTGGGATGTGCGGGGGGGGGCGCGGCGGGCGCGCGCGCCTTGATCGCGCGCGGCGGGTCGCCGCCGCTGTGGAACACTGCGTCCTCGGCGACGGAGCCCATGGGCGCGAGCGCGGGCCCCGCGTCGCCGCGGCCGCCGCCGCCGCTCGCGTACGCCCCCGCGCCGCGCCCCGCCTCGCCGGGCGGCGCCGGTCCGGCCTCGCTGTCGCTGGACGCGCTGAAGACGGACGGCGGCACGCCCGCCGCAGCGCCCGCGCGCCCAAATCCTAATCCTAACACGCTGCCGTCCGGCGCGCCCAGGCTCTCCAGTGAGCTGGTGCGCCGCGCGACGGACAGGTCAGCCGCCGCCGCGCCGCCCGCGCCCGGCTGGTTGTATAGCGAGGAGCCAAAGTCGACAGCGGCCGCCTCGCCAACCGACACGGGCGCCGGCGGGAACGGCAGCGAGGCCTTGGCGGCGTCCAGCCCGGGGACCTGCCCCACGCCGTACGCCAGCGCGCTGCTGGCCATGCCCGCCGCCGGCAGCGCGCCCGCCACCAGCGGCAGCGGCCGGCCCGGCGCGCCCAGGCCGCCGTGCCCGTGCGGCGCGCCCGCCAGCGGCACGGGCATGCCGCCGATCAGCGGCCCGGCGCCGCCGCCGATCAGCGGCGCCATGAGCCCGCCGCCGATCGGCGCGCCGCTGCCGCCGACGCCCATGGGCGCCGCCGCGCCCGCGCTGCGATAGCCGCTCCCATCGAAGGACGAGCGGCCTATCCGGGCGCCACCCATGGGCGGCGCCGCCGGCGGCCCGGCGCCGCCCGCAAACCAGTCCACAGACGCGCGGCCAATCGGCGCGGCGCCGCTGCCGCCGGCGACGCCCGCAAAGGGCAGGTAGCCGCCGCGCGGGCCGCCGCCGCCGAACGGCGGGCCGCCCGCGCCAATCGGCGCGCCCGCCAGCGGCAGGCTGCCGTACTGACCCATGGCCAAGCCCTGGCCCAGGCCCGGGCCCATGCCCGGGCCCAGGCCCTGGGCGGGCACCTGGCCGATGCCCTGGCCCAGGCCCGGCACCAGGCCCTGGCCCAGGCCCGGGCCCAGGCCCAGGTACGACAGCCCCAGCGCCTGCGGCTGGTAGTACATCCCCAGGCTCAGGTCCTGCGAGCGCTGGCCCGGCAGCGCGCCAGCCATGCCCACCGGCGCGCCCGGCTGCGGCGGCGCGAGCGGCGGCGTGCCGCCCACGACGCTGCCGCCGCCGCCGCCGCCGCCGCCGCCCGCGCTGCTGACGCTCTCCAGCGAGCCGGGCGTGCAGCCGTTCTCCAGCAGCGCCGCATCGCTGCCGGCCTCGCTGGATGCGGTGACGCTCGGCCGCGCGCCCATCACGCCGTGCCCCGGCGCGCCCGCCGCGCCCGGCTGGAAGAAGCTGCTGTTGAACGCCTGCGCGCGCGCGCCGCCGCGCTCGGCGTGGGCGGGAACGCTGGCGCGCTCGCAGCCTAAGCAGGCGGGGCGGTCGCTGACGCTGCAAGGTGCGCTGCAAGGCGGGGTGGGGAGAGCGAGAGCCAGGCCGTCGCTGCGCAGCTCAAGCCAGTGGGACGCGTTGGGCCCTCAGCAGGCGCGCTCGACCAAGCCGAGCTTTGCCGGAGGCGCACGCCGCGGGACGGACCTGGTTCACCCGGTCGAGCGCGCCCTGCGACATGCGCCCCATCTCGAAGGGCGACGCCTGCCCTGGCAGCCCGCGCACGCCCGCCAGGCTCTGGCCAATCAGCAGCCCGCCGCTGCCCGGCCCGCGCGAGCGCGACGACAGCAGCTGCCGCTCCTCGAACTCGGGCTTTGGCAGCGCGCCGACCGAGGTGGCCGAGTCGCCGACGTGCGGCGCGGCGCTCTCCGCGGCCGCATACGCAGCTTCGTCGTAGCCGGCGACGCCGGCGGCGCCAGAGCCGGTGTGCCGCAGCGCCTGCTGCGCGCCCGCGTCACCGCCGCCGCCGGCGCCGCGCTGAGGCTGCAGAATCTGGCCAATCATACCGCCTGGCCGCCAGGGACGGCCGCCCCGCCGGCAGCCGCCGGCACGTGGGCGCGCTCCACAGCCTGCGCGCGCCGACCGGCGTCAGGTAGCCCCGGTCCGCGCGAACCCGGTGGATGCCACAATGTACTGCTTGTGAGGCTGCTTGGTGCCGGTGCTCGCGCGCCGCAGGCGGGGCCTGCGCCAGCCCCTGCGCCCGCCCACGCGCGCCGCAGCGGCCCCCAATCAACAGTCTCACACCAGCCGTAGGGCTTCCCTGGAGCCGTCCGCCTCGCCTACGTCCCGCCCGACCCAGCCAGCGGCCTGACCTGCGGCGGCAGCAGGCCACCGGCCGGCCCGGACGGGATGCTCAGCCGCAGCTGCCCACCCCTGCGGACGCTCTCGCAGCACCGGCTTGGCAGAGGCGCAGCGTATCCGGGCCCAGCGTCCCGGGCAGGCCTAAGCGGCACAGCAGGTGAGGGGAGCGGTCGCAGCCGCTGCCCTCGGCCCCAGCTCTGCGTGTCGGCAGAAATCATCATGCTCGGACACCAAAGCAAGCCAATCGCCAGGCGTGCAGGGACGCTTCACGAGCCCCGCCTCGGCCAGGGCCACCTGCTGAGGCCGCTGCTGGGGCATTGAGTCGGTCATGCCCGCCCGGGGCGCCCGCCACGAGCCAACCCACGAGCAAAGGCTGTACAAGTCCTCACCTCGTGCCCCACGGCCGTCTACAGGTCCGGCCCGCACGGCAGTCAGCGGGCACCAGCGCTGGCCCGCCGCGCTCCGCGCCCTGCGCTCAGAGCGGCATGCTGCGGCGCAGCTGCCACCCGGCGCGCGCGCGTCCCGCTTGCTCCGCAGCACTGGGCTTGTATAAACGGCACTCTGATGATGCCACGCTGTGTGGGAGCTTGCCTCCTTGCTTCCGGGTGTGCTGAGCTCAAGGCTAAGCCTTGCTGCAGAGCCAGGGGTTTGGGGCCCTGTCAATCGCCGCGCGATCGATGCACTTTATGACTTCGGTGGGCTTTTTGGCGACGTGGAGTCTGGGCTTTGCCACAGCGTGCTACATCGGCGCAGCAACCACAACCGAGAACGCGCTGCGCGTGCGGACCACGCGCGCCGCGCGCCAGCCGCTCGCGGCCAGGACCGCGGCCCACTGCGCCGGCGTGCGCTCCTTGGCGTGCTGCGCGACGAGCATGTTGAGGTCCTGCAGGCCGCGCTGGAACACGGGGTCCGCAAACTCGCCGGTGAGCACCGTCTGCGCGCGAGGGGCCGCCCGAGCTCAGAGCCGCACGGCCCCGCGGGCGGGCCCTGCGAGCAGGCCGGCCTGACAGGGAGCGGCTACCTCGACAATCAGCAGCGTCACTCTCTTCCCGCCGGCCGCCTGCAGCACCGCGCGCAGAATCTTCACGGTGCTCTCGTCGTCCCAGTCGTGGAAGATAAGCCTGAACACGTACGCGTCGCCGTCGCGGCCCGGCGGTATGGTGCCTGCCGCGCGGCGGCCGCGCGCCTGAAGCCGACCCGCGCGGGCCCCTCGCCGCGAGCCTGCAACAGCCCGGCGCGCGCGCGACAGCGCGTAGTCGCCGCGAGCCTGCAACACCCGGGCGCGCGCGACAGCGCGTGGCCCGCGAGCGCCCCGGGCGCGCCTGGCTCAAAGAAGTCGCCGGCGCAGAACTCTGCGCGCGGCAGCAGTGCCGCGTGCTTCGCGCACCACTCCTTGCGCGCGCGCTCCACCACCTGCGGCCGCAGCGGGCGGCGCTTGGCAGGGTAGGGTAGGGTAGGAGGAGAGGCGCACGGCAGCCCGGGCGGGCGGTGCTGGCCTCCAAGCGGGGCAGGAGCCGGGCGGCACCGGAGTACGGCATGAGCCGGGTGGCGGGCGCAGCGCGCAAGGCTGCACGCGGGAGGGGAGGCGGCGCGCGCCTGCGGCTGGTCGAACAGCACGCCCTGGGCGCCCGGGCAGCGGCGCAGCAGCGCGGCGAGCAGCGAACCATACGCGCCTGCGTGCCGGGCGCGCGGCCGGGCGTCACAGGCCCGGCGCAGCTCTGCGGCTTCGGCGCGCCTGGCCGGCGGGCCGGCTGCGCGCCTGCCATGTCGATCAGCCGCCGGTAGCTGCTCCAGTTGAAGTCCGTCACGACGGAGCTCATGCCTGCCGCGCGCAGCGCGTGGCTCACACTGCCGCGCGCCACTGCCTCCAAGAGCTGCAGCAGTCACTTGCCAGCCCAGCGCATGTTCGTGGTGCCCGCCGTGGTCCGCAGCTCTAGCACCCAGCACCGCCGTGGCCTGCTCGGGCGCGAGCGCGAGGGCGAGGGCGAGGCGCGGCACCTAGGTGGTCGATAGATGCCATGGCGCGCGAGAATTGGTGCTCCTGCTCCGGGTTGGCCTGGAAGTAGGCCCACTGGTCCAGCCCGCCGTGCGTGTGCTCAAACACCGGCGCCCGCCCCCGCACGCCCCAGGACAGCGCGTCCCTGCGGCGCGCCGCGCGCCAGCCTCGCACCCCTAGGCGCAGCGCTGCCCTACCCTAAGTCACGTAGGGCAGGAGGGCTCGTCCGGGCGGAGCGCCGCCCGGCGACGCCGCCCAGCGCTGAGCGGTCTGCCGCGCGCAAGGCGCCCCGCCCTGGCCAGAAACTGCGCCCAATGCACAGTGCAGAAGTATCGGCCTGACCCCGCTCTGCGCGCAAGCCCGAGCCCGCGGCATGCCGCGCATGCGGGCGGGAACGAGCGCGCGCGCGCACCAGGCCGGTTTGTTATCCTCGGCCATGTGGCAGACCTGCAGGGCGGGCGCTCGCGTGTCAGGCAAGGCTGCCGACGCAGAGAGCAAGCGCCGCGTCGCCATATGCGTGGACAGCCCATGCACAGGCAGTAATTTGGGCACATGCGTTCAGAGCGCACACATGCCCCACAGGACACTGGCGCTACTTGGTTCACGTGGTGACCAGCATGATATGGTTCACCATGCTTGTGGTTGCTCAACAAGGCTTGCACAGGAGTGAGCGGCTCGCGAGGCACGCAAGCTGCGGCTCGCAAGAGCAAGCAAAAGCGAGAGCACGAGACAGCACAGGGCAAGGCCCCCGCAGGGTGGCGCACAATGTCCTTGATGCAGTTGGGGTGGTCCTCGCGCAGCACGGCGCTCAGGCGGTTGTTCCGGAAGCGCGGCGCGCGCGCGGGCGCGCCGGCGCGGCCGCTGCGCGGGGCGGCGTCCACCGCAAACACGCCGAGCTGCACGGCCGCGCGCAGCACGCGGAACAGCCGCTCCGCGTCGACGCCTGCTCACGCAGGCGCAGCCATGCACAGGTCTCCCTTGGGGAATGCACAAGGGAGGCTCCCTGCGGGCGAGTCCTGGCTTGGTGCAGGACCGCAAGCGAGCTGCTGCAAAGGTAGCAGGCAGGCGCCTTGCACGGCAAATCGCGCGACTCACTGCGCTCAGCATGCAGCTGGCTGCCAGGCAGAGTCCAGGCACCAGGGCTGCGCTGGGGTGCCATGCTCTGGGCGTCGGCGGGTGCGAGGGGGGTGCATCGGTGTGCGGCCGGGCGGCTGGGCCGCACCGAGCTCTGCGGCCAGCTCCTCGGCCGTCTTGGGCCCGGACGCCAGCGCGTCGGCCGCGCCCAGCCGTGCGCACGTGTAAATGACCTGCGTGAAAGTGAAGGTGAGCTCTGCTGAGCTGCCCTCACTGAGCTGCCCTCAAGCATCGAAGCACCTATGAGTCACTTTTGTCTGTGGAAAAGAAGCACTTCTGGGTAGCACGCTGACACGCGTCCCTTTAAAAGCAGGAGCAGCTGACGACAGCCAGTGGGGGCAGTCAGGGGCGGTCGGCGCGCCTGGGAGCGCATGAAGCCCAGGTAGAGGTCGAACAAGGTGAGCGGCGGCGGCGCGAGCGCTGCGCGGATTTGCGCGAAGAGGGCGAACAAGCGGGTGCCAAATATGAAGACCGGGGTCGGGGGCGGCTCGCTCCAGTCACTGTGGTGCGCAGCCGAGACAAGCTTAGCTGCACACTTGGCAGAGACAAACCTGGGGAGGCTGGTGGAGCTGATGAACACTTGTGCATTGACTCATCAAACGCTGTTTCAGACAACTACCTCCTGCACCAATTAAAACAAGTTCGCTCACCGCATCAGAGCTGCTTCATTATGCCGTCTCGGCCAGAGGCCTGCGCCCACCAAGTGGCTTTGTTTCAGCGATGTCTTGTCCGGGCATGAAGAACAGTGCCCTTCCGCAGGGGCATCTCACCTAGGAAAAGCAGCAGTGGCCCCACACACAGCAGAGCTAGAGCAACAGCCAAGCCCGGCAGGTAGGCATGGCTGGACTTCGCTTGTGCACCGTCTATGCTGAACACAACGCTGAGAAAAGTCATGGTATGAGGACAAGCTGCAGTCACGGAGTAAGCAAATGGGGCACGACAATGCAGACTGGCGCCTCTGTCGTGGTCAGGCAATTTGAGCTTTACCAGAATGCCTACAAAGGGGCCTGCCTAGCTAGGCAGGCCTATAGGACATAGGACTGGGGCAGCATAGGACTGGGGCAGCCCAAAGACAACGCATGTAGGACCGCTCTTTCACGTCTCCTCTGCTACAAGCAGGCACTTTTTGCAGCTCAGCACCAGGCAAAGGCCTAAAGGCTGGATGCTTGTTTGAGGCTTTCAGACCGCAGTATAGTGCATGGCCACCTCAAGGCTGAGCGTCCCAGACACACAAATGAATTGTACGAATTGCACGTGTCAGCTTGTGCCACAAAGTGTGTCATGGAGACCCACTCATTACTCTTCCTCAGCTGATGTGTTTCGTTACATTCCATGGGAAGCTGACACGCATATGCCTATGAATTTTGACTGAAAAAAATTCAAGAGCATGTGTGCGCAACATACAACAATAGCTTTGAATAATTCGGAACAAGGACATACCGTAACATGCGTTTGCTACTGCGGCAGTTGCTACGCTGACATGCAACCCCATGCACCGCTCAGCTGCATAGCAGGTAACGCCACACGGCATGCAGAAGGCACCCAGGCGCGCCGGCACACACTGCGGTAACGGTCGCGCGCATCTGTGAATCAACACCCCTATCTGAAAGAGGCGGGCACGTCGGGCGCGGACTGCATGACGGCCTCGATCTGGTCCAGCACCTCTGGTGTCAGCTTCGGCAGCACCTCGAGCGCCCTGAGGTTCTCGGCCACCTGCGCGCAGCAGGGGCCTGCTGAGCGCCCTGAGGTTCTCGGCCACCTGCACGCAGCAGGGCGGCAGAGAGGCGGCGGACTGCCCTGTCTGCGGAGCACTCAACGCCGCGGCGGTGCGGCATACTGGCGGGGAACGACATGGCTGCCATCATGGCTACGGCACTGTTGTGCTCGGTAAGAGCACACGCTGCACGAGCGTGCAGCTACCCCGCTGCCCCTGCACTGTACTGCAGGTGCCAATAGCAGCGCATCTTGCGTGCGCGCGCGCGCCTGCTCCTCCTTGGTCGCGCCCGTGATGACGGTGGAGACGTGCGGGTTCTTGACGCACCTGCACGCACACAGCAGAGGCGCCTGTCACGCTGCTGCCCCACCTGGACATGTACCCTTGTCGAATGTGAGCAGAGCGTTGGGGGGGCGGTGCGCAGACCAAGCAGAGCCAAACATCACCAGACAAGTGACGTATTGCGCATCCTCGCATACTCTCAGGCAGCAGTGACAGCAGGCATACTCCAGTCCTCTGCGTCGCCACGCTGCGGGTGCTTGCTCACAGCCCAGGGCGGGCGGGTGAGGGCGGGCGGCGCGCCAGGCGAGCGCCAGCTGCGCCAGCGGCACGCCCAGCTTCTCCGCAATCGGCTTCAGCTTGTCCACCTTGTCCAGGTTCTCCTGCGCCAGCTTCTTCTCGCGCAGGCCCTGCGCATAATCGCGACGGCTCACCCGCCGCCCCCATGAGCACCAGAGTGCCCGCCCTGCGCGGGACGCCAGCGGCTCACCCGCCGCCGCCGTGAGCACCCGATTGCCCCTGATTGAGCATATGCATGCTCTTGAGCTGGACAGTCTGCAACCGCCGTTCTGTATCACGCTGGCACATGCGGCGCCCGCCAATGGCCGAGCATCAGCTGCCTGGGCTGTAGTTGCAAGCACGCACATGGTCACAAAGGCGCTCGCGCTGGCAAACTATCTGGCGCAGTGCGCGCCGGCGCGCGCGCATCACGGCCACGCCCGCACCTGTCGACATGTGATGCAGCGAGGCCACATACAACTGGATGCGACTAGTGGATGCATGTGATGATCACAGTGATGGTGTCATGCACACTGACAGACTGACCACTATCTGACCAGACCACCTGCTGAACAGTCTGACCAGACTGCCAGCTGACATGCCTGTCATCGTCTGACCAGACCACCTGCTGAACAGCCTGTTCAGATTGCCAGCTGATCGGCCCGGCGCTCGTGCCGAGCGCGCGCGCCTTGTACATCTCCTGCGCCAGGCGGCTGTCGGGCGGCACATGGTCCTTGCTGTACTTGCCCGTCAGCAGGCCTGAGGCCAGCGGCGACCAGATCGTCAGGCCCGTCCCGTACGCCTTGTACAGCGGGAGGAAGTCGCCCTCCACCTGGGCGGGCCCCGCGGCCGCCACCGTCAGGCAGCATCGCCCCATGCTCTCAAGCATCAGGCAAGGTAAGTGAGCATCAGGCAAAGGGAAGCAGTGCTCCTTAGTCACATACATTTTGCACAGTCCTGATGATCCCATTCTAATGTGCAGCATGTTCTGCAGACAAAGTGCCGGATTCTTGGCAGCACAGCCACTGCTAGCTGTGTGCATTGGACCCGCGCTCTCCGTCGCTGTGTGCATTGGACCCGCGCTCTCCGTCACTAGCAGCAGCAGGCCTCTAAGCAAGTGAAGATTTAGAGGCGCGGTCCCGGTCAACCCAGCTGCGTCTATCATTGCAGCGCCTACGCGCCTTCTTCCGGTTCAGCAGGTTGTATTCGGGCTGCTCCATGGCGGGGCCGATCAGGCCGAGCCGGTCAGCGACGCCCCAGGCCTCGGTGATCTGCGCTGTCGTCCACTCGCTCGTGCCTGCCAATGCGCCCGCCTCCCGTTAGCATCTTGCCATGCGGCCAGCAGGAGACTTTACAGTCTGCAAAGGTCCCTCTGTCACATGAGCAGCACTTGCGCCATGCAGAGGAGAGGACAACCTGCGAGGGAGAGCACATGCTAACACTGCCAGTATCCACTCATGTGGCAGCTGTGCAGAGCACCGCTTATATATAAGAGAGTGGTGGGGGACTGGTGTGGCAAGCGTGAAGGCGCACCCCAGTAGAATGCCCAGCCCTGCGCGCCGCGCCCTCTCGTCAGCACACATGCACACCATGGCGCTGGACACACACGCTGATGCACGCTGAGGCGCCAACAGACATGTACTTGTCGGCGTGCGCGCAGGCAGCCCCTACGCCTGACTCACCAAACTCAACCCCACACTCATCACATGCGCACACAGTTACAAAGCCTGAACAGCCCGCACTACCGCGCAGCGGGCGCCCACCTGGTCGATCACAAAGTTCATCGCGCGCACAGTCTCCTCGATCGGCGTGGTAGTATCCGGCCGATGGCAGAAGATCAGGTCGACGTAGTCCATCTGCAGCCGCTTCAGCGCCGCCTGCAGCAGCCCAAGCTTACCAATGCTCTGTGACAGCAGCCCAAGGTCACCAACACTCTGTGACAGCGACACGCTCCGTGGCAGCAACAACACTCCATGGCAACAGCAGGATGGTCATGGCTTATGGCCAAGCAACTTTTATAAACCATAAATCCCACCAGTGGGCATCGTTGCTCCAGGGCGCGCCTTGGTGCCCTCGATAATGTGCTGCAAACACACACGCGGGTCAGTGCGCCCAAAGCACAGCACGTAGCACGTAAAAACACAGCCGGCGGCCGAGGCACACAAGTCGTGCAGATGGAGGCGGCACCTTGCGCGACAGGCCCCGGTCGTTCACGCCCTTGCCGCCCCAGAAGATCTTGGTGCTCACGACAAGGCTGCTGCGCGGGATGTCCAGCTCCTACGCGCGCACGGGCTCAGCCCTGCTCGGCATGCGCGGGCGAGCAGGCGCAGCCAGGACCTGGAGCAGCTCGCGCACCTTGAAGGCCTGCCCCATGACCTGCAAGCGCCACAAGCCACGTCAAACCTGGTACATGCAAATATGTCGACAAGATGCACACTCACAAAGACAAAGTTACGCACCTCCTCGGCCTTGCCGTCGGCATACACCTCCGCGTTGTCAAAGCTGCGGCCGGTGCAGGGCACGGTTGGACGCACTTGCAATGGACCTTGTCCTCAGCCTCAGCGGTGCAATATGAAGCAGCGCAGAAGGACACGAGGACGAAGAGCGGGGCGCACAAATTCACGCCCGCGTCATAGCACTGCTTGAGCAGCTTCTTGGCCAACGGCACGCCCACTTGGTTGCCAAAGGTCACCTGCAATACGTTTGTAGCGGCTCATGCCCAACAGTCTCCACGCATAGCCCCATACGTGGAGCGTTCAGATTGCCACACAGCAGTCCACATCTGGGCTCACCCAAGCTCCGTAGGACAAAACAGAAACCTGCGCAACAGGCCACCACACACGCTCAACAACAGCGTCACACACAGGTGTGTCGGACCATGTGCTATACAACTGCGCAGCTAGTCAGGCATCGGTTCAATCTGCGATGCTTTGTCAGTTCAGCCCAGTTATGACATAACAAAGCATGCTGCACGAGGACTACTCACCATCATCAGGCCACCATGCGTACCTTCAGGCCAGTGCGACCAAGGTGGCGGTACTCCATCGCTAACCAAGCAGTCCCGGTGCGAGCGCAGTGACGTGGGGCACTCACTTTGAAGCGGTGCTGCAAGTTCCCTGCCTCCGATATTCACAGAGTGCAGGGCGAGTCACTCACCGAAAAGCGCGTCCTAAGAGATGCGCAGCAGCTGCACAGCTGCACTGCCAGCAAAGCTTTCGACACTTGCGCAGCCTCCCAGCTGTTCACATAAGTGTAGGGTTGCTTAACCAGCGAGCCTGTCCTCTACCGAGCTACACCATTGGGAAAGGGCAGCAAAGTTTACTGCAACAGAGAAAGCAGGCGGTGTTTCCGTGTGTTCCCAGTCACGATGGCACCCGCAGCCCAGTTGGCTGCACAGCTGTGCTGTACGCCCGCGCGTGCACGAGCCGTGAGGCCTTTCACAGGCGTGCTGCAAACCATGCTTCCCCCTCTCGCCCTCAACCACCGAGGCAGCTGATCCTTTTATCAATTGCATCGATTGCCTGGCCTAGGAGAGTGTACTTATCCACACATTGTCGTAAGCGCTGCGCCCAGGTCTTTGCCGTGCTCTACCTGGTACGTGCTTGCTGGCGCTCTGAGCGGTGGCTTGCTGTATGCTGCAGGCGCGCGTCCGACTCAGCGGCTGACACGCGCGCTGCCTCGCGCGGCCCGCTCCGCAGTGGTGGCCACTTGGACACCCCCCAGCGACCCCAGCAGCACGCCCAACGTGCCCCCCGAGTTTACGCCACCAGAGCAGCAACCAGGTAGCCCGCCCAGTACGCACTGCTGCATTGGTGGTGCTGTGCTGCACTAAGGTGTTTGTCTTGGCATGAAACAAGGAGCAAAGCTAGTGCATACACCTGCTTTCCTAAGCGTGGCCAGAGTTGCGCAGGCTCGTTCCCTGGCGCGCCCCCGGAGTTTGAGCCGCCCGAGCAGAGCCCGCCGGGCCCGTCGCGGCCCGCTGAAACCCCCAGGCCGGGCCGCATCGCGCGGCCAGACATGCCTGAGGTGAGCGCTCTGTCTGTTTACTGCTTGTCCACTGCGCCCTGTGCTCGGTAACTCCAAACCCGTGCGAGCCAGTGTCGGGGCCTTCGTACAGAGCACATCTTTAAGAAACCACACAAGTCAGTCACCTTTATGTTGTATCAACAGCGGCGGGATGCGCGCAGGTGCCAAACCCGGAGCGCGACCCCATGCGCTCGCCGGACAGGCGCCGCGAGATCAACGAGCCCGAGCCCGACACGGAGCCCGCGCCGCTGCCCGACCGCGAGTGATGCCCTGGCAGAGCAGCAATTTTGCAGCTGAACACTTTGTGGGACCTTGACCACGCCCTGCTTGCAGACCGATGTTGAGCAGCTGAGGGCCCGGTGTCTCCTGACACGACCATTTCTTAACTACATCTAGTGCTGATTCATTTGGATGACGTACCTTACATGACAGGCATCAACCTTGCAGTTACTACATTTGCGCAAGCACCCACTCTTCTGCACAACATTCTCTGCTCGATGAACAGTGCATGTTTCCAGTGCTGCTGTGCGAGCGTACGCTCTCCCGCACGCCTCCTACGAGCTCCAGTGCCGCTTGTCCGTGCGGCGCAGCAGTGCCACATACCTGTCCGCGGACCGCAGCACCGCGGCCTTCGCGTCCGTGGGCACCGCCCGCCCAAACCAACCTGCGCCTCACAGTCAGGCTCATGCATCAAATGGTAAATCCGCCACGTCTGATACACGCCCAGGTGACCCATGCGCGGCGCGGTAGGCAAGACAAGGCGCGCTCTGGCAAGCAGGGAAAGCGGCTGATGTTAGGGAGCAGGCGCACAGGGAGGCGCACCGCCGTACAGGCAGTCAAAGTCCAAGCCCCAGCCCTTCACAGCTGCGCGGATGCGCTCTACCTCCTCCGCCGGCAGCGGCAGCAGGTTCGGGTACCTGCGCGCGGCGCGCGCCGCGTGCCGCCCTGCCCGGCGATCAGCCCAGCAGACCCAGGCCCGCGCTCGCATGCGCACTAAGTGTGCGAGCTGCCGCGTCGGGAGCAGCGGGCCGACAGCTGCTGCGGCGGCCGTGCTGCCAGGAGGCAACCGACAGTTTCCTTTTCTTGGGCGCACGAGTACATGAAGGAGACGTAGCCGGCGCGCGGCACGGCCTGGATGGTGTCGCCTGCGGGGCGGGGGCGGCCGTCAGGCTCCAGCAGAGATGCAACTGCCAGCGTTCGCCTGACAGGCGAGCGCGCCCCGCTACGGCGGCGTCAGCGCGGCCGCCAGGGCATGGGCGCCTGCTTCACAGCGCCCGGCCGGGCTGGAGCGCATGTGGCGCACCCGTGCACAGGATGCCGCGCCCGCCGCAGCCCGGCCGCCAGTGCAAGCAGGCGCTGCCCGGGAAGTGGCCGCCGAGGCGCAGCAGCGTGGCGCCGCCAAACAGCTCCATGCGGTCGCCTGCGCGCGCGTGCATGCGTGCGGCGCCGCCCGAGCACATGCTCTACATCCGGGAGGCGCTGGACAGCAGCTGGCCACTCAGCAGGCGCAGTGCCGTGGAGCGCGCTCGCACGACCTCCGCAACGCATGAGCTGCACAAGCCTCCGTATGGAGATGCATCTCAGCTGCTCGCAACCGTTCGAAGGGCCTGGCCCCGTACCGGTCCAGTGCGTGACGCGCTCTGGGCTGCATGACCCAGCGCCGATCGTCCGCGTGCGCGTACACGCGCGCGTCAAACTCGTCCGCCCAGGCCGCCATGCGCGAGTAAAAGTGCGGGTGCGAGATGGCGATCGCCCGCACGCCGCTCAGCTCGTGCAGGTGCGCTTTGGTATCCTCGTCGAGCATGGTGATGCAGTCCCACAAGATATTGCCCTCGCCTGCGCACGCCGGGGGCAGTGAGAGGCTCGCCCTCTGGTGGCCAACCTGGCCCACGCACGCCCCCCGGTCGAGCACACTCATGTCGACTAGGTATCCGAGCGCCCGCACTCACAGCAGCGCCTGCCTGGCGACGAGCAGTGCCATGTGTCATGCTACTTTACGTCAGGCGTCGCTGCACTGCTACTGAGCAGAGCCTGTGCACACTTTACAGTGCCCTGTCTTTCTGAGCGCACCAAGTTAGGCGAGCTGGGCGTGTCTGCCAATAAGGGCAGGACCCCGCTACCCATGGCGCGCTGGTTGGCCTGCAGCAAAAGGCGGCCCACCCCCGCCACCCCAGGGCGCACCAGTCTGGATGAGCAGGGCGCGCTGGCCGATAGCAAAGGACGGCTCGGTCCCGATGCCAAGCACGCACAGCTCCTCCTCCCTCCTCACGTTGCGGTGCCCTTCTGCCAGGAGCCGCTCGTGCGTTGTCCACCTGCGACAAAGTCCAGTTGCCTCACCAGGCACCCGAAGCACGTGCACACTGCACATCTACCTGCGACAGAGTCTAGTTCCCTCTCCAGGCGTATGAAGCACGCGCACACTGCACCTCCCAAAGAAGCCTGCAGAGCAACCAGCGCTTGTGGTTTCCCGGGAGGCAGTCAGCACCTCTGCCCGCCCTTGGCCACGTACTGGCGCTCGTCCTCGCAGATGGGGCAGCACTGCGGCTCCTCCTCCGTGTGGGAGAACTGCACAACCGCCCCCCCCTTAGCTTCTATGCTATTCTGTTGTTTGCCAACCCAGGACAGCAGCTGACGCACCTGCGTGCCACAGGTACAACAGACGTATGCGTGACTTGTCATCAGGCCGCGCGACAGGCAAGCAATGGCGCAATCCTGTCTGGCCTCGCACAGCAAACGCAACTGCACTGTGTTCCTTGCAGTTGTATACAGGAACCAAGCTTTCCGTGCTGCCCAGTCTCTGTCACTGCCAGGCCTGTGAGCAAACTTACACAGCTGCTGGAGTTTCTACACTGGACGTGCACTTCCAGGCGCTTTGCAAGCATGCACGGGAGGTATGGCGTAGCTCACTTTGAGGCTCATGCATAGCCAGCACAGCTAGCTGCGCATGCAGGGGGACCGCGCTGGAGCTGGGCGGGAGGTCCGAGGTTGTTTCAAACGTTTGAATAACCGTTTGACTCGTTACCTCAGTTTTACACTCTATAGGCAGCAGCCAACACTTGGCTTGAGTCATAGCGGCAGAGTATAGGCCATTGAATAAAACAGCAGCCAACACTTGGTTTTGAGTCATAGCGGCAGAGTATAGGCCATTCAAAAAAAAAGTACGAGTTCGTGTATGCATTCCCTACGCCCTCACCTTGGCGGCTTGCTGCTTGTTCCTGTCTGGCCTGAGGCAGAAGCACGCTCAGGCCCTCGCGTACTGTACATTGGTCCTATAAGCCACCCATGGAATGCTATGCAATGCGCATCAGGAAGATGGCCCTGGAGGCCGGATGTAGCAGCGCACTTTGCAGAAAAGGACGCCGCCAGCATCGCACCAAGGCGTGTGGACACTGAATTCTACAGAGCTTCGTGTGCCGGACCGCGGCTCTGCCAGCTCGCCCGTAAGGCGATCAGATTGCAGCCTCGTCAGTTCCATAAAATCCTTCCCTCGCTATACAAAGCCACTATTGCGGTGAGCTGTGCCTCCGCCGGCCGCAGAGTGGCGCGCGCTGGCCGGCCCCAGCAGGCCCCCGTCACGACGCCTGCAGCACCTCGTGCCCGGCGTGATGGTTGATCGCCGCGGCGATGCGCTTGCGCTCGCGCGTCGCGAACTGGTCCACCAGCTTGCCGCCGCGGAAGAAGCAGAACATGGGCACCGCGCGGATCTTCAGCTCGTCGGCGACCTCGCTCTTCTCCTCGAACCTGCGCGTCGGCCAGTCAGAGAGGTTAGGTTTGGGGTTTGGAACACATGCACACCTGCCCTTGCACGCCAGCCCTTGCACGCCGACTGACCACGCAGCAACATGCGCTCGCATGAGCCCATACGACAAATCTCCGGCCAGCACGACAGGGCGAGCAGCACAGCGTGCAGACGCGCTCTGCGCGGCCAAGGGAGGTGCTGCGCGGGTTGGGAAGGCCGCGGCCGCGCACTCGTCCATGCAGTTGTGCTTCAGGAACTTGACCGTCGGGTCCTCGGCGCTTGCGCGGCACAGCTTCAGGAAGCCCGGCTGGATGTACCGGCAGGCGCCGCAGCTGTTCTTGTAAAAGTCGACCACGCTGCGCGCGCGGGGCGCCAGCGGCCTCGAGGTCCCAATGTGCCACTGCCACAGCTTCGCACAGACGGGCGGCCGCCCAGCTCATACGAGTCCAGGCCACTGCCTCTTCGTAAACCTCGTCAAGTGACCACCGTAATGACAGAAGTACCCAAGACCTCGTCGACCCACTGTCAGCACCACAAGCCATGCCTAGAGTGCAGAGCGAGTGACGAGCTGCACAAGGCCGGGGCGCACATCAGCGTCTGGTCGGGCGTGGTGCTCAGGATGTCGCGCCACTGCTCGACTGGAGCGCACACAGCGCGCGGGCGTCACAGGCTGGGAGCCAGGCACAGTCACGCATGACAAGCGCTTGCTGCAAACAGGGTACTTCACACAAGCAATCATACAAGCAAGTGGCTGCTCACACCCACTACTGACCAGTGCTTCTATACTTGCCCCAGTGTTTGGCAGCACGCTTGCAGAAAACTTGCAAGCGTGGGAGAAGCGCAGGCTCGCACTCGACTTGAGCTCCGTGACGCACTCAACAGGGCAGGGTGCGTCGTCGCCGCCGCCGCCGCCGGCCGCCCCACTGTGCTCCGCACTCGGCGCTTGCCTCTGGCTCCCGCTCTCATCTGCACCGCCGCTGTGGGGCTGGGGCAGCCCCGCGTCCCTCCTGTATGAGTCTAGGATCCCGCGTACGACCACTGACCGGCAGCTTGCACCCCTCGCCCGGTGCTGCTGCGGCCTGTGCCGGGCTGCTGCCCCGCGGTCGCCCGCGCTGCATGCATACGCGCTCCGCCCCAGGCACCTGTCAGGGGCTGCGCAGGCTCTCCAATGCCTGCACCAGCGAGCAAGCGCCTGAGCGACAGCTGCCTCGCTACGCAGACCCAGCTGACACAGCAGCCACAAACACACACAGGAATCGTCAGACAGGCAGGTCGTGCCTGAGGGGTGTGCCGGCCAGACCAGGCCCGGTTCTGTCAAGGCAGCGGCAAGAGCAAGTGTGCGCGAGCGCCCTTGTGCGGCAGGCCATCAACAGCACACACGCAGGCTCACTGCCAATTTTCGCTTGACACAAGCAGCAATAGCGATACAGCAACTCGGTGCCACTTAATAGAGCAGCTACAGACCAGTTCTATCCCTCGGAAACACTGTACTTCGCCGGGGAGAGCATGTGCATGCGGGTAGATATATTCCACTATTGTGGCCCAAATACAGGGGCACAACAGGCCGGATTGCGCCAGCGCAGCTCTTGTCATAAACAGTTCAATGCTGCCGGTCACCGTCGTGACGCCATGGCTACAGAGAGGTTGCACGCAGCCCAGGAGCGCCTGGCTGAGCTGGTAAACTCCAGGGACGCATGCATCGCTTTTGCGGCCGGCAGCGTTCTCGGCTCTGCATCTGCCGCGCTCGCCGTCTTCTGGCTGCAGCGACGCGAGCAAACCAGGCACCAGCCGGCTGCAGCCGCGGCCGCTGTCTGCAAGGCCTCCGGGCTACGCGCTGTGCTTGACATTGATGAGGGCCTTGCGGTGGGTGCCCCACCTGGCCCGGACAAGGGGTCACACACTGGCGCCGCAAACCTCTACCACTTCTGCACAGCGACAGGGAGCAGTCAGCGCCGTGTGCAAGCGCAGGCGCTGGCCGACGTGCTGGCCCGCTGCCCCGAAATAAGAGAGGACGCCGACGCCGCGCTGGCGAGCGCAACGGGCGTGCTTGCAGGACGCTGGCTGGGGTGCGCCTGGTTTCCCTTGCGGTATGACTTGTCAGGAATCAACGACCCGGCGGCCTTCAGGAGCACGCCGCCAGACCGGCGGCAAACGTCCAGGTGGCTGGCGCTGGAGCAGCGGGCGCTGGTTGCCACGCCCAACAAGGCGTGCGGAGACGGCGCAGAGGGAGGACCCGGGACAGGTTTGCAGCCGGGCCTGGCGAACGGCGACGTGCACGAGCCGAGCGCGCATGCTGCCACACCCGGCCCCGCAGCCTCGCAGCCCGATGCCGACGGGGCGCCCCCTGCAGCGGCCGCCGCCGCAAGCGGCAGCGAGGGCGAGGAGGCCGCGGCCGGCGCTGGGCCACCCGGCGCGGCCGCCAGCGCGCCTGCCGCCTCCCTATCTGCCAGCGCCGCGCCGTCCTCCGCGGACGCGAGCGCGGCGCCCGGCAAGCCCAGCGCCTTTGCCGCCGCGAGCGCGCAAACCGCCCCATCGGCCGGCCCCACGCTGGCGAACGGCGCGCCGCACCGCGAAGCGCGCCAGCCGCCCTGGCTGGCCGGCGCCGGCGGCCGCGGGGCCGCGCCCGGTGCGGCGGGGCCAGGCCCGGAGCGTGAGCCTGGGGCGGGGTCAGGGTCAGGGATAGGGTCAGGGGTAGGGTCAGGGTTGCGCTCGCCGCCGCGCAGGCGTAAGCCCTGGGAGCCCGCGCCGCAGCCCAGCCGCCTGGGCAGCGCGCAGCGGTACCCGCCGGCCGCGCGCACGTCGTCAGGCGGCTCGGCGGCGCCGTCGTCGCCGCGCGGCGCGCCGTCGCCGGCGCCCTCGCCGCTTCCGACGCCGCTGGCGACGCCGCGGCCGACGTCGCCGCGCGGCAGCGCCGACGGCGCGTCCACGCCCCGCCTGCTGCGCGCGCCGAGCGAGGCGTCCAGCGCGGCCGGCGGCGGCGGCGGCGGCGGCGCGCGTGCCAGCACCGAGCGCGCGCGGCAGCGCGCGGCGGTGCTGCGCGGGCAGTCCGGCACGCTGGGCCGCGCAGGCGGCGGCGGCGGCGGCGGCGGCGGCGGCGGCGCGGCCCCGGGCTCGCCAGCGCGCTCCACCGCGTCCTCGCGCGGCAGCGCGTTCTGGGAGCAGCGGTGACTCCACACTGGGTGGCTGCATGCTGGCCTGGTGATTTCCTGCGCATGGCGTTGCTGCTCTGGCTGTCTGGCGACCGGGCGTTGCGGGGAGCGCCGCCGGTAGCCGCGTGGCGGCGAGCAGCATGGTCAGGGCGTGGAGTTTTCTTCAAGGTCTTACCACGTCCCCCCCCCCCATGTGTCGGGAGCACTGTACTGAAGTCTTTGTATAAAATGGCTTTATGCTTGGTGCTTGTGGTCGTCGTGATGCACCGTGTGTGGGGTTAGACGTGGTGCGAGCTTGGCCGGCTTGTACTGATAGGCGTCATGTAGTTAGGTGTGTACAGACTACATGCAGTGCTGTGTGCGTCTGCCACAGACCGTCTTCCTATGCGCATCGTGTGTATGCCGAAGGCATATGCGCATCATGCAGCCCCCTGTTGCGCTACAGTGCGCATTTCTGTGGCTGTATGCTTGCGTACAGTGTGGTTGAAGTATACATCGCTCCCCTCTGGACGTGATTTTGGCTGCATTCCGCGCCTGTGCTTGGCAGTATGTTCACTGGTCATTCATGAACATGGAAACGTAGGCGGCGATGCCCTGTGGGCTAGCCATGCAGGCTTGTTCAGGATTCCAAGCCCCAATTGTAAGATACCGTGGCCGTGTCAGGGCTCTCCACCTCATCTAGCATGCCAGGACGCACGAGCGCATGTATTGATGCATGGACTTCATGCATTGTGCTAGCAGACGGGAGACAGGTACGCATATGCAGCCAGACATTCTGCTACAAGTGGGGAAAATTAGGCTGGATGTGCAGGTCGTTGTATGTATGGCGCCTGTGTTACACATCATTGCAGGCTTGCCTGCGAGCCCACGCGAGCAAGTGCAGTGTCTGGCTCGCTGCAACTTCTGCAACCCTACATGGCTATCTAGCCATGGCCCACAGGGTGTAACAATGTAGGTGTGTCCAGACTGCTCACAGCCATTCCCGTCCAAGTCACAAACGTACACGAGTCGTACAGACAGCTTGTCCCTTGCCCCCACCTGCGCCAATGGCAGCGATGATCTTGTCCACTGCGGTGCCGCAGGGCGCACGCCTGCACACCAGGTGAAGCTTGGAGCTGCTCAAAGCATCCTCGAGGGGCAGACAAGGTTAGGGGGGTTGAACACGCGTAGAGAGCCGCGGGTGTCTTTAAGCGCACGCTGTCCCACATTGGGCCAGGCCCAGAGAGGGGGGCCTGTAAACACTGAGGAGTAGGTGCACGGCACCGATCAGACGACCGCTGCGGCTGGATGCAGGGCAGGCGCGGTTTTGTGCGCACCTGCCGGCAGCCTGGAGGTCGCTGACATATTGCGTACTTCTGCGCAGGGGTGCGCGCACTTCAAGCGCGGCCGTCCGCCCGGGTGCGCCGGCGCCGCCTGCCCTCGTATGTTCCCCGCCAGGCGTCACGAGAGCGCGCTTGTGAGGCAAGTTTGCGCAATCAGCAAGCATCTGTGCAGGCGGTGGCCTGAGCTGCCAGGCTATAGCTCACTCCTGGCTTTCACAGGCGCTGCTGACTTTGCTGGCGACGCTACGTGGCGTTGAGCAGCACTGCAGCCTCACGGCCTGACCTTTTGGCGGCGCTCGCGCGCGCTCGCAGTGGCGCCAGCCGTGCGCCGCGGCGCGCCGCTGCGCTCGTACAACAAGAAGACGGTCGACATCGACCCCGAGGTGCGCCAGGGCACGACGCCGGTGGTGGAGTTTGACGCCGACGAGCTCTCCGCCAAGCTCAACGCGACCTTCGACGACGCAAAGCGCAACTGGGACCGCCTGGACGAGAAGCCGGCCGCGGTCGCGCTGACCGTGTCCATCCTCGTCGGCCTCTGGGTGCGGCGCGCGGCCTGCTCTGCTCTGTTGGGGGCGGCCGCCGGATCACGGCGTTTTTTCCTACCTCCTGTACTTATGGGGGTTGTTGCTTGCGTGTGTTTCAACCCAATGCATGCAAGAGTGCCCCTATACCGGCTGCCGGGTGGTTTTTGAGCCAGTGTGCATGAGTGCGGCCCGCACCAGCGCAAGGTCGCCCAGTGCCGAGTGCCACAGATGGTCACAGAGGCCCGGTGTGCGCCGCCGCAGGCCACAAATGCGGTGGTGGATGCGGTCAACCGCATCCCGTTGGTCTCGACCTTCTTGGAGGTTGTGGGTCTGGTGCGCTGCCGTTCACCCTCGAGCAGGACCGCCTTGTGATGTTTTCCTGTGTCGAAGACTGTCAATGAGGACTGAGGGGGGGGGGGGGGGGGCGCCGGCGCCGGGAGTTACCGGCTGGGGCGTGTACAGGCGCGCACCCTGCTAAATTTTGCTCGGAAGTGCTGTGTTGGAGTGAGTGCTTGCTGACATGCTCCCGTCGCTTTGCAGGTACCTGATCTTCAAGCCCGACAGGCGCGTGGCCCAATGGCCTGACGTTTACATCTGTGCCAGCTCGGCTGCTTCAGCAGGGATAGCAATAGCCCTCACTTTATACCGAGTGTTGCCTGCGTGACAATCGGGTTTTGTGGTTGTTGCTGTATGCCACACCCGGCCTGGTCATGGTTGGATGGCAGGCAGTGCATACTGCGGGCGCGCGGGCGCGAACGAGGTCCTGACCAGGCGGTCGGTGCATGCGCAGGGAGGAGCTGAAGTCCAACTTCGAGGCCTTCTGGAAGAAGGTGTCCGGCAAGTCGAACGTCTCTCTCTGAGCAGAGCGCCTCGGCCTGTGGCTGCGCGCGCTGGCCGGTCTGAACGCGCGGACAGCCGAAGTTTGCAGGAGGTGATCATGAAGTGGCCAGCCGCTGTGTGGTGACTGTGGGGGTTGCCTGCTGTCCACCGTGGGCAACAGACCAGGCGTGCGGCAGAGTGTGCAGCAGAGAGGGTGCACAGGTGTGCTGAGAGATAGAGTGCTACCATTTTTGAGGCGCTGGGCAGGAGTGCCGGCCGCTGATTGTTGTAAGGAGCACGTGAGATGCGACTGCGACGTTATTGTACAGCCACAGCACCTCCCGACACATTCGCAAGGCGCACGGAAAGCGTGAGCAAGTCATGTCACCCCTGGTGGCGACAGGTGCATGGCCTGTGCCACTGTGCATGAGCCACGCTGTATGCGCGCGTGACTCCTGCTCTCCCTGTTGCTGCTGTCAGGCCCATGCACAGGCCAGCTGGCATGCATACCACATGCATTGTATGGGCCAGGTACATGGGCTTCCTGCCGCCAGCAGCCAGTCTCCTGCTGCTGGCACACCCCCAGGTTCAGAGCAAGTGCCCTTCTGCTCTTGCACAGGCGGGCAGCCTGCCGCAGGCCAGTGGCTGGCCTCACAGAACCAAACGCAGTTGCTCGTATAATAATGCGTGAGCGCGCCAGGCCACTTGCTCATGCAGCTCCAACCAGGCACCTGTGTCGCACACGTCGCACATTTTGAGAGCTGTGTGCTCTCTGCCACCCTCACTTCTGACAGTGGGTTGGCAGGCTAGTGTGCGCTGGTGCTGTGTGATAGGAGGCCACATGAGGCAGTGGACAGCATGTGTGAGCCCCGTAAGAGCCGCGGCTGGGTGCACTTAGGTGAGCAGACGCGACCACTGCATGGGCACGACCTGGATGAGCCAGCGGAGCAGTGCTGGTGTTTGTTACATGTCCTTTGCATTGTTACACAATCTTCATGAAACATTGCCAGGTCAGCAGGCTGCATCCCAGCTGTGAAGTTCCGCACCTTGCGGTGTCCACAAAAGCACGCAGGCAAGTCCCAAGGGGCAATACAGCCTTCCCAACCAGTGCCCTGCACCAGGTAGAGAAAATGCATGCACAGAACAGGTGGAACCGCCCTGCATGCAGGCGTGCCGCGCAAGCCCGAGTCCAAGCGGCGCAGCGTGCGCGGGAGAGGCGGCCTTCACGCGCCCGGCGGCCCGGTCGCCCGGGCCCGCGCGCCCGCCCTAGACCAGGCGGCGCAGCACGCGCTGGATGGCGGCCTTCATGTCCTCGGACCCCAGCGCGGTGGTGACCTGGATCTCCTGCACCAGGCGCCCCGCGCGCGCCAGCAGGCTGTAGCCGCCCTCCGCGCCCGCGCGCCCGATCCACAGCTCCAGGTCCTGGCTCACCGCGCGCTTCTCCTCCACCTGCGCGCAGCGTTCGGGTTCAGGAACCCTACCCTGCGCCGCCCAGCCGCCCCCGTCCAGCCGCCCCCGCCCAGCCGCCCCTGGCGCCGGGTGCGCCAGCATCGGCACGCCGCGCACAGAACGGCTGCATGCGCAGCACAGCTCCGGTCCCTGCGCACCCCGTGCGCACTCCCCATGCACGCAACACCTTTTCCTCCGCCTCCCTTGCCTCATCGGCTTGGCCTTGGAGGCAGCAATCTCGTGCGCGCCTGGCGGCCGAGAACCACGTCGGCGATGCCGGGCTCGTCCACGAGCGCGCGGCAGACGGCCTCCACCGCGGGCGGCACGGGCGCGGCGGGCGCGGCGCCGGACGCGGGGTCGTCCAGCGACATGGTCGACGCCGACAGCAGGCCGTCCAGCGTCTCGCGCAGCGGGTCGCCCTCCATGTCCTAATCAGGCGCGCGCGCGTCGGCGCGCTGGCGGGGACTGCTGCAGTGGGCGGGCTTACGGGGGCGGAAAGAGGCCGTGTCCCTCGCGCGTGAGCCCTCTGACGGCTGCCAGAGCTGGGCACCGCAGGACAGGCAGTGCACAGGAAGCTGCATGGAGCACGCCTTTGAACATCGCACTGGCGTATGCGACCCATCCCGCCCCCGCCGCAGCTGCACACGCAGATGCGGGGCGCCGCGCGGCGCGGCGCCTCCGGCACGGCTTGAGGCAGGCCCGGCTGCAGAGCACGCGCACATGCGCGCGCGGCCTAGCAATGCAGCCGCGCGCGCGTTGCGCGGGGCGGCGCGCGCGCGCCTTGAGCGACAGCTGGATCTGGCCCTTGTCGCGGTCCACGCGCTTGACCTTGCAGCGCACCAGGCTGCCCGGCTGCACCACCGCGTCCGGCGTCAGCACCATGCTCCAGCTCAGCTCGGAGATGTGGATCAGGCCCTGCGCGCGCCCGAGCATGCGGCGCCTCGCCCCCGCCATGGCGCCTGGCGCATTCGCGCTGGGACATGTCGTGACATAGTGGATCGCTGCCCACAGCAGACGCGAGTGATGCACGTGCAGTGATGGCAACCATGGCAAGCAGGCGCGGCGCGCCGCAACATGCACTGACCCACACGCGCTGAACCACTCGCGCTGCTGACCCTCATAAACTGCTTTATGCGTCGACATGCGGAGGTTCCGGTCTCAAAGATTGTTGCTAATCATCGGGTCAGCGCCGCGAGCCCCGGACCACCACCAGCGAGCCCTTAGAACTGCTTTATGAGTCGTCACTTTTCAGTCCGTTCTCCAAGGTGTATGTTGTCATCATAGGGCGGGTCCGGCCTCATGCGCGCTGCGTCTCACCGTCCTGCAAGCCTGATAGACCACGGTGCTGCCAGGCCGACGGCCCAAGCTCGGCTTCAGCTCTGCTTGCTGCCCACAGCTAGCTGCTGACACAAGCACGCTGCATCAAAGGCAGAGCAGGCGCTGGGCCTGACATGTCCAGCGCCGCGCACGCGCGCTGACGGCATGCATTGCTGCTCCGAGGGCTGCACCAGGGTGGCCAACAGTGCAACCCCAGCAGACAACCTGACCTTACTGACCGGTGCACCCCCGGTACGCCACTGCGGCCAGGCGCGCGCCTCGACGCCGTGCAGGTTGCCGTCGGGCGAGCGCAGCGACACAAACGCGCCGTAGTCGGCCAGGCGCGTGACCACGCCCTCCACCACGTCGCCGGGGTTCAGCGCGGCGGCGACCGCCTCCAGCATCGCCGCGCGCTCGCTCAGCACCAGCTTGCCTTCCAGCACATTCACCTGATCACAGGCTTAGGGTCAGGCCCCCTGTCACCTGGGCCGACGAGCGACGGCCCACTGGCCAGCTGTCCAGTCCCTGGCACAGCCACCAGGGCCCCCTAGCTCCCTCCATTCATATTTCACATGCAAGCAACGCATCCCACACTCTCTGGGTAAGAACCCATGTCAATACCCTTGCGTGACAACGGCTCACACGTCATAGCAGTGGGGAGCACCACAAGGCACCCTGCGCCCCTCGACACCGCCTGGCACCGCCGGGGCGCCGCGCCTGGATGACCTTGGCCGCGATGGGCTTGCCGATCAGGTGCGCCAGGTCCCTGGGCGCGGGGCCGTTGCCGTTGCCGCCGGGCGCGCCCTGCGCATTCCGCGGCAGCCGCGCCGGGTCCATCTTGGACAGTGGCACAAAGCCGCGCAGCTCGCCCACATCCACCAGCGCGCCGCCCTGCAGCACGCCCCCGAGCAAGCTTGCTTACCTCACTGCACGAGAGTGTGTCAGCAGTCCCCTGAGCCCGCTCACTTGCCTAGCAAGACAGAAAGTGGCAGCCATGCAAGCAGGCTTGCCAGAACATGGCCGCAAGTGGCGAGTACCCCGCACAGTGTGTGGGGGTTGCAACAACCCCGCACTCCCATCCATATACAAGCCCCCGTTCAACCCGTTCAACACAGACAGGCGCCAGCAGCGTGACAACCTGGCACCATGTGCACTGGCCTGCAAGTGCGCGCCTTATTCACGCTCCGAATCACGCCACGATATGTAGTGCCGTCACGCTGTAACCGCAGTGCCCTTGCCCACGCTGGCGGCACGGCGTCTGTGTCAGAGCCACGCGCAGCCTCGGCTGCATTTTGCGACTGCGGAGGCGCCGCCTGTGTGCGAGCGTTGCGTCAGTAGGACGCTGAGGCGCAAGCAGTGCAAGGCCAAGCGCTGCAGGGATGACGGCAGGGCTGCAGGGCGGGCCGCTTCTCGCACCTGCGTCTCCTGGTTTGCGGCAGCCCTCGCAGCCACAGCCTGCCTACCCCTGCATTGGCACCTGCACACCAAGGTGAGAAGTTTTCAGGTACAGCAGCGTCACAGACACCAAGTATCATAGGCATGCAGTGCACAGGCGCACGCCAACCGCTCACCTCACCCCCGCCGCCCAGTGCGCGCTGTCTGCTCGCCTGTGGACGCGCAGCGTCCTGTGCGCAGCCTGGCGAGGAAGCAGAACTGCCGCCTGCCAAGCGCCACAAGACTCTGCTGAACGCACTCCACAGCAAGGCGATCCACCCAGATTAGGAGGGCGCTCCAGCAGCGCTCTGGCCGCTGCTGCAAAGGTGCGCACCTGGCCACAGGCCTGTGGAGTGTACCTCTTACAGGAGCTCCGTGCAGGAGGCCGAGGCAGCGAACAGTGGCTCATCATTTCTGCAGCCACTAACCAGTGACCACCACTGAGTTTCCCACGAAGCGCAGAAGACTAGTGCACAGAAGGGAGCTTCGGGCACTAGCTGGCGAGCTCTTGTGGCTCAATGCAAATCTTGTGGCTGGCAGCCCAATACACACTGCCTGCAAGCTGTACAGCAAGGCTGGTAAACTTAGCAAGTGTCAATCTAACTATCTGCTGTGTGCTGTGCAATTGCCCAATGTCTGTGCACTCTACTTCGCACACTCGAAGCCGCCGTCTTGCCACGCAAGGTCATCACCACCAGGGTATGCATGCTCCTCACAAAACAACTACATAGAGCATGCATCATTGCAGACAGCCGGCATAAACGCTTCCGATGTACGCGTGCATGGCAGTGACGCCTCAGTGCTTTATAAAATACCCGGATATACACAAAGCCGCAACTGTCCCCCTCTCATTACAAACACAGCATGCATAGCCCTCCGTTCCTAGGCTCGCACGCAAGTGCAAGCAAGAATATGAGTCGCATGCGCTAGGCGAGCAGTGTAAAGCTCCAATGTGCCCACCACTTCCTGACCAGAGGACTATCACAACTGAAAAGAATACCGCAGGCAGGCCAAGCTTTGCTGTACTTGTGTCATGCAGTGCTGGCAGCGCAACGCCGCCGCGACTCTGCTGGGCAGCAGGGTCGCCGCGCGGTTGCGCGCCGCGTGCGCCGCGGCATGCAACCCGCGCAGCCTGGCAGCGCGGCCGGCACGCCCGCTGTGCGCTCGCGCTCAGCAGCCCCGCGCGCGGCGCCCGGCGGCGGCCGCCGTGGCGGCCGGCACGGCCGGCCACTGCCTGCAGGGGCGCCGGCCGCGCCCTGGCCTGGGGGCCGCGGCCTACTTTGGCAGCAGGGGCTCGCGCACGCCCGCGCGCCCCGCGCGCGGCGCCTGCTGCGGCCTGGGCGGCTTGGGCAGCGCGGCGAGCACGGCGGCCATGCGCTCGTGCATGTCCAGCAGCTCGTCGCTCAGCGTCTGGCACAGGAACTGGAATGAGTACCACCGGACCTGCGCCGCATGCGGTGCAGGGTTAGGGCATGCGGCCCGGCGTCAGCGCGGCCCGCAGCAATGGTCCCGGCTTGAGCAGGCGGCGCGCTGCATGCGCCACGGCGCCAGGCCGCCGCAGCGCAGAAGCTTCCACATTGTCACGCACGGCTTGTGGGGCCTCGTTGTTCGGGATCACCCAGAACGAGCCGCCCGCAGGCTTAATGACTGCTGCCCCTGAACCGTCAGCTACACGTGACGCGCTCGCGCCGCACCAGTACCCTCTACTGTGAGCCCTGCGCAGCGGCTTGCCCCGCTGCGAAGTGACAGAGCAACACTATTGTATCGCAGCTTTCCATGCCATCTGTCCTGATGATGCAGGGCGCGGGGAAAACTACCATGCGACTGCCACCGCCGCCCCACTTGGCACAGCTCGGCAAGCAGCGCTTCGCGCATGTTCTGTGCTGCGGCCCTGCACGGCCAACCGGCGCCGCCGTGTCCCCTAAACCAGTCACACACAGCCTGGCGCGCAGCCAGCGCGCCTTGGAGATGTACCGCGGTCGGCGGGAGGGCGTCAAGGTTGCAAGTGTACCCTATCCCTAACCCTCAATCCCACAGCCTGGCGCGCAGCCCAGCGCGCCTTGGAGATGTAGCCCTGCGCGGTCGGCGGGAAGGCGTCCAGGTTGCGCGTGTCCCCGCGGCTGCTCAGCACGCGTCTCAGTGGTCCCACCTGCTCGGCGGCGCGCTGCTCCCGCGCGCCCGCCGCGCGCTGCGCCGCATCCTCGCGCTCCGCGCGCCCCTCTGCGGCCGCCTCAGGCCCGTCCGCGCCCTGGTCGCGCGGCTCCCAGGGTGTGTGGTGGCACCTCGACTTCTCCGCTGCGAGGCACGCCCGCCGCAGCGCAGAGCGCCCTGTGCACGGGCAGCGCCGCTGCTGTGCAGGCGTGGTGCTCGCATGGGCACCTTGGAGGCTCAGACGCGCCCTTGATCAGGTGGCAGATGCGCGCCCCGCACGCCTGCACAGCCGCCCTGCACGATCACATGCTGATGTCGCGAGCGCGGGCGCGTGCGCACTTGCGGCGGCGCCAGCTGCGGCGGGTTGTCGGGCGGCGTGGCGCTGACGGGGCCCTCCAGGTAGTCCGCGCCGCAGCCGAAGCCCAGCACGCGCACCGACAGCGCGCGCTCCGCCGTCGCGCGCGTCGCCGCCGGCCGCTGCGGGCTTCCGCCTGCCGGGGGCGCACGGCGCTCTGCCCAAGCAGCCAGGCTGCTGAGGCGCCTGCTTGCTCGGCGGCTGCTGCGTGCTCATCAGAATGTCTAGGTAGCAGGCCATCCATCGCTGCTGCAAGCAACTGCGGCGCAACAAATGGCTGCGGGCACATGCTCACTCAGTCTGACGCAGCCAATTACTGTGCTGCAATTGCTTGTAGCCGCGAAGGATGATGTGCTACCTAGCCATTCTGATGAGCACGCAGCTGCCGCCGGGCACATGCTCACTCACTCTTGGAGCCTGTTTGCGGCAAGTGCAACTCGCGCCCCCGCGTGATTGTCGGCCCTCTGAACCTGCGCGCGTGGCGCACCCGCGGTCGAGGAGCTCGACGGTGAGACCACCCGCGCGACTATGGCGGCGCTCGCGCCCGGCGACGCCCTCGCCGGGCCAGCCCCGGCCTCCCCGCCCTCCCGCCCCCTGGCCTCCAGCGCGGCGCTGGCCGCCTGCTCCAGCGACACGCGCACCGAGGCGCGCTCGAGGCCCTCGTGCAGGGTCTCCAGCGGCGCGCTGCCCGTCGCCCCGCCGCCCTCGCCGCGCCCTGCGGCGGCGGCCTCCGCCCCGGCGTCCTCCTCGTGCAGCGTGCCCAGGCAGGGCTCCTCGTCCGCGGGCGAGCGCAGCAGCGACGGCGTCAGCAGCGCCAGCGCGCCGACGGAAGGGTGGCGCGAGGGCGGGGCGGCGACCGGGGCCGTGTAGCCGCCGCCATGCGCGGGGCGCGCCGGGCCCGGGCCTGGCGCGCCCTCGTGCGCGACGGCGGCGGCCGCCGCGGCCGCGCTGCGGCGCTGCAGGTGCGCCACGATCGCGCGGCGCTGCTGGTCGGAGATGCGGATGAGCTCGTCCACCACCTGCCCAGCTGTAAGGTCGGTGCACCCTACCCTATGCATGGAGGCTTACTCTCCGCCAACGCCCTCAAGGCGATGCGCGGAGTCGACTCGCTGCCGGTCCACGACTGTGCAGGCAAGTGCGCCGGATAGGCTTCGGGTTGGGCATCCCACCCCCTGGGCCCGTACTCGGGAGCAGGCAGGGTACAAGCGGGCGGGCGCGGGCGGCGGGCTACCTCAATGAAGCTGTGCAGGTTGGCGGCGCAGGGCGTGGGCCGCCGCGGGAATGCATCCGCCATGTCCTGCAGGCTCGCCTGCGAGAAGACCTGCGCCACCGGTCTCGTGCTTGCCGGTGCCGCCCAAGCCTGCAACCCCTCCAACCCCTAACCCTAAACCTGCAGCTGCCAAGGAGCTCCCCATCTTCCTCGGCGACCGCGCGCGACAGGCAAGGCAGGCCAGGCGCGCGCCCGGGCACCGCGCCCCGGGCCCTCGCGCCGGCGCTCGCGCCGGCCGCGCTGCCAGGCGTGCACCGGAGAGCTGGCCGCCTCTGCTCGCCGCGGCGCCGGCGCGGCGGCGCGCGGCGCACGGCGGGCGGGGCGGGCGGTGGCCGCACCTGGAGGTCTGCCAGCAGGTTGGGCGGGTAGCGGTGGATGAGCACGTTGAGCACCTCATCCTCAAAGCCCTGCGCAGGGTTCCCCCGCGGTCTGAGGCACGGCCCGCTCGACCGGCGCCGCCGCCGGCGCGCACGCACCAGAGCATGGCCTGCTCAGGCAACGCCGGATGGCACCGTCGCCCAAAACACGCGCACACCGCTGATGGCGCGCGGGCAGGGCGCCCTAACCCTAGCCCGCACCTCCTGGAAGGTGACGTGCACGGCCCAGAGCACGCGCGCGACCTTGCGGATGGACGTGGCCAGCGCGTGCATCTCGCGCTGCGGCAGCCGCCAGGTGCTGTCCCGCCGCAGGCACAGGCCCGGGATGAAGGGCAGGAAGCACCAGCGCCTGCGTGCGGCGCGCCCCGCTCGGGCGCGCCCCCGCCCGCCTCACCCAATGGCAAGGGGCGGCCCGCAGGCACGGGCTCGGCGGGCCTGGATCAGCGGCGGGTCGCTGCACACGCATGGCTCAAGTCCGCGCGCGGGGGAGGCCATTGCTTGGCATGCGCGTGGGGCGCAGGGCAGCCGGCCAATCGCGCAGTGCGGGGCGGAGACCAGGGCCGCCAGCCTGGCGCGCGGAGCGCGGCGGCGACCGCCGCGTCGGCGCGGGCCGCAGCCGGGGCCCGCGCACCCGCGCAGCGTGCGGAAGTAGACCTCGCTCGCGCTGATGCCGATGAACTCGTCCGCCTTCACCAGCTTGCCGTAGACGTCCATGAGCACCTGCGCGCGGCCCCCGCCGGTGGGCCTCGTCCGCCCTGCGCCTGGCTGGCGCCTGCCGTTAAGCCCGCCCCCGCGCCAGGCCGGATCGCACGACCGCGGGCGCGCATGCGCTCTCAGCACGACCGCACCAGCCGCGCCGCACAACACGCGGATCCCGACGAGATGCCGGCAGGCAGATCCTGGGTCGCGGGCCTGGCGCGAGGCCGGGCGGCTGCTGCGCTTTGGGCCTGCTGCGCTCGGCCGCGGCGTGCGCTGCGGCGCTGGCCGCGGGTGTGCCAAGCTGTGGCCGAACGGCCGACAGGCCGGGCACGCGCTGTGCACATGCATGCCCTGGCAGGCGTGAGCGCGCAGACCTCTGGGCGTTAGGGCGTAGATTAGGGTAGAGTAGGATGGAGTGGCGGCAGTAGCGTAGGTAGGAACGGAACCCTGATGGCTTCAACCCCCGCCGGGCGCGCCTTCTCGCACTCGGCCTCGCGGCTGTCGCGCTCGCTGCGCGCGCGCTCGACAGAGCCGTTGGCCGCGGCGCCGCCACCGGCAGAGAGCCGCCGGCCGCCCCAGCCCAGGTGCGGCGAGCTCGGCGCGCTCTGCTTGGAGCGGCTGCCGGGCGCTCCCGCGGACGCGCCCTTCGCCCCCTCGCCAGGCCGCGGCGCGGCCGGCCGCGCGCCCGCCGCGCCGGCATGCCGGGATGCAGGGCTTAGGTCAGGGCTTGCGCCGTTGGGCGCGCCGCGCGGCGGTGCCTTTGCCGCCGCAGCGGCGCCGCCCGCGGACGCGGCGTCGGTCGTGCCCCAAGCCAGCCTGGACAGCTGCACCAGGCCGTCCAGGCTCGCCTGCACGCTGTCCACGGCCTGCGCCGCTGCAGCCTCTGAGCTCGGGAAGCGTGGCGGCAGGTGGAGGCTCTTTGGTCAAGACCTGACATGTGCGCAGTGCGTCTGACTCGGTGCAGCCCAGATCACTGCCCTCTCACCAGCATGAGCGCGCCCTGCGCACGGCAGCCCCTGGCAAGCCCTGACGCGCTGCAAAGCGCTCCGCCGAGGGCCCTCATACCAACACGGCAAGGTGCACGCGCAATGGCAGCCGACAGTAGCAGGTGTGACCCAACAGCGTCCAAACCCACCAATACGCCAACCCATCAACACGCACGGCTGCGAGTGAGCCGAGGCGCGCGCCGACATGGACGCGCTCTTGGGGAAGATGATGCAGGACAGCAGCAGCGAGGCCATGACGCCGATCACAATGCCCGTCGCGCGCGTCAGCGCCACCATGCCGGCGTCTGCGCCCGCGCGCAGCAGCCGCCGGTGGGCTGCCCGCGCGCCGAGCTGGCATGCGGTGGGCATGCCGCGCAGGCCGGGGCCGGTCCGGCCGATGCGCCTGGTCAGGCAGTTGCAGACAACATGCTCTGCAGACGACCCGGAGCATCTTCCACATCCGCACGAAGTATATTTCTTCTCGGTGGCTGCACTGCGTATCTCCTAAGCCATTACCGAGTATTCTCTGATGCCTGCACCCAGTGCATCTTTACGGCTGCACCTCCAGGCATGCACAACATGCGTGCAACGCTGTAATAGGCAGCATCGTGTCAGCATGCTGTCACCGCACACAAGGCTTGAACTCAAGGCAGCGCAGGCAGGCGTAGTGCTCAGAGGCGGGCCACACCGCTTGCGTGGTCAGACCCCAGGACCACCAGGATGAAGGTCAGCACAAACAGCTTGGCGGAGTAGTCCAGGTTCAGGTAGTAGCCTGCCGCGTGGGTGCCCCGGCGGGCGCTTAGAAGGTGTGGGTGCTCAGACCTGGAGCCCAAAAGGGAGTCTGCAGCCTGGAGGGGGAATTTCAGAGCGCAAAGCTGCATGTGCGCCCACACAGCGCGCCCACCCAGGCACTCGCAGGTGAGCACGCTCATGCTCGCCCTGCATTTGATGACGGCTGCATACTCAGTACGGACAGGCAGGCCACACAGCTCGGCGTCTGACGCGCGCCGCAGCCAGGGGCCTGTGCAGGGCGTGGCAGCGCGGCGCGCACCCGCCACCACGCCGAAGAAGCCGACCACCATGGCGGCCACCGCTGCGCGCGACAGGCGCTGCGTCAGCACAGGGTAGGGTGGGGCATCCCGCACGCATCCCGCAGCGGCAGGTCCTTGGGTGCGGAACTGGCCATGCGTCCAGCTTGCATGGCAGGGCTGTCTCGCGCATGCTCAGCCTCAACGCTCCGCCAGCTTCAGGCCGATGCAATGGTCAACAATGTCCTCGACACGTTCATTGAGTGTCGGTTGCGAGTGGGCTGCGCCACAGAGGAGGGTGCTAGTCATCAAAACATGCAGAGGCACAAGGGGTGCCTAGATGCAAGCCAGGCAGGGAGCCCGGGCGTGCGGAGGCCGCCGCGCACTGGTGAACATGCAAAGGTACAGAGGCGCCGGGATGCAAGCCAGGCAGGGAGCCCGGGCGTGCGGCGGCCACCGCGCACTGGCGAACATGCAAAGGTGCAACGGCGCTGGGATGCAAGCCAGGCAGGGACCCCGGGCGCGCGGCGCCCGCCGCGCACTGGTGAACGCCGTGTCGGTCGCGCTGAGGAAGGGCCCCAGCATGTCGCCCAGCTGCACCACGCCCAGGCCGATGAGCCCGCCCACCACGGTGCCCAGCGTGCGCTCCACCGACACCTGCGGCGCCGCGCAGGGCGCGTCGCAGCACGGGTGAGCTCATGCCGACGCTGATACCGAGTGTGCTGACACCGCTGACCATGTCATCTGGATGAGCCCGTGCCTGCGAGGGAGGCGCCCTGGGAGCACCAGCCCCCAGCGAGGAGCCTGCAACAGCTCGGTCCCAGGTCCAGAAGCGCGCTTTTAAGGTGCGGCTGGCCAGTGTCCGGCTGACTGGGATGTGCAGAGCGGCCGCAAATCATGTGTATGTAAATACACACCAAGCACACACGCTCAACCACCTGGCAGAGCACACGTGTGCTGCAGGTGTAGGCATGCAGCTAGCGCCATGCTGGTGGCTTTGACGCTCTCAGCGCACTCGACACTGTGCAAGCGGTGACATGCTTGGATGGCACGGCAGCCGAGCGGGCTCTCGTTCAAGCAAAGCAGTCCTGCAACGGCACCAGGTGTACAAAGCCTGGCCGGCTGGTACCACCATGACATTACCAAGAGTTTTTCTCCCGCGCTCGCTTCCCAACCTGTGCAGAGGCGCGCCTGTGTGACCTTGCCGAGGACAGGGCTGCCCACGACAACGATCGTGATGGCCGCCCACTTGGCGCCTTGCAGCCACTGCTTGGCGTACTGCTCCTTGACACCTGCCGAAGACGCACAGCACCAGCACCATGGGGCAAGCAAAGAAGGCTTGCAAAGCGTTGCACCAAGTGGATAAGCAAACGAGTCATACGCGTAGTGCACACTTGGTGTACGTAGACCAAACAGGTAATTGAAAGCAGTGCTTGCATGCATAGAAAGGTACAGGGCTAGGAGGTGGTCACCGTGCAGCAGCAGGTACCCAACAAAGACCGCAGTGCCCACGCCAATAGCCTGGCGCAGCCCCCGCCTGAAGTGGTCTGGCACTTTGTATCGCTTCATCCGAGCGTTGCCGCGCCCGAGCCCCTGCGCTCAGCAGCGTCTTTGCCACTCACAAAAGCACAAAAAGACCGAATAGCAGTGCCAAAAACAAGAGCATGAACGGAATGAAAAATGTTGTCCACGCCGGTAAACAGAAGCAGTGCTTGCTGTTCCACTTACGCAGAGCTCCGTGAGCGAACCTGTGTGTTGCCTGTCACTGTGTTGCCTGAGGTCCTACTGCCCCAGCCGTCTCACTTGCTGCGCATGAGTTTGGTTTCGCACAACATGCCACACGCCTGACTTTCGCGAGTGCGCTCCGGTCCTCTTTATCTCGCACAGGACCCACCAGATACCAAGCGCTGCTTCCCCCGTCTGCGAGCCCACCTCAGACACCGGGATCCGCATTAGCCCGACCAAGCTTTGGTGCTTAAGCACAGTACAAGCCGACCCAGGGGCCGACCCAAGCACTGATGTGTGTCACATGTGTCAGCGCACAGGATACTAGTGGCAGAGCAGGCCTGTGGCAGTGCTGTAAAAAGGAGGCGTTTGTGCTGCCATGGCTCGGGCTCATGGCCCGCGGCAGGGCCTGCACTGGCTGTGAGCACAACAGGCATGGTGTCTGCCCGTGTTGGGATACCTGGCGTGCACGCTCACCACGCGCGGGGCCTTGCGGCGCGGCGCGGCCCGCCCCCGTGCCGCGCCCAGGGCTTGGCCGATGGCAGCACAGGCGGCAGGGGAGCGGCCGCCCGGGCGGCGCGCCCCAGCGAGGGCGTCACAGTCAGCAGGCGAGTGGAGGCGCACGCCAGCGCGCTGTCGTCGGCAGACGCGTCGCTGGACGCCGGCGACGCCGCCGGGCGGCCGCGCTTCCTGCCGTGGTGCCGCTCCGCGCAGGCGGAGACGCGCGCGCTCAACTATGCGCTCAACGGCAGCGCGCTGGCTCTCGTGCTGGTCGCCTCGGCCACCGAGCTCGCGGAGCTCGTCCGCGGCGACTTCTTCAGCGCGCACGCCGGCTTGGAAGCCATGCGCGGGTTCCTGAACCAGGGGTGGGAGGTGTACGCGCATGCCGTGGACTCGCACCCCGTGTCCACAAAGGCACGTACCTCGCCGTTTGAAGTTGCCCTGTCTTCTAAGTTGCCCCTGTCGCGTGTGGTCGGCACGTCTGCACATTGCTGGGTCAGCGCCTGACCTGGACTCGCCTGGTGCGTGCAATTGTATGACATCAAAAGCTTGCCAGGTGAGACGTCCCTCGTCACCTGTTTCTCTGGGCAAGCGTCGCACAGAGACCTGCTGTCCAGGGCAGCGCCTCACTGTGCCGTCGTGGGCGCGCAGGCATGCATAAGCGGCGTCGTGTATGGCCTGGGCGACCTCACAGCGCAGACCTATGAGCAGCGCTCGCTGCGGGACTTTGACGCCGCGCGCATAGCGCGCTCTGCGCTGTGTGGTCTGCTCGCGCATGGGCCGCTGTCGCACTTGTATTATGAGAAGCTGGACCGCTTCTTCATCCTGTCCCCGGTGAGAAACACCCCGTTGCGCTTTGGCTCGTGTCACGCAGCAAGGAACGTGACGTGCAAACTTGATGTCTGCGCACCGCTGGCGCTGCTGGTCAGACACGCCGGCCGGAGTGCACTTGTCTGTCTGCAGCACAGTCAAAATTTGCCAAACACTTGCTTTAGCACTTGATGCAGGTTGCAACAGGGGTAGAGTCAATACGTGCTCTGTGCCGCGCAGTACTTTGACGGTGGGGACGCCTGGTACACGCCGCTGTTCAAGATAGTGGTGGACCAGAGCGCGTGGTCTGTCGCATGGAACTCACTGTACTACGTCCTGCTTGGTGAACCTCGCGCTTGCCATCAAGTCGATGCAGATGCTCCTCATGGCCTTCATGGAAAAAATAAATCGACGCATGTTTGTATGCGCAAGAGACTTCGATGTGTGCTTGCGCTCTGCTACAAATTATAGTTATATAAGTCGGCATGTCGCGTTCTTTTTGCTGTATGTGAGCGAGCAGCCACCTTAGCGCAGCTCCAGGAGCGTAGTCACACGCTCAGCGCATGCCGCAGGCTTGATGAAGCTGGAATCGCCGGCGATCATTTATAGCACCGTGCGAGCCTCGTGGTGGAGCGTGCTCAAGGCAGGCTGGCGCCTTTGGCCGATGGCGCACCTGGTCACATACACGCTTATTCCGCGCGCGCACCGGTGCGTGCCTAGAAGCAGCGTATTGTGCATATGTATTGTTGAGTGTCGTGCTGCCTGTTCGATTTTTTGAGCAAATAACATCGTGCGTGACATAGCGACCATTTGTCCAGTCTTCATCTAAAAAGCAACCCTGTTGTTTTGCAAGTTTGCTGGGACGGAATGGCGCCGTCCATGCATGACGGGCCACGTCATAGTTTGCGGTCAGGTTGCGGGCGTAGTTTGCGGACCAGCTGGTTATTCGGTTTGTTGTCATGCAGCAAGGTCCTGCTGCCTGCGAGGCGGCCCTGAGCGTTTTGTTTGCAAACGCAAGCCTGTCTGCGTCATAGTGGTGTCTGTATACTGTCTGAAAGAGCGTCTCGTGGTGCTGCAGCGTGCTCTGGGTGGACACGGTGGAGCTGGCGTGGGTGACGATCCTGGCGCACTACGGCCACCAGCAGCGTGAGCGCGCGGCCGCGCTGGCTGCCCTGGCAGCCGGCACCGAGCTGCGGGCGCCCACCCAGGCGCGGCATCCGCGCATGCGCGTTTGCGGCCGCTGTTGTGCTGCGCTGGAGTGATGCACAGAGGCCGCCCGTGTCCGGCTTGCGGGCCTGCATGAGCAGGACGCGGCGCGCATGCCGGCGCGCTTGCCGTGTGTTTCAGCTGCATGGCAGGGCGCGCGGCGTGCCGGTCACCGGCGCACAGGTGACGCGTGCCTGTTGGGGAACCTGGCGTGTGTGACAGCTTACACGATGCGCTCGCGCCAGCATCTCAGCCAACAGCGTACAGTCAGGCATGTGTGGTGCTTGCGGAAGAGGCTGGCTGCGCGGGCGCCCCGCTGACGGCCGTCTCTGTCAAAGTATCACAGGACTGCGCAGCGCAGACTGTGTATGAGAAAGATCTTGGTATCTGCGCGCAGGTCGCCTGCGCGCTGCCGGGCGCTTCCTTCACGGAGGAGATCCTGCGCAGCATGGACGGCGCGGAGACCGAGCTGGTGTTTAGCTCGGCCGACGGCGACGTCGTGCGCCGCCGGCCCGCGGACGTGTACGCCGAGGCGGCGGCCGCCGCCGCGGCCAGCGCCGGCGGCGCCGAGGCGGCCATGCGCGCTGGGCGCACGTCGGCCGCGCGCGACGTCTAGCTTGGCCGCCCTGGATGTCTCGATCGACAGGAGGGTTTGCAGCTCTGGCCCACCCAGAATTGATTACTACGTACGTTGTGTGCGCCCCAAGCCGCTGCGTAGGAGTAGATTTTGTGCGCTGCACAGCACAGGGCGGGCATGGGTTGGGCGGGTCGTGGCAGACCCTGGGCAGGTCGTGACTGAGTGGGTACCAGAGAGCGCTGTGAACTGAGAGGGGACTTGCAGAGAGCAGCATCTCGCCCCCATTTAGTCAGCCATAGAGATCAGGTGAGCTGGAGATGGATGTCGTGCGCGGGCGTGGGCTCCAGTTATGCAGCGTAGGGGTTTGGGAGACAGCATCGTGTGCCGAGATGTGTAATTCTTTTGAATGTCGCTGGCGCAATAGTTTTTATCAGATGGTATGCGTGGGCCCCTGTCCACCATCCAAGGTTGACGTTTGAAGTGTTGCATGAGGTTTCGCAAGTGGGTAGCGCTGACTGACGCACTGACTGTACGCAAACAAATTTTGAACAGTGTGGTGTTCTTCTTGCGACGTAGCTAACGTTGCTGTTGTCATGTTCGTGGTGGCCATTGGCTGCAAGAGCTTCATCATTTCTCGTGTAGCCCTGGTGCTTGAACCACCGCACTGCTGCCTCTTGGCTGGTTTCAGGACTCGTTCGTGTTGGCTGTCGTGATGGTTTTCGAGGCTTGAAGGTCAGGGTTGGCCCTTGATGTAAGCACATGAGCAAGGTGCAAGAGTAGCACCTTCACCGTTTCTTCTTTGCACTTATCTTGGCTTTCTTCCTGGCCAATGCAGCTAGCCTTGCAGCCTCGGCCGCAGCTGCCGCTGCTTCAGCCTCAGCCTGCATGCCAGGGACACCACTATGCTCACACATTCAGCACAGTCGAATGAGGCGTGCAGAGCGCACAGATGCTGCATGCGCGTCGTTAACCTGGTAGTGTGCAGACTCTGTGGCTATGCAGTGTCGGCCGGCGGCTGCAGCATTGGCCCGCAAGCCCTCGCGATTTTGTGAGGCGAGCAGCCCCGCCGTATGCTGTGCCATATGCTGGGCACATGTGTTGCATGCCGCTCGTCGCTATTCGCATGCATGCCTGCAGCCTGTCTGGTTATCGCACACTCGCATGCGGTTCCGGCAATGCGAACCTGCAGCCGCTGCTCCTCGGCGGCGCGCTCGGCGGCGCCCGCCGCCTCCAGCCGCGCGCGCTCCGCCGCCTCAGCAGCGTCCTGCGCGGCATCCTCCGCATCACGCCGCCACGCCGCTGCGGCCGCAGCTGCCAGGGCCTCCTCTGCCCTGTCATGCGCGTACACAATAGGCGCGAGCACGGAATGCTTGGCGGCCCCTTGCTTTCACCCGGCAGGCACGATGCACGGGTGGACGCATCGCATGCAGACATCTTTGCCACTGCTTCGGCTATTGCTACTGGCAGCACGTTGTCACCAGTTAGACAGGTGTCTGGGTCGTGCCGCACCTGGCGACAGCCGCGGCCGCCGCGGCCTGCGTCGCTGCGGCCGCCGCGGCCGCCGCGGCCTGCGTCGCTGCGGCCGCCGCGGCCGCCTCAGCCGCGAGCGCCTCGGCGAGACGCGCACGCGCGGGCGCGCCTGCCGCGGCCACGTCCCGCAGCGCGGGCGCGCAGGCGGGCTGCGCCATCTGCAGCGGCGTGGTGCCAAACCTGTTGCGGCCGTCCTGCGCAGCATGCGCGCAGCCAGGCGGTGACAACCGCTCCACAGGGCGTGGTGCTGGACTCGCTGCGGCTGTCCTGTGGGCTGCTGCTCCCTTGCGGGGTGTGCACGCGCCCAGGCGATGTGACAGCCGCAGCGTACAGACATGCACAGTCAGCACATCTCCATCATGAACTGTGCGCCAACTTTGTGAGAAGCTGCGGTGCTGGGTGTTGCGCGCAGCGCAGCGGCCACGATGAACAGCACATGCACTGCGCAGGCGCGGACAACATTATCATTACTATGTTGTCCACAAAGTGGTGTCCATTGCAGTGGCCATCATCATAGGCCGTTATCCACCTTTCACACAGCACAGAGCGATCACAATAAGTTCCATCTGTGTGCAGAGGCGGAGCAGTGAGGGTACCAGGGAGGCGCCGTGACTCAGCAGGCAGCGCGTGACGTCAACGTGCCCGCCCGCCGCCGCCCAGTGCAGCGGACCATTACCCAGCTCGCCCGCCGCTTCCTGGTGCATCAAGCGGCCCCGCGCTTCACCCCCAGACAGTGCGGCCTGGCAGCACGTACGCTGCTGAAGCTCCAAAGCTCGTGGTATCAAGACACGCGCGTGAGGCCAGCAACCTGGAAAAACAATCAGACAGACCAGCAGCCTTCCACATGTGATCGTGGGGACTTTACAAGTTGGCAAACACGCACAGGCTCAGCCCGTCCTCCCACGTTGGCAGCCATGGGGCGAGCGAGCGTACCAGGTCGGCGCCCGCCGCTACCAGGGCCGCGACCGTCGGGAGGTCGCCGGCCTGCGCGGCGAGCCCCAGCGCGGTCTCGCCGCTGCCGGGAGCGCGCGCAGCCACGTCCGCGCCTGCCCGCAGCGAGAGCGCCACTCCGGTGCTGTCACCCTGCCTGGCCGCCAGCAGCCTGCGCCGCTGAGCACCGGCGCTCTCAGCTCATCACCTCCTTTTGCCCGCACCGCTATGCTGTCATAAGCTGGCGAGAGGCGTGCAGTGAGCTGTAGGACACTGCTGCGGCACATGGCCTGAACCTCGAACGGGTGCGCGTACAGTGGCGTGGGGCTGCTGTAACCTTGCTGCTCGTCGGCATGCATCCCCCCTTGCACTGCAGTCGCGCAGGCCGTTTTAGGCGGCGATGGTCTGTAAAGAGCTTGTGGGTAGGCAAGAAGTGCTTGTGGCTCCGTGCCTGTGTGTGCTGCCTGTCACGCTGCCCACTTGCAGCATATCCTTGCCTGTCCTGGCAAGCTGACCTTGTGGCTACCGCTGCTGGCGAACCAGCTGGCTCCCGGCCAGCTGCGCCTTCGATTTGAATATAGGGTCAGCATATTGCTTCCCGCGGCCGCCCGCCTCGGTGAGGAGCAACTCCACACATGCGGCCGCCGACTCGGCACATGGCTCATCATGATGACGCATAGCGGGCCCGACTGACAGCAGTGGTAATGGGCGCTGGCCTGTGAGCAGGGAGTGCAGCTGTGGGCAAGGCAAGCCGGGGAGCCGGCAGGTCGCGCAGGCGGGCGAGGCCCGACACAGTGCGCAGCGACGCGGCCGCAGCCAAAGAGCGGAGAGGGCAGCTATGCATGGGGCAGCTAGCGGTGAGCAGGGTGAGCTGGTTCATGCCATCAGGCGGTGGCAGGACCCGGCCACCCCATGTGAGGGTCCTTGGGACCCCAGTACATCTCATCCAGCACAGGGGATTCCTTGTCAGAGACTTGCAATCCACCGGGCTCGGAAGCGGTACATTGACTGAGCCAGAGCATGCCAGGGGGCACGGCTGCTCCGCTCCTGCATGCTGCGGGTGAGCAAGTCCAGGCCAACAACACTGGGAGCAGGCAGGCCAGTCACGGGCCGGGCAGCAATGGTGCTCCTCTGTAAGGCGGCAGGCCACGGAAGAGGCAGAGCCTGGGGGTGATGCTGTGAGCAGCGGGTGGTTCTTCACAGGCCATTACAGGCCTTACAGGCCGAGCGCCTCCATGAGCTACCTAGAGCGTCAGGCCGTGGAGGGCGAGGCCAGTGCGGCACCCGGATGCTGCGCGTCCAGAGTGGTTGTTGTTGGGCGGGTGCCAGCATGCGGGGGCGCTACGTACCACGCTAGTAGACTGAGGGGGCGGCATGCATGCGTGCTGCACTACAGCAGGCAGGCCCTAGTGCGTGCAAAATGAATTCTGATAGCTAAGAATTGGCCCATCGTACCCCAATAAAAAGAAAAAGTGCTGTCGGTGATCGCCACTTTCGCTAGGACACCGGCCCCACCTAAGCTAATGGGCGCCCACGCATGTGGCCCGGCAGCATGTGCTGCAGGAGCACCTGTGAGCATCTCTTTTACACTGGCCCCATCCAGTCAGTGTAGTGCTGCGCGTAGACGCCGGCCGTGTCGTCCTTCTCCAGCGCGGCGTCCATCGGGAGGAACATGACTTCATAGGGCAGCACGGTCACGCCGTTGAGCGCATAGTTGCCAACGGGGTCCTGCTGCATGTTGCACCTGGAGTTGCCGGGATGCCTCCAGTCGACGCCCTGGTACCTGCGCGCGCCACACTCGCCACTTTAGCACCGGAGGCACTACGCCAAGCCCCACGCTTGTGACTGCCAGCTCAGTCGCAGCGTCAGAGGGCCGAGGACAGGTGCGGGAGCAAGCTGCAGCGCAGCCTTTTGCCTGCAGCGCGGACTTGTGCTTTGGCCCGGACCTGCTCAGGAAGCAGTCCAGGTTGAAGCCTGCGGCGAGGATGGCTGCGGACGCGCCCAGCTCTGCGTGGAACTCGACTGCATCCCTGTCGTCCCAGCACCTCATGACGTCCTCCTTGTCCAGCAAGATGTCCAACGCGACCTGGCCCGCAGCGCGCCGCCCGCTTGCGCCCGCAGCCCTTCAAGGCTACCGCGGCTGGAATTAAGCCCCCAAGTGCTCCCCTGGCACCTGGGAGCCCGCTCCCGCCTGTCTGCGTGGCGGCAGAGGCAGCAGGGTGGTGAGCACGGGTGCACCTTCTCGATGGCAAGGACGTCGAGCGGTATGTGCGGAACCTTGCGCCTGGCGCCGCGGTACACCTTGGCTGAACAGCTCAGCGTCGGGCCGACCATGCGCACGTCATGCCGCAGTCGCCGTGTGACCAGAGCGTGCCACGGCTGCTTGCCCTGCCGGCCCAGCACCCTGACTGGGTCGGGCACGGCGCCGGATCCGGCGTGCCGCTGCCTGAATCGCATGCGCGGGGAGGCAGCGGGAGCGCGCCACCGCCGCGCCGCACCTGCGCGTACGGCGGCAGGAACGGGCCGCGCACGCGGCTGTTGACCAGAACAAAGTGGGAGTACAGGCTGGGCTGCAGCCTATTTTGCAAGAGCCAGCCCAGGTTGCCGAGCGGGTGGCATGGCGTCTCCGCCTCCACCACCCGCACGTTGTCGCTAGGCAGATCTCGCAGGCCCGTCGCCACCTGCGCCCCAACTGCTCAGCTGCGCGCAATCCGACAGGGGGTATATGCCTGCTCGCCGCGGGATCGCGCCTTGCTGTTGGCGGCGTGCATAAACAGAAAGTGCGCCTTTGTGTCGTTCGGCTGCACGCCGTGCCTTAGAAAATACTCAAGGTTCAGGGCTGACTCCGCGGTGTCATCGATAATGCTGTACAGGACCAGCGTCTTACCGCTCGCCGCAGCTGCCGCATCTGCCGGCCGAGCGAGGAGCGCTAGGCTTGCCAGGCACCACGCTGAGAGGCTTTGCCTCCGCATGTCGCCCCGAGGGGCTGCCTTTGTGAGCTAGCATTGCATGCCCGGGCAGGAGTGATTTTGAATGGCATAACCCCTATCCCTAGTAACATGAGGCGGGCCAAGTGGGCCAGAGGTGCAGGTGCGCATGTTCCAGCACAGCAGCGTATTGCGCCATTGGCGCTCACCTAGGTACCACTCAGCTGCTGTTGCTGTATAGCCAGCATGATGACAACTACTGGCAGCTCTTGATGCGTGCATGTCGGGGAAGGTGCGGCAAAAGGTGAGGCGGACATGCCGGCCGTATGCCAGCCGTCTGAACATATCACCCACTTCTAACAGTATTCATTCGAAGATGCTCGGCACAAGTTAAAACAGTAAAAAAACAGTTTTGCAGATGTGCGGCCGTCACTCATCACAACCACTTTCAGCAGGCCTCCACCTTTCCTCCACATCAACATCTCCTTCTCCTTCTCATTTTCCTTCTTAATATCAAGAACACATGTCTCATGCATGCTGCACAGATCACTAATATGCAGCTAATCACCCATGAATGTGCAATCATTGTGTGATGTAGTGGGAGGGTGCCTCAGCAAGCATTAACTCCTCAGGACCCCGCAGGTGAATGAAACACGATTGCCCAAACCTGTCTGCTAATTGACATGCATGTGTTCCTGCGACAGGCACCTGCCACACAACACCCAGCAAGCTCATACATGAACCCAGCAAGCTCATGCAAGCCAAGAAAATTGAACCACACGACCCACGCCTACCAGACCCACGCCTACCTAGCGATTCGCGCAAATTTCTGGATTGTTCGTGTGCCAGCTATCACATCGTTCCACGGAATGTTGCAACCTGCACCCACTGCTGGCCCCCGCCTACTTCTTCGCAGACATGTGCATGTCGGTGGCGCGCACGATCGTTGCGGCACACGCCGGCCGCTCGCCCATGCGCTTGGTATACGCGGCAACCGCCGGCCAGTCCGCCAGGTCCACCTGTGCCGGGGCAATGCTCCATTCGCCTGACGTGACGCACAGGGCGCGCCCTGCACATGGCTTCAGGGAGCACGCGCGTGCACCAAGCGATCGTACCTGCCTGTCAGGCAGCAGAAGACCGGATGCGCACAGCCCTCTGAGAGCGCCCACTTCTCTGGCATTCAGGCGCGCCGCGCTGCAGCGCCGCGCGCGGCAGGCGGGGCCCGGGGGGCGGCACCTGGGGCATGAAGACTCTGAAGAAGAGCAGGTGCGAGGCCAGGGCCACGTCCGCGGCGCTGACGGCCTCGCCGACGAGGAAGGTGCGGCCGGTCAGCTTGCCGTCCAGCACCTTGAGCATCGCCTCCATCGGCGCGCCCTGCTTGTCCTTGTTGAACACCACCTCGGCCTGCGTGGGGTTCAAAGTTAGGTGTGAGGGCGCGACGCGGGCGTTGCTGCCGCGCCCCGCGGCGCGCGAGCGCGGGCGCTGACAGGGGCTGGGGACAGGTGCGGCGCCGGCGGGTTTGCAGGGCGCTGCGACTGCGCCCGGGCGGGCAGCAGCGAGAAATGAGGCTGACCAGGCAGGCGCGGCGTCCCGCCTCTGTCCCACCTTGTCGGACAATCCCGGCCCTGAACAGCAGGCTTGCAAACACTGGTGCACTTTGGTCGTCACCCTCTGCAAGCAACTTTGTCGGCAGACACGAGTACAGGTTGACGGCTGCTGGCCAGGAAGGAAGGCTGCTCACCAGCGATGTGTAGGCAAAGAATACCCAGTTGGCAACCATCGCCCGGTCCTCGAGCGTCTGCACCTTCTTGTCATACTTCTCCATGATGTACTGCAGGATTGCGCCGCTCTCCGTCTGCACGAGTGCCACATCGCTTCATTACACACCTTCCAAGAGGGAATGAATGAATGACTGAATTACAACCGTGTATCAGCCAAAACTGGCCGCTGACGGGCGCAGCCCTGAACAGGGAAGAGGCGGGGGGAGACTGCCATGAGCAAAGGAGCGCGAGTCAGATATGACTACGCGTGACACGCTGACCAAACGGGCTCCAGGACGAGCAGCGCACCAGCGTAAGGTTGCCGTCTTGCAGGGCGGGCACCTTGCCGTAGGGGTTGATCTGCGCAACCGTTCTAATACGTTTGGTGCGACACGCCACCATATCAACATCAACAAGCTGACCACAACAGGCCACCACTAGGTACACCTGCACCTTGTTGCACCTGCAAAATGCAAGTATTGTGTTTGTACGGCACGACAGCGCAAGCAAGCAGTGACCCACCTTGAGGTAAGCCTCTGCCTTATGCTCCTGCTTTGACAGGTCGAAATTCACAGTCTCATACTTCACGCCCAACTCCTGCAGATACCTGCCGCGCAGCTGCATGACTTAAGCTGACCGGCTCTACCACCGCTAGCCTGTCCGTCGCAGCTGGACAGAACCTCCACCAAGTCATAGCCTGAGTGCAGCTGCCGCAGCGTGCACACCAGTCGACAAATGCGCCGCGAGACTTCTCATTGGTGTACAGCCGCAACTGGGTGCCCGCCATTTGGTGTAACGTGAGTGTGGTTGTGTGGTGGCTTTGACACTTGGCTCGAGCTTCTCACTGAGCTCGCTAGCTGTGAGTCTTTTGGTGCAAGATTGCCTCAAGTAAGCATGTGCAATCATTGTGCACTGTTTGGACAGGGAATACGACGCAATTTTTCCGAAGTGAAATTCATAGTCCAGCGCTTACATGACATGCAAATTGCACTCACTGCTGGCCCCCGCCTACTTCTTCGCCTCCATGTGCATGTCGGTGGCGCGCGCGATCGTTGCGGCGCACGCGGGCCGCTCGCTCATGCGCTTGGTATATGCGGCGACCGCCGGCCAGTCCGCCAGGTCCACCTGTGCAGGGGCCATGCTCGGCCACTAGAGCAGTGCTCGACGTGACATGCATGGTGCGCCCTGCACACAGCTTCAGGGAGCATGCGCACACACCAAGCAATGAAACTTTCGGCTGCAGCTGCCTGAAGGCATATGCAGTAGAGCGCCCATATACCTGGCCCAGGTAAATGGCCAGTGGCATGCAGGCGCCGCGCGCTGCAGCGGCGCGCGCGGCAGGCGGGGGCCGGGCTGCCGCACCTGGGGCACGAAGACCCTGAAGAAGAGTAGGTGCGAGGCCAGGGCCACGTCCGCGGCGCTGACGGCCTCGCCGACGAGGAAGGTGCGGCCGGCCAGCTTGCCGTCGAGCACCCTGAGCATCGCCTCCATCGGCGCGCCCTGCTTGTCCTTGATGAACAACACTTCCGCCTGCCCAGGGACGCGCCACGCACGTTGGTTGCCACGCCTTGCGGCGCGCAGGCGCGGGCACTGACAGGGGCCGGAGACAGGTGCGGCGCCCGCGGGCTTGCAGGGCGCGGCGACTGCGCCGGTGCACCCGGGTGGGCGGCAACGGCAGGTGAGGGTGACCAGGCATGCGAGGCGACGAGGGCAGCGGCACGCCGCTCTCTCATAACTTTGGGCAACCCCACCCTTAGTAGCACGCTTGCAGACACTGTTGTCTGCAGTGCGCAACTTTGTCATCAGGCGCGACTGCGGCTTGACAGCTGCAGGCCGAGATGGGGGCTGCTCACCAGCGACGTGTAGGCAAAGAACACCCAGTTGGCGACCATCGCCCGGTCCTCGAGCGTATGCACCTTCTTGTCATACTTCTCCATGAGATACTGCAGCATCGCGCCGCTCTCTGTCTGCGCGCGTCCCGCACTGCCTCCATCGAAGCCATCAAGAAGCGGATGCAGTGGAGGGAGACTGCCTTGAGGACAGGCGAGTCAGACACGACTAAGCTTCGCGTGACTGAACGGGCGACAGGACGAGCGGCGCACCAGTGTAAGGTTGCCATCTTGCAGAGCGGGTACCTTGCCAAAGGGTTGACCTGCGCAACTAATCGTTCGTTATGTCTGCTGCCAAAGGCACAGTGCCTTTATATCAAGCTCGACAAGCTGAACACAACAGGCAGCAACAGGTGCAACATGCAAGCATTGTGTTCCTGATGGTGAACGGAGCAAGCAAGCAGTCACCCACCTCGAGGTAGGTCTCCGCCTTATGCTCCTGCTTGGACAAGTCGAGACGTACAGTCTCAAACTTCAGGCCTAGCTCCTGGAGATACCTGCGCGGCATGGTGCATGACTTGAGCTGACCGCCCGGATGTAACCACCGCTAGCCTGTCGGAGCAGCTGGACAGAACCTCCACCAGGTCCAAGCCTGTGTGCAGTTGGCGCGGCGTGCACACCAGTCCACCAATGCGCCGCGACTTTTCTCGCTGGTGTACAGCCGCAGCTGGGAGCCTGCCATCTGCTGTGCCGTATGGTTGTGCGGTGTATTTGGTGCTCAGCTCGAGCTCCTCGCTGACCTCGCTACTGTAAAGTTACTGGTACAACCATTCTCCCATTACGTAAATCCGCAAAAGCACGTTATTATATTTTCTGGCTGCTTGAAGACTTGCTCTAATAATTTGCTGGCTGACCGCTACTGGCCTTTGCCGAAGAGACCAGCAAAAAGCTGGCAGAGCTTCACTTACCTGTGGTCGCATGCACCCTCCCCTGCACGTGCACAAGCACCAGCACTGCAAAGTGGTGCGCTGGCTGTGCTAAGGGGGCTGTGCATGATACGGACCCGAACGTCCACGTTCGTGCTGGCCTGACGCTGGTAGCAAGACGCGCAGGTCATCGAGGCCCTGCTACGTTGCCACGCCGACCACGCCGTAGCAAAGTTCTGGGGCGTCTGCAACGAGCAGAAGTGGGCGCTGGACGCGTGCCTGCGCGAGGAGAAGGCCATCAACCGGTGTGCTCTTGAGTGCAGCATGTCCTCTGTGTTTCTTACCACGTGTCTGTTCTGACAGAAGCGCAAGTCACACACTTGCGCGCAAGCGCCCTTGCTCGCCTCCCAGTCCGCAGCCCAGCCGGGCGTGCCCTGCGGCGCGCAGCGCGCGAAACTTTGCAAAGGCCAAGCGCGAGCAGGAGAGCCTGCGCGCCAAGCTCGCGGCGGCGCGGGCGCCGGAGGCCGGCGCGCCCGCCGCGCAAGAGGCGCGCTGAGAGCCTGACAGCCTGCCGCACCGACCTGCCGCCGCTCTTGGCCGGCACCGGCTTGCCGCAGCGGCGTCCGCTGATGGCGGAGGTGCACCCGGCCAGCGCAGCGCTGGCGGACGCAGGCGAGCTCCTGGCTGCTGGGTGGCGCAGCAGCCCTTGCTTGTGTATTGACTGAGCGTCCGCACCCCTCCTGCCTCCTGTCCCCCGGCCTCGGCAGCGCAAAATGTGCCGGGACTGCAGGCCCAGAAGTCCTGTCCTGCTTGTAGCCGGCGGCCGCGCTGCAGGTCCTGCAACACTGCTTTGGGCGCAGGTGTCAGTGCGGGGTGCCCACGCGTTGCTGCAGAGCCCTGCCGCGGCGCCGAGGCGCCTGCGCGCGAACCAGCCAGCGGGCCTGGACGCCTCGGCGAGGGGGAGACCATAGGGCCGCTCAATGGAGACACCCGTGAGGCGCCCAGTGCACCGCCTGTGTCTGGACAAGCGCCACCCAGGCGAGCAGACCGCCCAGGGGCACTTTACACACCGCCGCCACGTCCTGAGTGATCGTGGCAGTGGGAGTGGCAGACAGGCACCATGCCCTATCGACCCCTGCTGCGCCTTGGCATACCAGCCAAGCTCAACCCTCGCTGTCAACTAGGCCGCCAGGCGCACCAAGTGAAAGCAGCTTCAGGGGGCGGCCGAACGGGCTCACGCGCTTTCTGGCACACCAACGACGCGCGTCCCATGTCCGCCATCGCATCGCAGGCGACCGCGCGTGCTGCTGGGCGTGAGCGGCAGCGTGGCGGCGATCAAGACGGTGGAGGTCGCGCGCCTGCTGGCGGCCTGGGCGGACGTGCGGGTGGTGACCACCGAGGTGGGCCGGCGCTTCATTGATGGGCAGCTCCCGCCGTCTGTTGGCCTATACGGTGCGAGCCTTGCGCGTCCTGCGCCAGGGCAGGGCAGGCATGTTAGAAGGCTGGCTGCATGCGCTCGAGGTGTGTCCAGGCCTTGCCGCTCGGTGCGGCTGTGGTCGGAGTAGTATCGCGTAGACCTAATGCGGCAAGTCACCAGGGGCGCTCCATCGTATCAGCTGGCAAGCTGCGCATGCATGCAGCGCTGCTACGCGCGCACGGAGCCGCCTGGCGGGCAGGCAGCGCGGCGGAGCCACGGAGAACGAGCCGCTCATGCGGCCGCGCTGACTGCGCGGCGCCTGGCAGGCGACGAGGCGGAGTGGCGCGCGTGGCAGCGCGTGGGCGACGAGGTGCTGCACATCGAGCTGCGGCGGTGGGCGGACGCGCTCGTGCTCGCGCCGCTCTCTGCCAACACGCTGGCCAAGGCCGCGCACGGCCTGGCCGACAACCTGCTCACCTGCGTGGCGCGCCGCGGCCTTGCCCCTGGTCTTAGGGTTGTGGTAGGGTTGGGTTGGGTCCCGTGCTCGCGCCGCTCTCCGCCAACACGCTGGCCAAGGTCGCGCACGGCCTGGCCAATAGCCTGCTCACCTGCGTGGCGCGCCGCGTCTCCGCCCCTGGGTCTTAGGTTGAGAGTAGGGTTTGAACCCGCCACCGCCGCAGCGTGGCTGTCATACCCGCTCCCGGCTGGTGGCGCTGGGACCGCCAGCGCGCGTGCCGGCTTTCCCGCTGCATGCATCAGCCTCACGCCAAGCGCATGCGCTGCCCGAGCCGTTTGCAAGGAGGGTGGCGACCCGGCGCGCGCGAGGTAAAATGACACCGCGCTGGCGCAGGTGCGCGCGTGGGACTGGGCCAAGCCGCTGCTGGTGGCGCCGGCGATGAACACGTGCATGTGGGACAGCCCGTTCACGGCGCGGCAGCTGGACGTGCTGCGCTCGCTCGGCGCGCACGTCATCGCGCCGGTGCGCCGCATGCACGGCTGCGGGACATGCGGTCGCACCTCGATGCGATGCGTAGCCGGGGTGCTGTCTTGGCTGCGCACGGCCCTTCGGTGCAGCAGCCGTCATGCTGCATGATGACAGACCCCATGGTAGGGTTTGGCACGCCTGCTGCAATACGCTTAGCTCTTGTGCGGGGCGGGCCGCGCAGGTGAGCAAGGCGCTGGCGTGTGGGGATGTCGGCCTGGGGGCCATGGCGGCGCCGCAGACCATCGACAGTGCTGCGCGCGGCGCGCTCGCGGGGTGATGCGGGAGACCGCCCCACCAGGCGGGTGGGTGGGTGATCTCGCAGGAGCCAGCTGCGTTTGCATCATCCTGTTGGCTGAGGGCCCGTCACATCACAGATACGTGCAGCATGCGGACGGGGTGCGCATGCGCGCTCACTCTGCTTGCATGCATCTGCCTGAACTGTTGAATTACAAAAGAACTTGCATAAAGGTAGAGTACGCTAGCTCAGCTGTAATGTTACATGCGTACCACTCCGCTCATGATTGCGCATCGCCTCAGCTCAGCACGCTTGCAAATCAAGGCGAACGTTCACGCGCTGCGCTCGGTGGCATACAGGCAGCACAGGCTCATCGCGCAGCGATGCTTGGCAAGACATCTAGCTCTGTCCTGAGACATGGCGCAAAGCGCCTCAGCAAGTCCACCGCTTCACTTGATGCAGCGCGAAAACGCTTCAGCATGGCTGCACATCCCGAGGTTGCAGCCACAGACAGAAGCAGACTCGGGCGCTGAGAGCGGGCGCTGGGAAAATGTGAGTACAAGCAGACACATCTAAGCAGGGGGCATTCGTTCGGTGCGGACAGCGCACGCGTTCGATGCAGACAGCGCACATACTGAAAATCGGGGTAGGCGGCTGCGGAGAGTCAGCTCCCACAACAACCTGCCAGCATGCAGCAACTGAGCAGCCCAAGATACCCCTCCTGCGGCAATCAAATCAGGACATCAGGCCCGGCAACTGACGCTCGCGGCCTTTGCTTTGCAGCACCAGTTTGGACAGAAAAGTGTACACCCTCGAGCCGCTTGAGGTGGAACGGGACGCCCGGAAGAGAGGGGGCTGCTCGAGCAGGCGTGTCACACCCAAGAACACAAGCTCGCAGCGCAATACGCCTGCATGTGGGCTGCACAGTAAGTTGCCAGGCACCACACGAGGCGGGCCATAAGGGCGGCCGCAGGACTGCGCGTGACGAGCTCACACGTGCGGCAAATTATTTGTCTTGGCAACAAAAGTGCCCGGCAGGCTTGTTCAGCACTTGTGAGGGACAGCGCTGCTTGAGCCGCGGGCCAGGGCAGCCAGCAGGCTTGACCAGCCACGGCTGGTGGAGCTTGTGACTGCGGCCGCAGAGCGCGGCGCTACTCAGCGTCCCAGGGCAGCAGCACGCGTTCGTGAGCGCGCGCGCCGCGCCGGCTCCTGATCAGGCCAGGGCAGGGCTGCGCGCCGACAGGAAGCGCCGGGGACCCCGGCGCGCCCTTGCCGAGCACCTGCGCACAGACCGCTGCGACCGCGTGCTCCCACTCCGCGCTGCTGAAGGCGTGGCCGCTCTTGGCTGACGTAGGACTACCGCCTGCGTTCGGCAGCTCGCTTTGGCCTAAGCCCTGTGCCCATGGACGTTCAAGAACAAGGCAGTCGCGCTACGCACCTGGTGTGCCCACTTCTGCCCAGAAACCGCTCTCCGGGCTGGACTGCGGGGTTGTCTTCTCCGCGGCGCACATGTTTCCCCCCGCTGCTTTCGGTGCGTCGGACCTGCGTGCATGCGCCCCCCTTCAGCACTGCTTCTGGCTAAGAAAACTGAGAGCAGCCAATGCGAAGCATCTGCCTCGTGTGAAGCTGCATGCGCAGTCACACCTAGCACTCCCTGCCTCTGTGCTCGAGTCCTCGCTATTTTCCTCCAGCCCATGGTTGCCTGTCAGCGCATCCTGAAGCGCGCACGGCTTTCGCGTGAGGTAAGAAGGTAGCCCCGGGCAGCTGATTGTGAGGAGCGATAGGCGCAATTGTGAAAGCAGCCTGTCGCAAGTGTTACACTGGCCAGATAAGACGTTGCTTTGATGTAATAATGAGCGCTTCAGAGGCGCAGAGCAGGAAGGGGGCTTCGGTCTCCCGGGCATGGAAAAATCGTGTTTTCGCAGAGCTGGCTGTTCCGACGGAGTGCAGCGCTGAAGCTGCACACACCTTTTGGCATGCGCTGAAAGCGGACAGAGTCGAGTAGTGCGCAAACGGCGTTGCCAGAGGCGATGTCGGAGAGTGCATGGTACAACCGTCAGTCGGGCCACGCAAAGCCACACTCGCGAGTGCCCTGCCCACCAAGTCACTGCACATACGGCAGTCCTCGGTGCCGCATTACGATCGTCAGCCCGCGGGCCTAATGAAGTCGTGCGCCTACCCTGAACCTATCCATACCCTTACTGACACCGACACCGACAGGGAAGGTCTCCAGGACAGGCACGCGGCCTACCCCACAGCGGCCGCAGCAACTTGCTGCTCTGCACAGCAAACTGTTGGGAAGGCGGGGGGCACAGTTCTACTTGCTCAGCCCCAGATCTCCCTTTGGGGATGGGGACGGGCGGTGAGCAGCCGCCTGTTGGTTGAGCGGGCGCTGGTGCTCCAGCAACACATACCGTGCCATCCACAGCAAGCCGGCGCCCGTGCGCTGGTGCAAAGCACCAGGCTCCAGCGACTGGAGTCCAGCCCTTGACAAGGTGCGCTCGGCAGCGCTGCCGGGCGCGAGCTGGGCGCCAAACATCGCTGGGTCCCTGCCGCGGCGTGCGCAGGACCACGCGGCCACCCACGCGTGACCCGCGACACCCCCGCCCGCGCCGTGTACACTGTCCGAGCGCAGCCCGAGCGGGTGTCCACCCATGCAGGAAGTTCATTGTGATGCTCTGCCCGGACACGGGCATCATGCTGCTGAAGTTTGTGTCAATAGCGGCCGCTGAGGAGCTAGTACACGTCCTCAATGAGGACCGCCAGCGGCGGCAAAGTCTCAGCAACGCCCTGCGCACTGGCACGCGCTCGCGCGGCTTCTACTGGCGGTTTGCCGCGGCCCGACGGCGCCTGAAGAGCGCTTGATGGGAGCCTGCACAGTGGGCCGCCATGCGTGTTTGAGTGGCTTTGTGCGTAGCCCCTTGGGCGGTCGTGCGGCCCTATACGCATTCAATCTGTCCCGCAATGTAGCTGTCAGCGTGCTGACTGTGGAGCGCACTACTGTGCATGCATTTGAGGGCGGCTGAATGCCATTCCGAGGCTTGGCTGATCACATGTGGGCGTCTTGCCCGCCGGGGTAGCCTCGGAATAGCAGTCAGCCGTCCTCACATGCATGCACAATAGTGCGCACCACAGTCAGCACGCTGACAGCTACTTTGCGGGACAGATCGCATGCGTAGAAGGCCGCACGACCGCCTGAGGGGCTACGCACAAAGCCACTCAAACACGCATGGCAGCGCACTATGCAGGCTCCCATCAAGCGCTCTTCAGGCGCCGTTGGGCTCCGCAAACCGCCAGTAGAAGCCGTGCGAGAGCGTGTCAGTGCGCAGGGCGACGCTCAGGCTTGGCCGCCGCGGCCGCTGCTGGCGGTCCTCATTGAGGGCGTGAACAAGCTTCTCAGCGGTCGCTATTGAGTCAAATTTCAGCAGCATGATGCCCATGTCCGAGCAGAGCATCTCAACGGGCTTCCTGCATGGGTAGACATCCACTCGGAGCGCCCAGCGCACCTTGAATTATCGTTGTTGAGCAGGTCGCCGTCGGCATGGTGCGCGATGGCGTCACTGCCCGACGGCTCACTGCCCAACGGCTCATGCGGCGGAGACGCGGCGCCGCTCGCGCCGCACGGTGTGCTCGGGCTCTGCTCCTGCCGGGCGGCGGAGGCCCCAGTTGCGACGCCAGAGCCGCGCCCGCTGCGTCCCCATCGGCGGCCCGTTGGACCGGAGCGGGTGGCCGCCTGTGACAGCGTGCAACACTGTCACAACATGCGTGTCCTACTCGTGCACGTGGTGAGGTCCCTTTGCGTGCATGCCACAGGGCTGTTATTGACAGCGTTCCGCTGCATGCAGAAGTGTTTGCCAGACTTGAAGCATGCGTATGAGCACAGGCCTCGCCTGCACACTATGACTGTCAGTGAACAGGTCCTCTAGCGCGGCGAGTGGGATGCAAGGGCCTCGAGCTCGATGTCAACAGGCCATGACATGCACAGGCAGGCACCGGGCACTTTGGACGCACCGCCTCGCCGCGCTCTGGCAGCTTGCTGCATATCTGCGCGTCATTCAGGCGCGGCGGTAGGCTCGCTAGTATGTAGCGGGCTGGATTTTCAGCCATCAGCATGTCCAGCTCTGCTGCCTGCCGCTTGCACGCTAGCTGATGATGATACACGTCAGGTGAACACCCGGTTGAACTGTTAGCAGCATCAGAGCTCCTCGTTGACCAGAGTCAGAGCCCCCGGCCAGGCCATGCAGCGCATGATGCCCAGCTACATACTGGAGTAGTCGTAACAATCACTAGTTACTATTATCAGACAGTCAGGCAAGCCTGCGCGCTGGCAGGCGTGGCACAGCGCTGGAAGCAAGGTCCTTCCCAAACCTGAACCACGGCTGCATACGGCGAGCGCCTCGCCAGGAAAGATCAGACCTTGGCACAGCAGCCACTGGCGCTAAGAGCTGGGCGGGTGGCGGGCCGTACCGGGCCAGGCGCCATGACAGGACCACGAGCGGACGCGCTTTGCTGTGGAAAGGCCGCCTGTGCGTTCCACACTTGCGCAAGCTTGGGATCAGGCAGCAACAAGTCTGCCACAGCCTCACCTCTGTGCACGAACGACAACAGAGTCGGGCAGCCAGCAGCTCCTCCAGAAGCTCGACCAGAGGCAGCAACGCTCGGATACGTATCAAGCGGAGAAGGACGCTGCCTGCAGCTGGAAAGCAACCTGCAGCACGCCGCAGTCTGCAGAAGAGGCAGCTCGGCGCGCCCAGCAGCTCCTGACACCCGCAGGGTGCATAGGCTGCCTTGTTCTGCTTTGCTATGACCCAGTACGCCTCGGTTGCCTCCATGAGCACCCGCAGGGTGCTCGTGGAGGCGACTGAGGCGTACTGTGGCTGCTGGCCGCGCCGAGCTGCCTCTTCTGCAGACCTGCGATGGGCCGCAGGTTGCTGTCCAGCTGCAGGCAGCGTCCCCCGCCGCACACAGTGTCCGAGCGTTGTTGCCTCAGGTCGAGCTCGAAGAGCCGGCCGCTGGCCATACTAGCCTTCTCTGGGGTCTAGGGTGAGGGTACAGGCAGCCAGCATGCTGGCATATCTCCTGCTTTTCCACTGTGCCGAAGCGTCAGCCCCGGACCTGAGCGCTACTTTCCCGGTGGCACGTTCACCAGCATATGCGACAAACATGGCAACACTCACGGCCGCCCGCTGGCGAGCGCCTGTGCCTATTGGTCGGCCTAAATTGCCCAGCGTTTTTAAGTGGGCAGCAGAGCTATGCGCAAATAAGGGCATGCACAGATTGCTTTCTCAGCAAGCGACATCCTAAAGCGCAATGTCCCTGCCTGCACAGTCACTGCTCGGCGGCCTCAGGTCAGTGTACACAAGCGCCTCTGCCAAACAAGGGCCAGTGCTCTGTGCGGACATGGTGGCCGGCTGTGGCCTTCCCAAGGAGTCACACAATGCTACCCAAGCCACTGTTGGCAAATCCATGTTGCTGTTCAGGCACGCGCTCAGCAGGGACGGCAGCACGAAGGCCGCGCTTGCTGGCCTGAGAGTGTGCGCGCTGCCGCCGCGGCGGACCAGGCTCCAGCGACAGCAGTCCTCGGGCAGTCCTCGGCAGTCCATGGGGTTACACGAGTAGCCCGTAGGCCTGGTGGGTTTTGTACTACCTACAATAGGGTCAGATAGTGGGCACGTTCTGTCTGTCCTAACCTATTCTGCATGTCACTTCTCATCGCGCCCGTTGGCGCCCTCCTCTTCCCCAGACCAGTGCCGCTTGCGCCCGCTCGCGGGGCTCCGGCTGCGGCGCCGCTCGCGTGCGCGCTCGCCCTTGCGGCGTTTGCGGCCGTCGGGCGCGCGCGGCACGCCGGGCACCGTCGCGGAGCTGCCCAGCGGGCAGTGCAGCAGCGCGACGCGGTACGGGTCGCCGCCGACCGCCGTGACCGGCGCTGCCGCTGCAGCGCGCGGCTTGGCAGGCGCCGCCTCGGGCGCCGCGGGCGCAGCCGTGGGCCCGGGGTCGCGCTGGCCACGCGCCTGGGCACCAGCATGTGCCGGCAGAGGCGCGGCTGGAGCGGCGGCCGGCGACTCTGCAGCCGCAGGGCCGGCGGACGCCGGCGCGGCGGCACCAGCGCCGCCGCCTGCCGGCCCGACGCTTGGAGCACCACCGCCCACGGCGAGGGGGGCGGCAGGAGCGCGCGCGGGCGCCGCCGCGTCCTGGGGGCCTGCGCGCGCTGGCAGGGGCGCGGCCGGCGCGTCAGCCGCCGGCCCTGGCGGCGCGCCAGCGCGCGCCCGCTCGCCCCGATCGCCGCCTGGTTCCGCGCGCGCGCGCGGCGCCGGCAACCTCGCACCTGGCGGCCCCAACGCCACGGTCCCAGCCCTGCCGGCGTCCGGCGCCCGCTCCGGCACCCCAGCGGCTGCTTCAGCGCACACATGCACAGGCTCTTCCTGCGCGTGCGCGCCCTGGCCGCCGGCCGGCGCTCGAGCAGCGGGCGCCGGCTGCTCCGGCGGCCGCGCGGGCGGGGGTGGATGCGGCGGCGGGGCCTCGGGCGGGCGCCGCCGCGGCCGCTTGCCGGGCGGCGGGCGGCCCGCGCTGGGGCTGGGGCTGCCGCTACTGCTGCGGCTCCGGCTGCGCCCGCGGCGCCGGCGGCGGCCGGAGGAGCGCCGCCCGGCGCCCTCGCCTCCGCTCCCGCTGCGCTCGGGGCGGGAGACAGCGCCTGGCTGCTGAGCCGGCAGGACCACCTGCTCGGGCAGGCTCGCGCCGGCCATGCGCGGCGCTGCGCGGCGCCGCGCCTCCCGACCCCGGGGCCTGGCGTCGTCGGCCGCGTCTGCGGGCGGCAGCGGCGCAGCCAGCAGCTCCGAGCGGCGCGCATCGAGCAGGCGGGCGAAGGGCGGCGCCGCGGCGAACAGGCAGCGCTCGGCCGCGCAGTGCTCCAGCAGCGCGCGCCAGGGCGGGCAGGCGACCAGCGTGCCGCTGTGCCCGATCACCCACAGCGCGCGCCTGCGCGGCGCCCGCGCACCGGCTCTCACCAGGCTGATGTCACCCGGGCACGGCCGCTAGAACGCCCAGGAAACAGAGTCACGGTGCGTTGCAGACCGAACAGGTCTCGCTCATGTCGGTGCGCGCTGCTGCAGCACGCTGCACCACCTCCCTAAAATTCTCCATGCGGGCGTCCGCAGCCAGCAGGGAAAGGACTGCATGATACAGCCTGCACACAGCAACGACTGTGCTACGCAGGTGTAGACCGGCTCTCCTGACAGCTCCCGCGCCGCAGAGGGCGGCCAACGTGCGTCGCAGCCATGTGGCGCGAGACCTGCCGAGGCGGCAGCGCGGCCGCCGCGTGAAGCCTGCCAGACGGGTTTGAAGCATCCGGGCGCGCAGGGCGAGGGCGCGGGCGCGGGCGCACCGCGCGCGCGTGATGGCCACGTTCATGCGGCGGATGTCGGCCAGGAAGCCGATGCGGGCGCCGGCGCCGCGCGCGCGCACGCACGAGAAGATGACCACGTCCGCCTCGCGGCCCTGCGCGCGCGCGCGCGCGCTTTGCTGCCGTGCCCCAAGCTGGCACACACCTGCAGCTGTCAGCTTCTCCTTACTCACACTTGCTCATGGGCCGCTACGCCAATCCGGCTAACGATGCGCAATGCCTTAGTAATATTGCTCGTTGGGCGCTGGGCTGACAGGGCCTGCATTCTGCAACAACAGCTCGTAATCTGGCATGCATGGGAGCACACACATGTAAGCATGTATCGGGTCAAGCATGCGACACTCGGCAGTAATAAGAGTGATGCACTCTTGCTGAGAGCTGCACCGCTTTGAAAGCGCTCCACACCCTGGAGCACTGCTCTGGTGACCCTGGCTCCATATTACTCGGCCGAATCTCATGCACAACTCCCGACACGTATGCCACTCGTCAGGTCACAGGTAACTGCGCTTCGAGCGCAAGCTACCACAACCTGGCTCGCGATTCAGCCTGCACAGGCTGCTGCAGAGTGCATGCGCATGGCGTGCACAGGGGCCATGCACGCATCCGTCGCGCTCCCGGTCTCTCTCAGGCACCCCTCAGCCTTTGGCCGACACGCGCCAGGCAGTCAGCAGGCTGCGCAGGTCGCGCGGGTCGCGCGCGGCGGCGGGCGCCGCGCCTGGAAGCCGTCGACGGTGCCGAACTCGACGGCGGCCAGCGCGGCGGCGCCGTGCGCGGCGCGGAAGGCGCGCTCCAGCGCCGCCACCTGCGCCTTGTACGGCGACAGCACCGCCACCTTGCCCACCTCCGCGCCGTGCGCCTGCATGAGGCCTGGCGCGCAGCATGCGGAACGTCCCAATGTAGGGACACAACAAAGACTGGCGGCGGCCAGGAGCGCCTGTGGCAGGCGTCCGCCCACCTCCTGCCCAAACATGGAAGAGGTCGGATGCCGGAAGCGCTCGCGCCTGCCGCCCTGCACGCCGCCCAGAGCTGCATGGCGCGCCGAGGCGCGACCTGCGGTACGTCGGCCAGGACGCATCGGCCAAGCGGGGCTCGCCGGAAAGCTGCTGAGGGCGCAGGGCGCGCCGCGCGGGCGGGCAGCGGGAGGCGGCGCGCACCGGAGAACAGCGCGCACGCCAGGTCGGCCTCCAGCCTGTTGGACAGCGAGGCGCCGCCGCCGCCGCCCGCCTCGCGCCCCTCCCTGCGCGCCGCAGGCTCTAGGCTCAGGGTTAGGCTTAGGGTCCCTATCGGTACTCGCATTCTTCACTCCGGAAGAAAGTGAGTGTCACGAGGGCGGGATATCAGCTGGGCCTGCGGCCGGGCGGGAGGCAAACTCTGGGCAGCACCGGCAGTCGAAAAACGCGAGCGGCGGGAAGCAGGCGCGGCCGTGGAAGCCCGCGGCGCGGCCGCCGCCGCGCACGGCGGCGCCGTCGGCGAGCAGCCCGTCATAGAAGTAGGCGCCCGGCCAGGCCGCGATGGCCGGGTGCATGCGGTACTGCTCCGTCAGCAGCGACACCGGCGCGCCCGCCTGTGCCGGCGCGCCTGGCCGTCGGCCGCCGCATGGCGCGGCGGGCGGCGGAGGCGCACTCTGCCTTGTGGCCGTGCCTGCTTGCTGGTTGCTTGAAACAACAAGCAAGCACAAGGCAGCAACAAGCAAGCACCAGGCAGCAACAAGCAAGCACGAGGCAGCAACACGCAAGCACGAGGCAGCGAGAGTCAAGGCTGCTTGTGGTCTCAAGGGGCAGGACTCTTTTTACTTAGACACCAGAGAGATTCATACAGCGGGCCGCGCGGCGCGGCGGCGCACCCGCTGCAGGCGCTCGAAGAGCGACTGCGCCAGGTTGGCCGCCTCGGCCGCGCGCGACAGCAGCGTGGCGGGCAGCTGGCGCGGGTCGCCCACCAGCGCCGCGCGCCCGCCCGGCGCCAGCAGCTGCAGCGCCACCAGCGCCGCCGGCTCCAGCGCCTGCGCAGCCTGCCCGCCCCGCAGCAGGGCCTCGGACTTTCCCATTCACCTTGCGATTCACCTGGAGCCGGGGACGTCTAACCACCACAGCGAGAGCGTGTGCTTGCAGCCCGTGTCGGCCGCCGGCTGTCAACATGCAGTGTCCGGGCTGCTGCGGGGTGCGCGCGATTTCCTGAGCAAGCGGCTGACAGCACCCGCCGACAGGCGCAGGCGCAGGAGGTTTCGAAAACCCTACATGAGGCCGGCGGCGCGGCGGCTGGGGCGCGCCTCGTCGATGACCAGCGCGTCAAAGAGCGGCCCGCCCTCCACGAGGCCGAGCAGGTCGCCGCCGGCGGCCGCCAGCGTGCAGGCGACTACCTCAGCGCCGCGCACGGCCGCCGCGCGCTGCGCGCGCTTGGCGCGCTGCAGCTGCTCGCCGCCAACGCGCACCTGCGGCCCGGCCGCCGCGCCTCGTTTGCACGGCCCGGCCCGCCCCGGTCTCTCCAGGCCGCAGGGTGCATGTATTGACGTGTGTCGACGTCCGGGGGTCACTGGGCGCGTCCACAGGCTGCACCCTGGGCGCCTGCAATGGTCATGGCCTACGGCAGCTCGGCGCTGGCATCATGCCGTCACGCCAGGCGCACGGGCCGCCCTCGCTGCAGGACCCGCTCATCGGGCGCACAAAATCAAGACAGGCTGAGAGCGGGACAGCAAATGGGACCAACTTGGGACAAAGGGGCGGAGGGCGGCCGGCGCGCGCCGCGCGCCGCACACCCGCTCGCGGGCGGCCCTCAGCTCCGGCTGCAGCGTGCGCAGGCGCTGGCGCAGCACGCGCAGCTCCGCGGCCGCGACCCCCGATTCCGCGGCCTCCCCGTCGCCCGCCCCGCGCTGCTCTGGGTCAGCATCGGCGTGCGCGCGCGCCCTGTCCGGGCTGCCTCGCTCGGCGCTGCCGCGGCCGTCCGGTCCGGGCCGCGACCCGCCGCCCCGCCTGCCCGCCCTGTCCGGGCTGCCGCGCTCGGCGCTGCCGCGGCCGTTCCGGCCTGTCCCTGCCCTGGCGCCCCGCCTGCTCGCCCTGTTTGGGCTGCCGCGCTCGGCGCTGCCGCGGCCGTCCCGGCCGGGCTGCGCGCCGCCGCCCCGCCTGCCCGCCCTGTCCGGGCTGCCGCGCTCGGCGCTGCCGCGGCTGCCACGGCCGTTCCCCACCCCGGCACCCGCCCTAACCGAGCCGCCGCACTCCTCCGCGCCGCTGCCGCCCCGGCCAACCCGGGCATCAGCATCCGCCGCGCCAGCGCCATTGACCTTGCCGCCGCCGCCACCCCCAGCGTCGCCGCGGGGATCTCCGTCGGCCGAGGCCACGGCGCGCGGCGCGCCGGGCGGCGGCGGCGCGAGGTCGGCCGCGCCGCGGGCGATCGCGGCCGCGTCGGCGCGCGCCAGCTGCGTGCGCAGGCGCGCGGCCTCGTCCTCAAGCTCCCGCTGGCGCTGCCGAGCGCCCTCCACCGCGCCTGCGCACGGGCGCGCAGGCTTGTCTTGGCACGGGTGTCCTGCTCCAGTCCAGGGTTGCTATGGCGGGTGGTACGTGCCCTGCCTGGGCGGCTGCCGTGCAGGGTGTCGGGCGCGTCTGCAGGCGCGGCATGGCTGCAGCGGCCCCAGGAGGGGGGCCAGCAAACCCCTTCCACCTTTGCCCGGCAGGAGCGCGGGAGATGGCTGTACAAGCTTGCCGGGTCCGGCGCCGCGCCTGACAGAGCGGGACCGGAGGAGGGGCGCCTACTCCTATCCCAAGCCCAGACGGCGCGCCGTCGCTGCCCTACTCACATCGCTGCCCTACTCACCTGAGGCCTTGCGCGCGTCGGCGCCGGCGGCCGCGACGTCTGCATCCTGGTCGCCGGCCAGGCGGTCGATGTGGAAGGCCTGCGCGTCCGCGCTTGTGGCCTGCAGCGCGCCCAGCCGCACCACCCGGCCCTGCCTGCGCACGCGCCGGCGGCTCCCACGGCTCAGGCGGGCGTTGAAGACTGCACCAGCGGCCATCCGCGTGCTGGCCTGCAGCCTGCGGCTCGAAAGAGAGCGGCACCCTCGTGCGGCCGCGCGCTGGCCGGGGGGCCCGCGCCGCGGCAGGCGCGGGCTGGCCGCGAGTGCGCGGCTCGGCGTGCGGGGCGCCGTCAAGCACAGCCCGCGGTGCCTAGGAAGGGCGGAGCGGCCGGTGGCACGATGCTGCAATGTCTTGACGCAGCACGGCCTTCCTCGGCGGCGGCAGATGCGCCCGCCCCGCCGTGTGCACAGCCAGACACAAGGCAGGACCCCCTCCCAGGCGCCCCAGGCGCGCACACACGGTGCCTCTCGGGCTACTGGCCCGCCTCCGCCGCACGCCCGTCAGGCCGCAGCGGCGCCGCCGAGGGCCCCGGGCGCGCACCGCACCGCGCCGTCCGCGCTGTTGAGGAAGCCGTGCGCCAGGCGCACCACCAGCTCGTCGACGGCCGCGTTGCTCTGCGCGCACACCAGCACGCGCGCGCCCGCGGCCGCCGCCGGCCGCTGCGTGGGGCCCGCGGCGCCGGCGCCGGCGTCGGCGGCGGCCGCCGGCGGCGCCGCGCGGCGCTGGGCGTGCAGCGCCGACACCAGCGCCACGATCACCGCCGTCTTCCCGGTGCCGGGCGGGCCCTGCGCGCGCGGCGCGGCCTGAGCGGAGGCCCTGCGCAACATCGCTTGTGTGAGGGTAGGGTCGGGGTGCAGGGTATCTCTATCAGGCAGGCACTGCATGAGCACGGGCCGCGGCGCCGACACCATGGCGCTGGCTGCGGAGCATGCCTTTCAGGAGGCCTCATCCCACGCCCGTCACATGGCCCGGCCGCGAGCCGTCAGGCTCTGGCCATCATGGTGAACTTTGGGGGATTTCTGCTCGGCGGGGGCCGGGTCACCTGGATCAGCGCGAACTGGTGCGCGCCGGCCAGCGCGCCGGCGATGGCCGCCTGCTGCGAGGCGTTGTGCTGGCGCTGCAGCGCGCCGAGCAGGCCGGCCGGCAGGCCGCACGCGGCCAGCGTGGCCCCGTGCGCGGCGGCCGGCGCCGGCTCCAGCAGGGCAAGCTGCAGCGCGGGCGGCAGCTTGCCCGCGCGGCACAGCGCCTGAGCGCCCACAGGGGTGTGAGCAGTTGTGCGCGTGAGCGGGGCGCGATACGGTGGCTCGAGCGGCTGCCCGGCGCCGCCTGCCCGCCGGCGTGCGGGGCGCCCACCCGCCCGACCCGGCACACTCTGTCAGTCCGGTCATGCAGGGCACGCACGGGCTTCCCCCTGCGCCGCACACAGTGTGCGACTGGAGTTCTAGTGCGCAGGGCGCTGGGTTCCCTACGAGCTGAGGAGGGGCACCCTAAGAGCTGAGAAGGGGCATGTGCGCGGGAGGATGGCGAGCGGCGGGCCGGCGGACGCGCGCGCGCCTGGAACTGGCGCAGGTGCGGCGTCCAGGAGACCAGCCGCTGCGCGTGCCAGGTCGTGCGCAGCAGCAGCGCGCGCGCCGCCTCGCCCACGCGCGTCTCGCCGGCGCCTGCGGACGCCGCGCACCAGCTTTCAGCCCGCTCAGCGACCCAAGGCAAGCGCCACCTGTCTGTGAGCACTGTCATTTGCTGTCCTGCTCTGCTGGCAGCGCCCAGCTGTGATGGTGACCAACAAGAGCATGTCAGATGCAGGCGCCCGCTTCAGGTGCTGCCCGCAGGCGGCGACGGGGGCGGCGTCTGAGCGCGGTCAGGGCGCCAGCGGGCGGCGGGCGGGGGCCGTGCGGGGGCGCGCCGCTGGCGCCGGCCTGCAGGCTGACGACGGCCTGCACGCCGCGCGCGCCGCGCCGGCCCTCCAGGCGCTCGACGCGCTCCACCAGCGCGAGCAGGTGCAGCGCGGGCGGCCACGCCTCGGCGGCGCCGCCCGCGGGCGCCGGCCGCTGCGTCAGCAGGAGCAGGTCGTCGCCGCGGCAGCCGTCCCTGCGCGGCCGGCCCCACTTCTCGCGGGAGGCGGGAGCGCGGCCCCTAGTGTTTGGACTTGTGGATGTGCACTGCGGGCCACCGGTTAATAGGATCGCCGCTGCTGTCAGTGTGCCCTGTGGGCCACCAGTAAATAGGATCGCTGCTGCTGTCAGGGTGCACTGCGCCACCGGTAAGTAGGATCGCCGCTGCTGTCACTGCTTGCCACGCTCGCAGCATCACACCTGACACACAGCCTAGAGCTATAAAAGCAGACACAGCCGTGCAGCAATGCGCAGCGCGCGTGTCACGTCAGCGTGCCTCGTGCTCAGGGGCGCAGCACCTGTCGGCGGCGTCCATGCAGAAGTCGACGTGGTGCAGGTCGCCGCGCTTCTGGATGGCCTCCACCACCAGCGGCACGCTGGCCGGCGCGCCGGCCGCGGAGGGCCGCGCGCGCTCCTCGTGCGCCTGCGCGCAGCCGGCAGCCTGAGCGCGGCTGTGCGCTGGGCACGCGCTGCATGTGAGGCTCCCTCAGGGGGCTAGGGGCCGCCATCCCGACAGCGCATGTCGAGGTGGGGCGCGCACGCAGCGCCGCCGCGCAGGACGCGCGCTTGCCTCACAGGAGCCACCGCGCAAGACGTGCTCTCATCTCACAGGAGCATGTGTGCATGCTCCAGTGGGCTGTTCTGAGCACGTTCGAGCCGCCACCAGGTGAGCGGGTGAGCTCAGGCACCTAGCGGGGGGTGGATGCCACTGGGGTTGTGTGGTTAGGGTAGGGTGGGGTTAAGACGCCGCGCCTGCTGCACGCTGGCGCGGAACTCCTCCAGCAGCAGCTTGTGGAACACGGCGGTGTAGTGGCGCAGGTTCGGGGGGCGAGGGGGGGCGC